>Ga0308158_10000637_pt1 | contig 50687 bp, 53 predicted proteins | sample PhyBR2_FD_201038 | JGI IMG/M metagenome (GOLD analysis project Ga0308158, IMG submission 201038) | Phyllosphere microbial communities from UC Gill Tract Community Farm, Albany, California, United States - DLSLB.R2 | ecosystem: Host-associated > Plants > Phyllosphere > Unclassified | place: USA... | reverse complement strand
CTGGTCGCAGCGAAACTCAACCGCCGCCCCAGACCAACACTGAACCTCGAGACCCCAGCCAACCGGCTAAACCAGCTGCTACAAGCGGCCTAACCCCCAGCGTTGCTCCCACCAATTGACTTTGCCCGCAAAACACTGTCATTAAGTGCCACCTCGCGGGTCGGGGGCGGGGGAATCAGGACCCAAGCGGGATCACCAGCGGAGTGTGGCTCACGGGGTCGTCGATCACGAGGCACGGCAGGCCGAAAACGTGCTCCACCAGCTCGGCTGTCACTACATCGGCGGGCCGGCCCTCGGCAACCACGGCGCCGTCCTTCATGGCGATGAGGTGGGTTGCGTAGCGGCAGGCGTGATTGAGGTCGTGAAGGACAGCTACCAGGGTGTTGCCTTCCCCGTTTAACCGCCGGAACAGTTCCAGGAGCTCGATCTGGTGCGCGATGTCCAGGAACGTGGTGGGTTCGTCCAGCAGGAGTAACGGGGTTTGCTGGGCCAGGACCATGGCCACCCACACGCGTTGCCGCTGCCCGCCGGAGAGTTCGTCCACCAAACGCCCGGACAGCCCGGCAACATTCGTCGCTTCCAAAGCCTGAATCACTGCGGCCTCGTCAGCCTCAGACCACTGGCGCAGCAACTTCTGGTGCGGGTACCGGCCACGGGCTACGAGGTCCGCCACGGTGATTCCGTCGGGTGCAATGGAGGTCTGCGGCAACAAACCGAGGCGGCGCGCGACTTCCTTGGCCCCATAGGAGGAGATGCTCTTGCCATCCAAAAGCACCGACCCGGACGTTGGCTCCAGCAGCCGGGACAACGCCCGCAGCAACGTCGACTTACCGCAGGCATTCGGGCCCACGATCACCGTGAACCCGCCGTCCGGAATCCGCACGTCAAGCGCCTCGGACACCGAGCGTCCCGCGTAGCCGAGACTCACGCTCTCGGCGCTGAGGCGCGAAGCGAAGGGGCGGGCACCCGGCGCAAAACCAGAAACGGGATCAACCAACACATCAGTCACAACAGACTCCTTCAATTCTTCGCTCATTGCCGCTTCACCTCACGGGCAAGGAGCCACACGAGGTAGCAGCCGCCGATGCTGACAGTCACCACACCTACCGGCAATTGCGTAGGCGCAAAAAGGTTCTGCGCCGCGATGTCGCTGGCCACCAACAGGAAAGCGCCCATGGCAGCCGACGGGACCAGGCCCACATAGGCCGAGCGGGTGAGACGGCGCGCGAGTTGCGGTGCTGCCAGCGATACAAAGGCGATTGGCCCCGCGGCGGCGGTGACCATCGCCGTCAAAGCCACGCCCACCACTGCCAGAACCAGCCGCGAGCCTTCCAGCCGAACACCCAAGGCGCGGGCGGCGTCGTCGCCCATTTCCAACAGGCCCAGCCGCCTGCCGTAGAAAGACAGCACCACCAGCAGCGCCCCGAACACGATCATCACCGGCAACACCTGGTCCCAGGTGATCTTGTTCAAGGAACCTGCACCCCAGACGGCTGCCGACATTGCCTGCTCCAGCGAGGCTTTGAGAATGAGCCAGGTATTTACCGAGGCCAACATGGCGCTCACAGCGATACCCGCAATGATGAGCCGGAACCCCTGGATGCCCTTCTTGTAAGCGAACACGTACACCAGCGCGGCAGTCACCAGACCACCCACCAGAGCACCGGCCGACACCGCAAAGTAGCCGCCACCCATCAGCAGGATGACCACCAGCGCGCCCGTATAGGCGCCCGTGTTGAAGCCGATCACATCGGGGCTTCCCAGCGCGTTGCGGGTCAGCGACTGGAAGATTGCCCCGCTGACCCCCATGGCCGCCCCCAATAACAGGGCCAGGAGGACACGGGGCAATCTCCACTCCACCACCACCATGTGCACGGCGCCGCTGGACTGGCCCAGCAGCGCCGAAACAACGTCCGGTACCGCAACGCTGAACTCACCCAGGCCAAGGGCGACGACGGCGAGCGCCAGGGCGGCGGTAAACAGGACGGCGGTGACAACCAAGGTCCGGACGTCGAAGCGAAGGGAGACGCGTCCGCCAAAGCGGCGGATGGCGATGGTCCGCCGGCCGAAGTCGACGGACGTCGCCTTCTCAAGGGGAAGCACCTGGTCAAGGGATGTCACAGGGTGCTCACTTTCCGGCGCCGGATGAGCCAGATGAGGACGGGAGCGCCCACAAAAGCAGTAATGATTCCCACCTGCATTTCGCCGGGCCGGAGGACCAGCCTGCCCAGAATGTCGGACACCAGCAGCAGCACAGGCGAAAGCACCAAAGTGTAGGCCAGGATCCAGCGTTGGTCCGGACCAACGATCCAGCGGGCGACGTGTGGAACCATGAGCCCCACGAAGCCGATAGGTCCGGCGGCAGCGGTGGCGGCTCCGCAGAGCAGCGTGACCGCGATGATGGTCCAGATCCGGGCGCGCACGATGTTGGCACCGAGGGATCTGGCGGTGTCATCGCCCATGGCCACAGCGTTGAGGGGACGGGCCATGCACAGCGCTATCAGCGTTCCCAGCAGGATGAACGGCGCCACGGAAGCCAATACTTCCCACGTGCGATTGCTCAACGTTCCTGCACTCCAACTGCGCATACTGTCGAACACGGCCGGACGCAGGAGCGTGATGCCGGACGAAATGCCGCCGAGGACCGCGCCCAGGGCAACCCCGGCAAGGGTAAGGCGGAGCGGAGTGGTCCCACCCCTTCCCCGCGAACCGATGAAGTACACAGCCACCGTGGCAACGACCGCGCCAAGGAAGGAGAACCAGATGTACTGCTGGATGCTGGTGACGCCGAAGAGCGCCACCCCGAGGACCACGAAGAAGCCGGCGCCCGCGTTGACGCCCAGGATGCCGGGGTCCGCCAACGGGTTGCGCGTCAGGGCCTGGATCAGCGCGCCGGACAGGCCCAGGGCTACGCCCACCAGCACGCCGGTGACCGTCCGGGGCAGGCGAAGGTCGTGGATAATCACGTGTTCCGGCGAGCCGTCGTACGCGGTGATGGCGGGCCATAGACTCCCCGGGTCCACGTCCTTGGATCCCACCACAAGGCTCAGCCACAGGACCAGCGCCAGTGCACCGACTGCGGAAAGCAGCCCCAGGAGCCGATGCCTGTTCACAGCCGCCAAAGCCGCCGGCCGCAACGTGCCCGCTGAAACCGGAGCGGTTTCAGCGGGGGCTGATCGCAACTCCATGGTCCCGGCCGCCACTTAGAGCCCCAGCAATTCGAACCTGGCGTCCTGCAGGTCCGCGATTTCCTCGTGGTCACGATTCCCGTTGGACCAGAGCTCGTCGAACCAGCGGCGGGTTTCGGCGTCGAGGTTTTCCCAGCGCTGTTCCCAAGCCTCGCTCTTGTCCGTCCAGTAGCCCATCAGCTTGTAGGACTCGGGCGTGAGCTTCTTCTCGTGCCGAAGATACTTGCGGATCCCCCGCAGCACCTTGGTCTCGCCGGCCACCCAGATGTAGCCGACACCGCCGGGCAGTTCCATCGACCGCAGGACCTCCTCCAGGCGGGATTGGCTGTGGCCGTTCCCGCCGTGGATCCAAGCGAGTTCGGTCCCGGCACCGAGGGTGATCTCCTGCTGGTGCGTGGCATGCTCAACCTCGATCAGCACCCGCGTTCGAACGCCGGGCGGCGTCTGCTCCACAAGCCGGGCCACGGCCGGAAGTCCGGTGGCGTCTGCCAGCAGGATCTGCCACTGCAGCCCGGCCGGCGGTTCGTACAGACCGGTCGGAGAGTTGAGTCCGACGACGTCCCCCACCTGGGCGCGCTGCGCCCAGGAAGCTGCCAGTCCGCCGTCGTGAACTACAAAATCAATGTCGACGGTGCCGGCGGCAGTATCCACTGACCGGACTGTGTAGGTCCGCATGGCGGACGGCTCGACGCCGGGCTCCCAGTCCCAGGAGTCGCCGGTGGAGATGGGAAGCCGCGCTTCCCGGGCACCCGGCTCGGGCAGGAAGACGCGGAGGTATTCGTCGCCGATTCCTGTGGTGTCAAAGCCGGCAAGGGCGGGTCCGCCGAAGGTAATCCGGATCATTCCGGGCGTGAGAAAGCGGGTTCCGACTACCTCGGCGCGGTAGATCCGCATCATGGCAGGAGGGCCTTTTCGATCTTCTCAAGCAGCGCATACTGGCCGCTGGGTGAGCCGTAAATCATTTCGAGGTCGTACGTATGGATCTCTTTGTTGGCTACGAACGGCAGCGAGGTCCAGAGCTTGTTTCCGGCAAGCGGAGCGAAGGCGTCCGGGTTGGCACCGTCCTTTTCGGGAACCTCGGTGGTGATGGCGACATCGATTCCCTTGAGCTGCTCCAGCTGCTCGGCGCTCAACTTGCTGCCCTCGCCATCAGCCAGGGGTGAGATCTTCAGGCCCAGGTCCTTGATCACCAGGCAGGGCGTTCCGTAGCAGCTGACGGAGACCTGGTCCTCGTAGTAGTCCACGGGGCCGACCACCAGGTTGTCCTTGCCGGCCGCAGCGAGACGCTTCTTCACGTCGTCAACCTTGGCCTGGTACTTGTCCATCCAAGCCTGGTACTGAGCCGTCTTGCCGAAGGCTTCGGCTACGGTCTTGAACTTGGTGCGCCAGTCGCTGCCGTCGAAACCGTTGAAGGTATAGGTCGGCGCGATGTCGGAGAGCTTCCCGTCCAGTTCCTTGTCGTAACCCAGGCCGTTCAGGATAACGTCGGGCTGGGCCTTGAGGATGGCCTCGAAATTGAACTCCGGGTAGTTGGTGAACGGCGTGATGCCCTCCAACGCTTTCTGGTCGAAGAAGTACGGGAAGCCCTTGTAGCCGCTGTCCCGGATGGGCTGCTGGCTGGCCAACGGAATGCCGAGGGTGATCAGCATGTCCAAGTCTGTGGTGTACATGCCCAGCGCCTTCCTGGGCTCGGCGGGCATGACGACTTCTTTGACCTCGCTTTGGACCGTCCGGGTCTCCGATGACGCGCTGGCGTTGGCATCGGTGGTGGCGCAACCACTCAGGAGCAAAGCTGCGGATGCCAGTGCCGCAACGGCGGCAGACATGGTTTTAGGGCGTGAAATCACTGCGGTCCTCTTGATTCTCAGGGGAGGCGGAGAGCTCCCGGTAGCGGCGCTGCTTTGTCATCCGGCCGCCGAAGTTAGGTATACCTACCCTAACAATGCACTCCTCGAAGAGACCGCCAGATTCTATTCGGAACCGGCCAAAGGCTGATGATTTCCGGCCTTCAGCGATGCCACGTACCAGCCAGGAGTGTGCCCCATAACCTTTCGGAACACCTGCACGAACGCGCTCGGATTGTTGTAACCCACACGCCTGCTGACCGACGACACCGGGTAGCCGGCCGCCAGCAAACCCAACGCCACGCGCACCCGGGCATGGATCCGCCACTGGGCAAAGGTCATCCCGGTTTCCTTATGGAACAGCCGGGACAAGTTACGCACGCTGACGGCAACCACAACGCTCCACTCCTCCAACGAACGATCCAGGGCCGGATCATCAAGAAGTGCCCTGGCCATCAGTTCCAGCCGCGGATCGGTGGGCATGGGCAGCAGCATCGGCCGGGAATCAACGACCTCGAGCAGCCCCACCACAACATGCTCGGATCTCCGCCGGATGGAATCGTCCATGTCAAAGGTGCTCATGTGGCGCAGCAACTCCTGCGCGGCCGCGGGCACCGTGACAGCCACGGTTCGATGTGCCAGCGCGGGAGCCACCTGCGCATCAATGTGCGAGCAGTAAAAGCCCGTACCTTGGGTCGATTTCACCGCGTGCGCCACGCCCGCCGGGATCCATAGGCCCAGCGTCGAGGGGACCGCGAAGAACCCGTCGTCGGCTTCCACCGTGAGCACGCCGCGGGCACCCCAGAGCAGTTCATGGGTTTCGTGGACGTGTTCAGTCCAGGTAGCCGGCGTCGCGCACTCGAAGTATCCCGTATGGACACCACGGACATGCGGCGTGGAAAGGCTGCCGCCTGCTTCCACCGGCGGCGTATGTCCGGATTGCGATATACCTTGGCGGGTCATCTGGCCTTCTCGAAGTTAGGTGAGCCTTACTATGGTAAGCATGCCTTCCAGTTCCGCTCTTCAGTCCTGCCCGCCCGGGCGCAACAAGCAAGCACCGTGGAAGGTATCCCGGATCTTCACGTTCGCGCTTTTTGCGAACGGCCGATGGAAGTTGCTGCTGGGAGGCTGTGCCGGGCTCGCGCTGCACCAGGTCAGCGAGGCTTTGGTGCCGGCCACCATTGGCGCAGCGGTGGACAACGCCATCCAACCGAACGACGTCGCCGCCCTCCTTGGGTGGCTGGGCGCCCTGGCCGTGGTCTTCGTGGTCCTGGCGCTCTCGTGGCGGCTCGGGACGCTGGCCACTGAGCGCTCCTTCAACTACGGCTCCCACGACCTCCGCCAACTCGTCGTGGAACGAAACCTTCACCCCCGCGGCATGGCCAGCCGGCGAGCGCCCGGCGAAATCGTCGCCATCGCGTCCTCCGACGCCGACAGGGTTGCAGGACTTTCCTGGCTGATCAGTGGTGGCCTGGCTGCCGTGGCCGGGCTGGTCACCTCCGCCGTCACGCTGCTGCTGATCTCCGTGCCCTTGGGGCTTGCCGTCCTCCTGGCGACCCCGGTGATGCTGCTCGTCATGCACCACCTCACCAAACCGCTGGAAAACCGCAGCGACGCTGAACAGTCCACGGCCGCGCGGGCAGGAGCCCTGGCGACGGACTTCATTACCGGTTCCCGCCCCTTGAAGGGCCTCGGCGCCGAGGACGCAGCCATCACCCGCTACCGCTCCGCGAGCCGGGTCTCGTTGGCTTCGGCGCTGAAAGCCATCCGCGCCAAGTCCGCCTACACAGGCGCCGGGACCGCCCTCTCTGCGGCGTTCCTGGCAGGCATCGCCTTCTTCGCGGCCTGGTTTGCCCTCCAGGGGACAATCTCCGTGGGTCAATTGGTGGCGGTTGTTGGCGTGGCCCAATTCGTCCAGGGACCCATGACCTGGCTCGGGTTCCTGAGTGTGGAACTGGCTCAAAAGCGTGCCTCTGCGGCGCGGATCGCGGCTGTATTGGAGGAACCGGCCGCAGTGCCGGCCCCCGAACAGTCCGGCTCACGTGAGCCGAAAGAGCGCACGACGCCGGACGACCGGTCCGCGGCGACCAGCGCCCCGCTGCTCGAAATCCACAGCGGCGCAGCAGACAGCACCTTGCCCGCCTTCACGGCGTCAGCCGGAGAAATCGTGGGGATCGTCCTCCCCGACAGCACGCAGGCGAGGCAGTTGGTGGACACCCTTGGCGTCCGCGTACCCACCCCGCCTGGCCTCATCTCCATTGATGGCCAGGATGCCGCCGGGCTCGACCCCGGCCACATCCGCTCGCAGGTCTTTGCCGACAACCACGATGGTGTCCTGTTCCGGGGCAGTGTCCGCGAAAACGTCGCGGCACCCACCGCCCTACTGGAGGAACGCGCCATGGCCGCTGCCGCCGTCGGGGACTTTGTGTCCGGGCTGCCCGACGGCACCGAAACCGTCCTGACCGGTCATGGCCAGAGCCTCTCCGGCGGCCAGCGGCAACGGCTGGTACTGGGCCGCTCACTGCACCAGCCGCAACCGGTACTGGTCCTGCACGACCCCACCACCGCCGTCGATACCGCCACGGAAGCCGTGATCGCCGACGGCCTGCGGAACTTCCCCGACAAGGCGCTGGTGCTGGTAACAACCAGTCCCACGCTGCTGGCGGCGTGCCACCGCGTAGTCATGGCGGGTGCGGGCGGTCCGGCGGAAACAGGCACCCACCGCGAACTTCTTGCCACCTCCGCCGGCTACCGCGAAGTGGTGGGTTCATGAGCATCGAAATTCTTCCCATAGCCTCTCCCCGTGAAACACGGAAGGCCATGTGGCGCCTGTTGGCTCAGCGTCCGGGCAGGCTCACGTTGACCATCCTGGTGTTGCTGGCAGCGTCCTGCTGCGGGCTCGCGGCTCCGGCAATCCTGGGCATGATGGTCAATATTGCGGCGACGGGTGGAGACGTCCTGTCTTTGCTGTGGCTGGCCGTTTCCTTGTTGGTGGCCGGTGGCTTGGGAGCACTCCTGGGGATTCTGGGACAGAATCTCCTGGCCCGGATCTGCGAGGAAGCGTTGGCCGGACTGCGCGAGGACGTGTTTGCAGCAGCGGTCCGCAAGCCGCTGGCACAACTGGAAAAGGCAGGGATCGGCGACGTCGTTGCGCGGGTTTCCGGCGATGTGGAGGCCGTCAGCGAGGCCATCTCCCGCGTGCTGCCCGCGTTCACCAGCGCAGCGTTCACCATTGCCGTGACACTGTTTGGCCTGGGTGTGATCGACTGGCGGTTCGCCGTCGCCGTGCTGGTTGCGGCACCCTTGCAGGTCATCACGTTGCGCTGGTTCCTCAAACGGACCGCCCCCATCTATCGGACGGTCCGGATCACCGAGGCCAACCGGACCGAGCAGATCATCGAGACCGTCCACGGTTCGGCGTCTGTCGTGGCGCTGGGACTGGCAGAACGCCATGCCGATCTTGTGGCGGCAGCCTCCCGGGAAAACATCGGCCATTCGTTGCGCGGGGTTGGCTACCTGACCCGCTTCTACAACCGCCTCAACCTGGCCGAGCTCATTGGGCTGTCCGCCGTTTTGCTGGTGGGGTTCTGGCTACACGCCGAGGGCGCGGTAACCATTGGGGCAGCGACGGCAGCGGCACTGTATTTCTACCGGTTATTCGATCCGATTGGCCTGGTCCTCGGGCAGTTCGACGAGCTCCAGAAGGCGGCCGCGGGCCTGGGCCGGATGTTCGGGCTGACGCAATCCGCGGGGCCGGCTGCTCCCCCGGACCGGACCAAGCCTGACGGCACCGCCCCGGAAAAGGACGCCGGAATCGTCTTGGACGATGTCTCCTTCGCCTACCCCGGCCAGCGTCCCGCGCTCAACGGAGTGTCCCTCACAATCGAACCCGGCGAACGTGTGGCCATCGTGGGAACGTCAGGGGCAGGCAAGACCACACTGGCCAAGGTCATCATGGGCTTGGAACAACCCCAACGCGGGACCGCCCTGGTGGGGGGCCTCAATTCCGCCACCGCCCACCCCGCGGAGCTGCATCAACGCATTGCCATGGTGAGCCAGGAAGTGCATGTCTTCTCCGGCACCCTCGCCGAGGACCTCAGGCTCGCCAAGCCGAACGCTTCCCCTGCGGAATTGCGGCAGGTCCTGCACACGGTAGGGGCCACTTGGAGTGAAACGCTCGACGACGGACTGGAGACTCCCGTAGGTGCCGGAGGCCACCAGCTCACCCCCGAGCAGGCGCAACAAGTAGCCCTTGCACGGCTCCTGCTCAAGGACCCGCCGATCGCCGTACTGGACGAAGCGACGGCGGAGGCAGGAACGGGTTCGGCAACCATGCTTGACCAGGCCGCGGAAGCCGCCTTGGCCGGCAGGACGTCCGTAGTGATCGCGCACCGGCTGTCGCAGGCCGCCTCCGCGGATACGGTGGTGGTGATGGAGCACGGAAGGCTTGTTGAGTCCGGTCCGCACCAGGAATTGTTGGCCCGCGGCGGCCGGTATGCCACCCTATGGGAGGCTTGGAACAGCTCCTTGAGCCGGGGGTAACGTCACTCGGCAGGAGGATCGTGCCGCACCGGGGTTCCGGCTGCGAAGGCCCGAACCTTGGCATCGTCCCAGATGTGGGCCGGCACGCCGCCGCCCAACAACCTGCGCGCCAGGGTGGGGTCATCGCCGAAAGGAACGTGGCTGCCGGCCATGATCATGTTGCCGTACCGGCGCCCTTTGAGCATGGCCGGATCAGCAATGATCATGGTGTGCTCGAAGGTGTCGGCGATAGTAGCGGCGTCTGCCCGGGCATTCTTCAGGTCCGGCGCATCCCCTGAGTTGACCACATACAGTCCGTCAGCGGCGAGTACGGCATCGGCATGGGCCGTGAACTCCCGAGTGGTCAGGGCACGTGGCGTGAAGGCTCCGGCAAAAACATCGCGGATGATGAGGTCGCGGGTATCCGAAGTGAGGGACTCTGTGACTTCCCGGGCTTCTCCCACGCGGATCCGCAGCAACGGCGCCTTGGGCAGATCGAACCAGCCACGGACGTAGTCGGCCAGCTTGCCGTCAAGCTCCACAACCACCTGCCGCGCTTCGGGGTACGCCGAGTGGAAGTACCGCGCCATGGAGCACGCCCCACCGCCCAGATGGAGTGCACGCAGCTTGGGCTTGTACTCCCTGGGCCATCGGGATTCCACCAGGGCCGCAATCCACCGCATGTACTCGAAGTCCAGGAACAGGGGGTCCGCGAGGTCGATATGGGAGCTCATGACGCCGTTGATTTTCAGCAGCCAGCCGTTGGAGTTGTCCTGGTCCTGCAGCAATTCGCAGTCGCCGGTATCGATGTAATAGACGCCTGCCACCGGGCCGTCAGGACGGGTGCCGGAAGGCACCTCGACGACTCCCGCCGTCGACCTTTTTCCGCGTTTCGCCACTATTGCCGCCCTGCCTGATCCATGGTTCCAGCCTAGTGGAGTGCAGTGTTACCCGATTCAGTCACATCAGTAGTAAGGATACTTACAATTTTGCTCCGCTGAGCCATATGATCGCTACATGGAACTTGGAGCATCGGTATGGGCGGAGGTACTGACCGCAGCAGTGGCATGGCTGACGGTGGTCTGCCTCCTGCTCGCGCGGGTGCCCAAACCGCCGGGCCTGCTCGACTCGCCGCTGGACATGGACCAGCCCGAGGAGAGCGAGCGCTGACTCAGGATCAGACGCCGGGGCGTACCATCCGATGCTCCGGGAGCGAGTACCACGATGGGTCGCACAACTGGCGCTTGCCGTCAGGGACGAACCCGTTGCGGCGGTAGAACGCCTGGGCCCGCGGATTGTCGTCCAGGACCCACAGGTAAGCCGGAGCGTCCCCGATCAAGGCGTCCACCAGCGCCTGCCCAACTCCCCTCCCGTGGATCCGTTCCAAGGTGTAAAGCATGAACAATTCCGTATCGCACGGGCGGTCCTCGTCGTTGCCCTGACCAGCTGCTCCGAGCCCCACCAGGTCGCCATCGGGACCGAAAGCCAGCATCCTTGCATGGCCCGCGGCGATGGACTCCCTGTACTTGTCGATGCGTTGGGGCAATCGTGCTTCCTGTTTGGCAAAGAACTCATCGGGCAGGAGCCGTCCATAGCTCTCGCGCCATGACTGGAGGTGCATCACGGCCATGGCCCGGGCATCGTCCACCGTTGCAGGGCGAAGCATGAAGTCCACCTACCGCACCCGCGCGATCGCGAAGCCGTCCCAGCCCTTGCTCCCTACCGTCTGAATGGCCGTGGCATCCAGACGCGGATCCTGCCCCAACATTTCCAACGCCTTTACGATTCCGGGAGCGTTGGTCTCGTCCCGCCCGGGCTCCAGGATGGCACCGTCCCAGATCACGTTGTCCATCACGATCACCGTGCCGGGGTGACCCAGCCGGATGGCCCAGTCGAGGTAATTGGCGTCGTTTTCCTTGTCCGCATCAATGAACACAAAGTCGAACGCCTCCTGGCCTGCAAGCGTCGGAAGCGTATCCAGGGCCGCACCCACCCGGATGTCCACCTTGTGGCCAACGCCGGCAGCATCCAGGTTGGCGCGTGCAACATCGGCGTGCTTCCGGAGGTATTCGCACGTAACGATCCTGCCGTCATCAGGCAGTCCCTGGGCCATCCACATACTGCTGAACCCAGCCAGCGTTCCGATCTCCAGCACACGCCTGGCCCCCGACATCTGCACCAGCATCCTCAGCAGCTTGCCAGCGTTTGGCGCGACCTCGATGGCCGGCATCCCGGCCTCCATGGCGGAAGCCACCGCGCGCTGGTGGGCAGGTTCGGGATGCACGACGACGTCCGTCAGGTACCGTTCGACGTCCACCCAGCCGGGTTCGGTCACGTGTTCAATCATGGCCCCCAGTCTGGCACTGACCGCCCGCCGGGGAAAGCATCTACTCCGTAGCGGAGATGGCGTCTTCCAGGCGCTCCACCTTGCCGGTCAACTCGCCGCTGTAACCAGGGCGGATGTCCGCCTTGATGACCAGCGAGACGCGGCTGCCATAGCGCCCGACCGCCTCGGTGGCCCGTTTGACGACGTCGAAAACTTCGTCCCATTCGCCTTCGATGGTGGTGAACATGGAGTCCGTCTGGTTGGGCAACCCGGACTCGCGGACGATCTTCACGGCGGCAGCAACGGCGTCGTGAACGGAGGCGTCAGGGGTGGGTCCACCATTGGCGGCGGAAGCGGGCTGGCCCGAAGGGGCAACTGAGAATGCAAGCAACATGAATCCAGTGTTTCATGTGCCGGTTTGTCATATAACAACCTACTCCCGCGTAACAACAGGCCTGAACGCCTGCGTTGCTACCCTGACAAGCATGGAACAGCCCTCTGAACGCAAGCCCCTCAGGGCAGACGCCGCACGCAACGTAGACAAGATCATTACCGCCGCCCGGCAGTGCTTCCGTGAATTCGGCCCTGACGTGCCCCTGCAGACCATTGCCGCCACCGCTGGAGTTGGCCCCGCAACGTTGTTCCGCAACTTCTCCGACAAAGAGCAATTGGTCCTCGCCGCACTGTCGCGTCAATTGCGCCAGCACGTGGACCCCGTGGCCGCTGCGGCAGCGGACGGCATGGACGCCGCCGAAGGCCTCATCAACGTCATCGACGCCGTGATGCGGGTTGCCAGCGAAGATGCCAATCTGCTTGACGCCGTCGCCGGCCGCCGTGGGCTACTCATGGGCATCACGGGCGGGCTCATCGGGTCCATGGCCACACTCTTGGAACGCGGCCAGGGCCAGGGATCACTGCGCAAGGACATCACTATCGAAGACATGGTCAGGCTGGTGGCCATGTTGATCGGGGCAGTGGACACCATGGAACCAGGATCCGAAGCCTGGAAGCGTCCCGTGGCCCTGATCGAGGACGCCATCCGGACAGAACGCCCCTCGCGTCCCCTGCCGGAACAGTCGGGCATCCCCGGAGTGACGCTCACCGAAGGCGCCTGAAGCCCCCCCCCCCCCCGCGGCTTCCAGGGCCCGGCCCGTTCCTTGGCCCATGGTGAGTCCTGCCCATCGCGGAGCCGAAGACGTGCCCGTATCGTCTACCTAATGAATGTTCCCCTGAGCTCATACTCTTCCAGCGGAGCAGGATCCGCTGCCACGGCCGGCCTCGCCCTGCTGTTCATGCTGATCTACTTCGCCGTGATCTTCGCGATCGTTGGTGTGCTCTACATGGGAATCTTCACCAAGTCCGGCCGACCGGCCTGGGCCGCCTTCGTCCCTGTCTACAACGGGATCAAACTGCTCGAGATCGCCGGGCGCCCATGGTACTGGTACTTGCTGTTCCTCATCCCGTTCGCCGGGATCTACTTCAGCATCGTGGCCCTGAACGACCTCGCAAAGAGCTTCGGGAAAGACGCCGGCTACACGGTGGGGCTTGTCCTGCTTCCGGTGGTCTTCGTGCCCATGCTTTCGTACGGCTCAGCTCAATACCTCGGACCGGCAGCCGGCCGGCAGTTCATGGCGTACCCGCCGGCATATCCCCCGGTTTACGGCCAGCAACAGGGCTACGGCCAAGTACCGGGGTACGGACAGCCGCCTGTCCAGGGTCATCCCGGACAACACCCAACGGACCAGCAGTACCGCTAGCCCCAGCCCAGCAGCCGCAGCAAAGCAGCGGCTGCCGCACCCGAAATGACAACAACAAGAAACGGCGCACGAAGCAGTAGTGCGACGGCGGCAGCCACCAGGGCGCCGATCCGCGCGTCGAGAACCAGGCCCTGGCCGGACGCCACAGCGTTCACCACCGTGAGGGAGGCGAGCAGCCCGATGGTCATGGTTCCGGCCACGTGCATGATACGGGGGTTGTCCAACAGCTTGGCGGGCACAAAGTAGCCCACCAGTTTGGTGAGATAAGCCAAGGCGCAGGCGATGAGGATCCACAGCCAGAGGTTCATTACGCACCCCCATTTCCGTGATGATCTTTGCTGTGCTGATTCTTATCTCGCCGGCGAGTCTCCGCGTAGGGATCCAGATCCGGCTCAAGCCCTTCATCCATACGCGAGTGGCTGAACCAGCCGATCACGCCTGCCACCACGGCCGCAACGAGAATCGGGACCCCGGAAGGCACGAAGGGCACGGCCAGCACTGTAGCCAAGGCGCACGCTGCGGCAATCGCCCAGGGTTGGCGCCCTTTGAGCCGGGGCCACAGCAGCGCCAGGAAGGCCGCAACGGCAGCACCATCCAAACCCCACTGCTTCGGGTCGCCCATGGCATCGCCTGCCAACGCTCCAACCGCCGTGAAGATATTCCACAAGATGAATATGCCAATACCCGCAGTCCAGAACCCGCGGGCTTGTTCGCCGGGATCGGACTGGCCGGAAGCTGTGGCAGTCGATTCGTCAATGGTGATGTGGGCGGAGACGTAACGCTTCCAGCCCCCTGGACGCAGCATGGCGTTGATCTGCATTCCGTAGATTCCGTTGCGCAACCCCAGCAGGGCGCTGGCAGTCATCGCGGCAACACCTGAGCCTCCACCCGCCACCACGCCGATGAACGCAAACTGGGATCCACCGCTGAACAGCAGAAGGCTCAAGACCATGGTTTGCCAGAAATCAAAACCTGATGCCACGGAGAGGGCCCCGAAAGATACGCCATACAAGCCCGTCGCAATGCTCAGGGACAGCGCGATCTTGAAGGCCGGTGACTCCTTCAGCTTCGCGGGAGCGGAACCGCCACTCATTTCCGGAGACTCCACGACCAAAGGATGAGGGGAAGTTGCAGCGGCAGGCGGAGTGTGTGGGTACGGCGCTCTTTCTTCGTGCCAGTCGGACCGTAGGCGCGACGCAAGGCATCAATATGTCCTGCAAGGAATGCAGTGAACATGGCGGTAGTCGCGTCGGCGGCAACCTTGCGCGTGGCAGGGACCAGCAGTCCGACGGCGACTGCGGCCTCCAGCAGGCCGGAAGACGCAATCCATTCCTCGCGGGACATAACTGCCAGGGGGCCGTTCGGGCGGCTCCCCGGCTCATCCTTGCGGCACAGGTAGTCCGGCACCACAGGCTTGTAGAACGAAGGCGTGCGGAAGTGCTTCACAGCGCTGGTCAGGAGCAGGGCGCTCAGGGCGACTGCGGAAGTGGTACGGGTTGCTTGGGCTGACCAGCGAAAAGGCATGAGACCACTCAATCACAAGCGGAGTGGCCCCCAAAGCCGGAGCTACGCCGGTCTAGTTGGACACCATCAACTGGGTTAGTACCTGCGCCGGCTTGTTGGTGGTGATCTCCTGGATGCCGAGGCCTTGGCACAGGGCAACATCCTTTTCGGAGTCCACAGTCCACACCCTGAACGTGCGCCCGGCTTCCAACCAGCGCTGAACGTTCCGTGCGTGCTCGCGCACATAGTCGATCCCCGGACCGGCGATGCCCACCTGTCCTTCGTCCAGGACACGTTCGGCATCCTCCTGGGCTGCTTTCATGACATTGGCCACGGCACCGCCGGTAAGGAAGCCCAGCCCGAGTTCCTGCCGTATTTCCTGCACTGTGAAGTCATCCACCAACTGGCAAATGTGGCGCCCTGGAACCGATTGGAGCAACCGCTGCACGGAGTCGGAGTCAAAGCTCATGAACGAGATTTGTATATTCTCCAGCCGTGATTCTTCGGCGGACCAGCCTTCCTGCTCCAGGACTGCGATGACCCGCTCCTCCAGCTTGAGCCCGTAAGGACTGGGATGCTTGAGTTCGATTGCCAGACCAATTTCCCGTCCCGCTCCCCGGAGGATGTCCAGCAGTTCCGGCAGGGTAAGGAACTGGTCTGCCACTCCCCCATAGGCGTCCGGAATGCGCGCGCCTTTCCAGGAAGAGAAGTCCAGGGACCTGAGCTCCTCCAGGGTGTGTTCCGAGACAGGTCCCGTGCCTGTGGAGGTGCGGTCGAGGTTGGCGTCATGCAGGAGGACCACGTGTTGGTCACGGGTCAGGTGGACGTCGCACTCCACACCGTCGGCGCCGTCGGCGATGGCCTTCAAGTACGCCGCACGGGTGTGCTCGGCGAACGCGGCACTGGCACCCCGGTGGGCGTAGACCTTCGGGCGGAACGGGGTGAAGTCGTCGCTAGTCATGCAGACACGGTAGCCCACACCGCCGTCCCAACGGGGGCTACGCTGGGCTAATGCAGGTGAACTCTGAGCGAATCCCAACTGAAGACGTCACCACCCCGGACCCGCTGCCCACGCAGCCAGGTTCGACGACGACGCGCGGACGTACCGCCGTCGTCGATCTTTCCGCTGGTGAAAGGGAAAAGGCAGCCGCGCTGCTGCGGATGAAGCGCTTGGCGCTGGCCCTCCTCATTGCCATGGCAGTGATTTTCACGGTCGCTTTCGCGTTCCAGAAGCAATATCCGTGGCTGGAATATGTGCGTGCTGCGGCCGAAGGCGGCATGGTGGGTGCTTTGGCGGACTGGTTTGCCGTGACCGCGCTCTTCAAGTACCCAATGGGCCTGCGGATTCCGCACACGGCCATCATTCCGCGGCGCAAGGACCAGATCGGCGAATCGCTCAGTGAGTTCGTGGAGAGCAACTTCCTTTCACAGGAGGTTGTGCAGGAGAAACTGGCGAGCATCGATATCGCCCGTAAAGCCGGGCACTGGTTGTCCGCTCCCGGCGGCGCCGAACGCGTGGCCAAAGAGGGCGGCGCGGTGATCCGCGGCGCGTTTACGGTCCTTAACGACGACGACGTGCAGGCGGTCATCGAAGGAATGGTCCGCAAGCACCTCCTCACTCCCCCGTGGGGGCCGCCCGTGGGCCGGATGGCGGAAAGGATCTTCGCTGATGGACACCACCACACGCTGGTGGACCTGCTGGTTGACCGCGCCGCAGACTGGGTTGATGCCAACCATTCAACTGTGAACCGGCTGGTGTCGGACCGCTCGCCCCTGTGGGTGCCGACCTTCGTTGACGGGCTGGTGGGAGACCGCGTGCACGTGGAACTTTCCAAGTTTGTCCGCGCAGTCCAGGCCGACCAGAATCACCAGGTCCGCCAGTCGATCGACGCGTACCTCACCGACCTTGCCCAGGATCTCCAGCATGATCCGGCAATGATAGAACGGGCGGAGAGCATCAAGGCGCAGATCCTGGGTGACCCCGAGGTCCGCGAACTTGCCTCCCGCACGTGGGGGACGGTCAAGACGGCACTGCTCAACGCCGTCGACGATCCCGACAGCGAACTGAGCCAGCGCTTCAAGAGCGCCGTGCGCGACTTCGGTACGCGCCTGGTCAACGACGACGAACTGGCGGGCAAGGTCAACACGTGGATCGGCGACGCCGCCGCTTACCTGGTGAACACGTACCGCTCAGACATAGCAGGCGTCATTTCGGACACCGTGGCGCGGTGGGATGCCGAGGAAACCTCGCAGAAGATCGAACTCCAGGTGGGCAAGGACCTTCAGTACATCCGCATCAATGGAACCGTTGTGGGCGCGCTGGCTGGCCTGGCGATCTTCACCGTGGCCCATCTGCTCTTCGGCTAAGGACCCTTCGGGGTGAGTGGCCGGCTCTGGAGCTATCCAGCGTGCCTTGGTACGTTCAACGCATGCCTATCAAACTTGAAAACGTCGGGATTGCCGTCCGGGATCTTGAAGCAACAATCGCATTCTTCACCGACCTTGGCCTCACGGTGTTGGGCCGCGACACAGTCAGCGGCGAATGGGCCGACACCGCCGTGGGGCTCGACGGCAACCACGCCAAGATCGCGGTACTCCAAACCCCCGACGGCCATGGCCAGTTGGAGCTTTTCGAATACCTCCACCCGGATGCGATCGAAACGAGCCCGACCCTTCCCAACGAGATCGGCATGCACCGGGTCGCCTTCTCCGTTGACGACATCGATGCCTCCCTCGAAATCGCGGCCAAGCACGGATGCACCCCTTTACGCGGTGTTGCCAACTACCAGGACATCTACAAATTGACGTACCTCCGTGGGCCCAGCGGCATCCTCGTCATGCTGGCCCAGCAAGTGAAGAAGGACTGACGCTCGGGCACGTTGTTGGGTGTCTCGTCACCGGGGCCCCGATCCGCTACCCCAGCAGATGCACCATCTGCCCCGGTCTGGCTTGGCCTATCAGGTCAATATCCTCATCCCGCACGACGGCAATAACAGGGGACTTAGCGGTGGCGGGCCGGTCGGCAAGTGCAATCACCGGAAGGCCCGACGCCGGCAACACCACCGAGCCTGCCGTCAACGGTTGGGCCTCGGGTGCCGGAGCCGAAGCCACCTCAAGTGGCCGGCCCGCCAGCCGCGCACCGACCCGGTCCGACTCAGGCGAGAGAATCCACGGTTCCGTGGTCAGGCGATGCCACAACCCGGCGTCGTAGTTGGGGACGCGGGCTCCGCGGCTGATCCGGGCGACCACCGGCCGTTCCGGATCCAAAGCGCGGCGGGCTGTCTGGTGGATGTGTGGGAAACCATGTCCCTGTGCCTTGCCAAATGACAGTGCGGCACCGGCTTGGAGTGCCCCGCGGCCCGTGAATCCGCCCTGCACGGCAACGTAGTACCGGATTCCGAACTTGGCCGGACCGAAGGACAGCACTGCTCCGGGAGCCACCCGGACGGGCTTGTTCAGCGGCAGCTCTTCGCCGTTGAGGGTCACGACGCCCTCGGCACCAGTCACTGCAACGGCGGAGCCTGTCACGAAGCGGAGTTTGAGCCCACCCACCAGCACCTCCAGACCGGGCGCTGTGGCGGAATTACCCAACAAGGCGTTGGCAAGGTTCATGGACGCGCGGTCCAGGACATGCTCCGGCTCAAGCACCAGGCTTGAGGACCCGGGATCCACCACTACTGCGCCCATGCAACCTCCCAACCCATGAATTCTGCCGTCCAACCAAAATCAGGCGAACGCCTCAATGCCCACGCCGGCGCTTTCAAGGCCCTCGCGAACCGCGGTCGCCATCGTTACCGCTCCCGGCGTATCGCCGTGGATGCACAGCGAATCCGCTTGGACAGGCACAACCGAGCCGTCAGTGGCCACTACTTCCCGACGTGTTGCCAGCCGCACGGCCTGTGCCACGACTGCAGCGGTGTCGTGCAGCACGGCGCCTTCCTGCGTGCGGGGAACCAGCGTTCCGTCCGGCAAGTACGCCCGGTCCACGAACGCTTCGCGGAAGACAGGGTGTCCTGCTTCCTCGGCCAGGGTGATCCAGGCCGAGTCCGGCAGGCCCAATACGGGAAGCCCGGGATCGTAGGCGTGGACGGCCGCGACCACGGCCTCGGCCTGCTCGGCGTCCCGGACGATTCTGTTGTACAGGGCGCCATGCGGCTTCACGTAGTCCACCGAGGCTCCTACCGCGTGGGCCATGCCGTCCAGGGCTCCCAGCTGGTACAGCACATCGCCGAACAGTTCGTCGAAGGTCATGTCCAGGGAACGCCGACCGAACCCTGCCAGGTCCCGGTATCCGACGTGCGCTCCTACGCGAACATCGAGTTCAAACGCCGCACGGCAGCTGTCCAGCATGGTGAGGGGGTCGCCGGCATGGAATCCGCAAGCGACATTCGCGCTGCTCACGATGCGGAACATCGAGGCGTCGTCGCCCATGGTCCAGGAGCCGAAAGACTCCCCCAGATCAGCGTTCAGATCCACTATTGCCGCCTTCCAGTATCGGGTTGTCCGCAGGGGTCGATTTCCCGGCAATGTTTTTGGGTGCGTTGGGAAGCAGTTCCCCTGGAATGGTGTCCGGCAAGGGGCCAAATGCTTCCTTGGCAGTTGACACCACGGCCCGCCCCATCATCATGTTTCCGGCACCGCCCACCACTGCGCCAATGCCAAACGGCAGTGCGCGGCCAAGGAACGCAGACCCTTGCCGCTTTATCAGGTTCTTGAGGAACGCCCGCTGGATGGCGTCCCGGACGACTCCAAAGCCGCTGCCCGGGATCTTCTTGGTCAGGGTTTTCCCCCAGGCATTTGTGACGCCCATTCCCCGTCCCAGTGAATGCCCGCTGAGCGCGCCGAGCATGGACGTGCCTTCTTCACCCAACATGATGGCCATGACCATGGTCTGGGCCCGGACAGGGTCAGTGAGCCGGATGCCATGGAGTTCTGCCAAGGACGACGCGTACAGCGCGGTGGTTTCCAGGAAACCCACGGTCGCCAGGGCTGAGAGTCCCAGCGATGCTGCAGTTCCAATTCCAGGCACGACGGCGGTGGCGCCCACCGCTGCACCGCCACCTGAAATGGCGAACAGGTAGTGGCGCTCGAGTTTGGCGGCAAGCTGCGCCGGGGAATCGTTGGGGTGCCTTCGCTGAAGCCTGCGAAGGTTCGCCAGGACCAGGGGACGCTGGACCTCCACTGCCTTCAGGAGCACGTTGTGCACTCCTGGCTTGGTGTTGCCTTCGGCATCGAAGACTGCGTTGTGTGCTGTCTCCTGGGCGATTTTCACCGCCGGGTTGGGTCGCTTGGGCATGTTCACCTCTCCTTGGCAGCTCTGATTGTTCAGGGAACTGATGGTTTCAGCCTATGCCACACTCCAACGTCGCATGGGCCGTTTTGTGCCGTTTGTGGATACTATTCCGCGCAGAGCGGACCCCGTTTTCAGCCTTCCGCGGCGTAGACTGAGTTCACTCACGGAAGCAGTCCAAGAAGGACAGGGAGTATCCGTCATGACCGCCCCGGACAAGAACGAGCACCTCGACCGGCACCACACCGACGCCCCGGCAGAGGGTGAAACCGAAGGCTGGGTTCCGCACGACACCGGCCTGCACAGCCAGGAGCCGGCGGAGGGTCCGGACATCGACGACGACGTCCCGCCGTCGGGCGCTTCTTGACCTGACGTCTCCCCTCGCCGGCGGCTGGACCGCCTTACGCAGCGTCCCGACACAGGTTTAGGCTGGTGAAATGGCCGCCCTGAGAGCGCTGCGCCCCTTTGCACACCGGGAATTCCGGGTGTTGATCTCTGCTTTGTCGATTTCCATTTTCGGATCCGGCATGTGGGCCGTGGCGATGGTCTACGAGGTCATCCATCTGGGAGGCGGCCCGCTGGAATTGTCGTTGGTGGCCACTGCCGCCAGCATCGGACTGGTGGGATTTGTGCTGGCAGGTGGCATCGCCGCCGACCGCTTTCCCCAGCGGCTGCTCATCATCGGCGTGGAGGGGGCCAATCTGGCTGTGATCGCCACGGTGACGTTGCTGGCGATGCTCAATGTCCTGCAACTCTGGCATCTGGCCCTCGGTGCGTTCGTCCTGGGCGTGGGGCAGGCCTTTTTCTTTCCGGCATATTCGGCGATCCTTCCGCGCATCCTGCCGGCAGAGGACCTCCTCGCGGCCAACGGGATGGAAGGCACCGTCCGGCCGATCCTCCAGCAAGCGGCCGGTCCGGCGATTGCGGGCATCCTGGTGGCGGCATTTTCACCGGCGCACGCCGTTGCCGGGGTTGCTGCATGCCATTTCCTGGCCTTCGGGATCCTGAACTTCCTCAACAGACGTACTTTGGGCGGCCCCGATGCCGGCGTGGCGTTCTCCGACGCGTCGGCTGGGAGGTCCTTCCTGAGGGACCTCCGAGAAGGGTTCAGCTACACAGTCCGCACCCCCTGGCTGCTGTGGACACTGCTGTGGGCGTGCCTGTCCGTGTTGTTCCTGATCGGGCCGATTGAGGTCTTGCTGCCCTTCGTCGTCCGGGACCAGCTCGGTGGCGATTCAAGGATGTTTGGTTTCCTGCTGGCGGTCATGGGCGTGGGGAGTGCCGTCGCCGCGCTGGCCACCGCTTCTTTCCCCCTCCCCCGCCGCTACCTGACAGTGATGGTAGTGACGTGGGGCCTCGGAAGCCTGCCCGTCGCAGCCATTGGTTTCATGGACAGCGTGTGGCTGCTCGGAGGTGCCATGCTGATCTTCGGAGTCACCGAGGGCATGGGAACGGTCATCTGGGGCACACTCCTGCAGCGAAGGGTCCCACGGCATTTACTGGGCCGGATTTCGAGCCTGGACTTCTTTGTCTCCCTGGCCCTGATGCCTGTGTCCATGGCCCTCGCCGGGCCCGTTGCCGAGGTGGTCCCCATCTGGCTGATCTTCCTGGTGGCCGGACTGGTGTGCCCGTTCATGGCATTCGTGGCCGTCTTCGCAGCGCGCATGATGACTGACGAGATCGACAATCCCTTGACGCCGGCCGTTTCCGAATCCGCGGACTCACAGTCCGACTCCGTTTAGCGCGGTGGCCCGGTCCTGCCGCAGGCCTTACCCAGGCACGGGCCCTGTGGTGCGGCGCGCCACCAGGTGCGGTGTCCGCACCAGGTGGGTGGCCGGCGTCGTCCCCTCCAAACGGTCGACGGCGCGGTCCACTGCGGCCTGCGCCAGGAGCGGCGCGTCCTGGCTGACGGAGGACAGCTGGACGTAGCTGAGGCGTGCAAATTGACTGTCGTCGTAGCCAAGGACGGACACGTCTTCCGGCACGCGAAGGCCAGCAGCCCTGAAGCTCTCCCAGACGCCCAGGGCGCAGCGGTCGTTGAAAGCCACGACGGCGGTGGGCAGCTCCTCCTGCAGCTTCCGTCCGGCGCGCAAACCGTCTTCTTCCGTGGGGCCACCCGGGACTACGCGGCCATCCAGTCCGCGGCGCTCCATTTCTTCCCGGAAGGCCGCCCTGCGCTGCGGACCGGAGATGGCCTCACCGCCGTCAACGTGGGCTATGCTGCGGTGGCCCATCGAGGTCAAGTGCTCGATCGCGAGGTGCATGCCGGCCCGGTCGTCGCTGCTCACGGAGTCCACGGAGTCCCCAACGTCGTCCCGGAGCAGGCTGACTACAGGCACCCGGGCCGCGTATTCGGCCAACTGCTGTTCTTCGAGGGTCGGGGAAATCATGATCAGGGCTTCGCATCCGAGATCCAGCAGCGAGTCCGCTGCACGTTCTTCGGACCGTCCGTTGGCCACCGCACTGAGCGCGATATCGTAGCCCCGCAGTGTGGCTCCGGCGTAGGCGGCATCAACGATTTCGGCGTGAAAAGCATGGGCAGTGGAGAAACTGACGCCAAGGAGCCTCGTGCGGCTGCTTCGGAGGAGGCGGCCACGACTGTCCGGCCTGTAGCCAAGTGCCCGGGCAGCTTCCTGCACTTTTGCCCGGGTGGCGTCCGATGCGCCTGGAACATCCCGCATGACGATGGAAACGAGGGCGCGTGAAACACCTGCTGCTTCCGCTACGTCCATCAACGTAGGCCGTTTGCCCGTCATGGCGCTCCTCTGTTCGGGAGCCAGTCTATAGAACGATCCAACCGCCGGGCTTCGAACGAGTCGTGCGGTCGGTCGCGACTCAGACGACCGACCGCACTAGCCCGTTCATGCAACGATGGCGCCCCGGGCGGGCCCCAGAACCCGCCACACCCATCGCTGCCTACTGTGCCGATGACACGCGACGCAGCCGAAAAGGGCAACGGCGCGGAACGCGGTCAATGACATGGGCACTGGATATGTAGTCCGAGTCCCTCAAACATGACGCGGAGTTCCGAAGAATATTTTCGGGAAGAGGTTTTTTGTTTGAAGTCCGGGACCCCTTAGACAACTTTTTGGGCATCTCTCCGAATCCGACGCCATCTTTACGGCCTCCCAAGAAACCCACTAGAACGATCTAGACACGCGCTCACACTGCATGCAACCATGGGAGCGACTAGAACGATCTAGAAATTTGAAGAGGAGCCCCAATGACGTATCTCCAGCACCCGGTCCAGGCAGAGCAGCCTGTCCGCATCGCCGTCATCGGCGCTGGCTGGATCGGCAAATTCCACGCCGAGACCATAGCCCGCCGCATTCCGAATGCCCGACTGGAATCAATCGCCGACCCCGTCCTGCCCGCCGTCGAAGAACTCGCAAACAAGCTTGGCGTGGCCAAAATCAGTACGGACGCCGCCGACGTGCTGGCCGACCCGGACGTTGATGCCGTCCTCATCGCCTCTCCCATGCGTTTCCACGCCGGGCTGATCACAGCCGCAGCGTCAGCCGGCAAGGATGTTTTCTGCGAAAAGCCCGGCGGTCGGACCATCGATGAACTCGACGCCGCCATCGATGCCGCGGCGAGCGCCGGCGTCGTTCTCCGGTTTGGCTTCAACCGCCGTTACTCCAGCGATTTCGCAGCCGCCCGCAAACTGGTGGACGACGGCGCCGTAGGCACACCGCAGCTGCTGCGCTCTCTCACCCGGGACCCCGGAACTGAAGCCGGAATCAGCAACCCGGAGCGCATTGCCCCAGGCACGATCTTCCTGGAAACCCTCATCCACGACTTCGACACCCTCAACTGGCTCAACCCCGGGGCCGTCCCGGTCAAAGTCCACGCGGTCGCTGATGCCCTGGTAGCGCCCGAGGCGAGGTCGGGCGGCCTGCTGGATACCGCCGTCGTGACCGTCACGTACAGCAATGGCGCCATCGCTGTGGCCGAAGCGAACTTCAATGCGCTCTACGGCTACGATGTCCGCGGCGAAGTGTTCGGCTCCGCAGGCATGGTCACCGCCGGAACACCGCAGGCCACCAACGCCACCAGCTACACCGCCGCAGGCATCGTCACGGAGACTTCGCACCTGAACATCCACCTCTTCCACGACGCCTACACCGCCGAGCTCGCGGCCTTCGCGGACGACATCGCGGCACGCCGCGGATACCCGGAGCAACGCACGACGGCGGCCGTCCCGCCGGCCCCCGTGGCAGCTCCGGGTGGGGTGGACGCACGGAACGCGTTGGCCGTAGCACTGGCTGCCTTCAGGTCCGCGGAAACAGGCTTGCCCGTGGAGATTTCGGACATCGCGGAACTGCAGGCCGCAGAGCCCGCTGCGCAGCCCGCCCCGGCCGGGGTCCCCGCATGAGCTTCCGCCTGGCCGTCTGCGCGGAAATGGTCTACGGCGAACTGCCCCTGGTTGACCGGGTTCGCCGGATCCACGAGCAAGGCTTCGAGGTAGAGCTATGGGACACCCGAGGCCGGGACATTCCGGCTTTGGCCGCCACCGGGGCATCGTTCTCCTCCATGAGCGGATACTTCGGGGGCAGCGTCATCGACGCCGCCAATGCCCACGAGGTCCTTGCGTCGGCAGAAAAGCTGGTTCCCACTGCGCTGGAACTGGGCGTGGAGCGCATGGTGGTCCATCCTGCCGAACTCGGCGAGGGAGGAAGGGCCGTGAGGCCCACCCACCGCTCAACGGGCGACATGTGGCTGACAGGGCTCCGGACTCTGGAAAAACTTGGCGAACTGGGCGAAAAACACGGCATCACGTTCGCCTTGGAGAACCTCAACACGATCCTGGACCACTCGGGCATTCCGCTGGCAAGAGCCAAGGACACCCTGGCCCTGGTGCAGGCCGTCAATCATCCCAACGTGAAGATGATGCTGGATCTGTATCACGCACAAATCGGCGAGGGGAACCTGATCGAGCTCGTCCGTGCGGCGCAGCCATTCACCGGCGAGATCCAGGTAGCCGACGTGCCCGGGCGCTTCGAACCCGGAACCGGCGAGATCAACTATCCGGCGATCGCGAAGGCTCTCAACGAGGCCGGCTATACGGGTGTGGTCGGCATGGAAGCCGGTGCGATCGGTGGCCAGGGAATAGACGCGGGCGATGCCGCCCTGACCGCCTTCCGTGCCGCGTTCTCTCCCCACTGAGTCCCAGCAGCGCGCGTTATGGGCACAGGAACCGCCCGCCCACAACGCGCGCTGCTGCTTGCACCGTTGCTACTCGTCCGGGTCAGTACTTGACTGGCTCCATGCGGCCGGAGCGCAAGGAGAGCACAGCAGCCTCGGCGATGGCTTGGGCCTTCAGCCCGTCTTCCAGCGACGGCGCGGGAGCCACGCCGCTTTCCAGCGCGGAAACGAACGCCGAAAGGGCCGAGGCATACGTCGGTTGCACGCGTTCGAACCAGCCGGGGTGCAGCCCGTCGTCCACCACTGACGTGCCGGAGTAGCGGGACACTGCCCCGTTCCGGTGTCGTCTGGCTTCCACCATTCCCTCGGAACCCATGACCTCGATGCGTTCGTCGTACCCGTAACCGGTGCGGCGCACACTGTCGATCTGGACCAACGCCCCTCCGGGGAGCCGCAACGTGACGGCGGAGGTGTCGACGTCGTCGTGATCCGCCACGCCGGGTTCCGCCAACGCTGATCCAGTGGCGAAAACCTCCACCGGATCCACGTTGGAAAGCCAGCGGGCCAAGTCGAAGAAGTGGACAGTCTGGTCGCGCATCTGGCCGCCGGAGACGGCGACGTAGGACAACGGGGGCATGGATGGGCCACGGGAGGTGAGTTGGATCAGTTCCACCGTGCCGATCCCGCCGGAATCGACCACACGTTTGAGTTCGGCGTAGTCGCGGTCGAACCGGCGGTTGAAATCCACCATCACGGGCACGCCGCATTCCTGCACGAATGTGGCGGTTTCGCGGGCGCGGTCCAGGTCCAGGTCGATCGGCTTCTCGCACAGGGCTGCAATTCCGACGGCGGCCGCGCGCTGCAAGTGCCCGGCGTGTGTGTCGGTGGAGGAGGCGATGAAGACAGCGTCGATCAGGGATGGGTCGAACACCTCCTCCAACACCCCGGCGGCGGCAGCACCGTGGGCCGCGGCGAGGGTTTGCGCGCGCCGCTGGTCGACGTCGTAAACGAGCCGGAACTCGACCCCGGGATGTGCGGCGAGGTTTGCCGCGTGGACGGTGCCGATGAAACCGGCACCAATGAGTGCGAAGCGGATCATGTCAGGCTGCTGCTTTCTGGTGTGCTGATGCGGGGATTATCCATGCGGAATCGTCGTGGTGCGAGGCTGCGACTGCTTCCACGAACTGGACGCCGATCAATCCATCGATCCCGGTAGGGAAAGACAGCCCGCGTTCCGGTAGCGGCGTGGAGTCGCGGCGTGCGCGGAGGACCTCGGCGAGGTCGGAATAAAAGTTTGCGAAGGCCCCAAGGAAGCCCTCCGGATGGCCGAGGCCGACGCGGGTGAGCCGGGACGCGTCGTCGTGCAGGGTGCTGAGCCCCTGTGTGAGGACGGTAGTGACTCCTGCCGGATCCTGGACCTTGAGGTAATGAGGGTCTTCATGCTGCCACTCCAGGCTGCCCTTCTCCCCGTAGACGCGGATGCGGAGTCCATGGTTGTGGCCAGTGGCGGCCATGCTTGCCCAGACGCGGGCCGGGACATCGCCGGTCAGTTCGAGTTCCACGGTGGCGTTGTCGAAGACCCGGCGCCCTGGCACCAACGTCTGCAGCCGGCCGGAGAGACGCTGGGCTTCCAGTCCCGTGATGTAGCGCAACAGGTGGAAGGCGTGCGTGCCGAGGTCGCCCACGACGCTCGGGAAGCCCGCAATGTCCGGATTGGTGCGCCACGAAGCCTGCTTGTGGCCCTCGTTTTCCAGCGGGGTGGCCGCCCACCCGGAAGCATGTTCGACGTCGACAAAGCGGATGGCGCCCAGCTCCCCGTTGCGGACCATGCGGGCAGCCTGGCGAACCATGGCGTAGGCGGAATAGCAGTGCGGCACCGCAAGGATGGCGTCATTGGCGGCCGCGATGCGTACGAGTTCCGCGGCGGAAACCGAGTCCTGCGTGAGCGGCTTCTCGCAGACCACAGAAATGCCGCTGCTGAGGAACGTGCGGGCGATCTCGAAGTGGCTGTCGTTGGGCGTCGCCACCACCACGACGTCCACACCGTCTTCGCGAACGGCCTCGGCCTCAGCCATTTCGCGGACGTCCCCATAATTGCGGTCCGCCGGCACACCGAGCGCGGCACCGATGGCACGGGAACTGCTCGGATCCCGCCCGAAGATTCCGGCCTGGAGGTCGTAATGGCCGTCAAGCCTCATGGCGAAGCGGTGGGTCTTGCCGATGTCGGCGCCTTTGCCGCCTCCGACCATGCCGGCTATCAGTTGCCGGGTATGTGGTTCACTCATGAAAAATCCTCAAGGACTCTATTTGGAATTTACTTGGACCGGTCCATAATGGCGGTGGGGAGGCGAAGGCGTCAAGCCCTCTAAGCTTGGATGGGATCTGCCGGAGTGAAAGGAGACATGCGTGACTGACGCGTCCAGCCTGCCCGGAAGCAAGCCCACCATCCGCGATGTCGCCAGCGCCGCGGGCGTCTCAAAATCCTTGGTCTCCCTGGTCCTGCAGGGCTCTGCCAACGTCAGCGACGGTCGCCGTCGCGCGGTCCTCGAAGCGATGGAACAGCTCGGTTACCGGCCCAACCGGCTGGCCCAACGCCTCTCCGGACCGCGCAGTGGCACCATCGGGGTGATGCTTAATGACATCCGGAACCCATGGTTTGTGGAACTGCTGGAAGGGCTCACCGCGTCACTGCACGCGGCCGGCATCTCACCGGTCCTGGCTGACTCCTACACCGACAACCGCGTGGGCCGCAGTTCCGTGGAAACCCTGCTGGAGCAGCGGATCGACGGCCTGGTAGTGGTAGGAACCACCACGGAATCGGCTGCGATCGAAAACGCCTCACGAAACATCCCTGTGGTCCTGGCCGGGACGCGCGAACCGGAACTTCCCGGCGTTGACATCGTGGTCAATGACGACGACGCCGGCGCGCGGCAAGCGACCGGGCACCTGCTCTCGCTGGGGCACCAGCGCATTGCGCATCTCCAGGGCCCGGGCGAAGTCGGCAAGTTGCGACGGTTATCGTTCGAACGGACCATGCTCGACGCCGGGTTGGAACCTTTGGTGGTAACTGGCGGGGTGAGCGAGGAGAGTGCCTATGCTGCCGCGAGCCGTCTCCTGGCCGGACCCCAACGGCCGACCGCGATCTTCGCCTACAACGACATCGCATGCATCGGGGCACTCTCCGCGGCCGACGACCTTGGACTGTCCGTGCCCGAGGATCTCTCGCTGGTTGGCTACGACAACACCTACCTCGCGAGGATCCGGCATCTGTCGCTGACCTCCGTGGACAACGGCAATCTCGCCGTGGGGGTGGAAGCCGGGAAGTTCATCCTTGAGCGGCTCACAGCCCCGGAACTTCCTGCCCGCCTGCACCAGGTTCCGTCGCAGCTGCAGGTGCGGGGGTCCTCTGGGGATGCCCCGTCGTAGCTACCGTTTCACTCGGCCCAGCAACAGCACTCCTGCGTTGGCTCCGACGATCAGGACGATTCCCGCCCACTGCGCTGGTGCAAGTTCCTGACGCAGAATGAGGGCTCCGATGACGGCCGCGAAAACGGGGTTGATGCTCATCAGCACGCCGAACAGATTCGCCGGAACCCTCCGCAGCGCGATCAGATCCGCCACATATGGCAGCACTGAAGCCATGATGCCGGCACCCACGGCACAGAGCACCGCAAAGCCATCGATGGGTTGGGTCAGGAAAACTACGACGGCAACCGGCAGGAAGAGGGTCGCCGACACCCCCGTGGCGGCCGCTGTGCCCTGGATTCCTTGGATTCGTTGGCCCACTATCCGGTTCAGGAGGATGTACGCAGCCCAACTGCACGCGGCAATTAGTCCAAAGCTGATGCCGGGAAGATCTGTGGACGCCTCCGGACCGGTGATCGCCACAACGCCCACTGCGGCGGCGAGCGCGCACAGGGCACTTCCCTTCCCTCGGGAACCCGCAAGGGCCACGGCCAGCGGGCCCAGGAACTCCAGCGTCACTGCCAGCCCCAGGCCAATGCGCTGAATGGATGCATAGAGCCCGAGGTTCATGGTCCCAAACGACACGGCCAGGAGAAGCACCGGCCACCATTGGTGCCAGCTCAACTCGCGCAGCCTCGGCCGCACGACCGGAAGCAGGACAGCCGCGGCCACAATTTGTCGAACAGCAACGACGCCCACAGGTCCCATGACAGGAAAAGCGAGCGAACCGCTGGCGGCCCCCAGTTGGTTGGAGAGCGCACTGGCGACAAGGGTTGCGGCTCCCCCGGCCTTGCCCGCTGCGGCGTTGGTCTGTTCCATGAGGAGATTCTGCACGCCGGGGGTTCAGGGGCTAAATGCATGAATTGGCGTATTCATGCGCTGCGTGCATGAATAAGATGAGGACATGGACGTGGAACTGCGCCAATTGCGCTGTCTTATCGCGGTAGTGGAGCAAGGCACGTTCACCGACGCCGCCATCGAGCTTCGAATGTCCCAGGCCGCCGTGTCGCGAAGCATCGCAGCCCTTGAGCAAGCACTGGGGACACGCATCGTGGAGCGAACCACCCGCAGCGTGGGGCTGACAGCCGCCGGTGAGCGCGCACTGGGCAAGGCCCGCAGGATCATCGCGCTCCTGGCCGATCTTGAACGGGATGCCCGGGCCGGAACGGGGCAGATCCGCATGGGTTACGCGTGGTCGGCTCTGGGTGAGCACACAACCGAATTCCAACACCGCTGGAAATTGCGCTTCCCGCACACCGGGCTTCAACTCACCCGTTCCAACACCCCAAGCGGCGGCCTGCTGGATGGAACCACCGATTACGCAATCCTTCGACGACTCCCGCAGGCCGCCGCCGTCGAGCATGTGCGCGTCGGCGAGGAAAAGCGCTACTGCGCCATGTCCACTGACGATCCGCTGGCCCCAAGGAGGTCAGTGTCTTTGGCGCAAATCGCCACATTGCCCGTGGCAATGGACCTGCGCACAGGCAGCACAACACTGGACCTATGGCCGGAGCAGGGTAAGCCCCCGGAGGTTATCCCTATCCACGACATCGACGATTGGCTGACCGTGATCGGCAGCGGGGCCGCGCGGGGCATCACTGCAGCCTCCACGGCACATCAATATCGACGCCGGGGAGTCGCCTACCGGCCGGTGCGTGACGCACCCATGGTTCCGGTGTACGTGGCGTGGCTGAAGAACGACCCGCCCCAGGATCACCAGGCTGTGGTTGCATTGCTGGCCGAGCTCTATCGGTAGGCCGCCTTTGACAGTCGATCGCCATGGCCGTGAAGGCTGGCGGTCTATGTCCGCAGCGGTGCGTGGTGATGGTTCCGTCGGGCGGCTTGGCTGGGATCGACGTGCGCCGGCGGGATGAACCACGGGATGCCGTTTCTGCTCGCAATCATCCACTGTTCCTTGTGGATGACGTGATGATGGTGTGAGCACAAGAGCACGCCGTTGTCGGTGTTGGTGGGGCCACCTTGCGACCAGTAGGTGATGTGGTGGGCTTCGCACCAAGGCGCCGGCATGGTGCAGTCCGGGAAGGCACATCCTTGGTCGCGGGCCTGGAGGGCCTTGCGGATGTGGGGCGGGAAGATCCGGCTGGTCCGGCCAATTCCGAGGACCTGGCCTTCGGTGCCGAGCAGGATCGGGAGGATATCGGCGTCGCAGGCGATCTTCCGGATGACGTTCGGGTGGATGGGTCCTTGGAAGGTTGAGACCGCGCTGCTGAGCCTGGGTCGCAGGCCGCCTGTGCCTGTTGTGCCGTTGCCTGCCGCTTTTGTGCCCGGGTCGGTTTCACCCCTGCCCACAGGGTTGCCGGTTTGGTGATGGGCAGCGTGGCTCTGGAGCTGGTCAAAGAGATCCCGGTAGTCGATGGTGACCATGACTTGGGGTTTCAAACCGCCATTGGCTGGTAGCTGACCGGTTCTCAGGGCCAACGCGCAGCCACCGACCAGACCGTCGAGGAGTTTCTGGGCGCGGGAGCGGCGACCCGGTTCCGGAATCGGGTTCCTCCCGTTCGCGGGCTCCATGCGAACGGTGGCGGCTACCCTGCCCTCTGGGGTGCGGACCTGAGCGGCTGAACTCCGACCCCTGGTGTCCGCGCCGCGCTGGGTGGTATGGACAGCCGTGCGGCTTGGGCCGTTTTTCCCTCCCAGGCCGCCAGAACTGCCAGTGTTGCGCACCTCGCCCTCAACGAGGCGGGGGTTCGTGGCGGCGTTCATGACGGTGGTGAGGGTCTCGAATTGCTCGGCCGTTGCGAAGATTTCGAGATGATTCAGGCCAAAGCGTGGCTTTCGAATGAACGCACCTTGGAGTTGCCGAAGCACTTCTTCCGTGGGTTCGGCACCGTCTTGGTCAATGAAATCCATCCAGCGGCGGGCCGTCGTGGAAACGAAATCCGTGTCGGACTGGATGGCTGTGGACGTGAGGTCCTTCTCCATCCTGGTGATGGTGTCCTGATCGGTCAGAAGCTGGACGCGGTCCAGTGCTGTGCTGATCAGGGTGGCCGAGCCGCCGGATACCAGTGCGTCGGCCACAGCGAAGGCCAGCTGTTCGCGCTGCGGCGGGACCGGCTCTCCGGCAATGCCGACGCCGGGCAGGACGGCGTCCGCAAGGGCCAGGCGACGCCGGGCTTCCTTGGCTGTGATCCGCAGCCGTGCCCGGAGGAAATCTGCAGCGTTCCGGTACCCGTCATCGAGCACAGCGGCAGTTCCGGCTTCCTTGCGGGTTCGCTCCACGGCCCGGGCTGCGACGAGCTGAAGGTACTCCACGGTCCGGGCAATGTCCTCGACCCTGCCGGCGAAAGCGCTCGCCTCGCCGAAATCGAACATCGAGGCCTGAGCAAGGATCGACGCCCTCACACCATCCAGGGCATCAATACCGTCTTCGAGGCAGTCCACCGCGGAGTCTGATGAAGACTCCGCCCTTCCTTCAGCCACCTGCCCTCCGATCCCCATAAAGCAAGCCTGTCACGGCCCCAATCCCCAGTAACCACGCCAATCTGTGTATGTGGATAACGCATCAACCGCAGTTAAGCAGCAAAAGCCGCCTGCCGCCGTCGTGCGTTGTAAAAGCACGACGGCGGCAGGCGGCCCGGGCGCAAAAGGCGCGGCGCTAGGCCTTAGAGGTTTTCCACCAGCGAGACGTCCCGGACGGCGCCCTTGTCAGCGGAGAGTGCCATGGCCGCGTAGGCGCGGAGAGCCGGCGACACCTGGCGGTCGCGGTTCTTGGGCTTATACCCGCCGTTGACTTCGAGCTTCTCGCGGCGTTCGGCGAGGATCTCGTCGGAAACCTGCAACTGGAGCGAGCGCTGGGTGATATCGATGCTGATGATGTCACCGTTCTCCACCAAGGCGATGGCGCCGCCGGAGGCAGCCTCCGGGGAAATGTGCCCGATCGACAGCCCGGAGGTGCCGCCGGAGAAGCGACCGTCGGTGATGAGGGCGCACTTCTTGCCCAATCCCCGGCCCTTAAGGAACGACGTCGGGTAGAGCATTTCCTGCATGCCCGGGCCACCGCGGGGGCCTTCGTAGCGGATGACCACCACGTCGCCTTCCTTGATGGTTTTGTTCAGGATCATTTCCACGGCTTCGTCCTGCGACTCGCACACAACGGCAGGGCCCTCGAAGGTCCAGATGGACTCGTCCACGCCTGCGGTCTTCACCACGGCACCGTCCACCGCCACGTTGCCGCGCAGCACAGCGAGGCCGCCGTCCTTGGAGAACGCGTGCTCCACGGAACGGATGCAGCCACCCTCGGCGTCGGTGTCCAAGGAGGTCCACTCATTCGATTGCGAGAACGCTGTTGAGGAACGGACGCCACCGGGGGCCGCGTGCCACAGCGCCCGTGCCTCCTCGGTGGCCTTGCCGCCGCGGATGTCCCAGTCGTCCAGCCAGCCGTCGAGGTCGGCGGAGTGCACTGAGTGGACGTTCTTGTGCAGGAGGCCGCCGCGGTTCAGCTCACCCAGCAGGGCGGGGATGCCACCGGCGCGGTGCACGTCTTCCATGTAGTAGGTCTTGTTTCCGGCGACGTTCGGGGCCACCTTGGCCAGGCAGGGCACCTGGCGGGACTTGGCGTCCATTTCGGCCAGTCCGTACTCCACGCCGGCTTCCTGAGCCGCAGCCAGCAGGTGCAGGATGGTGTTGGTGGAGCCGCCCATGGAGATGTCCAGGGCCATGGCGTTGTCAAAGGCCTCAGCGGTGGCGATGGAGCGCGGCAGCACGGAGTCGTCGTCGCCGTCGTAATAGCGCTTCACCAGCTCGACGACGGTGGCGCCGGCCTTCTCGTACAGCGCCTTGCGGGCGGTGTGGGTGGCGAGCACGGAGCCGTTGCCCGGCAGGGCCAGGCCGATGGCTTCGGCGAGGCAGTTCATGGAGTTGGCGGTGAACATGCCCGAGCAGGAACCGCAGGTGGGGCAGGCGTTCTCTTCGATGAGGTTGATGTCCTCGTCGGAGATGGATTCGTCCACGGCGTCGGCGATGGCGTTCACCAGGTCCAGGGAACGCACGGAACCGTCGGTCAGGGTCACGCGGCCGGCCTCCATGGGACCGCCGGAGACGAAGACCACCGGGATGTTCAGGCGCAGCGCGGCCATGAGCATGCCCGGAGTGATCTTGTCGCAGTTGGAGATGCACACGAGGGCGTCCGCGCAGTGTGCGTTGACCATGTACTCAACGGAGTCGGCGATCAGGTCGCGGGACGGCAGGGAGTAGAGCATGCCGGAGTGGCCCATGGCGATGCCGTCGTCGACGGCGATGGTGTTGAATTCGCGCGGTACTGCGCCGGCGGCGAGGATCGCGTCCGAGACGATCCGGCCCACGGGGGCAAGGTGGGTGTGACCGGGGACGAACTCGGTGAAGGAGTTTGCCACGGCAATGATCGGCTTGCCGATGTCCGTGTTGGCGACGCCGGAGGCGCGCAGCAGTGCGCGGGCGCCGGCCATATTGCGGCCGTGGGTGACTGTTCGTGAGCGTAGTGCAGGCATAAGTACCATCCTGCTGGGGTTTTGTTACCCCCGGAAGACGGTGCTGCTACTAGTAGTGAAAGTACCAGAGTAATAGTGTTGTCAGTGTGAAAGATGAGAGGCGCAAGGAACTGGGGCTATACCTCAGGACCCGCCGCAACCAGGCCCTGCGCTCCGACTACGGGCTGCCCCCGGTGGGGCGGTCCCGCGAGCGCGGACTGCGCCGGGAGGAGATCGCGTTCCTGTCCGGGGTGAGCGTCACCTGGTACACCTGGCTCGAACAAGGCCGGGACATCAGCCCTTCCCGGCAGGTCCTTGAGTCCATCGCACGGGCCCTGCACCTTTCGGATACCGGGCTCGGCTACGTGCTCTCCTTGGGCGGATACGCCTCCGCCATTCCCAAGGGTCCGGTTGCCGCCGATGCACCGGCGCATGTCCAGCGCCTGTTGGACGCCTTGGATCCCAATCCCTCGTATGCGCTTTCACCGGACTGGGGCGTGGCCGGGTGGAACCGCGCCTACGAGGCGCTGTACCCGAACATTGGAACTTTCGACGCCGCCGACAGGAACCTTTTGTGGCTCGTCTTCACCGACCCCTACGTCCGGGACCTGCTCCCGGACTGGGACGTCACCAGCAAGAGGTTCCTCGCCGAATTTCGTGCAGAGACGGGTCAGCGGCTGGGTGATCCGGATGTCGCTTATCAGGTGGAACGACTCAAGGAGGCCAGCCCGGAATTCCAGGAAAGCTGGGACCGCTACGACATCCTTGGCTTTGAGTCCCGCGAGCGCCTTTTCCACCATCCCGCAGTGGGAGTGCTGCAGCTGGAGCACCACCAGGTATCGCCGTCGGACCGGCCGGACCTGCACATTGTGGTTTACACCCCGGCACCAGGCAGTGACGCCGGTGAGCAGATGGAGCGGCTGCTGGAGACCGGGCGGTCGTAACCCGGCGTTCCTACAACTGCAGGGACGATTCGTCCGGGGTGGCAAGCGTCAGCACTGCTTCCTCCACAGTCTCGTGGTCCTCCAGCTCCCTCTCGATCCTGCGCAGCACCACGGCAACCTCGTGTTCCGGGTGGTCGCCTTGCAAGTCCACGGCCGCTACAAGATAGAGCTTGCGGGGGCCCACGAATTCCAGGTGGAGGTACGTCAGCCGTGCAATGTCCGGGTGTTCCAGGAGCTGCCGCCCCATGGACCGTTCTATGTCCGGCGTGACCCCCTGCCCTACCAGGAACCGGCGGTTGCGGTCGATCAGAACGACGGCAACAACCGCCAAGAGGACACCGACGACAATCGATCCGACAGCATCGGGCAAGGGCGAACCCGTGACCTGATGGAGGAAGACGCCAGTGAATGCGATCACCAGCCCAACCAGGGCTGCGGCATCCTCCGCAAAGACGGCACGCAGGGTGGGATCCGAGCTGACAAGAACCTGTTCCAAGGTCCGCCGTTCCAGCTTCCTGGCTGCCTTTCGGGTCTGGCGGAAGGCCTGGACGAAGGAAAACCCTTCCAGGACAAAGGCCACTGCCAGAACCACGTACGCAATCAGGAAGTCGGACGCAGGCTCCGGCTCAATGATCTGCTGGATCCCGTGCATGATGGAAACCACGGCGCCGGCAGTGAACAGCCCGAAAGCGGCAAACATGGACCAGACGTACGCTTCGCGGCCATAACCCATGGGATGTCCCGTATCGCGCGGACGTTGGGAGCGGCGTTCGGCCAGGAACAGGAACACCTGGTTGCCGGTGTCGGCCCATGAGTGCGCAGCCTCAGCAGTCATGGACGCCGACCCGGTGAGCGCCGCGGCCACTGATTTGGCCGCTGCAACCAGGGCGTTCGCCGCGAAAGCGATGACGACGGTCAGCAGGGTGGAGCTGGAGTCCGATCGCTTTCGTGAGGCAGCCATAGGCTTACCGTACCCAACAGCGCACGAAATGGACGGCGGACCGAGGTTCCGCAGCTGAATAAAAGAATCCCCGTTTCAGCACACAATTTCAGGATGTGGCGCACTATGGAGGGATGGACGCTCCTGATGCCGGCGGTTTGGCGCAGGACGGTTCCGGTAGCTTCCGGGCTGGACTGCACCCGTGGAGCCGTTATGTGGCATTGGGGGACTCGTTCACGGAGGGTTTGGGCGACCCCGAACCCCGCAGCCCGGGCGGACTCCGGGGATGGGCGGACCGTGTTGCGGAAGAGTTGAGTACGGACCACCACGATTTCGCCTATGCCAACCTGGCGATCAGCGGGAAGCTTCTCCATCAGATCCTGGAGGAGCAAGTGGGCCCGGCATTGGACCTCAAACCCGATCTCATTACTCTCAACGCCGGCGGCAACGACCTGCTCTTTCATAGGAGCGACCCCGACAAGCTGGCACTGGAACTGGATCGTGGCGTGGAAACGCTGGCCTCAACGGGCGCCACCATCTTCCTCTTCACCGGCCCGGACTGGGGCGCGACCCCGGTGCTTGGCAGGACCCGCGGCAAAGTGGCTGTTTTCAACGAGAACATCCGCGTGGTGGCCGCCCGTCATGATGCCGTGATTGCCGATCTCTGGGCTTTGCGCCAACTCACCGATCCCCGGATGTGGGATCCGGACCGGCTTCATTTCTCTCCGCTCGGCCAGCACATCATCGCCATCATGGTCCTGGAGTCATTGAACGTCCCGCATTCCCTTGAACCGCTGGCTCCGCGGCCGCTTCCCGAGCGCCGTTGGCGCGAGGCCCGCGCGGATGACATCGTGTGGGCCCGGGAGCACCTCTTTCCTTGGGTTGTGCGGAGGTTGACGCAGCGGAACGCCGACGGCGGTCGGCACCCCAAGCGTCCACAGCCCGGGCCGGTTTTCGGTGCGGCGATGCCGCCAGGCAGCTATGTCGGGAACGATCCCCGCCGTATGACGGACTGACCAACTGACTGACCGGCCGCCGAACAACTGACCGGCCACGCGGCCTGCCGCCTGGCACCCCGGGCGTGGACCGGCGTCGTCGATTCAACGACGGTCAGCTGGCAGGCTGCGGTTCCGTTTGCGCCCGGACGCTCCAGGCCGACCAATCAAGCGGGTGCACCGAGGGACGGCCCAAAAGGTATCCCTGCGCAGCGGTGACCTTCAAGGCAGTGACTTCGTGCAGTTCTTCGGCCGTTTCGATGCCTTGCGCGTGGACATCTGCCCCGATCTCACGGGCCAGCTCAACGATGGCCTTGGCACGGAGCTTCTGGCCGTCGTTTCCGGCGATTCCTTCAATCAGGTGGCGGTCCAATTTGATGATATCGGGGCGCAATTGCTCGATTCTGTCCAGCGAGACCAATGCGGCACCCGAGGCGCTGATCGCCACCCGCAACCCCAAGGCCCGCAGTTGTTCGAGGCCTTCGCCGGCCGGCTGGGCCGCAATGGATTCCAGGCTGCCCGTCAGCTCAACGATGATCCTCTCGGGGGCCAAGGCGGCAGCGGCCAGAAGGTTCCGCACCCGGGGATCGTGCGAGGTGGCCGGGGTGAGATTCAGAGTGACAAACATGTTTTCCGGGACGTCGTGCGCAGCCATCAGGGCGCAATGCAGCGCTGCAATCTCCAGCTCAGTTCCCAGACCGGCAGCAGCAGCTTCACTGAACCACACGTCGGCGCCCGCACCGTCCTCACCGATGAACCTTGTCAGGGCCTCGACGCCGATCGGGTCGCCCTTGGGAAGGGAGTGGATCGGCTGGAACGCCGTCAGGAGAAGCTTGTCGGCCAGGATCGATTGGATGCCGGCGCGGACGTCGTGGCTGACAGGGACCAGCACGGTTCGTGACGCGTCGGACGATTCCAGATGCAGGCTGGCGTGTTCCAAGTGAACAGGCACGTTGGACGCCGGCTGTGATGTTTTCCGGGTGAGGAGCAGGTGCTTCAGCAATGCACCCTCGGGGTCGTCCGGCCGCGCGTCAAGAAGCTCACGGAGCTTGTTCCTGGCCCCCTCACTGCGCGGTTCAGCGTCCTCAAGAATGGACTCGATGATGTCCAGGACCTGTGCCCGCATGGTCACTTCATCCGCGAACGGCGTGTCCCCTGCGCCGTCGTGGTTGCTGCTGTCCGCGTCGTTACCCGGTGATAGAGAGCCCGCTTCTTGAGCCATCAATTATTCCTTTGTGTATCCCCCGCTGGCCAGGCCAGACAACTGCCGGCCCGCCGCATGAGGGCCTTGCCTCGAATCTTACAGAGAAAAGTGTCACTTGGCTCACACTTATCACTCGAATCACAGGAAGCTTTCAGCGTGGAGCCGCAGCCCACGGCTCGTCCGCCACTTCGATCTCCCGCGCCATGTCATCGAGGAACCGCATCACGGCCACGCGCTCGTCGGGAGTGAGGCGTGCGGCCGCCAGGAACCGCTTCGCCTGTTGCTTGCCCACAGTACGCATCGCGGCTTCGTGCGTTTCCGGGGTAATGGCGATCGCGAGGGCCCGACGGTCGGAGGGGTGCGCCTGCCGGGTGACGTGGCCGGCGCGTTCCAGCCGGTCCAGCAATTTGGTGGTTGACGCCGTCGAGATGTTCAGGCGGGAAGCTATGGCTCCGGGCGTGGCTATGACGCCATGGTTGGCACAGACGATCAGGTAATGCAGCGCCCGCATGTCCGATTGGTTCAGTTTCATATACCGGAGTGAAGCCTCCGCCAAGCGCTGTTCGGCGTCGCGGAGCCTCCCGAGCGCTGCCATGAGTTCGCTGATCTGTTCAATGTCGGCTTCGGAGAACCGGGAGCGGTCAATCAACTGTTGATGGGGATCGTTGGCGTCCAGATGATAGAGGCCGGATGAGACCGGGAACCCGGCTTCTTCAGGCATTTCTTCAAGACTGGACATGCTGAGTATGTTACACCTAACTTCCTACATGGTAGCCTTTCTTCTAGCTTGTCTAGCAATATTCGGGCTGCTGTAAAGACTCAGGTTGCAGGAGGAAGGCGCAGTATGAACGCTACAGAGATGGTTGTCCTCCTTGACGACGCCGGCACACCCATAGGCGAGGCCCCCAAAGCAGGGGTCCACACACAGGAAACGCCCCTCCACCTCGCATTCTCCTGCTACCTCCTCAACGATGACGGCGAGGTCCTCCTGACCCGCCGCTCGCCGGAGAAGAAAACCTGGCCCGGAGTGTGGACCAACAGCTTTTGCGGACACCCGGCACCCGGCGAGGACCCCTTGGACGCAGTAGCCCGCCGGGCGCAGTTCGAACTCGGGGTGGATGCCAACCAGGTTGAAATGGCGCTCCCCCACTTCCGGTACAGGGCCGTGGACCCCACGGGGATTGTGGAAAACGAAATCTGCCCGGTCTACGTCGCCAAGATCGCCGGCGATCTAAACCCCAATCCTTCAGAGGTAGCGGACTGGGCCTGGATGTCACCGGCCCTGCTGGCCAACTCCCTCGAGCGCACCCCCTCCGCTTTCAGCCCGTGGTTGGGACTCCAGTTCCCCCAGCTGCTTGAAGCGCGGGCACTCCCCCTCGGGACCGGAGCCAAAGCATGACCGTCACCTCCGGTGCTTTACGCAGCCGCACCGACCTTTGCACGGCGATTGAGAACGAGCTCAGCGGGCTCATCGGCAAGCGGGCCGCCGCCGCAACAACGTATGGGCCGCATTTCACCAGACTCTGGGAACTGGCCGGCCACAACGTCCTGGGTGGAAAGTTCGTGCGTCCCTTGCTGCTCATGGAGACCTACGATGCCCTCAGGGGGCGCGGCACGGACGGGACAAGCCAGCCCCGCATCAACCAGCCCCAAGCCAGCACACCGGACACGGGCCACCGCGAAACGGCCATCAGCATTGCGGCCGCGATCGAACTCCTCCACTACTCTTTCCTGCTCCACGATGACGTGATCGACGGAGACCTGGTCCGGCGCGGGCACCCGAACCTCATCGGCTCCCTCCTCGCAGAAGCAAAGTCGCTTTCAGAAACCCAGTCACTTCCCCGGACCAACAGTGGTGAAGGCGCCCGGGAAGGCAGCGACCTCCACTGGGCCCAAACCGGCGGCATCCTCATGGGGGACATGCTCCTCGCCGCCACCCACCAGGCCTTCGCCAGGGCTGACCTCCCGCATTCACTGAGGCTGCGGCTCCTGGATCTCCTGGAACACACCATCAATGAAACAGTGGCCGGTGAGCAGCTGGACGTGGGCCTCGGGGACGGCATCATCGACCCCCACCTCGAGACCATCCTGGTGATGTGCGGCTACAAAACCGCCACCTACACCTTCGAACTTCCCCTGCGGGCCGCAGCCGCGCTGGCAGGCGCGGACTTCGCCGTCGAAAATGCGCTCGCCACGGCCGGCCGCCATCTGGGCCTCGCCTTCCAACTCCAGGACGACCTCCTGTCAACGTTCGGGGACCCCCGCCGGCACGGCAAGGATCCCTTTTCGGATCTGCGGGAGGGAAAAGAAACGGCCATCATCGCCCATGCACGAACCACGGCGGCCTGGCCGGACATTGAGCCTTTCTTCGGCAGGCCGGAGCTGAACGGCTCGGAATGCGAATACGTTCGCCGGCACTTGGCCGATTGCGGGGCGGAAACGTTCGTCAACGGACTCATCGAGGAGCAGATGCGGGCCTTCAACGAGCTGCTGACCAGCACCATCCCGCAGGGCGTGTGCAATGTGTTGCTGGACCTCGCCGGGCAATTGGAAGGACGGCAGTCATGAGCCTCGCCTCAGACACCTCATTCACCCATTTCACCCGGACGGCCGAGCGGGCCGCCAACCAGGTGATCGCCGCGTATTCCACCTCGTTCGGGCTGGCGTGCAGGCTGCTCGGGCGGCGGCACCGCCAACATGTCCGGAACATCTACGCCTTGGTGCGCGTCGCGGACGAACTCGTGGATGGTGTCACCGCGGAGGCCGGCCTCAGCTACCAGGAACAGTGCGATGCCCTGGCCCACTTCATCGACGAGACCCACCGGGCCGTCAAGCTGGGCTACAGCAGCGACCTCATCATCCATGCCTTCGCGCAGACTGCCCGCGCGGCCCGGATTGACGAGTCGCTCATTAATCCGTTCTTCGACTCCATGCGCACGGACCTCGGCGAGCGCACCGGGACGCCGGAGACCCCCCTGCGTTTCGACGCCGACGCCCACCAGGGTTACGTCCACGGCTCCGCCGAGGTTGTAGGGCTGATGTGCCTGCGCGTTTTCATGCGGGATGAAAACATCGACGACGGCGACGCCGCGGCTTTGCAGCATGGCGCCAGCCGGCTGGGGGCTGCTTTCCAGAACATCAATTTCCTGCGCGACCTGGCCGATGACACCACCCGTCTGGGGCGAAATTACCTGGGCACCTCCGAGCACCTTGAGGACCGCGACCGCGTGGAATGGGTACGCACCATCCGCGCCCAGTTGGCCGACGCCGACGCCGTCATCCCCTTGCTGCCGCGCGATGCCCGGGCCGCTGTCCGCAGCGCCCTTTCCCTCTTCACAGCCCTGACGGACAGGATCGAGCAGACCACCGTGGACGAGCTCTACCGTTCACGGGTACGCGTCCCGGATGCCGTGAAGGCCGGCCTTGCCGCGCGGGCAGTCACCTCTACCTGGATGGAGCTGCACCGATGACCCGGACAGTAGTGATCGGCGGTGGCATCGCTGGGCTTGCCACCGCCGCCCTCCTCGCCCACGAAGGACACGAAGTCCAACTCCTTGAGCAACGTGACCGCGTTGGCGGGCGCGCCGGCAGCCTTGAGCGCGACGGCTTCCGCTTTGATACGGGCCCCTCCTGGTACCTGATGCCCGGCGTCTTCGACCATTTTTTCGAGCTTCTGGGCACCAGCACCGCGGAACAGTTGGATCTCCGCACGCTCAGTCCCGCGTACCGCGTGTTCAGCGAACCAAACCTCGACGGCGTCCGGCCGGACACGCTAACCGTTCCCTTGGGCAGCGCACAGGTTTTGGAAACGTTCGAGGACGTGGAACCCGGCAGCGCCAGGAAGCTGGCCACCTATCTGGCATCGGCGCGGCACACCACCGACATGGCGGAGCGCTTCTTCCTCTACAACCCCTTCACCAGGTTGCAAGGACTGCTCCAACCCGAAGTGCTGCGCAGCCTGCCCAAGCTTGCGCAGCTTCTGCTGACGCCCCTGGACAAATACGTTGCCCGGCGTTTCCAGCATCCTGTCCTGCGGCAGGTCCTGGGTTATCCGGCCGTCTTCCTGGGCACCAGCCCTTCCGATGCTCCTGCCATGTACCACTTGATGAGTGCGCTGGACCTCGGCGACGGGGTGCAATACCCAATGGGCGGCTTCTGGGAGCTCGTGGGCCGGCTTGAGGATCTGGCAGTCCAGGCCGGGGTTCGGATCCACACCGGCGCCGAGGCCCTCAAGATCACCACCCGCGCCGTCAGCAGGACCAAGAAGGTGGGCCGGTTCGACGGCGTCAAGCTTCCGGCCGCCTTGACCGGCAGGGACAGCCGTGAAGTCACCGGCGTGACCTGGCGTGACACCTCCGGGAACGAGCACTACAGCGTGGCGGACCTCGTGGTCTCCGGCGCCGATCTGCACCACACCGAAACCCAACTGCTGGGCGTGCGGGACCGCAGCTACCCCGGTTCCTGGTGGCAGCGGCGTACCAGCGGTCCGGGAGCAGTCCTGGTGATGCTGGGAGTCAAGGGCAAGCTCCCTGAATTGCCGCACCACTCTTTGTTCTTCACCCGTGATTGGGAGGCAAACTTCGCTTCCATCTTCGGTGAAAACCCGGCCATTCCGGACCCGGCGTCAATCTATGTCTGCAAACCCAGCGCAACCGATCCCGCCGTAGCGCCCACAGACCACGAGAACCTCTTCGTCTTGGTTCCCATCCCGGCCGATCCCGCACTGGGAGCCGGCGGGCCGGACGGGGCGGGAGACGTGCTCATAGAACGAACCGCCGACGCGGCGATCGACCAGATCGCCCAATGGGCAGGCATCCCGGACCTTCGCGACAGGATCGTGGTCCGGCAGACAACAGGACCAGCGGACTTCGCCCGGGACTACAACTCGTGGCGCGGAGGCATGTTGGGACCGGCCCACACACTGGGACAAAGCGCCATGTTCCGGCCCCAGAATGCCTCCAAGCGCGTGCAGGGCCTCTACTACGCCGGCGCCACCACGGCCCCTGGCGTGGGTGTGCCCATGTGCCTGATCAGCGCCGAGCTGGTCTTGAAAAGGATCCGCGGCGATCACAGCACCGGCCCTGTCACCGTGAGGCCTGTAGCCAGCAGGATTGGCTGATGGGAGTCCTCTACTTGGCCTCGTTGCTGCTCGGCATCACCTGCATGCTGCTGCTGGATCACAGATTCCGCCTGTTCTTCTGGCATGACGCGAAGGCAGCGGCGATCGTAACCGCCGTCGGGGTTTTGTTCTTCCTCGGCTGGGACGCGGCCGGAATCGGACTCGGGATTTTCCTCCGCGGCGAAGGAACCATAGCCACGGGCCTGTTGATCGCTCCCGAGCTGCCCATTGAGGAGCCCGTGTTCCTGCTCTTCCTGACCCTGTGCACCATGGTCCTGTACACGGGCGCCCGGCGGTTGCTGGAACGGTCTCCCGCGAGGCAAGCGGAGCGGGAGCGGGAGAACGCATGACGTACCTGTGGCTCGCACTTGCCTTCATCGCCGCGGCAGCCGTCGCCGGCGTGATCTTCGCCCGCCGGGGTACCCGGCAGGGCGAGGCCTCCAGGCACTGGAAAGCCGTGGGGCTGGCGTTCGCTGCCCTGGCTGTGCTGACCGCGGTGTTCGACTCCGTGATGATCGGCATGGAGCTTTTCCACTACGACGCCTCGCACATTCTTGGCTTGAAGGCCGGGCTGGCACCCATCGAGGATTTCGCCTATCCGCTGGCAGGCGTCGTGGTGCTTCCCGGGCTGTGGATGTGGCTGACCCGCCGTCGGAGTGCCGGAGCAAAATCCGACCTCACAGGCCTGGTTCCGCAGGCAATACTGGCGTCCCGGCCGGTCAGTTGGATCAACACCGCGTATCCCTTTGCCGCGGCCATGCTCCTGACCACCCGCGAAATCGACTGGGTCCTGATCGTGGGGACGTTCTACTTCCTGATCCCCTACAACCTGGCCATGTACGGCATCAACGACGTCTTTGATTACGAATCGGACCTCAAGAATCCGCGCAAGGGCGGCATCGAAGGCGCGCTCCTCCGGCCGCAGCTGCACCGGCCAATGCTGTGGCTCGCCGCCATCACCAACGTGCCGTTCCTGCTGGTCCTCGCCTTCGCCGGCGGACCGGCAGTGTGGCTGAGCCTGGCCGTGAGTGCCTTCGCCGTGGTGGCCTACTCCGTGGCGGGACTCCGCTTCAAGGAACGCCCCGTCCTGGACTCGCTGACGTCGAGTACGCACTTCGTGAGTCCCGCCGTCGTCGGTTTGGCCCTCGCCGGTGCCGAGGTGACGCCCGGCCTCCTCCTTCTGCTGGCCGCGTTCTTCCTTTGGGGCATGGCCGCCCACGCCTTCGGTGCCGTACAGGACATCGAGCCCGACCGGCAGGCCGGCATCGGCTCCATCGCAACGGTCATCGGTGCCCGCCGGACGGTGCGGCTCGCCGTCGTCCTGTGGTTTGTTGCGGGACTGGCGATGCTGGCCACGCCGTGGCCCGGGCCGCTGGCGGCGATCATCGCCGTCCCGTACATCGTTAATTGCGCACCGTACTGGAACGTCACGGATACGACGGCGGCACGCACCAATGTGGCATGGCGGCGGTTTATCTGGCTCAACTACGGTTCAGGATTCCTGGTGACCCTGATCTTCATCCTGCAGTGGAGCCTGACGTCATGACCCGGACGGTTCTCCGGGCTCTTCGTCGATGGTGTCCAACGCCTCCCGCATATGCTGCAGGAAATCCACCACGACCCGTGACTCGTCCGGGCTCAGCGCAGACGCTGCATCCAACATCCGGCGGTGCATTCCGCCCAAGGTGTGCCGGACTTCCTGGTCCGATCCCGGGGTGGCCTTCAGGATCAGCGCGCGACGATCGGTGGGATGGGGTTCACGGCGGATGTGGCCGGACTCCACCAGACGGTCAATCAAGGTGGTCATGGACGCCGACGTTATTCCCAGCTTGTCGCCCAGGTCCTTCGGCTTCATTACTTTGCCGTCGGCTTCCGCCTCAAAAAGGTACCGCAGGGCCAGTAAGTCTTTCTCGCCCATCCCCATGGACGAGCGGGTCCTGCGGCGCATCGCTTGTTCGGAGGCTCGATAGTCCCGCAGCGCGTTCAGGACATCGATGGCGATGGCCTTCTGCCCGGGGTCTTTCCCGTACCAATAGCCCTTTGCGTGGCCTTCCGAATCCATCCGATGTTCCTTCGATAAGCATAAAGCTCGCTTCACTAGCAATTTGATACTAAGTCACGGACACCCCGAATGCGTGAATCCGCACATCCCATCAGGAAAGAGGCGCAGCATATGGCAACCGGAAGCCCCGATCCCACACGACAGATCGCTGTAACGGCGAGTCTTGTCGTCTGCATTGTTGGCTCGATGATCGGTGTCGGAGTCTTTGGCGGCACGCCCATTGCCCAGGCCGCGGGCGGTGCCCTGGCCGCTGATTCCACCCTCCTGGCGCCGGCCACGCCCGCGTTCTCCATCTGGTCCGTGGTTTACACCGGATTGGTTGCCTACACCGTGTGGCAGTGGTTGCCGTCCCAGCGTTCCAGTAACCGGCAGCGGGCGCTGGGCTGGGTGGTTGCCGCGTCGATGATCCTGAATGCGGCATGGATCTTGTCAGTGCAGGCGGGATGGCTTTTTGTCAGCGTCCTGGTGATCCTGGCACTCCTTGCGACCCTCGTCCTGGCGTTTCTCCGCTACAGCCGGACCCGCGCGTCCTCATGGGTGGAAGCCGTTGTGGTGGACGGAACTTTGGGCCTCTATCTTGGGTGGACCAGCGTGGCGGTGTGCGCCAATATCGCTGCCGCTTTGAAGGCTGCCGGATTCTCCGGATTCGGCCTGCAACCCGAAGTGTGGTCCGTTGCCGTGCTGGTGGTGGTGGCGGTCATTGGCGTCGCGTTGGCCATCAAGGGCCATGGCCGTCTCGCCCTCGCTGCGGCCATCGCGTGGGGCCTGGTATGGATCACGGTTGGCCGCAGCTCGGACGCACCTGAGTCATTCCCGACGGCGGTCGCGGCCGCCGTCGCAGCTGCACTGGTCCTGGGTGCTGCGATCGCGGTAAGGACCCGGGTGGCCTTGGCCGGAGCAGGTGCCCGGAGTTCCTCCTCACCGCTGCAATAGCCCGGCGGCCTTGGCACGGGTTGCTTCAGCCTGCGATGAGCTCCTTCACCGGGCCTTCGTGCAACGCCAGATAGACATCGTCCCGGACTTGGTTTGCTTCCGGATCCGTCATCGTCCGGCCGAGAGGCCGCAAGACGAGCCGGATCAGCGCGTTGGCCTGCCCGGCGAGGATCTGCAAACGGTCCCGCGCTCTGGCAGGAAGCTCGTCGTACGCAGTCAAGGCCATCAGTACGACGCTTTCCAGGTCCTCCGCCCGGTAACCCAGAGCCGTCCGCACCCGGTCTCCGAGCACTTCGCCATCCATATCCGCGGCAACGACGATTGAGATGTCCCTGCTGATGGACGGCATGTGGGACACCGGTCTCCACGGTGAGAGGTCCAGCATCTGCTGTTGAATCCGGGGATCGTCCGAGCTGAGCAATCTGATGTCGGGAACGCCCTTGCGGAGCATCAGGGCCCGGTCCAAGCCCATCCCGAGAGCCAGTCCCGACCAGTGACCGGGGTTCAATCCGGCATCCAGGAACAGCTGTGGGGCCATCAGCCCGCACTCCGCAAGCTCCAGCCACTCACCGTTCATACGCACATCGAGCTGCAGGCCGTTGTGCGTATAGGGATGGGTTGCCGGAACTGTCCGCCAGTCCGCGCCCGGCAGCACAGCGTTCACCAGCGAGGCAACCATTTCCCCTAGATGGGAGGCCGTCAGCGTCTCCTTGGACGAGACGCGCCACAAATCCACTTGGTGCGGCGTCCCTACATGGGTCCGGTCAATGGCGTCCCGACGATAAACCACGCCGGGGATTGCCCAGAGCTAGTCGAGGGACCCATCCGGATCCAGCGAACGCAGCAACGACGGGATGGACGCGGAGGTGTGACTGCGCAGCATGACGGTAGGGCTGATGTAGCGGGAGTACTTCTGGTCGCGCGTGACGTCCGCGGCGCTGAACCCGAGCCGATCGTAATTGTCGGAAACGCTGACCAACGGACTATGGCGGATGATCCGCTCCGACACGTTCCACTGCCCGCGCAGGCCGCGCACGGTGTCGTGGAGGAGTTGCTGCATGGCGTGCGGGCCTTGGTCCGGATTGGAGAGGTCCCGGATGGTCAGGGCTTCATGGAGTTCTGTGGGTTTGAGATATGAAGGCATGGCTGGTCCTTGGATTCGGTGTGGGTGGAGGCTTCCTCCCCCGACCTTCTCCGTGCCAGGACCTAGGCGCGCGCCAAACAGCCCTCGCGACCGGAGACCGGTCGGGGGCAAGTAAATCGACGCAATGAAGGCATGGGCCGACTATACCCGGGTCCGTGGCGACTGCACAGGGCACCGGGCCTATGGCAAGGCCCGGAAGCCTTACTGCAGACCGCTTGACAGGCCCGCACCCGGACAACCCGTGATGGGCTTGGTCAGAGCCAGGTTGACCCTAACGGTGCACGAGCCGGTACACCGACACGTGGCTCCTGGACTCGGCCGTGAAGTCGCTGCGGTCCCAGTCCGCCCACCTGGATTCGAGCTGGAACCCGGCTATCCGCGCCATGAGGTCCAGTTCGCTGGGCCAGATGTAGCGGTGTGGCGTCCGGCTGATGCGCGCATCCCTGCCGTCGGACAGGTCCGGGCCGAAGCGCACGTGGTGGGAGATGACATGCTGCCGAAGAACGTCATAGCTGTCCACCAAGAGGTAACCAGGCTGGCTCACTTCAACTGTTCCACCGTGTCCGGGCGGCAGTGAGCGCAGCTGCGGCACCCACAGCTCAATGACGAAACGACCGCCTGGCGCCAGATGCCTGGCCGCGTTCTGGAAGCAGCGGACCTGCTCCTCCTGGGTCAGGAGGTTGGCGATGGTGTTGAACACCAGGTACGCCAACGTGAACTCGCCCCGCACCTGCGCTTCGGCCATGTCGCCTTGAACCACCGGGATGGTGGCCGCGTCTGCCTTCGACCGCAGCCGTCGGATCATCGCGTGGGAAAGTTCTATGCCACTCACGGGCACACCTGCTTCGACGAGGGGCACCGCCACCCTGCCGGTACCGATCGCGAATTCGACGACGGCACCGTCACCGGCGAGTTCCGACAACACCTGAACGGTGGGGCCCAGCACGTCGGGCGAGAACATGCCTTCACCGGGGGTGTCGTACTGCTGCGCGGTTTCTTCGTTCCAGAGCTCCTGCTGGTCGGTCATCCTGCCACTATTGCAGGTCCCGGCAACCGCGCGTAACGATTGACATGACATAACTCACATTCTGTAAGCTGGATTCAGAGTCACGCAGTCGGCTTTCATCGCTCTCATCAGGGAGGTCCTCATGGCCCCCAATTCCTTCAAAGCCAACATTCTTCTCACCCATGGTGTCGCAGCTTCCGCGGCCTCCGTTGCTCGACGAAGAGCAGCAGTCACCCAAGGAAGCCATGGTGCAGCCAACAAACCCGACGCCCTGCTGGGTGCCATAGCCGTAAGGCAGCTTTTTCACCGCTGGCCGCTGGTGCCCTCCCGCGAACTGGAGAGGATCCGCCACGTCCTCCTTCACTGCGACCAGCTGGGTTCCCCGGACACCCACCACCTGTCCGAGCCGGCCCAAGCGCTGCTGGAACTGATCAACAGCGAGTTGGACCGGCGTCGAACCGCGGAAGGCCGCCCGCAGGCGCCCGCAGCAGAGGCACCCGCCACCAGGAAGGGGGCGGCGTAAATGGCCGGCCACTTTGAACTGTTCGACGAATCAGGCGGTGATTGCCGGGTCCGCCTCGTCGATGCCGACGGGACTGAACTCGCGCTCTCCATCTGTTTCCAGGACAGGGCCACGGCAGCCAAAGCCATTTATTCGCTGCGGGAAATCGCGGCGAGTGGCCTGATTGAAGACCACACGTCGCGGGCTTCCTGAACGGGTTAACGGATGATCGGAAGACCCGCCGTCGGGAAAACGCTGGGGAAGATCGACGGCGGCGGGACGGGAACGTCCTCCAGCGGCACCTGGACGGTGGCGGCACCAACGGTGACGTCGTAGTCCCGCACTTTCACCTGCAACGGCTCCTCGCTGTAGTCGGGTCCAGGCACGAGGGTCAACGCAATGGACCCTTGTTCCAGCTCAACGGCCAGCAGGCGGCCCTGCACCTTGAGCCGGAAGGACAAGCCGTCCCATTCAACAGGCAGCCGGGGATCGAAGCGCAGCACCTCGCCCTGGTCCCGCATTCCCGCGAAACCACAGACCAAGGAGCTCCAGATGCCGCCGGTGGAGGCAATGTGGACGCCGTCAATGGTGTTGCCGTGCGAGTTGTCGAGGTCGATGAACAAGGCCTCGGTGAAGTGCTGCAACGCGACGTCCCCGTAACCGACCTCGGCCGCCATGATGCCCTGCACGCACGCGGACAGGGTGGAGTCGCCGGTCGTGATGGGATCGTAGAAGTCGAACGCGCGCTGCTTCTCTTCAGCGGTGAAGTCCTGCCACTGGAGGAACATGGCCAGCACCGTGTCAGCCTGCTTGAGGACCTGGTGGCGGTAAATCACCAGCGGGTGGAAGTTCAGCAGCAACGGGTACTTGGACTTGGGCGTATTCCAGTCCCAGGGTTCCAGGGTCATGAAGTCGTTGTCCTGGCTGAAGACCTGGAGGTGGGGGTCGTACGGGAGGGACATCCGTTCAGCGGCCTGCCTCCACACCATGCGCTCGGTTTCGGCGATGCCCTCGTGTTCCAGCGCGGCCGCTGCCCGGAGGTTAAAGCGTGCCATGACGTTGGTGTACAGGTTGTCGTTCACCACAGCGGTGTACTCGTCCGGCCCGGTGACGCCGTGGATGTGGAACATTCCGTCCTTGCCGAAGAACCCCAGCGAGGCCCACATGCGGGCCGTCTCGATCAGCAGGTCGGCACCCAGCTCTGCGCTGAACGTGTCATCGCCGCTGGCCCACTGGTAGCGGTTGGCAGCGAACGCAATGGCGGCGGCGATGTGGAACTGGGCAGTTCCCGCCGCATAGTAGGCACTCGCTTCCAGGCCGTTGATGGTGCGCCA
>Ga0308158_10000635_pt1 | contig 50867 bp, 51 predicted proteins | sample PhyBR2_FD_201038 | JGI IMG/M metagenome (GOLD analysis project Ga0308158, IMG submission 201038) | Phyllosphere microbial communities from UC Gill Tract Community Farm, Albany, California, United States - DLSLB.R2 | ecosystem: Host-associated > Plants > Phyllosphere > Unclassified | place: USA... | reverse complement strand
CCCTGAGTTCTTTTAGCATTTCAGGATGATCATTTAATTTGAGCCCGAAAGAAGGGATCATTTCTTTAAACTTCTGTTGCCAGTCTGCAGATTTAAATTCTTCTGGGAAACATTTTTCAATAAGCTTAAGCATAATGGTTACGGTTGTTGAAGCACCCGGTGAAGCTCCTAAAAGAACCGCCAGGCTGCCATCGGCCGCATTCACCACTTCGGTTCCAAAAGCCAGTTCAGGTTTCCCCTCCTTGTTACGCTTCATAGTCTGTACGCGCTGTCCAGCAATTTCCAGGCGCCAGTTCTCTTTTTTAGCATTCGGGAAATAGTTTTTCAATGCGCTAACCTTCTTGTCCTCGGATGCCAGTACTTCTCCAATGAGATATTTTGTCAAATCAAGGTTGTCGAGTCCTGCCCCGAGCATGGTTCCAATATTGCCTGTAGAGATTGACTTAAACAAATCATAATAAGACCCCGTTTTTAAGAATTTGGTCGAAAATCCGGCATAAGGACCAAACAACAGGGATTTCTTACCGTTTACATAACGCGTATCCAAATGAGGAACCGACATTGGAGGTGCTCCTACCGATGCAAGTCCGTATACTTTTGCAAAATGGCGCTCGGCAAGCTGTTCATCCTCACAAACGAGCCATTGTCCCGATACAGGGAAACCTCCGTAAGACTTCCCTTCCGGTATTCCCGATTTTTCAAGCAACAATATAGAGGCTCCACCTGCACCGATAAACACAAATTTGGAAATCACCGTACGTTTTTCTCCTGTTTTGATATCTTTAATAAATACATTCCATCTGCCATCCTGCATACGCTTCAGGTTGTAAACTTCCGTATTGAACGTTACATTTACCCCATCCTGCTTTAACTGATGGTTGATCATTTTACGTGTAAGTTCGCCAAAATTAACATCTGTCCCAAGGTTCATATGGGTAGCGGCAATTTTTTCGCTAGCATCACGTCCTTCCATGATAAGTGGAGCCCAGTTCTTAATCACTTCGGCATCTTCACTGTATTCCATCATATCGAATAACGGCTGCTTTTTAAGAGCTTCATATCGGTTTTTAAGAAATCTGGTATTGTCATTCCCCCAAACAAAACTCATATGCGGAACCGTATTTATAAAGGAATCCGGGGTCTGGATGATGTTTTTCTTAACCAGATAAGACCAGAACTGGCGCGATTCTTCAAACTGTTCACATATATCCAGTGCCTTGGTAATATCCACAACCCCGTTTTTTTCGGGAGTATAGTTTAATTCACAGAAAGCCGAATGCCCTGTTCCTGCATTGTTCATGGCATCGGAACTTTCCTGGGCAGCTTTATCCAGACGTTCGAAGATTTCGATCGTGGCATCGGGATTCAGCTCTTTCAGGAGCAACCCAAGGGTTGCACTCATAATTCCGGCACCTATCAGTACGATGTCACTTTCTGTTCTTTTGTTTGTTGACATTTTAAAATGATCTATTATTTTAAACTTCCGTTATGTATGTGTTCTTAAAATATTTTAGCGGTTACTGTTCATATAATCCTGCAATAAAATAGTTGCAGCGATTTCATCTATAAGGGCTTTATTCTGGCGCTGTTTCTTTTTTAATCCTCCGTCAATCATTGCCTGAAAGGCTATTTTCGAGGTAAACCTTTCATCTATACGAACGATATCAATTCCGGGATACAGGCTTTTGAGCTTTTCTACAAATTTATTGATCTCGGCAGCAATGGACGAAGCTTCATTATTAAGCCTCTTGGGTTCCCCCACAATGATCTTGGCTACTTTTTCCGTTTTAAGGTAATTGTCCAAAAACGGGAACAGTACCTTTGTTTCAACAGTAGTAAGTCCCGATGCAATGATCTGCATTTCATCGGTCACTGCTATACCGGTTCTCTTCCCGCCATAATCAATGGCCATCAATCTGTAATTATGCGTATTCAAACGTTCCGTATGCTGATTTGATCGTTAATTTTTTTGATTCGGAAGCTTCTACCCTTCCGATTATTTTAGCGTTGACGTTAAATGATTTAGAAACAGCTATAATTTCTGCCGCGATTTCAGGGGTTACATAAAGCTCCATACGGTGTCCGCAGTTGAATACCTGGTACATTTCCTTCCATCCTGTCTGGGACTGCTCCTGGATTAATTTAAATAAAGGCGGAACCTCAAACATATCATCCTTGATCACATGTACGTTATCAACGAAATGCAGCACCTTTGTCTGGGCACCACCCGAGCAATGAACCATACCGTGTACCTCATCGGCATTGAACTTTTCTAAAACAGCTTTTATAATAGGAGCGTATGTTCTTGTGGGAGATAATACCAGCTTACCTGCATTTACAGGAGCGCCCTCTACCTCGTCTGTCAGTTTTTTCTTACCTGAGTAGATAAGTTCCTGCGGAACGGACGGGTCAAAACTCTCAGGATATTTTTCTGCGAGATAATGTGCAAACACGTCATGACGGGCAGAAGTGAGCCCGTTGCTTCCCATACCTCCGTTGTATTCCTGTTCGTAAGTAGCCTGCCCAAAAGATTCAAGCCCTACAATTACATCACCGGCCTGTATGTTTGCATTGTCGATGACGTCGGCCCGTTTCATACGCGCCGTTACGGTGGAATCAACAATAATCGTACGAACCACATCACCAACATCGGCTGTTTCACCACCTGTAGCGTGAATCGTAACACCAAACTTCTTGAGGTCGCCGATGAGTTCCTCGGTTCCGTTTATGATAGCTGAAATCACCTCGCCCGGTACCAGATTCTTGTTGCGTCCTATGGTGGATGAAAGCATGATATTATCTGTTGCTCCCACACACAATAAATCATCTATGTTCATAATTAAGGCATCCTGTGCAATACCCTTCCATACGGAAAGATCGCCGGTTTCCTTCCAATACAAATAAGCCAGTGAAGACTTGGTTCCTGCTCCGTCTGCGTGCATAATAAGACAGTAATCGTCATCGTTCGTTAAATAATCCGGAACAATTTTACAGAAAGCTTTTGGAAATAATCCTTTGTCAATGTTTTTAATCGCATTGTGTACATCTTCTTTCTGGGCAGACACGCCGCGTTGTGCATAGCGATTCGTATTGTTTTCTAAACTCATATTTATTAGTGTGTTGCTCAGGCAAATTTACGTTTAAAAACATTCTTTTGCAATTCAATTAATTAAAAATAATATTCAACAAAAAATGCTATTTATTTTACACATATCCAACATAATATCACCAATAATTTTGTAAATTAAAAAATTATGTTAATTTTGGTTAAAACACATAAACATGAAAAAAAATACTTTTTTAATTTTATTCACTTTCTTTACCCTCTCTTCTATTTACGGCCAATCTTTGTATAAAAGAGCGTGGGGTACAACGAAAGAACTCATTGCAAGACCAAATATTGCAGAGGTACATCCTATAACAGGCGATTTATATGTTCTTTTTAGAAACGATTTTCGGAATGATTATAAAAATATGCCTGCAGCTTCCAACCTGATTTACGTTTACAGCAGATCAAACGGTTCTTTATCGCTTTTTTTTACCTTTCCCCTTCCTGTTCCGGTTATAGTGAACATGAAGCCTGATTTAGTAGGAACATCCTTAATTGAAAACTTTAAGTTTGACAACAATGGCAACCTGATTATTACCGGAAGAACCTATAAAAAAGATCTTGCAACTACAGGAGCGTACAGTTCCAAATTGATCACCGACATTTTTACAAGCAGTTCCTTCATAACAAAAGTAAGTCCAAGCGGACAAATCATATGGTTTACGTATTTCCATGCTTTGGTTCAAAACAAGGAACACCTGGCAATTGACCCAAACAACAATATATATGTTGTATCCAGAAGGAAAAAAACAGATGTTCTTACCGGTTCCAATTTTCAGAATACGGGAGATGCCGCTTCTACTGCAGCAGTTCAGAATGTCATCAGCAAACTGGATGCCAACGGCAAGCACCAGTGGAGCACCTTTTATGTAAAGGATCTGTCGGAAATTACCGGCATAGAAGCCGGAACCGGTGGTCTATATGTCTATGGGAACCATTTCAGCAGTACAGCTCAAAGCAACTATTTCGGCACTAAGAACAGTTACCAGGAATATGCTTCGGGAATTATGTTATGGGGACAGCCTACCAGTACATGTAATGTTTTTTTATCTAAATTCAACTTCAACGGTACCCGCGCATGGAGCACGTATTTCGGCAACCAGATTTCAAAAAATATTTACAACGACGTATCACAGAATCCTAAAGGCCTTGTGGTAATTGACGACGATGCCTATTTTATTGCCCGACACACCAACGTTAATTCTCTTACTCCTTCGCTGGCAACCAGTAATGCGTTCCTTACTACCCTTCCCTCTCAAAACCATGATCCTTATACGCTGACTAAAGTAAGCTCAAGTGGAAAACTCGAATGGACTACATACCTGTATTCAGCACAAGTACTGACAAAATCTTTCGACGGAAACTCTCTTCATTTAAGTGCTGCTGTTGAAAACAACCATCCCAACACTGCACAGATGACAAACAACCAGAGTTATCAGTCTTCACTTAACGGAATTAAAGATGTATATAGTTACAGTATACCGCTCGACGGTACAAAAATAACCTATTCTTCTTTTTATGGCTTTGATGGTGAAGATTTCGGATACAGCCTTCCTACAATAAACGGTTATTATACAATTGGAATAGGATATGGTTACAACAGTGCCAATACGCAGTTTGTTACAGCCGGAATGGAGTTTGACCCTTTCATCAACTACGGAAAACCCGCATATTATGGAAACTTTTTAGCCTATATCACTACAGAGCGCGTAAGTACCAAAAATGAGAAGCAAGACCAAAACAGGGTAACAATCTATCCTAATCCCGTTTTGGAAACATTAAACATCCAAACCCGCGATCCTTTGTCAGAGGATACACAAATCTCTGTTTTTGACGTTGCTGGCAAAAGAGTACTTAGGACTTATGCAAAAGCTACAGAATTAAACCAGCTAAATGTAAGCAGTTTAAACAGTGGTGTATATATACTGCAGCTGTCCTCATCCAATATAAATCAGTCACACAAGTTTATTAAAAAATAAAAAGAAGACCGGAATTAATTCCGGTCTTTTTATTCAACAGAAGTAAGTTCTCTTGCTTCCTTTAAAATAGTTTCTTTTCGTTCCAGGCTGAATTTAAAATGGTCCAGTAATACAGGATTCTTTATAAGTTCACGAACCAATATACAGTTTTTAGAAAGCAGGATTCTTTCTTCCTCATCGGTAAGACTTGTTAAACAGGTTACAGGATATAATCCGTAATGATCCGTTAAACGCTTAATACTTCGATCTTCCGGATAATTCCAGCTGATAAGCCCTATGCCATAATAATCGGCAAATGCTATACTGTCATTTGTAAAAAAAGCGTTCGTAATAAGGAAACCTTTGACCGGTGAAAAATTTCTGCTGAAATAAGTATATTTCCCTTCTTTTAAATCATGGAACCGCGAAAGAAAATACATAGGTGTCGTAACGCTGATCTTCGCATCCAGATCGTTTCTGAACTTACATTCACAAACCAGGTCTTCATTTTTAGCCGATGCCACCACATCTATTTCGTGCGTAATTCCCGATGCTCCCTGCATAACCTGGCCGGTAAGAGTATCATATCCCTGGGTTTCAAATATCTTTGCCACCCATTTTTCAAAGTAAAATCCTTCCGGCCCCAGTTTCTGCAATGCTCTTTTTAAACTATAGCGTGCTGCAACAGACGATTTAATTTTTTTTAATGCTCTAAAAGCCTTCTCGTATAATTCTTTTGTCGGAATACCATCGTATATATCCTGTGTTATATAATTATATACCTCTCTGGCTTCATCATTACTTGCACCGGAATTCACCAGTGACTGGCGAAGGCTCCTCTCCGAAAACGGAACCAGATCTCCAGAAAATTTTCTTACCTGTATCACTTTATTTAATTTCCCTGTTTAAGCGATCTTTAACGTATTCAATTTTACTTTTCCCGTGTGCTTTAGGTCTTCCATCTGAATCCAGATTCACCATCGTAATCCTGTCTACCGTGATGATGGTTTCATGCGTCATCTTATTGCGAACCTCACAACTTAAAACCAGTGAGGTCGTACCGAATTTTACCACTTCAAGCCCGATTTCAATAATGTCTCCCTCTATTGCCGATGCCATAAAATTGATTTCAGACATAAATTTTGTTACCACATGGCTGTTTTCGAGCTGAACAATACTGTATAACGCTGCTTCTTCATCAATCCAGGCGAGCAGCTTACCTCCGAAAAGTGTTTTATTAGGATTAAGATCTTCTGGCTTAACCCATTTTCTTGTATGAAACCTCATGGCTGTTTTTATCTTTAAAAATACGAAATATAGCGCTTCCAAGTTTTTCTTAAAACACAATTCTTTTATAAATTATGGATTTTCCACAAAAAAAATTCATCTTTGTAAAAGTAGATTTTATCAAATGAGAAAATTAATACCTTTTTTAGGATTTGCTTTAACGATAAGTTGTGGCGGATCAGGTGAAGAACAGCAATTGGAAAACCTCAACAAAAAATCGGCACGGGAGGTTACATTAACCACGGTTACAAAAGGCGATACCGTATACCATCTAACAAAACAGACCATCTGGATGAACGGAGAAAAGATAACTTCACAAACCGACACCCTGGTTACCACCCTGAATCCAAAAACCTGGGCTTCGGACAGTACTTCCGTTAAACTCAACCAAATACCCATTTACGTTACTGTTCAATAATTATGAAACGATCCTCTAAAACAGTTCAGCTCATCCTCATCACCTCTGCACTGGCATCATGTAACAAACCCGCTCCTAAAAATGAGGATCCGGTAAAGCAGCAGGTATTCATGCGCGCAGATTCCACAGCTCCGTATACCAACGTAACACAACAATACCAGCACAACCGGCATTCAGGTGCAGGGAATGCCTTATTGTGGTACATGGCCTTCCGTCATTTAGGAGGGGGCATGGGCTATACAAGCAACGGTTTAAGCCCGGCTTCCGTTACAGGAACCAATCGCGCAAAAGCCACTGCATACGGAAAAACTTCAACACGAGGAGGTTTCGGTTCATCGGCATCAAAGTCTAACTTCAGCAGTGCTTCCTGATGAATATAAAGCATTTAACCAAAGATCCCGACTGGGTACAAAGGGTTGAATCTGTTGGTTACGGATACCATTCCGACAATGAGATTCCTTATTGGATTGACAATTACTATTACAGTATCTCTGAAGAAACGGCCGATAAAATATACCATGCTACAAATGATCTATGGCAAATGTGCCTGGCTGCGGTGGAAGACGTTATCAAGAACAAAAAGTTCCACCTGTTTCATATACCCGATTTCATGCACCACCATATTGAGAGATCTTGGGAACAGGACGTTCCGAGTATTTACGGTCGTTTTGACCTGGCTTATGATGCGGGTAGGGATGAGTTGAAGCTTCTTGAATTCAATGCCGATACTCCCACTTCACTTTTTGAATGTGGTGTGGTGCAGTGGTACTGGAAAGAACATTATTTTGGTGCTCAAAAAGACCAGTTCAACAGTGTACACGAGCAGCTTATAGCATCATGGAAAAACTTAACACCTTATCTCAAAGGTTCCGTACTGCATTTTTGCTGTATACGGGAAAGCCTTGAGGATCTTACGAATCTAGAATATTTGCGGGATACTGCCATGCAGGCAGGAATCAAGACAAAACTGCTTTATATAGACGAGATCGGGTGGAACGGGCAGTGTTTTACCGATCTGGAAGAAGAACCCGTTACGGCAATTTTTAAATTATATCCCTGGGAATGGATGGTTAATGAGGAATTCGGCATTCAGATTGTAAACGATGTATTGGAAGCCCAATGGATTGAGCCTTCATGGAAAATGATCTTATCAAACAAGGCGATTTTGCCTGTATTATGGGAACTTTTTCCCGGACATCCGCTTCTGTTGGAAAGCTATTTCGACCATCCCGGAAGTATGTCAAATTATGTAAAAAAGCCACTGTTATCACGAGAAGGTGCTAACATAAGCTTTGTTTACAATAACAAAACCATATACGAAACAACGGGTGAATACGGAGAGGAAGGGTATATTTATCAGGCCATGGCTTCCCTACATAAAGAAACGTCGGGTTATGCCATTATAGGCAGCTGGATTATTGGCCAGGAACCCTGCGGTATCACATTCCGCGAAAGTGATTATCCGGTTACGACAGACAAGAGCAGGTTCATACCTCATGTAATTGAATAAAAAAAGCCCGAAAAAAATCGGGCTTTTTTTTATTTATAAGAGATTTGCTTTTTAATACTTAGCAGCTTCTTTTCTTGCGTCCTGAATCATGGATTCATTGGCAACGATGGCAAATTCTACGCGACGGTTTTTCGCTCTTCCAGCATCTGTATCATTGGAAGCAATAGGATCGGCTTCTCCCATTCCCTGAGCTGTAATTCTTTTAGCTCCTATACCCTTCGATCCCAAATAGGCTTTTACGGCATTTGCACGACTGCGGGATAATTTCATATTGTATTCATCTTTACCCACACTATCGGTATATCCATAAACAGTTACTAATGTGTTATAGTTCTTGATGAAAACCTCTGCAATTTTATCAAGATTTGCTTTAGCTGTTGGTGTCAGTTCGGCTGAATCAAAATTAAAGTTTATAGTGTTTTCATTTAAAATCACTTTTATTCCCTCTCCTACTCTTTCAACTTGGGCTCCTGGAAGCGTCGTCTGAATTTCCTGGGCCTGCTTGTCCATGTTTTTACCTATGATGGCTCCGGCTGTACCCCCGATTACTCCACCTAAAACAGCTCCCAGAGCACTGTTGTTTTTACTTCCTACGTTGTTTCCAAGAACACCACCCAAAACAGCTCCCGCAGCAGCTCCCGCGGCAGCTCCTTTTTGCGTATTGTTCGCATTTCTTACCGTATTACAGCTTGTCAGCACTGTTCCTGCCAACATTGCAGATGTTAATACATATACACTTAATTTCTTCATAACTTAATTTATTTTCTAATTATTATTTTTTACAAATGAATATACTATCGTAGCCTCTGTTGAGTTGTCAGTCAGTTCAAAGGTATTATCCGTAATATTCGAAATCGTTAAATTATATCCTGTAGTGACGTGTTTTGCTTTGTCATCTCCGATAAATTTCAGGTTAAAGGCACCATCTTGCTTAACATTCCAGATAATCTTGGAGTTAAAGAAAGGGCAGTTTCCTGATGCGGTGTTGAAAGTAACAGTCCCCGAATTATTGTTCGGTACAAATTTCCACTGGCTTCCTTCAAAACATTTGGCATCAGCCACATCAAAGGATGTTACTTTATATCCCGACGGATACTTGGCACTCACCAACGTCCATTCCCCTTTGAGCTTAACCTGGTTGGGAACATCGTTTTTTGAACTCGTGGCTGTTTTACACGAAAACATTACCACAGATAAAAATCCTATTAATAATACCTTTTTCATAATTAATGTATTTAGTATTTCAAAATTAACAAAATTTGTGCCCCAATAGAATTTTCTCCCTTTTTTTTTATGTCTTTTTGTCATAAAATATACATTTGGTATCTGTTTTGAACACTACGGATCCGTATATTAATCATTTACAGTTATGACATCAGGTAAAATAAATGTAACGGTAGAAAACATTTTCCCGTTGATCAAGAAATTTCTTTACAGTGATCATGAGATTTTTTTAAGAGAATTAATCAGTAATGCTACCGATGCAACTTTAAAGCTAAAGCATCTAACATCTATAGGAGAAGCTGCTGTGGAATATGGCACTCCTAAAATTGAAGTCAAAATAGATAAAGAACGGAAAACGCTCCACATCCTCGACCAGGGAATCGGAATGACATCAGATGAAGTTGAGAAATACATCAACCAGGTTGCCTTTTCCGGAGCTGAAGAATTTCTCGAAAAATATAAAGATTCGGCTAAGGATTCCGGTATCATAGGTCACTTCGGTCTGGGCTTTTATTCAGCGTTCATGGTCGCGGAAAAAGTAGAGATCATCACGAAATCCTATAAAAATGAACCTGCAGTACACTGGACCTGCGACGGCTCACCTGAATTTACACTGGAACCATCCGAAAAAACCGACCGTGGAACTGAAATTATCCTGCATATAGCGGATGATTCCGTTGAGTTCCTTGAAGATTATAAAATCCGTGAATTATTGATAAAATACAATAAATTCATGCCTATACCGATTAAGTTCGGAACCAAAACGGAAAAAGAAGGTGAAACGGAAATTGAAACAGACAATATCATCAATAATCCACAACCGGCCTGGACAAAAAAGCCAAGCGAACTGACAGATGAGGATTACAGGAATTTTTACCGCGAACTCTATCCTATGCAGTTCGAAGATCCGCTGTTTCACATCCATCTTAACGTAGACCATCCCTTCCACCTAACCGGCATCCTGTATTTCCCGAAATTATCGGGAGACCTCAATATTCAGAAAGATAAAATCCAGCTTTACCAGAACCAGGTATTCGTAACCGATAACGTTGAAGGTATTGTTCCCGAATTTCTTACCATGTTAAAAGGAGTGATCGATTCTCCGGATATTCCACTGAATGTTTCACGTTCCTACCTGCAGGCAGACGGTAACGTAAAAAAGATTTCCAATTATATTACCCGAAAGGTTGCAGACAAGTTAAAATCGCTTTTCAATGAAGACCGTGCAGCTTTTGAAGAAAAATGGAACGATATTAAAATCGTACTGGAATATGGTATGCTGTCCGAGGAAAAATTCTATGAGAAAGCAAAAGACTTCGCATTGTATCCTACCGTAGAAGGTACTTATTTCACATTTGAGGAGCTTAAGGAAAAGATCAAACCGAACCAAACCGATAAGGACGGAAAAACCGTTGTACTTTATGCATCTGGTAAAGATGCCCAGCACGGGTACATCACAGAAGCAGCGGCAAAGGGATATGAAGTACTTCTTCTGGATTCACCGATTGTTTCTCACCTCATCCAGAAACTCGAAATGGACCACCAGGATATCACTTTCTCAAGGGTGGACGCCGATTCCATCGACAACCTTATCAAGAAGAGCGACGAGGTGATTTCGAAACTGTCAGAAGAGGAAACGACACAGCTAAAGGAAATGATTGAAAAAGCCATTCCGGCTAAAAACTATACTGTTCAGACAGAGGCTTTAGACAGCACTTCAGCTCCGTTCCTTATTACACAACCCGAATTCATGCGCAGAATGAAAGAAATGCAGGCAATGGGAGGAAATACCATGTTCGGCAATTTCCCGGATTCTTACAACCTCATCGTCAACACCAATTCGGAAATTGCTTCCCGGATCATTGCCGAAAAGGATGAAACAATTAAGAATAACCTCATAAACCATGCCCTGGATCTGGCTAAATTGTCACAGGGACTGTTAAAAGGAGAAGAGCTAACAGCGTTTGTTAAACGCAGTTTTGCAACTATTTCCTAATACATAAAAAGCTGCCTTTTTAGGCAGCTTTTTTTTATGATAAAACCAACTGTTTTAATTCTTCCAGTGAAACGGTCTGTTGCACACCGGATTTAAGGTCCTTCACAGCATATAGCTGTTGCTGCATCTCTGTTTCGCCAACAATAACGGCATAAGCAATGCCCTTTTTATCGGCAAACTGGAACTGTTTTGCTACTTTTGCCTTATCGGGATACAATTCGGCATTGATGCCTGCTTCACGCAGATAATGTATGGCCTTCATACAATATTTGGCTTCCCGGTCTCCGAAATTAAGAAAAAGCACCTGTGTTACATTGGATACAGTTTGCGGGAAAACATCGAGTTCTTCTGCTACGAGGTATATACGGTCAAGACCAAACGAGATACCGACACCACTCATATTTTTCAAACCGAATATGCCCGTAAGATCATCATACCGCCCCCCTCCGCCTATAGAACCAAGCTTTACTGTTTCAGGAGCTGATACTTCAAAAATGGCACCTGTGTAATAATTTAATCCACGGGCAAGTGTTACATCTAAATTAAGTGCGGCCGATTTTAATCCCAGTTCTTCTACGGTCTCACAGATAAAGGTTAATTCATCCACCCCTTTTGTGCCCTCTTCCGAGGCCGTCAATAAGTCACGCAGTTGCCGCAGTTTATCGGAAAGTGAACCTGAAAAGTTAAATAAGGGCTGTACTTTCTCAATAGCTTCAGGAGAAATCCCTTTTACTAGCATTTCCTCTTTCACACCGTCTTCACCTATTTTATCGAGCTTGTCCAGTGCCACAGTAAAATCAATAAGCTTATCACCGGCTCCGATCACTTCAGCAATCCCCGACAATATTTTACGGTTATTGATCTTAATGGTTACCCCTTCAATTTTCAGTTCGTGAAATACTGCATCGTAAAGCTGTACCAGTTCCACTTCCTGCCATAGAGATGTGGATCCCACCACATCGGCATCACACTGGTAAAACTCACGGAATCTTCCTTTCTGCGGACGGTCTGCACGCCATACCGGCTGGATCTGGTACCGTTTAAACGGAAACTCCAGTTCGTTCTGGTGTTGTACCACATAACGCGCAAAAGGTACCGTAAGGTCGTAGCGCAATGCTTTTTCCGAAATCTGCGTCGTCAGTTTCAGACTGTTTCTTTCTGTTAAATATGCTTCCGTTGCCTTCGATAAATAGTCTCCGGAATTTAAAATCTTAAATATTAAACGATCACCTTCTTCTCCATATTTTCCCATCAAAGTTTCCGAATTTTCAAACGTCGGAGTTTCAATAGGCTGAAATCCGCTGCGTTCAAAATGTTTTTTTATAACAGAAATGATGTATTGCCGTTTTGCTACTTCAATTGGGGAAAAATCTCTGGTTCCTTTCGGAATGCTGGGTTTCTGTGCCATCTTTTATTTTTGTTTGTACAAATATCGTGAATATATTTTTCTTTTAATCCCGTTTTATTATGATTTTATATGTGCTGAGGCCTTGAGCATCCTGTCGTTTTCCATAAAATCTTTCCTGAGTTCCACTTCACGGAAATAACGGGAAACAAGCGCTGCTGTTTCGGTTCCCAGATATTGGTTAATCTCAAAAAACAACAGCCCGCCCTCGGTCAGGCTTTTACTTGCGAGTTCGGAAATCTTCCTGTAAAAAACAAGAGGGTCTGCATCGTCTACAAAAAGGGCTGTATGCGGTTCGTGTTCGAGCACATTTTTATTGATTTCCTCTTTTTCCAGATTCCGCACATAAGGCGGGTTGGAAACAATAATATCATATCCTTCCAAACTTTGCGTTTTCAGTATGTCATGTTGCACAAAAGCTACCTCTGTATTGAGAGCCCGGGCATTTTCTTCTGCAACCCTGAGTGCCTGGGCAGAAAAATCAAGGCCGGTTACCTCTGCAAGCGGGAATTCTTTTTTAAGCGTTATGGGAATGCATCCCGAACCGGTTCCTATATCAAGTACACGCCACCTTTTTTCGGGAAAGGTACGCATTTCCTCCAGAATCCAGGCGGTAAGTTCTTCTGTTTCCGGTCTGGGTATCAATGTTGCAGGCGAGACATTGAAATCATAGCCGAAAAAACAGGCTTTTCCCGTAATATACTGTATAGGTTCATTTTGCTGCAACCGTGAAAGCAGATCTTCCAGTTCGTGCTGTTTCGCAGCCGTAATTTCCATTTCAGCATTTAAAACGGCATCCGGCCTGGAAAACCCCATAACCGTTTCCATCGATATATAAAACAGGTTCAGCCGTTCCATATCATCATAAAAAGGAGGCAATGCATCGAGAAATCGCTTTTTATATTCGTTTACCGTCATCTTTTCTTAATTTTGTAAAAAACTACAGCATGCCTTCACACGAATATTATATGTACCGCGCACTTTTTCTTGCATCGAAAGGTTTATCAGCTGCAATGCCCAATCCGTCTGTTGGAGCTGTAATTGTTCACAAAGATACGATTATTGGTGAAGGTTATACAAGTCCTTTCGGCGGACCACACGCGGAAGTCAATGCTATTAACTCTGTCAGCAATAAAAACCTGCTTGCCGAGAGTACGCTGTATGTAACACTGGAGCCATGCAGTCATTACGGGAAAACACCTCCGTGCTCAGATCTTATTATAGAAAACCGTATTCCGCACGTGGTCATAGGCTGTATAGATCCGTTTAAGGAAGTGGCCGGAAAAGGTATCGCAAAACTGCGCAAAGCAGGCATCACAGTTACCGAGGGTATATTGGAAGACCAGTGTAAAGAAAGCCATAAACGTTTTTTTACCTATCATCAGAAAAAACGTCCCTACATCATTTTAAAGTGGGCACAGACTGCGGACGGTTTTATTGCTCCCTCTAAACGTGACGGGCAAAAACCTGTTTGGTTATCGAATGCCTATTCCCGCCAGCTGACCCATAAATGGAGGAGCGAAGAAGCAGCCATATTAACGGGTACCCGAACGGTACTTGACGACAACCCTTCACTTACAACCCGTGATTATTTTGGAAAAAACCCGGTACGTATGTACCTTGACGCTGAACACAAAGTTCCAGCAACATCGGCCATTGTAGGTCCGGATGCCAGAACCATCTGCCTGTGCAGGCAGATTCCGGAAACCCCAATCCTGGATGTTGTTTACAAGGTAATTGACTTTGGGATTCTTACCGCTGAAATATGCCGTGTTTGTTATGAAGAACGCCTGCAGTCGATCATTATTGAAGGAGGCAGCTACACATTGCAGCAGTTTATTGATTCGGGCCATTGGGATGAAGCGCGCGTATTTGAAACAAAGGTGGTTCTGGGTAGCGGGATTGCAGCACCTGATCTGAAAAAAAAACCGGCTGTTTTTTCACAAAAGATCACAACCGATACTTTAACTTTATATAAAAACGACTTTTAATGACGGATACCTACAGAACGATAGAACAGCCTTCGGATGAAATATTGTTTAAGGAAAAAAACAGTAAATTTTTTGGTTATGCCTTTCCCGTTACAACAGAGGACGAGGTCAAATCCTTTCTGGAACAGATAAAGAAACAGCATTACGCCGCACGTCACTGGTGTTATGCTTATCAGATTGGCACACAGAAAAAGATCTACCGGGCAAATGATGACGGAGAGCCCAACAACAGTGCGGGCATGCCAATTTACGGTCAGATACAGTCATTTGACCTTACCAATATTCTTGTAATTGTGGTGCGCTATTTCGGAGGTGTAAAACTGGGTGTGGGAGGATTGGTAACGGCTTATAAAACGGCTGCACAGATGGCACTTGAAGAAGCCGAAATTGCAGAGAAAACCATCGACACCCACTTCCTTATCCGTTTTGATTATAAAAACATGAATAAGGTTATGCGCATCATTAAAGAGAAGAATCTCAATGTTGTGGATCAGGTACTGGAGCTTGACTGCCTTATCGAAGTATCGTGCAGGCTGGCCCGGAAAGATGAAATTTCACAGGCCTTCAACCAGATCTTCGAAGTTTCGGTAACTGAAAAGGAAGATTAATCATATTTAAAATTCAGCAGCTGTTCCTCCATAATCATACGGAAAGAATCCGATTCCAATTTTGTCTGCTCATTCATAAACTGCATCATATGCAAGGCAAAATAAGGCGCCTTTTCTTTGGGAAGATTATAGTGTTCCTTTAAAAAATCGGCCGGATAAACGTTGAGGAAGCGCTCCATGGCATTGATTTCGTTTTCTATGGAAAGTGCCTTTTTATTGGCTTTTGCTCTCCCGGTAAGCTTATTCACAAGGCCGTCGAGCTTCAACCCTCCAACAGCGGAATATTCGTCCTTGTAATACAGCTGGTTGTCCGTTTTTACGGCACGTTCTGCCTTTGTATACTTTTCGCCAGTGAAGCCGAGCTTGTTGTTAAGGTTGGTGTATTCAATTTCCACCTCATCAAGAACTGTAGATTCCGTAAGAAGAACGCTAAGACTTTTCCTGTCTATGACCTTCTGGGAAATATCAATTGTCTCTACCAGGTTATCGTTTACGAAAAAAGCAAGTTTATCATTGACATTCAATTCAATTTCCTTGTAAATATTCTGCCCCATTTTCAAAACAGGTTCTTTATTGCGCTGTATAGAAATTTCAGCTGTATTTTCAGGTTTATACAACCTTGCTTTTAGGTTCACTTTCGTCTGGCTGAATCCTAAAAAAGAAATCAGGCCGAAAAAAAGGAGAAAAAGTGTCTTCATAGAATTAATTTTTACAAAATTTACGCTTTTTCTCCCACACTTAAAAATGATTTTTAAGTTTTTTAGCGCACACCCGCTCCAATTAGCTTTTCTAAATATTCCGGAACAGGAACGGGGCGTTTCGTACGCATATCAACGAACACCAGAACCGTGTGTGCCGTTGTTAATAACTCTCCCCTTTCATTGAGGATTTCATAGTCAAATTCTATCTTAACCCCACCTAGAAACTTAAGCTTGGTAACCACTGTAAGCTCCTCGTCATAACGAGCAGGTTTTTTGTAATTCATCGACAGTGATACAACTGGAAGCATAATACCTCCTTCTTCTAGCTCTTTATATGAAACTCCTTTGTTTCTAAGCCATTCCACGCGTCCCATCTCGAAATACTGTGCATAATTCCCATGATAAACAACCCCCATCTGGTCGGTTTCCGCGTAACGTACACGCAGGTTAATTTTATGTTGCTGCATAAAAAATAAGGTTCAAAAATTTTATAATTCAAATAAATAATTACTTACAATATTATTTCTAAAAATCAAATAGTAAAATCATTTTTTTTGATGATTTTTATTCACATATTTGTAAATGTAAATGTGCATTATATAACTCTTTAAGGCACTATTATTTAACACTATTATCTCAAAAAAATGCTTGACTATACACAAGAAACCGCAATATCTGTTTGGACTCGTTGTCTCCAATTCATACAGGACAACATTGGCGATCAGGCGTTCAAAACTTGGTTTGAACCGATTGAGGCTATTGAGTTAACAGAAAACGCTTTGTATATTCAAGTTCCGAGTAAATTCTTCTACGAATGGCTGGAAGAACATTATGTAAAGGTATTAAAATCTGCATTAACTAAGGAACTTGGTCCTAAAGCAAAGTTATTGTATAAAATTAAAATGGAAAATACTTCGGGAAGCAAACAACCGTTTACCGAACAACTGCCGAGTACCCAGAGAGAACCTGTTAAAACCCAGGAGCTGGACGTTCCTGTTCAGACCAAGAATCCTGAACTCAAAAATCCCTTTGTTATTCCGGGAATCCGAAACGTTAAAATTGAATCCCAGCTTAATTCCAATTACAGCTTTGATAACTTTTTAGAAGGGGAATCGAACAGGCTGGCAAGGAGCGCCGGATTAGCTGTGGCAAACAAACCCGGCGGGACTGCTTTTAACCCGCTGCTCATTTACGGGGGTGTTGGTTTGGGTAAAACCCACCTGGCCCATGCTATTGGAGTGGAAATAAAGGAAAAACACCCGGAAAAAACCGTGCTGTATATTTCTGCAGAGGTTTTTACGCAACAATATGTAGATTCTGTACGCAAACAAACGCGAAACGACTTTATTTATTTTTATCAGCTTATCGATGTGCTCATTGTTGATGACATTCAGTTCCTTTCCGGAAAATCAGGTACACAGGATGTGTTTTTCCACATTTTCAACTACCTGCACCAAAACGGAAAACAGGTCATCCTTACTTCTGACAAGGCTCCTGTTGACATGCAGGATATCGAGCAGCGCCTTCTTTCCCGTTTTAAATGGGGACTGTCTGCAGAAATCATGCATCCCGATTTTGAAACACGTGTAAGCATTCTTAAAAACATACTTTACCGTGACGGTGTTGAAATGCCGGATGACGTGGTGGAGTATGTGGCCAAACATGTCAAAACAAACGTACGTGAACTGGAAGGAGCCATTATTTCGCTGATTGCCCAGTCATCTTTCAACAAAAAGGAAGTGACCATTGATCTGGCCAAACAGGTTATTGAGAAGTTTGTTAAAAATATACGCAAGGAAATCTCTATTGATTATATTCAGAAAATCGTATCCGATTATTTTGAACTGGATATTGAAACACTGTGTTCAAAATCGCGCAAACGCAATATTGTACAGGCGCGGCAACTGGCCATGTTTTTTGCCAAGAAATACACCAAATCGTCTTTAGCCAATATAGGTTCGCAAATCGGGCACCGCGATCATGCTACCGTTCTGCATGCCTGCAAAACTGTTGACAACCTGCTTGAAACCGACAAGGAATTCAAGGCGCATTTTGAAGATATCAATAAAAAATTATCCATGTAATGACAAAGGTTTTAATGGTATGTCTCGGGAATATATGCAGGTCGCCTCTGGCCGAAGGTATTTTACGGTCTAAAATAAACCCTGAACGCGTTTTTGTCGATTCGGCCGGTACAGGCGCATGGCATTCCGGTGAACTGCCCGATAAACGTTCTATTGCCATTGCCAGAAAAAACGGTATTGATTTAACCGATCAGCGCGCACGCCTTTTTCTGGTGGAAGATTTTGATCGGTTTGACCATATTTATGTGATGGATCAAAGCAACTATAAAAATGTATGCAGACTTGCTCCGAATGAGGAAGCAATGGGCAAAGTACAGCTTATTTTAAATGAGAGTCATCCCGACCAAAACCGGGAAGTTCCCGATCCTTACTACGGTGGAGATTCGGGCTTTGACCATGTTTTTCAAATGCTTGACGAAGCCTGTAACATCATAAAACAAAAAATCGAAAACGCTTCATAAGGCGTTTTTTTACATTCAGAGAATATGACAACAAACGGTACTTTATATTTAATCCCGGTGATGCTCGGTGAAACCGCGGCCAATGAAGTTTTGCCGGCAACCGTATTACGGGCTGTTGAACTCATAGACGATTATATTGTCGAGAACGGAAAAGTTGCACGAAAATTCATCAAAGCAATACATCCGGAAAAAGTGCAGGCTTCACTGCGCCTTTTTGAACTTAACAAACACACCGAGGAAAAGGAAATCAAATCGTTTATCCAGCCGCTGCTTGAAGGACGGAACATGGGACTTATGAGCGATGCCGGTTGTCCCGGGGTTGCAGATCCCGGAGCTGTAATCGTGGCACTTGCACATGAAAGAGGAATCAAGGTAGTGCCATTGGTGGGACCTTCCTCTATCCTATTATCGCTTATGGGCTCTGGTATGAACGGCCAGTCGTTCACATTCAACGGCTACCTGCCCATTGATAAGGTTGATAAAAGAACAATGCTCAAAAACCTGGAAAAATGGTCTTTTGAACGCAACCAGTCCCAGTTATTTATTGAAACACCTTACCGTAACAACCAGTTAATGGAAGAAATGGTTCAAAGCCTGCACCCCAACACACTACTTTGTGTTGCATGCGACCTTACGCTGCCTTCAGAAATTATGCTGACCAAACCGGTCCATTTCTGGAAAAAGCATAAAATTGATCTGCATAAGCGTCCCTGTATATTTATTCTTCACAAAAAATAACCTGTTCGAAAGGAATTAAAAAAGCACTCCGCAGAGTGCTTTTTCAGATAATCAAAAAATGAAATTTAATTAGTTTTGATGTGTTCATTGAACAGGGAATCATTTTCAGTGTAAAAATCGGAATAATGCAAACGTTCCAACTTTTCAATTTCTTTGGATGGAACTACATACGTTCTGTTTTTTTCCATCAAATAGTTTCCGCCGATTAAGATAACCGGGCATAATAAAGAAATGCTTAAAACTACTAGGTGAGATAGTACTTTCTTCATATTAATAATTTTTTAGATTAATAAAAAAGCAATCTTCTTATGTCTGTTGTTTATTGTCTGGAACGCAAAAACTTCTATTTCCAGATACTTCTTATGTGATTAACCGGAAAAAAATACCGGTAAATTTCCTTATACAGGGTTGTTGCAGGCTTCTCTTCTGAGAATAAGAGAAAATAGCTCATGTTTTTTCTTTTTCATAATTAATATTAAATTTTGAAATATTACAATAAACTATCAGGTGCACTTATAAAGATAAGAAATCATTTTTTAATAATGACACTCTTCTTAATAATTATTTTACCATAATTATACTTTACTACCTGTCTTCATACAGGGCACTAAGATGCGTTTAAACATCCATTTAATCCCCTTACGGCATTATTTCATAATCAGAATAAACAACGTGATGGGTATGACTGATGTAATTTACCGTATCGTTTGACACGGTTTTCTCCAGGTTCACGGATGTGCGGTACTCTTTAATCGTTAAATAATACCCTCCGAATAAAATAAGCGGGCATAACAACGAAATACCAATAACGACTAAATACGGCAGTAGTTTTTTCATATAAATATTTTATAAGTTTTATTAATTCTTATGTTTATTGTTTAATTAATAATCCTTAACCATTTATATGTTAGTTATGCTCTAATGTACACTATTTTTTTCTATAAACAAGCACTGCATATTTTATTTCTAAAAAAACTTACCACACGTAATCGTACAGTATATAAGGAATTCAGGGGCAGTACGTTTACACCACCAGATTACTAAACAGGATTATCCGGTCATAGATTACCGGATACAGGCACTTCAACGGCTTCACTTTGCATAACAGGAAGTTCTTTTCCTATTAACTTGATTTCCTGCGTCTGCAATGCATCTTCATAATTTATAAAAACAGTTGGAACCCCAGGCCTTTAAACGTACAATAAACACTATAGCCGCGTTTTTTGCTACCGAAAACTTCAATGGATTTTATTTTAAGCTTTTTATTCATATGCTCGGCACGCAGATACGCATCGTTCTGGGTTATATGCGCGTACTTTTCGAAATTGCTGGGATTTCCGATCTGTATACTGTCGCCGACCTGAATGAGTGTACCGTCACGTGATAGATATTCCGTATACGAACCTGTTCTGGTTACATCACCATATTCAAGCCTTTTTCCTTTTTCTGTTTGTGCCAGTATTCCCGGAGCTGTTAACAGCAGCAACATCAATATGAACCAGTTAAGATATTTTTTCATAATCCAGAATTTAAAGTCCTCCTAAATTTAAGGTTTTTTTTGAAAAAATAAAACAACCGACTAGCGATTGTTTTTACTTGTTCCCCATAACCGAAACATGTATGGGAAAATATTGCTATTTTCTCATAAAATAATAAAAAACAAGAATACCTATTCTTTTTTAATGCCGTACAGAAAACCGAGACGCATACGTACAAGCATTTTTTTCACGAAGTTCCAGAAGAACGTATGTTGAAAAAAGAGCGTTCCTATAATAATGAGCATGACTTTGTAAACCGGAAGTATGAGTATGAGTGAAAGCGGCCAGTAAATAAAAGGATGCAGACTGTCCTTAGTGATACCGATCATTTCCAAAACAGGGCGCGTTATATATGCCGATGTACTGCCTGTAATGGCAAATACAATCAAAATTACCGCAAATTGAAAATTAGAAGTGATTCCCCACTTTTGTTTTAACGAAGCCATGAACCTGAATTTTAAATTGCAAATATAACATAATTTAGTCTAATTTTAAATTACTAACCTGTTGAAAATACAATAAGTAATGATACAGCATATAATTTACTTCGTAACCGTAATGGGTTTGAGCATTATAATCAATAGTATAGTCAATACCGCTCGTGGGCCGCGTAGCCCTGGTATTCCATTCCTGCACCCACCTGCGGTTTTTTGATTCCAGATAATCCAGCGTATAATATCCTTTGGGTTTACGGTTGATGCTGAACCAGCGCTCAAACCCCGTATCCATAATGATAACCTCGTATTCCAGATCGGGATTGGAAATGGTTATCTTGTCATTTTCAATTTTGGTAATACCGTGATCTGCCTGAACAGTATCTTTCTGCTGCGATACACAACTCAGAAAACTCAGACTGCATATACAAAATATAAGATTGGCTGTTTTCATTACTCTTATTTTTACTATGAGATTTAAATATTAAGGTACAAATACCAGGCCGAAAAACAGGTTAGTACCCTTTAATTTACTTAAAGTAAAAACCATCCTTTCAGGATGGTTTTGTAAAAGTTTAATTATAGTCCAGAAGCACTACTACATCACTTGAGGTGGTGTAGAGTTTCAAGATATAAGGCTTTCCATTGTAATTAAACAACAGTTCCGAAGGTTTATTGTTAATTCCGTCACCGCCTCCAGGATAAGCTCCAGGATCGCTTCCTACACAAATTTCCAAGGTCTGGTTATGGTACCATAAATCTGTTGTCTGTATACTGTTTGAAGGCATCTGAATCCAGTTTCCTGATAACTGATTGGGACTCAGGTATCCCGGCGGCAAAAAGGGAAATCTTAAAAAGGCATTGTTCTGAACTATGGCATTCCCATTATTCGGATCTGTTATTTTTGCATTTAACGCATAAAATTTCCCGAATTCATATAAAAGACCTATTTCGGCAGAAGTCGTAGGAGAAGCAATTGAAAATAAATTGGGTACCGGAAACTGACCGGTTAACTGGTTAAATGAAGAAAATGCGCCAATCTGCACAGGCTTGCATCGCACTAATTTAAAGTATTCATCTGTTTCATTGCTTATTAAATTGGGATAATTGGTAGCATTCAACGGAATGCCCCACCCAAAATGATAAGAATCATATGCCCCGTCAAACCTTGCCAGACCTCCGTATGGCTCAAATTCCAGATTAAGGTCTGTATTGTTTATAAAGTTCATGTTAACAGCGGAGCAACAGGTTGCTGAATTATCATATGGGGATTCATACGGAATAGCCGAATCTATCGTCTTCACTGTATTTCCGAGTTCCGGGTTTCCCTTTTGACTTTCCGCATTTTGTACCGCATCTTCACTACATGCCACAAACATAAACAAGCCTATTAAAATAACAGGTAATTTCTTCATAATTATATATTTTAAGTTAATTTTATGAATATAACCATAAAAAACAACAATTAAAATATTATTTTACATTCATACAAAAACTGATATTATAATTACGGCTTTTCCTGCCGACCTTTTGGGGAAACTTATATAACAGCCCTCTTAAATAAACTAACAGGGATGGATTTATGCGTGGCAATAAGCCCGGTTATTTCATTATACCAGGCGACAAACAATGTTCTTTCTTCGTCATCAACAGCATATACGGTCATTTTCACTCCTCCCGATTTAAGCTGGACGACATCTCCTATTTTAAATTCAATTTTGTTCATAACGTATTCTATTTTAAATCTGGTAATTAAATATAATAAAAAACGAACATTTTCTGTGTCGGTAGCTTTTACTTCTACTAGGAAAGCAAGCCTTTTTTATCTAAATTTGTTCCATAACATAAAATCATAACTAAAATGGTTACATCAGATCAGATTAAAAATCTTATGGATCGCCTGGGTGCGTTAAGGAGGTATCTTTGACATCGATCAGAAATTAATTGAAATACAGAACGAAGAAGAAAAGACATTTGCCCCGGACTTCTGGAACAATGCCAAAGAGGCTGAAGTCATCGTACGCAACATCCGCTCCAAGAAAAAATGGGTAGAAGGTTATGAAAGTGCCAGGAACCACCTGGAAGAACTTCAGATCCTGCTGGAATTTTTTGCTTCACAAGATGCCAGTGCCGAAGAAGTTCAGGACCAGTTTAATGCAACTTTGGGTATCATAGAAGATCTTGAGTTCAGAAATATGCTTTCTGACGAGGGAGACAGTATGAGCGCCGTATTGCAGATTACGGCAGGTGCAGGCGGAACGGAAAGCTGCGACTGGGCTTCAATGCTTATGCGGATGTATCTTATGTGGGGTGAAAAAAACGGGTATAAAATCCGTGAACTTAATTTCCAGGAGGGCGATGTTGCCGGAATTAAGACTGTAACACTCGAATTTGAAGGTGAATATGCCTTTGGATACCTAAAAGGTGAAAACGGGGTACACCGGCTTGTGCGCATCTCTCCTTTTGACAGTAATGCAAAACGTCATACTTCATTTGCTTCGGTATATGTATACCCGCTTGCAGATGATACCATTGAAATTGAGATCAATCCATCGGATATTTCATGGGAAACCATGCGTTCATCCGGAGCAGGGGGACAAAACGTGAACAAAGTGGAAACAGCCGTAAGGTTACGCCACCATCCTACGGGAATCATTATTGAAAATTCGGAAACGCGTTCACAGCTCGACAACAAAACCAAAGCCATGCAGTTGCTTAAATCGCAATTGTATGAAATTGAACTCAAAAAACGCCAGGCAAAACGCGACGAGATTGAAGCCAACAAAATGAAAATAGAATGGGGATCGCAGATCCGCAACTATGTAATGCATCCGTACAAGCTTGTAAAAGATGTCCGTACACAATTTGAAACAAGTGATGTGGACAGCGTGATGAACGGAGGTATTGATCCTTTCCTCAAGGCATTCCTTATGATGATGGGGCAAAAAGAAGAGTAAACATACTCCTAAAGATTTTATTAAATAAAAAAGCTGTCGTAAACCGACAGCTTTTTTTATGATGTTTAACGCACCAGTTTTTTGTATTTAAGTCGCGTAGGTGCAACATCCCCGAGACGTTTTTTACGGTTTTCCTCGTACTCGGAAAACGATCCTTCGAAAAAGTAAACCTGGGAATCCCCTTCAAATGCCAGTATGTGTGTACAGATACGGTCAAGAAACCAACGGTCGTGCGAAATCACAACGGCACAGCCCGCAAAATTCTCAAGACCTTCTTCAAGCGCACGGAGTGTATTGATATCAAGGTCGTTCGTAGGCTCATCGAGCAACAGTACATTTCCTTCTTCTTTCAGCGTCATGGCAAGATGCAGGCGGTTGCGTTCACCCCCCGACAGAGCCGAGACCTTCTTGTTCTGGTCTGATCCTCCGAAATTAAAACGGGACAGATAAGCACGTGCATTTACCTGCCGGCCTCCCATCATAATGAGTTCCTGCCCGTCGGCAAAGTTCTCATATATGGATTTGTCTGCATCTATTTTAGTATGTGACTGGTCTACATAGGCAATCTTAACTGTATCACCAACTATGAATTCCCCGTTATCGGGTGTTTGTTCTCCCATAATCATACGGAATATGGTTGACTTCCCTGCTCCGTTAGGTCCTATGATCCCTACAATTCCGGCCTGGGGCAATGTAAAATTGAGATTGTCGTACAATAATTTGTCTCCGAATGCCTTTGCCACACCTTTAGCCTCGATTACATTGGTTCCGAGACGCGGACCGTTAGGAATATAGATTTCAAGTTTTTCTTCCAGCTCTTTCTGATCTTCATTAAGTAAGCGGTCGTAATTCTGCAGACGGGCTTTTTGCTTTGTCTGACGTCCTTTTGCTCCCTGACGTACCCAGTCCAACTCCCGTTCAAGGGTCTTTCTTCGTTTTGAAGCCGTTTTTTCCTCCTGTTCCAAACGCTTGGCTTTCTGATCGAGCCAGGAAGAATAGTTTCCTTTCCAAGGTATTCCCTCGCCCCTGTCGAGCTCCAGAATCCAACCGGCAACATTATCAAGGAAATAACGGTCGTGCGTTACGGCAATGATCGTTCCTTTGTATTGCTGCAGATGCTGTTCAAGCCAGTGAACCGACTCCGCATCAAGGTGGTTGGTAGGTTCATCGAGCAACAATACATCCGGTTCCTGTAATAAAAGCCTGCACAGTGCTACGCGGCGGCGCTCACCTCCAGACAATACGCTGATAGGAGTATCCGGCTCCGGACATCTCAGGGCATCCATTGCAATAGCAAGTTTGGTATCGAGTTCCCATCCCCCCGAAGCGTCGATCTTATCCTGCAATTCGGCCTGGCGGTCCATGAGTTTCTGCATTTTATCTGCATCTTCATAAACTTCGGGCAAACCGAACATATCGTTTATCTTATTAAATTCGTCTAAAATACCTACAATTTCAGCCATTCCTTCTTTTACGACCTCAATAACCGTTTTCGTATCGTCGAGCTGGGGTTCCTGTTCCAGATAACCGACAGTATAACCGGGAGCAAAAACCACATCACCCTGATAATTCTTGTCTACCCCTGCAATGATTTTCAGCAAGGAAGACTTACCTGAACCGTTTAAACCCAGTATCCCGATTTTAGCACCGTAAAAAAAGCTTAAATAGATGTCCTTTAACACGGTTTTATTTGTCGAAGAATAGGTTTTACTTACCTTCGACATGGAAAAAATTACTTTCTTATCGTCTGACATTTTAAATGAAATATTTATCTATATAAGATTCAAAAATAGCACTATTTAAAAGATAAAAAAAATTTAAAATAGATGTTTAAAATTGCTCGTTTTTGAAAGTTTAGTATATTTAGAGAAAATTTAAACATATGGTATTTACAGAAAATTTCAGAAAATCGGACAACTTTAGAATCAATGGTCAGATGTTATATATTATTGACGAGAACAATCACGAACTGGAACTTTTTATAGGAGAAGAAATAGAAGCCGCACGCTGGAGCGATGAGGGAAGACTTATCGTAGCTTTGAAAAGCGGTGCTGTACGCTCTTATGAAGATGAAGTGAATTATATTAAAATATAAATAAGAAAAAGACGCTATTCAGCGTCTTTTTTTATGTAGGTTGCCATCACTTTATCCTGTTCGTTAAATAACTGTAGTTTATTTTTTTCAATTTTGAGAAATTTCGTTTCGGAAAACGGAACACTGTAAATCAGATGTTTCATTTCATCTCCGCAGTAACGCATTGTCGACATCCCGATTTTAAACGTTATCTTATTGTTTTCCGTTGTATATTCCCCTCCTTTTCCGTTACAGCCGTCACTTGCTCCGTAATTGCCGTTTGCAAAAGTTAAAACCAGTTCTTTTTGTTCTTCTGTAGGAACAAAATCACGATTTTCTGCATCTAGTCTTTGAAGAACCCACGACGTGTTATTCAGATTATCGGATATTTTTTGCGAAGTTGCCTTGCGCGTATCCAGAACTGTTTGGGAGCTCGTACAGGAAACCATTCCCAAAACCAAAGCTCCGATTCCTAATAATGCCTTTTTTTTCATTTTTTATTTCAAATATACTACTTTTTTTTCTTCAGGCTAAAACCGTAGGCCAAACGAAGGGCAATTTGGTCGGTTTCATAGTCGCTGTAGTATTCATAACGGATACTTGCATCTAAAAATTTATTGGCAAACCCAAATACAGGAGCAACGATGAGCGAGTTGTCAATATTTCCGTTTACACCGAACGCCGCCCCTGCTTCTCCCATAAGATAGAACTGGTTACCGAGAAAATACTTAAATCCGAATTTTGCCGGAACAAATCCCACATCTTCCGGATCGGAAAACATATGGGTATATCCCGAAGTAAGCGTAATGGACGTTTTCTGGGAAAAATCGTATTGTGCCCGAGCATCAATACCGATACTTCCGTCATAGGCGCTGTCGGTAGGAAAACCTCCGTTTAAGCCAAAACCCAATCTGAATCCTTTGTTGTAGTCTGTCTGTGCAAATGCTATGGTTCCCATAAAAAGAGTACCTATAGCTGTTAATAATATCTTTCTCATGTTATCGTTTTGGTAAAGATATACCAATCGTTATGCCAATACGCAGGAATGTGAGTATCTTTGCACAAATTTTTCAGAAATGAATCTAAGCAAATACACGAGGGAATTCGGCTATAACTTTAAGCTGGCCTATCCTATCATCATGGCAATGCTTGGCCATACTATTGTCGGGATTATAGACAACATCATGGTCGGAAAAATAGGCGCCACAGAGCTCGCAGCAGCTTCCCTGGCGAACAGTTTTGTGTTTATTGCCTTATCTGTAGGAGTTGGTTTTTCTACAGCCATCACACCCCTTATTGCCTCGGCAGATACGGAAAATGATGTTGCCAAAGGACGCAAAGTTTTTATTAACGGTGTCTTTTTATGTACGGTTTTGGGCGTTTTACTGTTTTGTATTTTGTTCTTCCTTAAACCTTTTATTGATTTAATGAACCAGCCGCCTGAAGTTACGGAAATGGCTAAACCTTTCCTCGATATTGTGGCTCTATCACTGGTTCCGCTTGTAATTTACCAGGGATTCAAACAGTTTTCCGACGGCAAATCACAAACAAAATATGCCATGTATGCCACAATCATTGCCAATATAGTGAACCTTCTTTTTAACTATCTTCTTATATACGGTGTGTGGATTTTCCCCGAAATGGGGATGATGGGAGCAGCCTACGGCACGCTTATATCAAGAATTGTCATGCTCACCTATTTTGTAGTTATTATGAGCCGGCAGAGCATTTTCAGACCTTATTTACAGAAGATCCGTTTTAAGGAAATCAGTTTCAGAACTTCCCGGTTTATTGCAAGTATCGGAATTCCGTCCTCTATGCAGTCGCTTTTTGAGGTGGCTTTATTTACGGGTGCTGTCTGGATTTCGGGAATGATCGGAACCACTTCACAGGCTGCCAACCAAATTGCGCTTTCTATGGCATCCATGACCTTTATGTTTGCATCGGGATTAAGTGTGGCAGGTATGATTCGCGTAGGAAACCAGAAAGGTTTGAAAGACTATGTAAAAATGGAAACCGTTGCTAAATCCATTATGCTTATGACCCTTATACTTTACAGTTGTTTTGCATTGTTTTTTGTTATTTTCCACAATTACATCCCGTTGCTATTCCTTAACAACTCCGACCCGAATCAGGTTCTGATGAATGAGGAAGTTGTTGAAATGGCAGGAAAACTGTTACTGATCGCAGCCATTTTCCAGATTTCAGACGGGATCCAGGTTACCGCTCTGGGTGCCCTGCGCGGAATACAGGATGTAAACATTCCCATGGTTATTACCTTTGTATCATACTGGATTATTGGTTTTCCCCTGTGTATTTACCTCGGGCTCTATACCGACTTAAAAGCGGAAGGAATCTGGTACGGATTATTAGCCGGATTAACCGGTGCCGCAATTTTTTCGTACCTTCGCTTCCATTATATGGCAAAAAGATACATTAAACATAACCTTAATTAAAAATGATACAGCTACCTAAATTTGTCCTGGCTGACAATACTGATTTTCCGGATAATTTATTTGTAATCCATTTGGAGTATCCCCGTTTTATTATAGATCTTGAATCGGAAGATATAGAGTTTCTTGAAGAACTGGATGAAACGGAAGAAGTGGAACTAAAGGAAGAAATGGATCGTCTTATAGACCAGGCCGCAACGTTTTACGAACGAGAAATCACCAGATTTGCCGAAGAATAAAAAAAGATGGTTAATACCATCTTTTTTTATTCTTCTTCGCATTGTCCGACTTTCTGGAAGCCTGCTTGGTGCCTTTTGTTTTGGCTGTATTTTGTCTGCCACCGGACGTTTTCTTATTACGGAAATCCTTTTTTGCATTCGCATTAGGTTCTCGCCATGGATAAGGATGTTCTTTTACAACCTTTACCTGTTTGCGGATAAGCTTTTCAATATCCTTCCAGTATCCTTGTTCGTCCCTTCCTATAAAAGAAAGCGCTATTCCTTCCGAACCTGCGCGTCCCGTCCTTCCGATTCTGTGAACATAGATTTCGGGAATGTTCGGAATATCATAGTTGATGACAAAAGGCAACTGCTGAATATCTATTCCGCGTGAGGCTACATCTGTAGCAACCAGTATATCAATATTCCTTAGCTTAAAATCTTCCAGAATCTTCAGACGCATATTCTGAGATTTCTCTCCGTGTATAGCTTCTGCCCTGTATCCTTCTTTCTTCAGAAATTCAACTACATTATCAGCTCCGTGCCTGGTTCTTGTAAAAAGTAAAACATTCCGCAACTGTTGGGTTTCCAGGACATGTTTTAGCAGTTTTTTTTTGTCTTCTTTTTCAACCTGGTATGCTTTCTGCATCACATTTTCCGATGCGCTGGAAACCGGATCAACTGAAACATATATGGCATTGCTTAGAAATTCATCTGCCAGTTCCCGCACCCCCAAAGGCATTGTCGCCGAGAACATAAGGGTTTGCCTGTTATTTGGCGTGAGTTTTATTATTTTGCGGACATCATTGATGAAACCCATATCCAGCATAAGATCTGCTTCATCAATTACAAGCTGGTGCATGGCATCGATGTTAATCTTATTCTGCTTGTACAGGTCAAGGAAACGTCCCGGAGTAGCAACAAGTACATCTATTCCTTCTTTCAGTGCGTTTACCTGCGGAATGAGGTTGACTCCGCCGTACAATACATATGTTTTTATCTGGGTATACTTACTGAGAGTCTCGAAATGTTCCCCAATCTGAATGGCAAGCTCGCGTGTAGGCGACAATATTACCGTACGGATTTGTTTGCGCTTCTTACCCGATCCTACTATTCTGTGGATGTTGTGAATAATCGGGATGGCGAACGCAGCAGTTTTACCTGTTCCGGTCTGTGCGCATCCCACGAGGTCCTTTCCTTCAAGCAAAACGGGAATGGCTTTTTCCTGAATCGGTGTCGCATCCGCATATCCAAGATCGGCAATGGCCCCGGCTACATTATTGTTCAGATCAAATTCGGTAAATTTCATTCGGAAAAATTTTATACAAAACTACATTTTTAATTTCGTACTTTCACGTTTTTCTAATATCTTACCCTAATTTTAATTTCATTTTTATGAAACGACTAATATGCTCTTTAACATTCCTTATTTCATTGAATACCTGGTCACAGGCCACGCCTAAAGTTGATTTTACAACAGCAAATGCCTTGATTCGTTTTGATCTTTCAGAACATCTTATCATTGGCGAGGTTACTTACCAGTTCAAGGTAAATGAAATCACAGACAGCATTAAAATCGATGCCCGGAATATGATGATCCAGGGAATTAAGCTCAACGGGCAGACCCCCAAATACTCCTATGATAAGAAAAAAATTGCGTTTACCCAGGGATTCAGCCAGGGCGATAACAGCGTAACCATACAGTATAAAGCCAATCCCAAGCAGGCATTGTACTATGTAGGTTCGGGGACAGATCTGCAGATCTGGACCCAGGGACAGGGAAAATATACGAGTCACTGGTTACCGAGTTTTGACGATTTTAACGAAAAGGTCGTTTTCAACACGAAAATCACTTTTGAAACAGGTTACGAGGTAATTGGAAACGGTATGCTGGAAGGTAAAACCGTTAGCGGAAAACAGACTACCTGGAATTACAAGATGCAGAAACCAATGAGTTCATACCTGCTTATGATGGCCATTGGTAAATTTGATAAGAAAACAGAAAAATCATCGTCGGGTGTTACGCTCGAAAATTATTACCGCCCGGTAGATGCGGCCAAATACAATACCACCTACCAGTACAACAAACGGATTTTTGACTACCTTGAAACACAGATCGGCGTTGCCTATCCGTGGCAGATATACCGGAATATCCCTGTAGAGGATTTTATGTACGGCGGTATGGAAAATACAACTTCCACCATCTTCAGCAGTGATTACCTGGTAGATGAAATTGGGGTAAACGACCGCGACTATATCAATGTAAACGCTCATGAAATGGCTCACCAGTGGTTCGGTGATCTTATTACGGCAAAAACGGCCCAGGATCACTGGTTACAGGAAGGATTTGCCACTTATTACGCACTGCTTGCCGAAAGAGAGGTACGGGGTGTTGACTATTTTTACTGGAAGCTTTACGAAATGGCGGAATTAGTAACCAAGGATGCGAAAGAAAACAAAAATACCGCCGTATACAGTGAAAAGGCTACCACGGTAACTTATTACCAGAAAGGTGCCTGGATGCTGCATTACCTGGCATCCCAGATCGGGGAAACGAATCTCAGCACGGCAGTGCGGAACTTTCTGAACAAATATGCCTACAAAAATGCTTCAACCCAGGATTTCCTTGCGGAAGTTACGGCCGTTGCTCCAAATTTCAACAGTGACAATTTTAAGAAAAACTGGCTTGAAAACAAATCATTCAATACAAAGGAAGCCCTGTATCTTATAGAAAACAGCCCTATTGTAAAGGCTTATCTTGATGTTCTGCAATGGCAGCCCAAAGCGTTTGATCTTAAAAAAGAGCCTCTTCTAACACAGTTAAGAGACGAAAAGGTTCCGGTTGAGGCCAAAAGGGAAATCATATTCCAGCTTCACGATGTTCCGTATGACCAGGCAAAAGAATTTTACGATTATGTTGCCTCTTCCAAAAACGTAAAAATCCGTCAGGCACTGGTTCAGATTATCAGTGAAATCCCTGCTGATTTTAAAGAGCAATACGTAAAATTCCTCGATGACAAGTCGTATATAACCAGGGAAATTGTTCTGAAGAACCTTTGGATACAGGATGAAGCCGGAAGAGCCCAGCTGCTGGACAAAACTTCTGCATGGAAAGGATTCAACGACCTTAACCTGCGTATTACATGGCTTATGTTTGCCCTTTCAACTGAAAACTATCACAACGATAAAAAACCACACTGGTATTCCGAACTTGAAAATTTCGCCTATAACAAGTACAACAGCAATGTCCGTACAAATGCCATCAATGCCATGTGGTACCTTAACAAATATGACAGTAACACACTTCCGCACCTGGTAAATGCGCTGGTACACCACAACAGCCGTTTCCAGAAATTTGGAAGAGATGCCATCACCAGGCTCACCGAAAAGAAAGAGTTCAAGGAACACTTCAGAAAACTTATCCCATATCTCCCGCAGGATGAGCACGATGCCCTCAAAAAACTTCTCGACGAATTACCTTAATAAAAAAAGCGTTTCTTAAAAGAAACGCTTTTTTTATTATTTTGAAAGCCTGTAATCTTCATAGCATTCGTTCACAGCATTAAAGATCTGGTAATCATTTGCCGTATAAATAAAACGTTCTGAACGGTTACAACGCTGTAATATGCTAACGATGTCTTCTTTACTGATTTTTAAAAGTGCAGAAACCATATCGCGGTCATATTTTGTTTTCATCAGTTCAATAAGCTCTACTTCTTTACGAACCTGATTAATTTTTTTAGCATCCTTATTGTTACGTTTCATAACATTATAAATACCGTTAATAGGGTTCAGGCCACTGTTGTAATTTGCCGTAAAACCCGTTGGCCCGAAGTCCCGGTAATAAGGATAGTCTGCCAATGCGATTAATTTGGTATCTACTGCCAGAATCCCGGTAAGTTTTAAAGTGTTGATTACTACTTCATCCAGAACAGTTGACAGATCTTTAATATAAACCGGATTGATTTCGGATTTCAGCCAGGAGGGCGTTATCTTGATTTTAAGGGCACGGTAACCTTCAACGGCAATATGCAATGTGTCATTGACGCTGACAGGAATAGAAAAAGTACCGTCCTTATCTGATTTTGTAACTTTTAGGCTGGACAGATTCACAATACTTGCATTCGCTTCAGGTGTATATGTCTGGTCGTTGAGAACCACTCCCTTCACCCATTTTTCCTGTGCCGTTAATGTTATAGTAGAAAGTAGAAAAAAGAAAACTACAAAATATCTCATATTGCTTTTAGTATGATCCAAAAGTAAAGGATATTTTGCAGTTTTTCAGGCTTATTTTGTAAATATTAACAAGAAAATCAGTTCGAGCGTCTTGGACGGTCTCCTCTTACGGAACTTCTCTCGTTTCTTACAGGACGGTCGTTGTCGCGGTTACGTCCGAATTTACGTTCTGTACGACGGTCATTGCTGCGCCCTCTGTCGGAAGAAGAACGGTCACTGCGGAAACCACGGTCGTTTCGCTCTCCTCTGCGGTTATGGTCTCTTCTTGAAGAAGATCCGCCTCCGCTTGTAGAAATTTCTACGTTTACCTGGCGTCCTTCGTGATGCATGTTGTTCAGGATTTCCATGATGCGGTCGCTGTGTACTGCATCGGTATTAAAGAAAGAGAAACCTTCCTTAACATCCACCTTGAAAAGATCGTCACGTCCCAGTTCCAGGGTATCGCGAAGGAAATCTTTGAGACTCATCCAGTCAAAATTATCTCTTGATCCCAGGTTCAGGAAGTAACGTACCGAACCGTCGGAATTTACCGAAGACTCCCCTTTTTCTCTTGATCTAGGAGAATCAATCGTATTCTGTTTCTTATAGTATTCTATAAAACGGTTGAATTCTACAGAAAACATTTTTTTGATGAGTTCTTCTTTTGTTAAATCTCCTAATAATTCTTCAATTTTAGGAAGATATTTGTCAATTTCCGGATCGACCTCAACGCTTTTTACCTTATTGGCCAGGTGGATAAGCTGTACTTCACAGATTTCCATTCCTGTAGGGATAGGCTTCTGAACGAATTTCGTTTTAATGATACGTTCGATCTGCTGGATTTTTTTGAATTCCGATTTTGTAACGATTACGATCGATGTACCCGTTTTTCCTGCACGTCCTGTACGTCCCGAACGGTGGTTATAGGTTTCGATCTCATCCGGAAGCTGGTAATTGATAACGTGTGTAATATCGTCTACGTCAATTCCCCTGGCTGCCACATCTGTTGCTACAAGCATCTGGATCTGGCGTCCGCGGAATGCCTTCATTACCCCGTCGCGTTGTGCCTGGGATAAATCTCCGTGCAATGCTGCTGCATTGTATCCGTCTTCAATCAACTTTTCGGCCACCGCCTGAGTATCACGTTTCGTTCTGCAGAAAACCACCGAAAAGATATCAGGATTCATATCTGCCAAACGTTTTAAAACCGGGTAACGGTCACGTGCTCCTACAAGGTAGTATTCGTGTGACACGTTCACAGATCCCTGGTTTTTATGCCCCACTGTGATTTCCTGTGGTTTTCTCATGAATTCTTTTGCAATTCTTGCAACTTCCTGTGGCATGGTAGCCGAGAATAACCAGGTATTTTTATCGTCTGGTGTATCGGATAAAATAGATGTTATGTCGTCATAGAATCCCATGTTCAACATTTCATCGGCCTCATCCAGTACACAAATCTGTATGTTTTTAATGTTAACAAAGTTTCTGTTAATCATATCCTGCATACGCCCCGGCGTTGCTACGATGATCTGTGCGCCGCGTTTAACTTCTTTGGCCTGCTCTGTAATGCTGGCCCCGCCATAAACAGCAACCGTATGCAATCCTCTTACATACTTGGAATACTGTTTAATTTCATTTGTAATCTGTAAACACAATTCTCTGGTAGGCGATAGGATTAATGCCTGTGTGCTTCTGTTCTCTGGATCAATTTTTTGAATCAGAGGAAAACCGAAAGCCGCTGTTTTCCCAGTACCCGTCTGCGCCAATGCAACGATATCAGTATCCTGTTGCAATAATAAGGGAATAGCTTTTTCCTGTACCTCTGAAGGAGTTTCAAAACCTAAGTCCTGAATTGCCTTTAATAGCAATTCATTCAATCCTAATTCTTGGAATTTATTCATATAATTTTAAAAATATCTGCAAAGGTACGCTTTTTTTTACGATTTTTAAATTTATATTTATATATTAGCTATTTGTTTCTATTTTTTTCAAAAAATCAATAAGCCCGGCAACTGCTCTTCCACGGTGACTCATCCGGTTTTTTTCCTCTACTTCCATTTCTGCAAACGTTTTATCCTGATTTTCAGGCCTGAATACGGGATCATATCCAAATCCCAGAGTGCCTTTTTTCTCGGTCGTAATGACTCCGGCAACTGTTCCCGTAAACAAATACTGTTCTCCATTCATATTTAATGCGATTACGGTTTTAAACTGTGCTTCCCTGTCGGAAACCCCGTCCATACGCGATAAAACCAGATCCATATTCTTGTCAGCATTCTTGTCTTCACCTGCATAGCGCGCAGAATAGACCCCAGGTTCCCCGTTGAGCGCTGCTATTTCCAGTCCGGTATCGTCCGCAAAACATGGAAGTCCGTAGTGCTGCGTAACATAGTTGGCCTTGATAACGGCATTTTCCTCAAGCGTGGTTCCCGTTTCTGCTATATCCTCCGTACAGCCTATTTCTTCAAGTGTTACTATTTCTATAAATGAAGGTAGCTGACGTTGTATTTCAAATACCTTGTTTTTATTGTTCGATGCAAATACTATTTTCATATATGTTAGCTGATATAGTTCCAGATATTGTTTTTCCGTGCCAGCCGTTCAAAAACAACTTTCAGGGGCTGGTGTTCCGGCTTTTCTAAATTTACGTCCTCTTTTAAAAGCTCTACGGCCTTATGCCGCGCGAGCTTCAATATTTCCTGGTCCTTGATAAGATCTGCAATCTGCAGGTTCAGCACACCGCTTTGCTGTGTACCCATTATATCTCCGGGTCCCCTTAGCTTCAGGTCGATTTCCGATATTTCAAACCCGTCATTTGTTTTGCACATGGCGTCCATACGTACTTTGGTATCACTGCTGAGTTTATTTCCCGTCATGAGAATACAGTAACTCTGCTCGGCTCCCCTCCCTACCCTGCCGCGTAACTGGTGCAACTGACTCAGTCCGAAACGTTCGGCACTTTCAATTACCATTACCGAAGCATTAGGTACGTTTACCCCGACTTCGATTACCGTGGTTGCAATCATTATATGGGTTTCTCCTTTTACGAAGCGCTCCATTTCCGCATCCTTATCGGCCGGGGTCATCTGACCGTGGACAATACTTATACAGTATTGCGGCAGCGGAAAATCACGGGAAAGAGCTTCATAACCTTCCATGAGGTTTTTATAATCGAGTTTTTCACTCTCCTTAATAAGCGGGTATACAATGTATACCTGACGCCCTTTGGAGATTTCCTGTTTTATAAAATGCCATACCTGCAACCTTTTACTCTCAAAAAAGTGTAACGTTTGTATAGGTTTTCTTCCGGGTGGAAGCTCATCAATGACCGAAACATCCAGATCGCCATATACACTCATTGCAAGAGTCCTCGGAATAGGTGTAGCCGTCATAACAAGTACATGTGGAGGAAGTGTATTCTTCTTCCACATTTTTGAGCGCTGTTCTACCCCGAACCGATGCTGTTCATCAATGATTGAGAGTCCCAGATTTTTAAATTTTACCTTATCTTCAAGCAGCGCATGCGTTCCTATAAGGATATCTATAGTACCGTTTTCAAGCTCTTCATGAATCTGACTGCGTTCCTTAGCTTTTACCGATCCTGTCAGCAACGCTACATTCACGCCGATTTTGCCTGCCATTTCGCTGATTCCTGTAAAATGCTGGTTAGCAAGAATTTCCGTAGGGGCCATAAGGCAGGCCTGAAAACCGTTATCGAGTGCCAGCAGCATGGACATGAACCCCACAATGGTTTTCCCTGCCCCTACATCTCCCTGCAGCAGCCTGTTCATCTGGGCATCATGAGCCATATCGGTTCTTATCTCCTTTAAAACACGTTTCTGGGCATTGGTAAGTGGAAATGGCAGATGTTCGTGATAAAAAATATTGAAATATTCGCCTACATTTTTGAATGCAAATCCTTTTATTTTATGTTTGCGCACAAGATTTTTTGACAACAGCTGCAACTGAATGAAGAACAACTCTTCAAACTTAAGCCGAAACTGTGCCCTGCTCAAAAGTTCGGAGCTCTTTGGAAAATGTATGTTGAAAAAAGCCTCATTTTTGGGCAGCAGCCTTAACTCTTCAATGAGCTTAGGAGGAAATATTTCTGTAAACAGATGATGTGTTTCGATAAAAACCTGCTGCATCATCCTTGTAATTGTCCTGTTCGATATATTTTTCTGGGCAAGTTTCTCAGTAGACGGATAAACGGGCTGCAAAACAGATTGTAAAGCTTTCTTGTGTTCCTCTGCTGTTTCCATTTCGGGATGCGGCATCGAAAAAAGTCCGTTATAATGATTGACTTTTCCGAAAATGACGTACGGGACATTCAACTGCAGGTTTTCCTTTATCCATTTATGTCCCTGGAACCATATAAGCTCCATTTCGGCAGTTCCGTCTGTAAAAACGGCAACCAGACGGTTTCCCCTTTTTTGTTCGACCGTTTTAATCTTTACGATTTTTCCAACCAGCTGTATTTCGGAACTTAAAGAAGTATTCAATTCGTTAATCCGGTAATATTTGGTACGGTCGAGATATTTGTAAGGATAAAAATTAATAAGATCCTTGTAAGTAAAAATCTGAAGTTCTTTTTTTAATACAGCACCTCTTTGCGGGCCAACGCCTTTAAGATATTCAATAGGTGTATCTAAAATATTGTGCTGCATTCTTTGTTTTTTGCTAAGGTAAAGGTATTTGCTGAATTTTTAAAATTTACCATGATACGATGCGAAAAACTGGGTAATTAATTTATATTTACAATCTAATTATTGTTTTAAATATTATGAAAAAAATTATTACAATCGCACTCTTGTCGGTCTTTACTCTTTTTTCTTGTAAGGATGACGAAAAAACAGAAAATCCTGACAACACCCCTAAAATAACAAATGTAAAAACGTTTGATAAAGTAAAGGTCGCTTTTGGAGATGATTTGTCACAGGAGGCTAAAGAAAGTTTCAAGTTTCCCGAGGATATGGAAAAGGTGAAAACAATTAAAATGTACATACAGGATTTTTGTCCGAACAAGGACTGTGACGAATGGGACCGTTTCGCCAATGTTTACGTCAAAGACAAGAGCAGTGGTGAATGGTATGAAATTGGCCGGTTCATAACACCATACTGGGTAGGAACGGAAAAGCTTGAACGCGGGTTTGAAGTAGATGTAACCGATTTTAAATCTCTGCTTTCCGGAACTACAGAAATCAAAATTTATACGGAGACATGGCTGGCAAAAGGACGGACTTACAGCGTTGACTTCGATTTTGTATACGGAGAGCCCGATTATAAATACTCTGCCGTGGTACCTGTAATCCAGTACAATAAATCTTCAATCGACGGAGTTCCGTACGGAAAAACACATGACCTTGATTTAACCAAATCCATAAAAATTCCGGCGAATGCCGAAGTAGCTTATTTCAGAACCATTATTTCGGGATGGGGACATGCTACTCCGAATGACGCAGGAGGAAGAGGCTGTGCCGAATGGTGCTACCGTACACATCATATAGCGATAAACAATACCCCTGCATTTGAGCACAAGCTCGACGGAATCGGTTGCGCCCAGAATCCTGTTAACAACCAGAGTCCGGGTAACTGGAAACCGGACCGTGCAGGATGGTGCCCAGGCATGGTGGTACCGGTGCGTTTCGACAATATTTCCAAATCCTTATTCGGTACTGCCTTCAATTTCGAATATCAGTTGGAAGACTGGACCAATGACGGAGGAAACGGAGATGCTTTTTATGCTATTTCAAACTTTGTTGTAGTAAAAAGCAATACCCCTATCGAAAAACCGTTCATCGGAAACTAATAAAATAAAAAAGACTTTCATTCCTGAAAGTCTTTTTTATTTTAAGATCTGGCCTGTATGTTCCTTGGTCTTTACCTTCAGGATGATGTCTTCTATAGTTCCTTTCTCATCAATCACAAAAGTTGTACGGTGAATACCGTCAAACGTTCTTCCCATAAACTTTTTAGGTCCCCAGACTCCATAAGCGTTTATTATCTTTTTATCTTCATCTGCAATTAAAGTATACTGTAAATTATTTTTTACTGCAAAGTTCAGCTGCCTTTTCTGCGAATCCGCGCTTACCCCAATAACCTCGTAATTGTTTGCAGTGAAACGTTCTATATTGTTCTGCAGGTCGCAGGCTTCTGCCGTGCAGCCCGGAGTGGAAGCTTTGGGATAAAAAAACAGTACAACCTTTTTACCGAGGAAATCGTTTAAACGGATACTGTTTCCGTTCTGATCAACTCCTTCAAATTCCGGTGCTTTATCTCCTTTTTTTAGTGTAGTCATTTTTCTTATTTTTGTAAAATTACAAATTCTTTTACACAGCAAAATGACTAAAAACCAAAAAGTTCAATTCGTTATTGATACTTTGGAAGAATTATATCCTGAAGTTCCGGTTCCTTTGGACCACAAAGATGCCTATACCCTGCTGATTGCGGTTTTACTTTCTGCCCAGTGTACCGATGTACGCGTTAACCTTACCACGCCACATCTTTTCAGTAAAGCCGACAATCCTTACGATATGGTAAAACTAACTGTTGAAGAAATCGCCGACATTATCCGTCCCTGTGGGCTGGCTCCGATGAAATCAAAAGGGATCCACGGATTAAGCCAAATTCTCATAGACCGCTATAACGGTGAGGTTCCTGCCGATATGAAGGCCCTGGAATTACTGCCTGCCGTGGGACACAAAACGGCATCCGTTGTTATGGCTCAGGCGTTTGATGTCCCCTCATTTCCCGTAGATACACACATACACAGACTTATGTATCGGTGGAATTTAAGCAGTGGTAAAAACGTGGAGCAGACGGAAAAAGATGCTAAACGGTTATTCCCTGAAGACAAATGGAACAAACTGCACCTGCAGATGATATGGTACGGACGGGAATATTCCCCAGCCCGCGGGTGGAAGCTTGAAAAGGACATCATCACGAGAACGCTGGGAACCAAAACGCTCATTAAAGAACTTCTTAAAAACAACAAACAGTAAAAAAGGAACCCTAAGGTTCCTTTCGTTAGTTTTGAAAAGTTATGAAATTAAATGGTCCTTTTTTAACAGCCTTGGTACTTTTTGAATAATTTAAAATAAAATCGATGGTACTGGGCTTTGGCAAAAGGTTTGTTTGTTGTTTACTGTTGCTGCTTTTGTAATTTTTTATCATATGATTTCTTTTTTCATTTTATTACAATAACGCAACTATTTATCTTTTATTGTGAGTCGTTCAGAACAATTTGTTTCTGATTCATCATCTTACGCAGGTTGATGATCGCGTACCGCATCCTGCCCAGTGCCGTATTGATACTGATATCCTGTAAATCTGCAATTTCCTTGAAACTGAGATCGTCATACATTCTTAAACGGATGATCTCCTGCTGGTCTTTTGGCAGCTTCTGGATGAGCTGATGCAGATCGTCCTCGATCTGGTCGGCAATCATTCTGTTTTCAACATTCATCCCCGTATCCATAATTTTTCCGAATATTGAAAAATCCTCCTGGTCGCGCTGGAATGTAACCTTATTTTGTTTTCTGAAATGATCAATTACAAGATTATGGGAAATGCGCATAACCCAAGGAAGAAATTTCCCTTCTTCATTGTAATTGTCCTTTTTAATGGTATTGATTACCTTGATAAAAGTTTCCTGGAAAATATCATCTGATAAATCCCTGTCCTTCACTTTTGAAAAAATAAAACTATAAATACGTGATTTATGCCGTTCAATTAACTGCGCTAATGCCCATTCATTTCCAGAAGCGTATTCACGAACTAATACTGCATCTGGCAAAAGTAACTTTGCCATCTTAACTTATGTTTAGGTTTTTACTATAAGTATAGATGTTTAATAGGCTTATGTTTGAAGTGTTATGGAACAAATATATAAAAAATTATTTCTTAAAAAAAAATTAAATTACTGTTAGTTTTCATTTTTTTGTGATTTTGTTTGATATGTTCATTCTCTAATAATTCGTATTTTTGCAGTTATTTATCAAGAAATGAAAAAGACGGATTTTTCTAAAATCGATCCCAAACAGAATATCATCATCAAAGGAGCACATCTTCATAATTTAAAAAATATTGATGTGGTCATTCCCCGCAATAAAATGGTTGTCATTACGGGTTTGTCGGGTTCCGGCAAATCGAGCCTGGCATTCGACACGCTGTATGCCGAAGGCCAGCGCCGCTATGTAGAAAGCCTGTCTGCTTATGCACGCCAGTTCCTGGGCCGTATCAACAAACCAAAAGTTGAATATATAAAGGGAATTGCTCCGGCTATTGCCATAGAACAAAAGGTAAATACGACAAACGCAAGGTCAACCGTAGGGACTTCCACCGAAATTTACGACTACCTGAAACTTCTGTATGCGCGTATCGGACGAACTTTTTCCCCCGTTTCGGGCAATGAGGTAAAAAAGCATACGGTAACGGATGTAATTAATGCCGTAAAATCATTCGAGGAAGAATCCAGATGGCTTTTGTTGTCTCCTTTATTTGAAACTCAGGATAAAACGCTCATAAGTCAGCTTAAGATTGCACTGCAGCAGGGATTTGCCCGGTTACTTTATAAAGGGGAAACTAAAAGGATCGATGAATTTCTTGAGACACATGCCGAAAAATCAGTAAAAGCCGAAGATGTTCAGCTCATTATAGACCGTTTGGTGGTACGTCATGAAGAAGATTTCTATAACCGTTTATCAGATGCCGTATCAACTGCCTTTTTTGAAGGAAAAGGTATTCTGTACCTGTACGAACTGGGAACGGGCAGCCAGCTCGAATTCAACAATAAGTTTGAACTCGACGGAATTACCTTTCTGGAACCCAATATCCACCTGTTCAGTTTCAACAACCCTTACGGGGCCTGTCCTAAATGTGACGGATTCGGAACTACCATAGGTATAGATGAAGACCTCGTTATTCCGAATACGGCTTTATCGGTATATGAAAATGCCGTTTACCCCTGGCGCGGGGAAAGCATGTCTTGGTATCGCGACCAGTTGGTGAACAATTCTCATAAATTCGATTTTCCCATCCACAAGCCTTATTTTGAACTCACCGATGAGCAGAAAGACCTTATATGGAAAGGCAACAGGTATTTTACCGGGCTCAACGGTTTTTTTAAAGATCTCGAAGAGAACAGTTACAAAATACAGAATCGCGTACTGTTATCGCGCTACCGCGGAAAAACCAAATGCGATGTATGTCAGGGAAAACGACTGCGTCCGGAAGCCAATTATGTAAAGGTTGCAGGCAAAACCATTTCAGACCTTGTAGACCTGCCTGTTAATGAACTCAGGGATTTTTTCGGTTCCGTCTCACTCACGGAATTCGAAGAAAAGGTTGCAAAACGACTGCTGTTGGAGATCAACAGCCGCCTGCGCTTTTTAAGTGATGTAGGTCTTAATTACCTTACAATAAACCGAAGATCTTCGACCCTTTCGGGTGGGGAATCACAACGCATCAATCTGGCAACTTCTTTGGGAAGCAGCCTTGTAGGATCGATGTATATCCTTGACGAACCAAGCATCGGGCTTCATTCTCGGGACTCTGAGAAACTCATTGAAGTGCTTAAAAACCTTCGCGACCTTGGCAATACGGTCATCATTGTGGAACACGATGAAGACGTAATGAAAGCAGCCGATGAAATTATCGACATCGGTCCGGAAGCCGGTGTACACGGAGGCGAACTGGTTGCGCAGGGTACATTCAAAGAAATATTAAAAGCGGATACACTTACTGGTAAATATTTAAGCGGCACACTGGAAATTGAAGTTCCCAAAAAACGCAGGCCCGTAAAAAACTACGTTGAAATCAAGGGAGCACGCGAAAACAACCTCAAGAACATAGATGTTGTTTTCCCTCTTGACTGCCTTACTATGATAACAGGGGTTTCCGGCAGCGGAAAATCAACCCTTGTCAAAAAAATTCTTTACCCGGCAATGGAAAAACAGCTTACCGGTGTAAGTGAGAAAGCCGGGCAGTTCAACGAGCTTAAAGGATCCTATTCACATATCAAGCACATTGAATATGTAGACCAGAACCCTATCGGAAAAAGTTCCCGTTCAAACCCTATTTCCTATATCAAGGCGTATGATGAAATAAGGGATCTGTTTTCAAAGCAGCAGCTTTCGAAAATACGCAACTACCAGCCTAAACATTTTTCCTTTAATGTTGAAGGTGGGCGCTGCGAAGTATGTAAAGGAGACGGAACCGTAACCATTGAAATGCAGTTTATGGCAGACGTTCACCTTGAATGCGAAGCATGTAAAGGCAAGCGGTTTAAAAAAGAAATTCTGGAAGTTCTTTTTGAAGGAAAAAACATATACGACATCCTTAATTTAACTGTAGACCAGGCCATGGCCTTTTTCAGGGAACACAAACAGGAAAAAATTGCGCAAAAAATACAGCCTTTACAGGACGTAGGGCTCGGTTATGTTGCTTTGGGGCAATCCTCATCCACCTTGTCGGGTGGAGAAGCACAACGGGTAAAGCTGGCTACTTTTCTGGGAAAAGGAGCTGTTAAGGAGCGTGCCCTGTTTATATTTGACGAGCCTACGACAGGACTGCATTTCCACGATATACAGAAATTACTGCAGTCGTTTCAGGCACTTATTCACAAAGGTCATTCCATCATTGTTATTGAACACAACCTTGACATGATAAAATGTGCCGATTATGTTATTGACATAGGGCCGGAAGGCGGGAAGAACGGCGGTAATGTAGTTGCTACAGGTACGCCTGAAGAAATTGCAAAAAACAGTGATTCCGTTACGGGATACTACCTGAAAGATAAATTGCATTAAAAAAAGCACCTCTTGGGTGCTTTTTTTATAAACCGCCGAACCATGCCACCGTCATCTATTACACCATCATCCAAAATAGATATACAACTGCACAGCAATATCCCTTCTTCTCCCAGAATTGCTCTGAAACCGGGAACGGTTCCAACATTTATTTGTTCATGACCACCATTGTTTTTAAATCTGGCATTCAGCAGGAATAGCAGGATTATTCCATATTTTTTATTGTTTTTTAAATACCTCTAACGAGTCATCTTCCATTTTCATAGCAAGCCATTGCCTAAGTTTTACTTCATCTACACTTTTATCGGCTGTATACATTACAATGGTAGATTCAACTACTGAATCTGCTTTTACAAAATTCTGGACTTTACCTATAGCTATATTCTGAACTTCGGGAAACAGGAGTACAAGTTCTTTGTAAAGTACAGGATTGTCATATTTATATTTCTTCAGTTCATTGCTGAGTACATTTATCTGGACATCTTTTTCTGAAATGCTTACTGTACTTTTATTAATCTCGGAAAGGATTTCGGATTTCAAATCCTTTGTATTTTGTTTAATGGTCAACTGTGCATTCGTAATTCCAAAGTCATCAAGTTTATCATTGAGTATTTTTATTTCAATACTGTCAAATGTTTTGGATAAAAAGGCCAGTTCAATCTTTTTTGGAGAAACACCTGTCGTTATCTTTTTGTATATAACCGTATAACCATGGTCTGTAAATTGTTCTTTTATAAACCGGTCGGCATTTTGGGTGAATTTTTTTTCCTGCAACAGGGAATAGGCCAGATAGAAACTCGGCACAATCATCAATAATACCAAAGTTGTGATAATATAGCGCAGTTTTTGATCAAAAGATTTGTTTTCGGTAACAACAGGCCGGTACTTCAGATACTTAATAATTAAAAAAGTAGCAATGCCAATAAAGAAACAATTGATCGTATACAAATACATGGCACCTGCAAAAAACTTTAAATTAAATGTTGCCAAACCAAAGCCCGCAGTGCACAGCGGAGGCATTAAAGCGGTTGCAATGGCAACTCCGGGAATCGGATTGCCCTTTTCAACTCTTGTCATCGAAATGGCTCCGACAAGTCCTCCGAAAAATGCAATCATTACATCATAAATGGTTGGTGAAGTTCTGGAAAGAAGTTCTGACTGGATTTCCTTAAAGGGACTCAGATAAAAATAAGCCGTTGAAACGGTTAGGCTTACCAAGGTGGCTATTAATAAATTCTTTCCTGATTTTTTAAGCAAATTAAAATCATAGGTCGATAGGGCAAAACCTGCTCCGACTATAGGTCCCATTAAAGGTGAAATGAGCATGGCACCAATAATTACCGCAGTAGAATTCATATTAAGGCCTATAGATGCAATAAGAATAGCACAGGCTAAAATCCATAAATTTGCTCCCCTGAAAGAACTGTTCTTAAAGATATCCTCACGGACTTTATCTTTATTCTCTTCTCCCTGGCTCAGATTAAATAAGTTGTAAAATTTACCCATACTATATCTTAATTAATTCAATGCTACATTTAAAAATATGAAAAAACAACTACATTTTCGTAGTAATTTTGTCTTAGGAGTCATAACTTTTAACAAGTTATACATTTCAGACAATCCTTTGGTATATATTAAAAAAGAGAGTCAGAGACTCTCTTTTTCCTATTTTAGTACACCATGTGAGTGTTTAACCTTAAACTTACTACGGATTTGTACTCCAGACGGAAACAGATTTGATGAGTGCCCTTCTCGGCAGTTTTAAGGTAGCTACGATAAGCTCGGCAAAATCCTCAGGCTGCAATACCTTGTCGGGATTCCCGTCTGTAAGCCCGAGTTCCATGCTCATATCCGAAGCAATAGTGGAAGGTGTCAGTGTGGTAACGCGGATGTTGTTCTTACGTACCTCCTTCATCAATGACTCGCTCATCCCGATCACAGCAAATTTTGATGCCGAATAAGCCGAGGTCGTTGCATTTCCGGCAAGTCCGGCAGTAGAAGAAACATTAAATATATCTCCTTCATTTAATGCAACCATCTGTGGCAATATGGCTTTGGTTACATAATACATGCCCATTACATTCGTTTGAATTATATCTCCGAAATCCTCAGGGCTCATTTCGAGAAATGTTCCGAATTTAGCGATTCCGGCATTGTTTACAAGAATGTCTATTTTTCCAAAATCGTTTAATATCTGCTGTATTCCTTTCTGTACTTCATTAAAATCCGAAACATCAAAAACGGCATATGATGCCGCAACTCCGAAAGCTTCGATTTCTTTCTTCACCTCTTTTAACAGTTGTTCGTTGCGGCCTGTAATAGCCACATCAATACCTTCTTTTGCAAAAGCTACAGCCACTGCTTTTCCCAGTCCGCGGCTTCCTCCCGTAACAAGTGCTTTTTTACCCTTTAACATGAAGTCTTTTTTAAAATTTATACTCTATTGATCAGAAATAAACTGTTGTTTTATTTCTTTTTTCTTTTTTCGTTTCTCTTACGTTCAACTGCGCGGTTTCTTGGGGCCGACTTGCGCGGGGTGCGCTTTCCGGGACCACCCAGGTTCACTTTTTTGTTTTTGTCTTTCTTTTCATGAAAAGCTTCTCCGCGGTCGTTGTCGACTTTGCGTCTGTTGGTAGCCATCTTTACCTTGTCCTTCTCAAATTCCAGGCGCTGCTCTTCAATCTTCACATGTGCAGGAATTTCACTGATCGGGATCTCATAATCCATCAAAGCTTCGATTTCCAACTGGATTTCTTCTTCCTTAGGACTTACAAAACTAATGGCCACACCCTCTTTGTCGGCCCGTCCGGTTCTACCGATACGGTGAATATACTGTTCCGGTATTTCGGGCAGCTGCATATTGAATACATGCGTTATATCGGTAATGTCAAGTCCGCGTGCCATTACATCCGTTGTAACAAGTCCGCGAAGTTCCCCGTTCTGAAACAATTCCATCGTATTCAGCCTGTAATTCTGGGTTTTGTTGGAATGAATAACGCCAAACTGTTCCGGAAAGACTTCATCCAGATGTTCCAAAACATAGTCGGCTAAACGTTTGTTGTTCACAAACACCAGAACGCGTGATGACGTTTCGTCGTTTGTAAGTATATCTTTGAGAATGTTGAGTTTCGTCAAAAAATTCGGAGCAAGAAAAACACTCTGCCTGATTTGCTCCAGAGGAGTTCCGGAAGGAGCGAGCGAAACTTCTTCGGGAAAATTAAAATAATCTTCGAGCACTTCATCTACCTCTTCCGTCATCGTGGCAGAAAATAGGATGTTCTGTCTTTTTTCCTTCATCATCGAAAGAATTGATGTAAGCTGTATGCGGAAACCCAGATTAAGAATTTCATCAAATTCGTCAATCACGAGCTTTTGCAAACTGTCAAAGCGCAGAACGTTATCCAGGGCAAGATCCATGGTTCTGCCGGGTGTTCCTACCAGAATGTCTATACCGTCGTATACAGACGTTTTCTGCGTATTAATGTTAACACCCCCGTAAATTCCAAGGGTTCGGATCGACATATATTTAGTAAGTTTCTCTACTTCTTCCACCACCTGCACAACGAGTTCACGTGTAGGAACAAGGATTACTACTCTTGGAGCATCTGTAGCCTGAAACTTCCATTGTTTGAGTATGGGCAGCAGGTAGGCAAATGTTTTTCCGGTTCCCGTCTGAGCAATTCCCATAACATCTTTGCCCGATAGGATTACGTTAAACGATTTTTCCTGAATGGGGGTCGGATGTACAAAACCGAGTTCATCGATTGCTTTCTGTAAGGATTTGGGTAAGTTAAACTGCTCAAATGTTGCCATAAAAAGATATTTTGAGCAAAGATAATCATTCTAAGACGAAATGGAGGATTTCGGTTTAAATGATTTTTTTGATGACACGCAGTTTATGCGTGTGCCGGCCGGTATCGATATTAAGGATTCCCAGGTGATCCAGACGGTCTATACGCACCTTGCCGTGTGCATGGATGATGTAGTTGTCCTCCATAATGATTCCCACATGGATGATCTGTCCTTCATCATTATCGAAGAAGGCAAGGTCTCCTACTTCGCTTTCTTCAATGAAGCTCAAAGGTTCCCCTATTTTAGCCTGTTGTGAGGCATCACGCGGGATGCTATAACCATTAAGGCGGTAAACCATCTGTGTAAAGCCCGAACAATCGATTCCGAAAGGCGTTTTTCCTCCCCATAGATAAGGAGCATGAAGGTAAAGAAACGCGGTTTGCAAAAGGTTTTCCTTAGGCTGGGTTCCCGTTATTGCCTTTCCGTCAAATGCCAGTTGCTGAATGTTAATATCAGGGAAAGCCAGCATGGATAAGTCACTTCCCAATACTATGGACAACAGCGTATTTTTGCCCGTAATATAATCGATGAGATCGGCACAGTAGAATTTAGGCGCATGTTGCAGCTGGGTAAACTGGCCTTCGGAGATAACCATAAACTGTTTGTTATCGATCCAGCCTTCGTAAGAATCGGCCGACAACTGTATTCTCGACCATTTTTCTTTTGTTTCAAGAACAGTAAAAGTATCACCGAAAAGCACCTGGCTAACCATTTCACTTCTGTCGGAAGGTTCAAATCGCAACGGAACTATAGCTAAATTACAAACTGCAAACATAATCTGGTTTTAAAAGGAAATGAGAAGGTATGGTACCTTCTCATTTTATAAAAAGTATCTACTTTAATTATATTTTTTCTATAACAATGGCAGACGCTCCACCTCCGCCGTTACAAATTGCCGCAGCACCGATCTTAGCGTTATTCTGTTCCAGAACATTAACCAACGTAACAACGATACGTGCTCCCGAGCATCCAAGCGGATGTCCTAAAGAAACAGCTCCTCCGTTAACGTTTACTTTTGCAGGATCGATTTTCAGAATGTTGGTATTGGCAATTCCAACAACAGAGAATGCCTCGTTGAATTCAAAGAAATCAACATCAGAAATATTCACTCCGGCTTTATCCAATGCCTTTGGCAATGCTTTTGCTGGAGCAGTCGTAAACCATTTAGGTTCCTGTGCTGCATCAGCAAAGCCTTTGATATAGGCCAACGGCTTCAATCCTAACTCATTTGCTTTTTCTTCACTCATTAAAACAACTGCAGCTGCACCGTCATTGATGGTTGAAGCATTTGCTGCTGTAACAGTTCCTTCTTTTGTAAATGCCGGATTTAAAGCCGGGATTTTTTCAAGTTTTACATTGCTGTATTCCTCGTCCTTTGTAACCATTACCGGTTCACCTTTGCGCTGCGGAACAGCAACGGGCACTACCTCGTTACTGAACTTACCTGCATCCCATGCTGCTGCTGATTTTTTATAGGAATTAACAGCAAACTCATCCTGGGCTTCTCTTGAAATTTTATATTCAGCTGCAGTAGCGTCAGCAAACACACCCATTGCCTGGTTGTCATAAGCATCAGATAAACCGTCTCTCTGCATACCGTCAACAAAAGCGGTTCCTCCGAACTTAACCCCTGTTCTCAGGTTCGCATAATGAGGAATCATGCTCATGTTTTCCATACCTCCTGCAACAATAATATCCGCATCTCCGTTTGCAATAGCCTGGGCCCCCTGCATGATTGCTTTCATACCAGAAGCACAAACCTTATTTACAGTAGTACACGGAACTTCGTTTGACAAGCCCGCAAGTAATGCTGCCTGACGTGCAGGTGCCTGACCTGTACCTGCCTGCACTACATTCCCCATCAATACTTCATCAACTTTATTTGGATCAAGATTAATCTTTTCTAAAGCACCTTTAATTGCTGCTGCACCTAATTTAGGGGCAGGGACTGTAGACAATGCTCCCATAAAACTTCCGATAGGAGTTCTAGCAGCCGATACAATTACTACTTTTTTGCTCATACAATATTACAGTTTAGTTTAGTGCGAATTTACTAAAATATTCTCTATTTACACAATTAAAATTTAGCTATTAATTGAAATGTTAAGGTAAGTTTAATAAAATTTAATTTTTTTACTTTTTATACTTTGTTGATTTAAAGGAGGATGCCCGCAGACTAAAATAGTTTTTTCTAAAAAAAGATTGAAATACTTGCAAAGTCTTAAATCTCGTCTTACATTTGCAACCGCTAAACCGAAATACTGGTTTTGCTCAGGAGAGGTGCCGGAGTGGTAACGGAGCAGATTGCTAATCTGTCGGCGGGCAACCGTCGCCAGGGTTCGAATCCCTGTCTCTCCGCAGAGAATTTTAAGATAACCTTCGGGGTGTAGCGTAGCCCGGTTATCGCGCCTGGTTTGGGACCAGGAGGTCGCAGGTTCGAATCCTGCCACCCCGACAATTGAACTCCGGTTCAGGTTAGGTCCAATAGCTCAGCTGGATAGAGCAACTGCCTTCTAAGCAGTAGGTCTCAGGTTCGAATCCTGATTGGATCACAAGGCAATTTTGACTCGATAGCTCAGTTGGTAGAGCACAACACTTTTAATGTTGGGGTCCTGGGTTCGAGCCCCAGTCGGGTCACTAAATCGTTAAGAGGCCGCGTGGAGAAATTGGTAGACTCGCCATCTTGAGGGGGTGGTGTCGCAAGACGTGTCAGTTCGAATCTGATCGCGGTCACACTTTAAGAAAAATATACAATATTGACTCGATAGCTCAGTTGGTAGAGCACAACACTTTTAATGTTGGGGTCCTGGGTTCGAGCCCCAGTCGGG
>Ga0308158_10000633_pt1 | contig 50904 bp, 67 predicted proteins | sample PhyBR2_FD_201038 | JGI IMG/M metagenome (GOLD analysis project Ga0308158, IMG submission 201038) | Phyllosphere microbial communities from UC Gill Tract Community Farm, Albany, California, United States - DLSLB.R2 | ecosystem: Host-associated > Plants > Phyllosphere > Unclassified | place: USA... | reverse complement strand
CGGTCTGTCCGGATTCGCCTTCAGTAGATGCCAGGTCTGAACGCTGCACCGTCAGCCGATGCTTCATTTTATTGCGTTCTTCGTAATGGAAGGTCTGTGTCAGGCAGTAATCACACTGCATATCCAGCATTTCATCCCACATACCGGGGCGGCTCTGTTTGGGCAGCGATCTCAAATCCCACGTTGTTGCATAACGGGTAGGCCCGGTATAAGGGCGGTTCTCAACATAATCGTATGCGCCAAAACCCGTTTCACCGTCTACTACTGCGTCGCCAATCCGGGTATCAGTAATGAGTACGTCATTATCCATCCCGTTAAACAGGTAGTAATAAAAACGTCCAACTTCTGTATAAAGATAAGTATCGAAATAATTGCCCCCAACCCGTTCCTCCATGCCCAGGAAGGACACCCCGAATTCACCCAGCATTACTTTACAGATGCGTAGTAAGTCCTCCATGCGGGCAATGCCATCATCGAGGTCACTGTATTTCAGTATCAGCGCAGCTGCATAACCCACCTGCCGGAATTCTCCCGACTGGAAAGGTTCAAGATATGCATCAGCCAGCCCCTGCAGGATAGGAAGATCAAAATGATAATCTCCTTCAAGGCTCATTTTGTTCTTGAAGGTGTAGGTCTGAAGCATCAGATTGCGGCCTTCCTGCTTTCCCAGCGCCTGAAAGCAGCGGTTCTGACGGATAAATTCCCGGTTCAGCACCTCCTGTTCACGGCTTTCATGCGCTACCCCTTTAAAGCGCATGACAGCCAGCAGATGTGAACTGCCCAGCGTACAGATGTAAGGGCCAACATGGTGGCCAATCCAGGGGAATTTCTTATTCTCCGGGGAGAAAGTTTTTTCGGATGATGCGTCTGGCATTTCTCTTGCTCCAGTCAGGATTACGCGGTGTGATCAATAGATGGCGTCCGTATCGGCGGTTCAGCCTGCGTCTCCGCAGGCTGTACTTGAATCGTCGCAGCGCTCTGTCATCCAGCGCGCAGATAATGCGAATCGCGAGGAATGAGAGAAGTGGGATTGCCGGAAAGACCAGCCCCCACCATCCAAAGCAATAGATGCCTGCGAAGAAACAAACGACAAACGCCAATCCATGAAAAATGAGAACAAACAGCGGCACACCTACAGTCATTGCCACCCTGCTCATCGCGTTGTGCGTTTCAAATTCAAGGATTGAGTTGTCGTCACTCATGTAGTAATGGAGCCTCCCCACAGGCTATAGGCCCATGTAGCCAGCGCGACGCTGCCACCAACCACACCGATAACACCAGCCGTTTTGAGATAGTCAAAAAACTGGATTTCCATCGATCCAACCATGCGGGATATCAGCCAGCCGACGCCGCAATAAACCAACGAACACAACGCTGCGATACCCCCCAGGAGGATAAGGCCCGTTTTAAACTCCCTGGCAAAGCTCAAAATGGGATCATACCAGGCGGCGCTGGCCATCTGCGGTGTCAGTGCCAGACACAAAAGGCAAATGGTCGTAAAGTAGCGCTGAGGTGTCAGCCACAAAGCCAGCCTGGCAATTTTTATCTGTAAAACCTTCATCGTGTTTTCCTTAGTTAAAACTCACATCAATGTCACCGGGCAAGCGGTGTATAAGCGTCTGCCCTGTTCAGGAAGTGCCTAACCGGCACGCGTTTCTGGCGCATCAGGCGTATCAGCCGGCGCTTTAGTTTCCTTTTGCTGTTCTGGTTGGGGGGGTGAGGATTGAGGTGCAGCTGGGCGCGGATATTCGCGTAAAACATCCCATGATTCGTAAACCGGCGGCGCACCTGATTGCTGCTGTGAATCCGGCTGGGTTTCTTGATTTTCTATTTCGTTGCGCGTGCTGGGCACGGCATATTTATCTCCATTTGGGTTATAACCGATCCGCTGTACATAGGTGGTTTGCGCGAAACTGCCTTCAGGCTTTTGTCCGGTAACAAAGTTGCCGGAGTAATAGCAGCTGAGTGCGCGTTTCAGCGTTTCGCCTCGACGGTAGCAATCGGTGATGAGTTTTTCGGAAACAGCGAGATTGGAACATGGGTCTAACATCTGACGAGCAGTGACGCCGAACTGGGGAAAATTAGCCTGATTGATCTGCATCAGTCCGACTGAGTAGTTCTTCCCATTGGCTTTAAGCCGGTTAATCTGCTTCATGGCATCCTCTACAGAAGAGGGATAGAGGGGTTTGCCCCCCACGACGCCAATAGCGAGTGGATTAAAGCTCGATTCTGTCCGGGCAATATCAGTCAAAGTGTCCGGATGGATCGAGGCGGCACACTGCATAGCCAGTCCCATAAAGGCGGCTGTAGACAGCATGGCTTTACTCCAGGATGGTTACATTGTGAGGATCAGGAAAATTTGAAGTCTTTATTACTGACAGAACGGCTCACCTGCTTACCCAGCACATTGATCAGCACCATAGACCGGCGCAATCCATCAGGTTCTTCATAGACGCCTTCAAGCGCTTCAAACGTACCGCTGGTAATTTCGATGCGCTCTCCTTTAACAGGGATGCTTTCAGCAGAAAGCGTTCCTGTACGGCAATCTATTTTTTGCCGTATTTCACACATCTGTGTGTCGGTGATAATCGCTGGCGCACCGCCAAAATTGACCAGCCCCGACACACCGCGTGTGTTTTTTACTTCGGTGGTGTGAACAACTTCCGGATCAAAAAAAGCGAAGAGGTAGCCAGGGAAAAGAACGTTGTCGCGCATCTGATTTAACTTTTTACCGCTGCGCATTGAGGAAGTTGCTACTACAGGCAGATAACACTTAACACCCTGGCTGAGCAGTGATGATTCAGCCCTTCTTTCCTGATTATGTTTGGACTTAACGACAAACCACGCCGGATATATTGAATCACTCATCATTATCTCCAGTGTCTTTTAGACTGGCAGGCAATTTCTTTAACCTTGCGATCATGTCCTCTTCGATTCTCCCAAGATGATGATCAATGATGTTATGCACAATCCAGCTTGTTTTAACGCTGCAGTGAGTAATATATGCAACACGGCGTGCGACTTCTTCAAGGCGTGCATAGCGCTCTTTTCCAACATAAACGGATTCAGTTTTCTTTTCCGAATCCGGATTAGCTTTAGCCATATCCCCTCACGTTTTTAATATGGGATAGCGCCGTTTAATTGAAGAAAAAGGCACGCTTCCGCCCCTCCTTATTGTTTTAAAAGGCACTCAAATAAAATAAATAGCAATTATTCCGCCGCCCAGTGATGGGTCAGCGAAAGAGAATTTTTTATCTCCTACCTCGGAAAACGCTAAAAAAAAGTTTCCGTTGGACAGGCGTAAAATACGTTAAATAGGCTTATAGGAATAGTCTGAGAAAGTCATACTTTTTTAAGTATGGTGAATTCGGCTAATGAGAGGAAAACGTAGGCGTCAAAGTTAAATGAGGTGATTAATATCTGGTAAAATCCTGATATTCAGAGGTATACACTGAAAAGTTCAAAAAAAAACCGCCTCAGTGAGGCGGCTGTCTTGTTTACACTGGCCCTAGCCAGCTTCACGTTCTATGAACAGCTTAGCATTGATTCTTAAGAGTACAACTGCACGCAGCTGGCCCAGTGAATCGACGTTCAGAAGCCTTCGGCAGGTTGTAAGGGACTTATCTACTGCAGGAACTGATACCCGGCGTATACCTGCAACCTCTTCTCTGCCAAGCCCATAGCAATACAGGAGAGCGGTTTCTGTCTGTACAGCGGTGAGTTCGGGAAAAAGATTGTGAAACAATTTTAATTGAGTAGTATTTATGGCAGCCATTACAGCCTCCTGTCAGGTTGTGGTGGTCAGCTGTACAGTTGGAGGGCAATTCCGGCTGTACAGCGCTCTGCATTTAGTGCCCTGATAAATTTTTATACAGCCCAAAGAATAGCCTAATAAACTTATCCGGCACTAATTCAGTATAAAAAACATTCTATTATAACTGATTATTTAATCAGTTGTACTTAGGACGCTCCTTTGTTTTTCCCGTCATATAATCTTCAAAAGCCTTTGCTTTATATTTGTCCATTCCGGTTTTTGCATTGGTGCAATTTTCGCCGCTCATCTCCCCCGCACTGCATTTTTTTAAAGCCTCTTCGGCCTTTTCATGATTCGCCTGGTAATAATCAGCGTCATACACTTTTTCGCCGCACGCGCTAAGGGTCATTGCCACTAACGCGCAGATAATGATTTTTTTCATGCGATTTCCTTGTGTGAGGGAAAAGTTGATTTACGCAGCTGATATCAGGAACAGAGAGCTTTACGACACCGGTAGAGTGCGTAGCGCTGTGCGATCCGCTGATTGCGCTGGTGAGTCTCTTTAGAGTCAGTTATGTAGCTAATCCGCTGCAACAGTGCGCTGAGTTCGCTATGTGACATTGCGGGGATATGGGTTCTTTGACGGTTTACAAGCTGTTCAACGGTCTGTATGATTTTTTCTGACATTGAAGCCTCCCAATACGTTTTGGTGTCCGGAGTCAGCCTGTTACAGCAGGCTGGCTCTTTTGCTTTAAAGAGCCATGACTATTCAGTTCATGGCCAGTCTTTCATGGATTGGCTGCATTACCCTGGATGCCAGAATCTGGCGACTTTCCCAGCGGTCGTGTGCTGCCTGCACATTGATCCAAAAATCCTCGTCAGTTTCGAACAATGCCGCCAGGATGGCCGCCTCTTCTACGCTGATGCGACGGCTGTTATTCACGATCTGCCCGACAACTTTACGGGACAGCCCCATAACATGCCCCAGCTGTTCCTGGGTGATGCCCATAGGCTTCAGGAACTCTTCTGATAGCATTTCGCCAACAGTAGTTGGCACCGCTGCTCTGGTGTCCATTTTACCTCCTTAGTATTTGTGTGGGTCTAAATAAAGATCGTGTGCGTGTCCGTCGCGCCAGCGGAAAATTAACCGCCACTGGATTGAAACTCTGATACTTGACCAACCTTTCAGGTTTCCTGAGAGTCTTTCGTAGTTATTGCTGCGTGGTGCATGAAGAGACTTTTCCGTTGTCGCTGCCTCGATTAAAGAGAGCTTGCGACGCAGTGGGTTTTCTATGCTGGCTGGAATGTCGCGGCTGCGTACATTGTCCAGGTAGAAAACTGCGAGTGATCCGCTGTCTCCATCCCTAAAGCTACCAATCATCCTGCACCTCGTAATCACTTAACTTGCAAACATTGTATCCAAAAAGGGAGCATGATGCAACGAAATAAGAACATCGAGGAGAAAAAAAGATACATTTAAATGAGCTAAGTTGATGTTGGGGTTTTGTGATGCCGCCTGGCGGCATGAAGGCGCACACTGAAGCTGAATAGAGTGATTATGTTGAGTTGCGCCGATAACCCGGCGTAGCCGGTTGAGATCGTCCAGATCCTGAGAAACCACCCCCCTCCCTGCTAAGCGCTGTTTATGCAGCAGCCTTTCAGCAATGACGTGGCCAGATGGTCGAAGACGAAAGATAGTGACAGCCGCTTTAAACCGTCAGCTACCTAATTGCTTATAGTTACATCATTCATTAAAGCGGCTCCTGTTCCGGGCCTACGGCCCGGAGCGGGCGCGGCTTTTCAATGGTGAATCGGGGCAAGGCGCTGATGTTTGATCATGAATTCGTTCTCTATCTCACAGAAACTGTATAGATAGTTGTAACTATTCGCCCGCGAAGCGGGAGCTACTTCTGTCCTTTTCTAAGCGGCGCGTCCGCTTGCGGTCGCAGCAAGCGAAGGCATTATTTATCCTCTGAAATGCCTGCCTGAAAACCTTATTTTATTTTTGATTATTTTTTTACTGACCGAAGGTCAGGAATGTCTTGCGGCTAATGTTAAGACTTGATTGCGGGTAAGTTCAACTTCCCGATTGCGGATAATTGTGGACATAAAAAAGAAGCATTCGAATGGAGGCATTTTGTGGCCGCTGACAGCCTGGATTGCATGGCTGCACCGTAGAAAAAAAGGGATTTGGTACGCGAAACAAACGACTTTACCGCCAGTCAAGGCGGTAAAAATGGACTGCTTTTATCAGTGAACTACATCAGGGGGTGAAGGTTCGTAACCCAGGCCCAGCTCAAGCTGGTTAAGATGCTGCCACACCAGACGATCAAAGCTGTCAGCGTCCAGGCTGATGAGTTCGTGGTTTGGCCGTGTACGAATGAGCCAGCTGGCCATCGTGCTACGTCGCTCATCGATAGGAAGCTTGCCAAGCTTGTTGCGGCGCTTTTCTCGCACAGCTTTCTCACGCCGGCTGATTAGCGTGGCCATGCGGGTTTTTTCATACCAGCGCTGACGGGCTGCACGGACAGAATCATGCGTACCTGGCTCGATCAAGCCTTCTTCTTCAGCCTCAATCCGCTCGTTACGCTGCTGCAGTAGCTTATCCATGTTAACGCCGCACAGCTGCCAGAATCGCTCCGTGAGGATGATATGTCGCGGCATCCAGTATTGTTCTTCCGGATCCCACTCAAGCTCTGGCAACTCGATAAGGCCAAAGCGTGCCAGCTCCGGAAACAGACGAGACAGCCGGCAAGTTTCTACACGCGTTTCGGGTATAACGTTATTGTCACTGTCTTTTGGGCTAAGCTCGCTGGCCAGCCGGCTGACATTGACGGTCACAACCCAGGTGGCCATGTCGGCACGCTGAACGAACAGAGGAAATATCGCATCGATAAGCGCACGCCGCTCCGGTCGGAAGTCCCGATCACGGCCAGCTGCCTTGCGGTATTGGGTAAAATAAGGATGGAGTGATGGCCTGAACCGTAGTTTCCAGTTGCCGGTAGATTTGTCTTTCATGACAAGCCGGCGCATGGCGTGACCTAACTCACCAGGTAACGGGCGATAGCTGTCTGGTGCAAACCATTGTGGTTCAGGGCATTTACAGGTGACGGTATGATCACCACGGCGGCGGCCGCCAGTCTGAGAGGTTGGGCTATTAGGCCCGTTTAGAATTTGTTCATTCACCCTGTCCCGATCTTAAGGCGGTCAGGGGTTGTCTTATAAATAGCATGCGTTATAATCCTTCACAGGCCAGCGCCTGCTTTTAAACCCCCTGATACTGTCCTCTTCCGCCAAGTTGAAAGCAGTTTCGGGGGGTTTTTGCATTCAGAGTCCGGCCAATCACCTCGCTCTGTACCCTAGACGTTTTCCGGATACGTCCCATCCGCATCAATTCCTAGCCAGCATCGCCAGATGGCAATACCTTTAAAATTCCCGGCCTTATGCTTCACCGGCGCACTCGTCGTAAAGACACGATGAGGCAGATTCCGAAAAGCATACCCGCCGAAAACGGTTAAATCCAGCACAGATTGTGTATGACGTGAATCGTATGGATAAAAAAAGGCCATAAGACTGTGATGGTTGGCTATCGATGAGGTTTTCTGTATAGGGCTTCACACCTGAAACTGGCGGGTTACAGGCGTATACAAAGCCTCTGGTTTACTCGTTTCGTATTCGATTTATGGCGTCAGTCTCGTAGTTAACCCAGTGATTCCAGCAGGCCGCATCGATCTGGAGCGCCAGCTGCTTAACGCTCTCAGCCAGCTCTAAGCAGCTGGCACTAAGCTCAGATTTTTCAGTGTATCTTTCGCGTACAAACTCAAACGCGATAAAGGCCATCTGCACTTCGTTTGCCGCGCCGGTCAGTCGCTGACTGGCTGCAATGACCATTAATCGCCCTTCCATAGTGGCCAGCCTGTGAATGTGCCTGGAGCCACTGATAAGAGTTTTATGGCTTTGCATGCAGCCCTGCTCTTTTTGCATCTTCATACTCTTTTATCCAGTAAGACCACTCTAGCGCTCCAACACTCAGCGCAAGCTGATCAACTCTTGAAGCCAGTTGAGCAACCCTCTCATTCGGCAGCTGATTATCTGAGTACCCCCCAATACAGAATCCCCTGGCGATATCGAATATCCGATGCAGATGATCATCACTGATTTGGCCAGTAATTCGCTGTTCTGCAGCAATCGCCATGAGTTCACCTTCCATGCATGCAAGGGTGTAAAGGTCATAGCTGCCTTTTCTGCTTTCACACACTAAAGGCGTGCGCGCCTTATCGCTGAATGCTGATTCAGTTAACATGGTTCAATCTCACATTGGACAATAAAAAGAATTACCCTGCCTGATGAGGCAGAAGAAGGCTGACAGCTGTAGGTCAAAATCTGCGGAACTGAGTGATGAGTTTCTGTTGGTCAGTCTCGCTGTTTATTGCGCTGCGTTGCTGCTAAACGAAGAACAAAGCCTGATGTTGATATCTCTTGGATAGCACTTTTACTCTGTGGCAGGTTCTTTATGCTCGCGATGCTTCAGAAGTTGCTCGTTCATCGTTTTTTTACAACCGGCACTATCTCGCCCTTCCCCTTCGGCCTTCTGTTCACAGCTGATGTAACTGTATGAGATAACGGCAAGCGTGAGCTTTTTCATGAGCGCATCTGAACGGTCTGATAGACAGCTGAACCATGCAGCGCCGTAAGTTTCAGAAGAATGATTACCGGGAGTAATGGCACGCTTAAGCGTATCGTTCTCGCCCGCGCATTGGGTTTTGAAAATGGACTGCGTTAGTGGAAGCACTTTCGCATCATCCCTTTGCCAGGGTGATAAATTGAAGTCAAGCTTCCAGCTTAAGTAGCTAACTGCACTTGCCCATCCCAATAAAAATACACAGGCAGTGATTCCTGCCTGTTTGAGTATCAGCTTTTTCATTTTTTTCATTTTCCTATCAATCGTATAGGCGTGCGCACCCATCCCATGCGGGTATGACACATTTAGACAGACCTAATTAGTTTTTTTAAACCAGGTGAGTATCAGCGAACGTAAGTCCAGGCGCTGGCGGGAACCTTGTCGTAAAGCCTGCCAGTGATGATTTCAGCCAGCCGGTGATCAGCTGCTGCGATAAATGAAGTCAGAGCCTCGCCACCCAGCTTGTAACTGTTGTGCTCAATCACCTTCTCCAGCGTGGCCCGGTTTTGGCACCTGCGCAGCTGTAAAAGCCAGTCCTGTTTGTTGGTATACATTTTCAGCTCCATTGGAACACGTCAGCTGGCCAGTTAACGCCGCTGGCCAGCGGTGAGTTAAGGTTATGCTACTGATGGGCCTTCATTTTCAAATGACTGGTATTGCTCGTAAGCCTGATATTGCTCGACTTCATCAACCTCAATGTCACGATCAAGTGGTTTTCCTTCCCAGGCTACACGTTCTCCCGATCTCATTTCTGTATTCCCATTCGCCAGCTGCTGTTCCCACTCAACTTTCTCTTTTCCATGATTGGTAAGGCTGATGCGCTCACCTATATTCAGCCCCTGAACTGCTGATTCAAGGTTAACACCCCATACAAGTTTTTCTGTACCTCTTGCCCCCTGCAGCCTGACGTAATAACTGTCGTTACGCTCGTCTTCCGGCTTGGTCATATCAGGTTTAAAGTTATATGGTGCGCTGCCGTGCTCCAGAAGTACCCCCTGATGCTCGATGAGTTTACTGCTTCTCTGGCCAGCTGGCTGAGGTTCTGGTTTCTGCTGTGCAGCTTGCGGGTTCTGAGCAGGCTGGTTTTTCATGCCGGCGATGGTTTCTCCAATTGCTCGTTCCAATCCATCAAGTCGGGATTTGATATCAGGCGCATCATAGGTTTTTGTCAGTTGACTACGCGTCTCGTGAACGTCTTTAAGATACTTGTTCAACTCATCCGGAGTCAGCTTCCCATCGTTTTTAACCAGCATTTCATACAGCGTTTCAACTACAGATAACGCAGCTTCAAATTCACTGGTAGTTGTAGGGTAATCAGTATGAACTTCGACATCTAAGTCAAAATAAAGCTCATCAAGCTCTTTTCTGGCGCTTTCAGTGTCGATATTTTGCTTGAGGGTTTCGCGTAGCGATTCTTCAAGCTGGATACTCGGCTCATCCAGACGTGCTTCTGCAGTGTAGTTTTCGGAACTCATCCATGCGTTACGCAGCCCTGTGCTCTCCGTGCTTAAGGCATTGAGCTCCTTCTGCAGTGTATCAACGCCAAGCGTACCTGCTTTATTGATAAGCTCGTTGAAGTCCTTACTAAGCTCGCCAAACGCCTTCTTGAAGTCGGAAATAGATTCAGGACGTGCAGACTCTGCCCCCGAAATGGATTGCCCTTCGCGCTCGACAGCCAGCTCCTGTTTGCGTTCAGCTAAGCGACGGTTCATTTCTTTATCAGTGAAATGGATATCCAGTCCTTTCTGTGCAACCACCTCAATAGCTGTGTTTTTGAATGCCGCCGTGCCTTTAACATTCAGCGTGCTGCCAAATTTTTCTTTAGCCAGTTCCAGCGCCACAGCTACAGCAGAATCACTGAGGCCATTTTTACTTACGGCTATAGATTTGCCGGTGTCGATAAACAAAGTTTTATCGGAATTTTTATCAAGATAATGGATGTTATCGCTTAGCTTGGATTTACGTGTATAGAGATCGGCTGCAGTAATGATCCTTACCTTTTCTCGCAGACTACGCTCACCTAAACTCTCATCGATTTGCTGCGACATGTTCCGGAAGCGCTGCTTCGCGTCCTGCGGCCCCTTTTCAGCCTCTTCCGCACCGCTTATCGTGTTACGGTATTTAGGTTCTGATTTAATTTTGCTTCTGATTTCTTCACTGCTCATCGCGTGGTACTCCTGCTGGTTTTGCCGTTGAGGCTGGTTGATTAGCTGATGCGCTTTGAGCCGTTCAAACATGAGTACGCCCAGTAGCTGAGTCTTATCCTTCGTGCTTAAACGCTTATCACCGATAATTGCTCTGCGGGTCTGGTAGTACTTCTGATCAGCCTGGTAAAGCGCGCTTCGCTGATGTCCGGAAAGTGAATTCTGTTCCTGCCGGCGCTGGAGGCAGGAAGCTACATAGGACGCATTTTTGGGCGCGTGAGGCATCACACGCCGGATAAGTCGGGCCTGCGATTTCCTGGGTTCCTCTGAGGTGGCTGAGTCGCTGAAAAGCCTTTGACTGTTGCGCTCGATGGCTGAAACATCCGAAATAGTTCGGGTGTTTCTGGCATAAACGGGTATTCCTAACTGTCTGTTTCCAGATCCGGGTAATCCCCCTCGGACGGTAAAGGAGGCGTCTGATCGGCCCAATCCTGGAACGAAGGTAAATCGGTGTTCCTCAAAGCTCCCGGAATCGTTGGGATACTCACTGAAGGCTGCGGTTGGCTCGTTGGTGCTGCCGGTGCTGCCGGTGCTGCCGGCGCTGGAGTGATATTCCCTTGCTTCTTCTCTTCCCTGATACGGGCTCTCTCTGCCTTCTCGAAAGCCTCCTTCTCCTTCTGTTCCTTCCGGCTCTGCTCTTTTTCCTCCCTCTCTTTCTTCTTCTGAGCCTCCTTCTCTTCGCGAAGATAACGCTGACGCTCCCGCTCGACGGCCCGCTTCTGTTTCTCCAGCTTCTCCTCCTCCTTCTTGCGTTCCCGTTCGTCCTTCTCTTCCTGCTTCATCGCCTTCTCGATACGGTTCTGTTCTGCCTGTTCTTCCGTCTGATAAACCAGATCGCAATCCAGAATCTCTTCCTGTTGCTGACCGCTCCACGTAAATACGTGCATTACCCGGCAGAAACACCGCGCCTGTGGCGACTCTGGTTTGCCTGTCAGCTGCCACATCGCTGCCGGACAAACCTTGCAGGCTATGGGCAATCCCGGCATCCCATCCACTTCCAGTTTCAGCAGTACTTCGCTGGTAACTGCCCGCCCGCTCGGAAGGGTGTAACTCATTTTGACCTCCAAATTTTTCATAAAAATTGAACTGTTCATCAGCGAGCATTTTTACTTTTTCGCTGATATCAGAATGCTGGTAATAACTATCCCTGAATGATTTAGATGCTTTAGCAACGTATTTGATTTCTTTAGCACGCATCGGCCATTCATGAAGACGCTCAGAAATAATGTGTTGTTCTAATGGCGGTTTTTTTAACTTTCTATCCTGCAGGAAGCTGTCATTAAAAATAGTTTCCTTAAGGTTGGTAAACTTAGCGTCACCTTCAAGCCGAACGGCTATATATTCATTGCCTTTACCCTGATTGCGGATCCGTGTTTCGCCATACTTAGAAACCGCACTGTAAAAATCTTTCCGACTTCTGATATCGGTATCTATTATTTCCTTAACCAATTCCTGCTTGAATTCTCTGTTCTTACCCCTGAAATCATCCCCTTTATATCTGGATAAAACGTCAGCAGCGTTATAGGGATTTACACGAACATGATCGCGTGGAGAGGCAAGCTGATATTTCTGGTTAACGTATTCCTGAAAAGCTTCAAGGTATCGCTCAGTGCTTTTCGGATCGCCTATAACATCGGAGATTTTACCTGACAGAAGATTTATCTTTGGCACCACGATATGTATATGTGGCTTTCGTTCAATCTTCTCACCTGTTCTTCTGTCAAATACCTCTTTCATCTTTGGCAAATGAGCTTCTGCGTAAAAGTTGTATTCCTCTGCTTCATAGGCGTACATCATGAAATCTCGAAATTCATCGGTGATAGCCTGCAGAGTATCGTTAGGAATTTCATCTTCGCGAAATGAAAGAGTGAAGGTGGTATAACGATTTTGACCGCGATCAGTTATCGTTTTATAAATTCTATCGGTTACATCCAAATCTCCATGCAATATCACGCGCTCGTCCAGTTCATCCCTGCTGTAATCGCGTCCATTTTTCACACCTTCTTCAAGATACTCTTTAACGCCAGAATTATAACCGCTAACCCTTATCAGCATCTTCTACTCCCTTTAAAAGAAGCGTGCGAATATCTATCAGAGCATTGAGCATTCGGCCATAAAGACTTTCCGAAATGCGGTTTTCAAGATGTGCTGAATTTAGCTTGTGAGCGATTTGGTTGAGGTTATTACTGGTCTTGTTGTAGTAAAATATCAAAGACTGCATATCTTTTACGACGACATTGATCTCAGCTTTCCTGTGAATTACTACGTCGCGGAAATATTCAGACTTAGACATGCCGGCATCTTTAATCATTTGTTCTAGCTTTTCGAAATCTTCATACGGAACGCGACAAGTGAGCACTTTGTCTTTGGTTTTTTTTACCGACATAACTAAGCCTTAGATCAACGAAGTTTCAGCCCGCGCAGCGGGGGTTTCAAAGGGGTTTCCCCTTTGGCGCGTCGGTTGGATACGGGATGGCTTGCCATACCGTATACAATCGGGAACGTGCCTCTATTCATTAAGTACGGGTTTTCACTCACACACCTTTCACACATAACGCACCATTACAGACGACACAAATCACACACAATTCATCATCTTTCACACACATTTCACCATTACCTATTGACACACACACACTAATCACCTAGATTTCACACATCACGAAGCAAACGGGGGCATTGATGGATGATTCTATAAAGCAAAAGCTGAACGGCCTGCTGGAGCTACTTAAGAATCCGGACATTAAGAGCAAGCAGGCAGCATTCAACGCTTGCTATAGCGATCTGACACAGGTGAAGGAAATCGTCTCCTGGGAAACAATCGTCGCGGTAATTAAGCAGGAAACAGGGGTTTCATTTGATGCTCGTACCGCATCAAACATGTACGGCAGATCACGCCGTAAAATGGAACCATCAGCTAATAATTCGGCGTTAAAGAAAAGCGTTACCAGCACTGAGCAAAATCAGAAAACAGGTAATGAAGATGTTCCTGATAGCGGGGCGCAAAAAAGAGTCAGCAACCCAGGACATTTAAAACAATTACGCAATCGCCACATTGATTTAGACGAACTTAAAAACGAAAACGGAGATTAATATGATCGTTACTATTCTTAACTGGACAGGCACTGTAGGTAAAACAACATTAGCAGCACATCTGTTAGCGCCACGCATGGATAACGCCCCAATCTTTGCTATTGAGTCGATTAATGAAACTGCCGCATCATTAGGTGTTGATGTAGAAAAGATGAAAGGAAATAAATTCCGCGAACTCTTCAAGAAGATCATGCTTGAAGAAAATGCCATCATTGATGTTGGCGCATCAAACATCGAAGAGTTCATGAGCAACATGGTTAAATTCGATGATTCACACGAAGAAATTGATTATTTCATTGTACCTGTAACTAGCGGAACCAAAGAACAGAAAGAAACAATCTCTATGGTTGATGCTCTGGCTCAGATTGGTGTCCCGGCAGATAAAATTCGTGTCGTATTTAACCGCGTTTCGGCTGACGTTGCAGATGAATTCCCATATGTATTAGGTTTCTGCAAAAAAGAAAAAAGCTTCATCGCAAATCCAAAGTGCGCAATCTGGGAAACAGAATTGTTCGATGCACTATCAGTTAAACAACTTAACATCGATACAATTCTGAATGATCCGAACGACTATAAAGCAATGCTTCGCACTAATCGTGAAGCATCAGAAAAAGAAAGAAATCAGTGGGCAGATATGCACGGCTTAAAAGCACTGTCTAAAAGCGTTAAGCGTAACCTTGATGAAGTTTATACTTCTTTATTCGCATAAAGGCTAAACTATGGTCACTGAAAATCCTAGAACGGCGCGTGATGCCTTAATCATCGAGTTATTAGGTGACATTGGCGCTGTACATGATGAAATAAAGCTACTTCCCAAAAACCTGAGAGACTCCCTTCGGGAGTCTTTAGAAATCATTGCTAATTCAGTTGAAACAGCGGAGAAAACCTCAGAGGAATTAAAAAAACACACCATTGAGGTTTTAAAGGCAACTTCTGATCTGCAAACTGAAAAGCTCGACAAAGAAACTCGTATTGTTATTGAAGAATGTTTTTCCCGCGTAATTGGTGACGAAATTCGTAAGACTGAAAAAATCGCATCCAATTTGCAGGAAACATTGGAAAAATTCCCTAACTATTTCGGAGATCAATCTAGGCGACTTTGTTTTCTTTTTGCAGCTATAGCTGGCTTCTCTCTTGTAACGCTCATGTTTGGAGTTAGCATTCTCTATTTGCAGTCTAAAAGCTGGGAACAGAGAACAATAGGTATCTTCGATGCTTATCAGGAACAGCAAAAAATTATCATGACATTGCCGCCTGAAATGCGTGATAAATTCAGGAAGTGATTATAATGGGAACTGTAGATTTTTGCGGTTCCCATGAAATCGCTTCTCACTTCTTCAGTCTTCGACCGTTAACCTTCTTCATAGCTGCACCGCCAGAGGCTGCGCAAAACAGTCTATCAGGGGGCGCATGCGCACGAACGCGACATATACAAGCCCAAAGCTAGGGGTTTCGGCGCGATGCATATCCGGAATTATATTCGGCTGTATTTCGCGCCTTCCATGCCCTTCGGGCATCTAATAACCCAGCCATCTTAAAACATCCTGCGCTTTGTATATATCAAGCTCTCCAAGCTCCTTATGAAATTCCTCAATATCTTTTGGATCATTAATATTGTGTTTTGTAAGTTCTTCCAGGGCTCGTTTGTGAGTTATCGCGTTACCTTCCGCTGACTCAAAATAATCCCTGCAGATTTCATCGCTCATATTTCACCCTTCGTTAGAATGGAATATCGTCGTCAAAATCCATAGGTGGTTCGTTGTTGCCTGCCGGTGTGCTCTGTGGCTGCTGCGGTTGAGACTGCGCCCCATCGCCCGACTGATTATTATTTCCCTGCGGCTGCTGCGGTTGGCCCCAGCCATTATTGTTGTTATTACCTTGTGTGCCGGCCCCGGTGTTGCCGCCCTGCTGACGGCCACCCAGCATCTGCATGGTTCCACCTACGTTGACGACGATTTCAGTGGTGTAACGATCCTGTCCGGCCTGATCCTGCCATTTACGGGTGCGCAGCTGGCCTTCAATGTAGACCTGTGAACCTTTTTTCAGATATTCACCCGCGATTTCAGCCAGCTTGCCAAACAGAACCACGCGGTGCCACTCAGTAACCTCTTTGTTTTCCCCTGTCTGCTTGTCGCGCCAGCTTTCGGATGTAGCCAGTGTAATATTGGCAACCGCGCCTCCATTTGGCATGTAGCGAACCTCTGGATCCTGGCCCAGGTTCCCGACAAGAATAACTTTGTTAACGCCTCTTGATGCCATGTTTAACTCCTTAATGATTGGGTTTGTTTTTTTGTTGCAGCCGTAAAAAACGGCACGAAAAAGCGCCAGTGCTGCTCGAATTGAGCAACACCGGCATGTTAAAAATGAGTTGTCAGATTTGAAAATTATGAATACTGGGTTGCTTCAGAATCGCGCGACGGGAATATCACTCCAGCGCGTTGTATAGGCCGGGGATAACATATCTCGTTTCATCTGCCATTTAGGCGCTACGCCGCGTCCTGCATACCAGATACTACCTAAGCCTGATTGATTAATTCCATCAATCAGCTTCATTAGCTCGTCACTGTTCTTTTTTGGTGGCGCTTCATCAAAGAGATTTAGCTGGGAGACGCCGGTAGGCGTAAAGTTATTCAGCATTACGCCAGCCTTTGCATAGCGGTGGCCATCAATCCAGATCTTATCCAGTGCTGACATTGCAGCCTGGATGATATCGCGAGTGTCGCGGGTAGGCGTTAACAGCGTGACCGCCGCCATATTGCCGTAATAAGTTTCGCCTGGGGTAAAGGGCGATGTTTTTATAAATGCACATACCTGGGCACAGTACTGGCCTTCTCCACGCAGTTTTACTGCAGCTCGCTCAGCATGCTGGCATATCGCCTGGCGCATCTGCTCGTAGTCAGTTACCCGTTCGCCAAAAGAACGTGAGCATACGATCTGCTGTTTAGCAGGTGGCATTTCTTCCAGGCCAATACAGCTCTCACCATTTAACTCGCGTACCGTCCTTTCAAGCACTACTGAGAACTGACGCCTGATCATGGCCAGATTGGCGCGAGACAAGTCCAGAGCCGTTTTAATGCTCATTGCATCAAGCTTTTTCGCTATCCGGGAGCCAACGCCCCAAAGTTCTCCGACCGGCTGCCGCATCAGTAGCTTTTCAATGCGGCTTCGTGTGCTTACAGCCAGCACACCGCCAAACTGGGGAAACTCCTTAGAGGCCCATTGTGCTGACTTTGCCAGGGTTTTAGTCGGCCCCATTCCGATCCCGACTGTCAGCCCGGTTGACGCTCTGATTAGAGTCCGGACACTACGCCCGAACGTTTCATAATCTGTACAAAAATCGATGCCCCGTACATCCATAAATGCTTCATCGATGCTGTAAACTTCAAGGCGCGGTGCCATGTCTCGCAGTAGTGTCATAACCCGGTTAGACATATCTGCGTACAGGGCATAATTAGAACTGAATACCTGAACCTTTACAGGAAACTCCTGTTTCTTGATCTGGAACCACGGAGCGCCCATCCGTATCCCCAGTGCTTTTGCCTCTTTGCTGCGTGCAATTACGCAACCATCGTTGTTTGAGAGAACAACCACCGGCGCATCACGGAGATCTGGCCGAAAGGCTTTTTCGCAGCTGGCGTAAAAGCTATTGACGTCTGCGATGGCAAACATCATTCACCCCGCGTTTTGTGCAGAAACACCATGACTACGCCGAAGATTTCCAGCGTATCCGGGTCGGGATAAATCGGAGAATAATCCGGGTTCATTGCCTGAAGAGTTACACGCGGTTCTCTTGAGGATAGTAGCAGCTGCTTAACGGTGAACTCACCATCAATCGCGGCAATGACAATATCGCCGTGACAGGGTGTTTCAGCACGATCAACAACCATCAGATCGCCATGCTTCAGGCCAATATCAGACATAGATTTGCCGGATGCTCTGACAAAAAAAGTAGCTGCCGGATGACGAATGCAGTACTCATTCAGGTCTAATTCCCGTTCAACATAGTCAGCTGCAGGTGAGGGAAAACCAGCCTGGCACGACTCCAGAAAGAGCGGGGCGGTGATACTCAACGGCGACTCAGGAAAAGGAGAAAAATGTAACATGATGACTCTCAATAATGCTGTATGTATACACAGTATTATTGAGAGTTTTCGCGGTTCGTCAATCTGAATGGCTTCGCCCAATTGTAAAATGGAGAATTCAGTAGCAAAAAGGGATGCCGGCGCGGCGTTACAGTTTTATTAAACCCCGTCTGGTCGGTTGTGGTTTAACCACGCCGGCAGGGCAGGGTAGCATAGTGATTGCGCTAGTTGAACTTACTGATATAGCTGGAATAAACAGGGGTTGGAATTTTTGCACGCTTCCGCGTGTTGAAGCTGGGCAGCTGCAACAAATGCGCAAATATCAATTTCCCGAATCATAGCATCAAGATTAATATAAGAGAAGTATACAATCGGGATGCTTTCTAAAATGGTAAAGCCGGGTATACCCCGGCTGAGCGGTGATAAGCGAGAATCAGAAACTCTCAAGCCAACCAAGCGCGGCTCCATTTTTCCTGAAGTACTTACCGCGAGGCAGTTTACTGCCTGCAGGCAGGCTGATTGCCCATGAGTAAAACGCGGGATTTTCTTGAGATAGTTTCAATTCTCCAATGCTAATTTTTTCAGGCTTAGTCCTGAAAGTTTTACTGATAGCCAATTCTTGTTCGTTCATATCTTCTCCTTTAAGGGACTCAATGACTTCTGATCTGCTCGTCTCTGCAATGCTCATGATTTTCTCCATTGATGAAAACGCCTGCGCCAGTATACAAATGAGCGTCCGATACTCAGGCCGTGACTGTTAATCACAAGCCAAAATAAGACCACACAGGACACTGGTACAGCGACTTGAAACCAGATCATGTCCGACATGGCGGGTACGATATCAGTAAAATAGCCACATGAATCAAGCATAAACATCATCAAAAGCATCGCCCATCCACTGAAACTAAGTGCTGTGATAAAACCGGCCAAAACCGAAAAAGTTAACACGGTGAGGTATTCATTTGTTTTAGCAATTATATCGTCTGGTGCATTCGAATCTTCACTATTGCTTCGCTCATTGCTCTCATTAGTTTTTCGCAACTCGGCTTTATTTCTTGGGCTGGATGAATGAATTGGGATTTCCCTTATCTCATCACGCAGGCGTAAAAACTCAACTTCGTCAATTAGCGCATTTTCTTTCAAAGCTGCTATATAGCCACTCAACCAGTGAACAGCATCATAGCCAGATGGTGAGTCCAAAGTGCCAGTGATAACCCTCGTATGGTATTCCTTGATCTTTACTAACGCTTTTTCAGCAATATTCATTTTTTTCACTTTACTGGAAACTGATTACAAAACAGGGGAGTTAAAATCCCCTACCTGTTAAATATCGGCAGATTGGCTGCCTTTGCCACGCGTCATACACTCGAAATAGTTGAGCAGGTGATCAACCGCAAATGTGCCGAATACAGCCAGAGAGAGGGGGGATGAAATCATATAAATAATGTCTACCCTGTTATTACCTGTAACCAACATCATTCCTAACATAAGCAGCATCATAAATGTATTTACCAGAGCCCAGCGGCGATATGATTTCTTTTTAGATACACTGTCCATTTTTAAGCCTCATAATAAATTTAGTTTTTTACCAACTCAAATAAATTGTATAAGCAATCATTGCTATAATTATCACCTTCCAGTTATCTAAGTACGTGATGTACTGTTTCCAAGTGAGTATGCATGAAATAATACCAACCCCAATCAGTGCCAAAGAGGCGAATATATTAACCATATGGTTAATCCTTATCATCAATAATGACCAGTACCGGGATGATTTCCTGACTCACGCGACCTGTCATAACCAGAAAGCGCCGCCAGATACCATAAGGCACTGGACGTTCTCCCAACCTGAAAGCGCGCATACGCCGATCACTATTACCGGTGGTGCCTTTGAGTCCCAGCAGCTGCCCCAGTTTCAGATCTGATGAATAATCTGGATAGTGATTTTTGAAATGTTCAAACCAGGCATTAACTACTTCGTGCGCTGGCGGTTCCCAGCCTTCCGCCTCAGTCAGTAAATGCCTGGTGCTGTAATCACGGTAATTGAACGTCTCCGGCCCTGCGATGTGTGGTGCATCCAATCCCTTCAAAAGCTCTGCAGTAGCCTCACGCACGCGCTCACGGCGTACAAAGTCTTTTTGTTCGCCCATATTGGGCAGGTCAATGTTAATCATAATGCCTTCCTGTTTAAGCTCTGATTTACCAGCTGGGTGAGGGGTTTCCCCCTCACCATTCAGCGCGGTTTCAGCACGATATCTCGCACGTCTGAAATCCCGATATTGACCAGGCTCAGTGTTCCGGTGGCCATCGGCTCCCATACCTTAGAGGTATGAAGATGCTGCATGCAGTAGTAGAGGTAATCGGGTAACAGAAGATCTGTTCTGACTACCTTCACTCCAATATGCTCCGGGTTGAAATCCCGGACGGGCTGACCACAGGTTTTTAAAGAGCCCCGGCGAACCAGCCAGAAATCCGCATCTGGAAAATTCGTCCGGATGGTCGCTAAATCAGAGAGTTTCATTCGTATCCTTATCGGCGGCTTGGCCTTCTCGGAACGAGTGACCTTCTGTTGCCACCGTAGGAATCATTATAGGATCAATGATCCTATAATGCAATAAAATAGGATCATTGATCCTGTTTATTTTAGTGAAGTTTTTGCCACTACCTTCTACCTGGAAAACTGAATATTTTTAGTAATTCTTTAAATCTCTATCAACCCTTTTAATCACTAAAGATTGATAATACACTGCCAGCCTTATTTAATTAATTTGTACGGATTATGCAAAACCATTCCCCATCAAATCACTATAGAAATGATATTGACGGCCTAAGAGCATTAGCCGTTATTCTGGTTATCCTTTTTCATGCTGGCTTGTCAAAGCTGCCATCCGGGTTTATTGGAGTAGATATCTTCTTTGCAATATCCGGTTTTCTAATGACTGGTATCATAATTAAAAAATTTGAGAAGAATTCCTTTAGCCTGTCCGAATTCTTTATACATAGACTCTGGCGTATACAGCCAGCATTAATATTTATGTCTGTAGCGACGCTTCTGGCTACTTTCTGGTTTTATCTACCGGATGATTTTCAGGATTACTTACACAGCGCCAAATACAATGCACTCTTCCTTTCTAACCAGTTTTTCTCACGGCAAAGCGCTGCATACGCATCCCCGGCAGCCGATCTTTTCCCTCTGCTGCATACCTGGTCACTTGCGATTGAATGGCAATGGTATCTGTTTCTTCCGTTAGGCGTGTTAAGCGCATCTGCATTATTAAGGCTCAAGCCTTTTCGGCCTCTGGACAAGATAAACACGTTAGCCGGTTTATGGTTTAGCATTTGTCTGCTTGCAGCTGTACTGGCCCTTACGCTTCCATTCAAAGAACCAGCCAGCGCTTACTACTCGCTCCTGGCTCGTGTCTTTGAATTTATGATTGGAGGTGCAGCCTATTTTCTAACGCGCTATGTCAGAAACATTCCTGCTGCTGCTTCTAATAGCTTAAGCATTCTGGCATTAGCTTTAATTGTCTATACGGCTTTGATGCCAGGTGTGATAGGGCAGTACCCCAATATCTACGCGCTGTTTGTCGTTGTAGCTGCAGCCTTGATTATGTTTACTGGTAGCTATGGGGGCAACTACACATCACGCCTTCTCTCTCTTCGGCCTGTAGCCTTTACGGGCAGGATCTCTTACTCACTTTACCTGTGGCACTGGCCTGTATTCGCAATAGCGCGTTATCTGGGCTACGTTCTTGAAGGCACAACCCTTATCAGCTGCCTCACTCTTACAGTGCTGCTATCCCTCATCAGTTATTACCTGGTGGAACAGCCTTGCAGGCGCTGCCGCTGGCCACTCAAAGCAAGCGTGCCTGTGCTTGTGCTGGCCCCGATTGTTATCTTCGGTTCGGTTTATTCTTACAGTGATCATCATCAGGGGATTCCGGCCCGCTTTGGTTCTGCCTATGACCAGGTAGCCAATAACATAAACAGTTCACTGGTTAAGGCTGGGCACCGGCCTGATTGCCTCGATGGCTCACAGAATCCTGAGCGGTGCATGTTTGGCGATTTAGCCGGTAATAAAACAGCGCTTTTGATCGGTGATTCTCACGCAAATCATTTTTGGGGTTTCTTTGACGTTCTCGGAAAAGATGCGCATGTTAAAATCACTTCCCTCAGTACCCCTTTATGTCTGGCGCTGCCTGATATCTACCTTTATGACTGGTGGTCATTTAAAAATGACACTTATAATAAATGTCATAGCAATACAGCGAAATATTATGACCTGATCAAAAGCGGGCACTATAACTATGTGATTATTGGTCATGTATGGGAATGGTATGAAAGCGGCCCGCATGTGATTAACAACGCCGGCGATCAACGCTCAGACGCTTTATCAAAAGAGAGAATCAGCAAGGCGATGCATAAGGCTTTAGATATCATTGTAGCGTCTGGAGCACGCCCGGTTCTGGTGAGAACGGTAGCGCCTATGCCGGTTAATTATCAAAGCTGCATTCGTAAGCACGTAATCCTTCGTGAGCCTTACAGAAAGGCTGAGTGCGATAGCCAGAATCCGCAGAGCCCTGAAAAGGACTGGACTTTGCCACTCTTTAACCAGTTACAGAAAGACTATCCGGGACTGATTATCATCGATCCAAAAAAGATACAATGCGCGGATAATACTTGTGTGACTGCTATTGGAGAGACGCCGATTTACCGTGATGTGGGTCATTTGAATGATTATGCTTCATATCAGTTCGGAGAGCAGTACTTACAGCGATTTGGGAATCCATTGAAGTGATCCAGAACCGGGCCCATTGGGCCCGGTTTATTAAAACATGAGGCGGCAAGACCGCCTCGAAAGTTTTAACTGAACTCGCTTTTTACCTTACCAGCTCTGACCAGCTCACGAAATTCCGCTTCACTGTATTCGCTGCCATGCTCCAGCGCTGAATAGATATTGCCGACTAACCAGTAGTTAGGTTTTTTTGTCTCGGTATACCACCAGGATTCTTTGAGAATAAGCAGGGGTTCACAGTCCTCACCTTTTTCATAAATCCAGATCTGTGTAACATCTTTCCCGGTATTGTTAGTTCCGATAATATCAGGATCAAACTCGTTTTCAACTTTTGCATCAAAATAGCGATTCAGAAAATTTATAAAGTGCATGGCGTTATCCTTTATGCCCGGCTTTCGCCGGGCAACCAGTTAAGAAATCTGAGAGAATCGTTGAAGGTTAGCTTTAAGGTCAAACAAGAAACCTTCTTCAAAATCCCAGGCTCGCCAAATTAACTGGCCCGTTACTGCGTTTCTTATTTCAACGCGGAAATCGTTATGGATGGAGACTTCAGAAACTTCGACAGTGACAGAATCATTCACGTTATAAGCCGAAATGATTTGTTCAATAACCTGCTTTTTCATTATTACTCCTGATCGTGGCCGATACCGGCTATTTGCGTAGAAGCACTATTGCTTCCCGACAAAACAATTATCTAATATCTGCCCTTCAAAGTCAACGCAAGTTAACACATTTTGTTATTAATTATTAGTAATATCAAGGGGATAGGATTAGTTATTACTAATGCCCACAGGGCATGAAAGCCGCCAGATGTAGGCGAGGGGATTTGTGCTGGTCAGGGGCGGCGAGGCCCGCCGCCAGGCGGTAACGGCCCGGTATATCCTGCCATACCCAACCCCATCCCTGCTAAGCCGATCCGGCCCTACAGGCCACGCTGCTGCTGCACAGCGCCCGTAAGACCCGGCTGAGCGGGCTGGGTGTCGCGCCAGCGGCACACAGGGCGTGATTTGTCCGGGTGTTGGGGAAAGGGGACGCCTGCGGCCCCTTGAGCCTACAGGCGCGTCTGTTCAGAACAGGCATAAAGTGTAATTGTGAAGTTAGCTATTTCAAAATTCACGGATGGCGTTGCGGAGGGAATTAAATTCCTCTTCTGAAACAAGATTATTATCGTAGAGTGCCTTGAGATAACCACTCATAAATTGTGATGCAATACTTTTATCAGCCGGTTCAATATTACCTACTAATGCTTCACGTTCCGTGTATTTGATTAAATCCATAGCCTTTTCATAAGCGGTACTCTCTGAATCTATCATATTGCTCTCCTATTACCTGCGTTTAATAATTTGCGTCAGTGGCAGCCGCCCGCTTAAGCGGGGCGAGACGGGAACCGGCTCGATGCGCAGCACGGCAGAGCGGCCCGGAGGGCGACGCCCGGTTTCACATGCACTTTGTGAATATCATCTTTCTCTTAGACCCTTAAAGAAATCTGAATTTTTAAGTATTTCTGAGTCGGGAAATTCAGGCAATTTTGCAGAGATTAGCTGACTTTCATCTTTGGTATGAATCACTTTTTCATCACGTACCTGCGTTTTTTTTACACCTTCTGCATTTTTCTTGCTGAAAGAGTGCCTGAATATGATGTAAAAGCTGCCATCTTCTTTCCGGTGTACAGAGGTATCCCAGCGATGATTTCCTTGCTTACGGAAATGATGATAAAGCTGCTCTCCAAACTTTTGTAGGTCGGCTTCTCGCAGGTTCATTTTACTTTCCTTGAAACTTTAATTTGTCGTCATTAATAGAATGCTTTGCCGCCTCTTTTAAAACCTCTTTCGCAAATGATTCTGGCAACCATACATTTACCAACTTAAGCCTATTACCCTCACTGGCGCTTATTGAGGCATTCTGGTACAACTCCCATACCCGTTTAACGGCCATCCCAATACTCTGCTTACTTCTTTTTTTTCTGGCTGCTACATCAACCTGGCTTTCTCCTTTAACCAAAACAGAATAAGCAATATCTGTTGTAACAGATGCGAATGTTTCCATTAATGGAAGGAGGCTCTGCCACTCCCTCTCACTGATCTTCCGTTTCTGTGCCATTAGTTAAGCTCTCTAAGATATAAAGAAACACACTCATTTCTGCCAAAAACATTCGTCACCAATACACCATTTGCTATCAGTTTTATCCCGGCTACCTGCTTTTTTATCATCTGGCACTAAATGCGAAACTTCTGAACCGCGCCGCCAGTTATTTATCGCGCCTTTTACGGTGATATGCGTACCGTCACTGAGAACCAGCTCGGAGGTATCGCTGTCGCTGAACACATGCCCGCGTGAAACGTTGACACTTTCCAGCGTTCCGGCAGTTACCTTAGTGGTCGGAACATCTTTTAAAAAATCTTTCAGGCCAATGTAAATTCCTGCTGTGATGAGGATGGCTAATATGCCGCATGCAATTTCTTTAATCATAAATTGTCCTTTTCAAGAAAAGTGTTGATGTGCTGAGGTTACAGGATAACCCCTAAAACATCAACGCAAGTTAACTAATGTTTACCTTCATTTGACTATATTATTTGACAACCAAGCCGCTCCTGCTGACTCTGATAGGGCCCATTGGGCCCAGTACTATTCATTCTATTTTAGAGCCGTGTAGCATTTATTACTGAAACATATATCCGTTTCACGGTAGGTAGAATCTGGTTTTTCTTTTTTCACTTTTGTTGCCTTCACTACGGTTTCGCCTTCTTTCCAGACATTGACATTGCCTGAAACTATTATGTGAGTCCCGTCAGTAAGATTTATAAGAGTTGAATCACTGAAAAAGCCGGGTTCTTTTTTAACTCCCTCAAGCTTACCTATTTCAATGCGATCCTGAACAATCATATCATCATCCATAATTAAAGCAGTCAAAAGAAGGATAGCGAAAATTACGATTACACAGTCTGTAATTTTTAATAAAGTCCCCATAATTCATTCCTTTTCAATCTTATTGATATAATTTGTTAGAATCAACCAATCACGATAACTCATAGATACGTGGTTTTTATCGTCTGCAGGCAGCAGATATTTTGAAAAAACGCCTCTTGATTTACCAATCAATTCATAGACGTCCTTTTGTGCTAAATGGTTTTCACTTATTATTCGCCGCAGGTTATTTGGCGTGTATCCTATTTCGTAATCTTTCATTCTCTGCCTGTTACATCTTCTGCATTACTACGTTTCTTTTTTACAGCGTAAAAGGAATAAATAACCATAGCTATTCCCGCAAAAAAGACTATCCATCCGAAGGGTTCGTTAATGGTATTAAGAAAATGGTTTGCCTTATCCATCGCATTATCGGCGCTGTGCGTGGCTGTCTCGTTATCTGTGTCTAATGATATATCAAAGACACCGGAAATGTACCTGACGCACATGCAGGCAATACCGGTGAAGAGATAACGCAAGTCTGCGTATTCACTCAGGCTCTTTGCTATTTTTCCGTATGGCAAAGAAAACAAACAATAACAGATAATAATCCAGATAATTAGGCCCATAACTTTATTACTCCTTTTTGGTCTTAAGTTTTTGATAGTGTTCTTCAAGAAACTTCTGTGTCAGCTCTTTGTGAGGCAACAGAGTAGGGGTGACAGCTTCAAAACTGTCAAATTCATAGACCTTATCAAGCGTATTTACGCGCTGTTCCTTCTCCCCATTAATGCGCTGTTCGCGGGTGATCTTAGTCCGGTCAAAAGTCAGATAATGCAGTCTCAAGCGCTGGCCATCGCTATAGACGGCCAGGCTTTTTGTTACGCGGCCTTTGCCGCGTCTGTAGAAAATTTCTTCCAATGTCTACCCCTTATCTCTTTTCATTTCAGATACAAATCCAACAATCCTGATAAGTTCATCGGTGGATAGATCATCTATCCTTAGCTCGTAACCCCTGCCGCGTTCTTCAACCCTTCCGCGTATGCCCGAAGAGGTTGTGTAAGCTGTTAACGCGTTATAGCAGCTGGAAAGGCTAACCAGCCTTGACAGCATTCCTTTAAGGATTATTTTGTGTTCCTGGCTGTCTTTGTAACCCTGCTCATAATTTGTGGTCTTAGCAATTTCATCGGGCGCGTAGGAAATGATTTTTCGTTGAATGTCTGCAGCGATATTGGATTGATCACGCTTCGGGCAAACGCTGCAACTATGCGCTGTAACGCGGCATAGCCGGCTATCAACAATACCTAAAAATTTTAATCGCCCTTTGTCATAAGCGACACTGATCGAGTAGTGTTTAAAGTTCGGTGAAGTCATGAAAACCCGATGTTCCCAGCTTCGTATATGATTCACCCTCCAGCCATTGCCCAGCATACGGCAGACTGTTTCTAATAAAGGCGTGTAGCGCTCCTGAAAATTACTCATAGATTATCCCATTTGATGTAAATCAGGGGGCTTTCGCCCCCATCTTTTAAGCTGCTACACGTTTCCAGCCTTTTGCTTTCTGCTGACCGTCTGAACCGTATTTAGCGCGAATTTCATCAATCGAGTGCTCTTTCTTATTAAAGCGGCCTTTGTGTTCCTCTGGACGATAAAACCACTGTTTTTTCTTTGGTGCCCATTTACAATTTAATTCATTTAACGCAGCTTTATGATTGAAAGTCTCACCGCTAATCCAAACCCAATTCCCGATTACTTCATAAACGATTCCAGCCAGACCGGAAAGGGTATTCAATACGTTTTCGAGATCTTCACCATAGTTGTAACGGGCGCTTTCATCTTCACTTTGGTATTTGTTGAGGTTATCAATATTTGCCATCAGCATGTCAAACGCAGCGTTGACGGCTTTCATCAATTCGCCGCCCAGCGGGTTACGATCTGGATGATATTTCAGTGCGAGTTTTCTATAAGCTGCTTTAACTTCTTTCTCTGACAGCTCGCCGGACAAACCAAAAACGTTTAATGCTTCCTGAATATTCATTTTTATATTTCCTGGCCTCTTGGCCTTTAGTGATTGGGTATCAGTCCGTGCTGACCTGATAAAGCTATTATGTATCATGTGATGATACATTGCAAGCTTAAGATAGATAATCATTCATTTAAATTGATAAAATAGAAAGAACTTAGTAATTTACAAGCTATTGATATAAATGAATTAATTCTTCCATGCTTTCACCTGCCGGCAGCTGGCGCCGCGACGGTCGCGCCAATAGTCTTTCATAATATTTGAACCTGATTTTGTGCGCTTTGCCTGGTAACGTTTTCGCCTTCAACGCTGCCAGAAAAAAGTCCTGGCCGTACTTTGCAAACCGTCTGCGCAAATTCATGTCATTAAAAATGAGGGGGTAACGCTCGCCACAGTGCCGGCTGAGGCGTACCGCAGCGCAGCGAGGAACGAACAGCAGGCGCGAGGAAGCGTAAGTGCGCTGATGGTCAGATGACTGCTTTCGCTCTACAGCCTGAAAGAAATCCTCTGCGATAGTTATGATCACATAACTACTGAAAATACCGGTTTAACCCCTGAAATTGGACGAAACTATTCACGCTTTTTCGTTAACAATTTAGCAACATCTTTTCCGGTCATTTTTGAAGGGGTTTAGTGTGAATTTTAGAGGGTTCACTCCGATCAGAGGTTGAGTGCAAAAACCTCAGTGCGCGTTACATGTAATATGTTAAAAAGTCCTGCTTCTGCTTAATTTTACTGATTACAGTGAACATCTTTTTAGTTGATGCCCGTCAGGATTAAGTAACGCGAATAGACCTTGTGCGCATAACGCATTCTGAAAGGTTCGTTTGCGTTTCTGAACCCTGCATTGTAGGCACCGATTGACGTCCAGTTGACACCGTTCTGCGCAATATTCTTCGCGAGTATCCATGCCCCTACATGGATATTCTGGCATGGGTTACTTAGCAGCATATCGCGCGTGATCTTCATTTCCCTTAGAACCGGTAACCATGATGAATTAATTTGCATAATCCCCAGGTCTTCACTGAGTACCTTGCCATTCTTTTTGTTGTATCCGATGGCCACCGGATTCATGCCGCTTTCCACTTCTGCGATGGCCTGTAGCAACTTCCAGTCAATTCGGTACTTCACTCCAGCGCCCTGCAGGCATTGAGCTATATCCGGGCGTACAGGCGCAGCTGATACCGTGCTGGCCAACGCCAGCAAAATGCACGCTATTAAAGTTTTGCGCATAACATCACCATGACAAAAACGGGGTAAAGCACGGTTATAAAGGGCACACCACGAACATAGCGCCCCGCGATTGCCGCGATGATGAAACTGGCCGCCAGGCATAAACCTGCCGCTGGCGGCGTCAGCCATGCCCCGATGGCAGGCAATATATAGAGATCACCCGAAGCGAGTGCCGGCTGTTGCTTGCGAAGAAAAGTAAGCACGTTGAGAGACAGCGCCGGCAGCATTAGTACTGCCACCCCTGCCAGTACTTCGACGGTATCCCTGTTGCCTGGCAACACGGAAATGAGAGCCACCCAGGAAAGTACAAATATCAGCAGGTCTGGAACCCAGCGCGTAACAGCATCGATGTATGCCGCGCACCCCAGTAATAAAATGAACATCACCAGCATCAGATCATGTGTTGTTGCCCAAACAGGCAGGACACCGCCGCCGATCAGCGTCATGGCCATAAAAGGCCGTATGCTTGCCTTTTCCGCTTCACTGGGCGTCTCAGCGCATGCCTCTTCAGCCGTTAGCCTGGCACTGAGATAGAGCGCCGGCAGATTGAAAGCCAGCATCAGTGACGCCACTAATACCGCTAAAATCATCATCATCTTTCTACCTCACATAAACGACATAGCCAGCAGGAATAAAAGCTGGCCGGTTCAGCCGCCCTGCAGGTGTATTAATGCCAGCGGCATCGGTCAGGCCAAAATGCGTGCTGTTCTCGGTTTCCTGCAGCACCTGGGCTAATAGTCCCGGATAGGACGGCGTAAACGCATATCCAATCCCGCCACTCACGCGCATCTGAATTGCTGCAGTTCGCGGAAGCCAGGCCGGCAGACTTATTCTGTTAATCACATCCCCATCCGGAGGCGTACCACTCCCATAGAGATCATTTAGTGCGGATGAGTAATGCAAAAATTGCCCAGCCAGTTGTGACCGCGTAACGTTCTCCGTATTTTCCTTTTCAACATTGTTTACGCAGAGCAGCAGAATGCTGACCGCGAAAAGCATCACGGCAGCAATGAACGATGATTTCATGGTCGTCCTAATCAGTTTTTTTGCATCAGCCTCGATGATGGCCAGCGATATCAGCTACCGGCAAATTTTGCAGCATGGCGCTGTGTCAGAAGATGCGTTGGGGTGAGTAAAAGCAGCATCGGTATACAGATGCTGCTTTGGGTATCAAAGGCAGCTAATCAGATATGGTTTCTTATTCGCAGATTGCATAACTGGTTGATCGTATCATCTGGCTTTTCGTTGAGTCGCAGTAAGTGAACCATGCGTTATCGCCGGTTGGGATAGACGTTACCAGCCACACGGTGCCCTGATTACTGAGACTCTCACAGTTACCGCCGCCACCGACTACCTTTTTCGGTGCAGGACAGTACGCCGTAACGCCGGAAAAGCGGTTGATATCCGCGTGAGCAGTTACGATGCTTTTGGGTGTAGATGAAGCACGCCAGATACCAGACTGGCACGACAGAACAGCGCCGTCTGCATCGCGGCTTATCGCTCCCCAGGTATCGCAATATGTGCCTGCTGTGTTTACCTGCTGCAATTTGATAACGCCGCCCAGTACGAGATCATGATTACCTCGCAATGTTCCGTTGGCCGTTACGTCGTTATTTGCTGTAATATTTCCCGCTGCTGACATACTGCCGTTCGCTGAAATGTTGCCTGCAGCTCCGATACTGCTGTTCGTTGTGATATTACCGTTAGCGAAGATATTGCTGTTTGACGTTACATTGCCGTTAGCGGCGATGTTACTGTTTGACGTGATGTTTCCATTCGCCGTAATCCAGCCGTTTGACTGGATGCTTTGCTGGGCTGTCAGTCGCGCAGTATTCACGTCGCCCGAAGCATTAAGCGTCTGGCCATTTACCGTCTGGCCATTTACCGTCTGCGAAAAATTACCGTTCGCGGCGTTGTTGATATCGTTACCGCCCATATTCAAAGCGGTGCCCATCGTATTAAGTTCAGGATGGCCAGCTACGCTGTGACGGTAGAGGTAATCATTCATCAGCGCCCCATTGGCATAAAATCCGGCAATCACCACATGGCCATCACCCGGATTAAAGCCACCAAATGCCGATAAGCTTTCCTGCCAGCTTCCCTGCGTGCCCTTAGCAATGCCATTCTCGATGTAGCCGCCTGCAGCACCGATATGATTGGCCAGTTTTCGCGCCTGGCTGAGTGTCAGCTGTGATCCCCCGGTGAGAAACGTCATGGTGTGAAACTTATTGGCCGTTGGCTGGAAAATAAGCGTCTGATAAGTCGCTGTATAAACGTTAGTAGGCGAATAGCCTGCAGGCAGATATCCGGCATTTATCAGCATGGGTACTGTCAGCGTAAAGGCAGAAGTCGGGCTGCTGCCTGCAGCGATTGCAGCCTGCTGATCTGAGATATAACGGTTGACTGCTTTCTGAACCGTATTGGCCTGACCTGCAGCCACGTTAAGTTGATATTCTTCCGCTCCCCACATTATCAGCGGAACAAGCAGAGTAACCATGATGACAATGCCTAGCCCATAGGCCACGGTTGCATCTGTTATCTGTGCAATACCCCGTTTGAGCTTGATCACATTTAGTCCTTAAAGTCATAGTTAATATTGTTGAACTGGTCGCGCAGATCAAAGTGGCCTGCAGCAATCTTGGCTTTTATCGTCGGGGCTACAGATGTATCCCGGAGATTGAAGCCGGCAATATCTACCTGGCGAATGTTGTCAGCTGCACGGATTCTCATGGTCTGATGTGCGATCACATAGAGCGTGCTGGCTATATTTGATCGCGCTGCAGGGCTGATTTCCTCGCAGAACATCACGTAGCGCTCAAGTGCTTCCTGGATTGAAGATGCGTGAATTGTTGAAACTACAAACATGCTTAGGGATGCTTTCAGTACTTCGTGTGCGGTCGCACCATCGCGGATTTCCCCCAGCAGAAAAGCAGAGGCTCCCATCCGATAAGCTTTGCGCGTTGCACTGGCATAGCCTTCATTTTCCTGTACCTCCAGCTGGATACAGCGTCCGTTACCGTGCCTGCCCTGAAGCAGCGTTTCCGCAGGGTCTTCAATGGCAACGCCAAGATCACCCGTCGTTTTAATACGATGCTGCAGGATTGAGGATGCGGTCGTGGTTTTGCCTGATGCCATCTTTCCGGCAATCAGGAACAGCCCGGTAGCTCCCGGCTGTTGGACTGATCGGCGCAGTGCCGTGTTTAAGGGAATATCACTGAAAGGACGAATGCTGGCAGGTGTTTGCCTGAGTACCAGGTCAGTTCGGCCCATGAGGTCATGTGAGACTGTCGCCCGATAAAGCCGGTCGTCATAAAAACATGAGAATTCATTGCGACCGGTTTCGCGGTGCCGGTTAATGCATTCATTTTTTAGTTTGGATACATCCCCGCTCAGATTGTCCGGGACTGGCACAAGAAAGCTATCAGCCCCTATCAAACCTTTAATTTCTGAATAATTTTCTCCCAGATAAAGATCAATAAAATCGGCTGTACGCAGTGTGTTTGCTGTCATGGTCATTCCGGGAAAAGCCGCCGCGAACGGCGGCGGTAATTTTAAGATTTGGTAGTAAAGGCCAGGGTATTGTCACCATCGATACAGGCGGTTGCAGCAGCTGCAGCGGTAACTTCGCCTGTGAAAGTGGTGCTGTTGATTTTTGTTGAAAGCAAATCAGTAGTTGCCAGGCTTTTAGCAATCTTCAGACAGTCGCTCTGCGGCTCCTGGTTGGTAGTGACGATGAAGCCAACACCGTTGCCCGTAGCCGTTACCTGTCCACCGGATTTGTTATAAAGTTTGTTGCCCGAAATGGTGTAGCTTTTTGAAATACTGCCGCCTTTGATCAGAGCGGGAATGTAATCATCCGTTCCGTAGCCATTACCATTTTTTAACTGCTTTGTTTCGTTAATTACCATCGTCAGCAGCGAGATATCGCTGGTGCTTTTCACGTAGAAATAACCGACTGCAGCAGCTGACAGCACCAATGCAATAACAACCATGCTGATACCCAGGGAAACGGTCTGGTCGGTGATCTGTGCAATGCCTTTTTTTAACTTTTTCATGGATAGTTCCTTTCAATGGACGTAGTTAGTGAACACACGGTAGATGTGTGCAATTTGCGTATTTAATGGGTAAAAAAGAGTCGGGCGGGTGATGCCCGTTTAACTAAAGAAAAACGCTTTCTGAAGAAGGCTGAACATAATGAGCAGTAATGCACAAATCAGGCCGCCACTGATTAACATGCTGACTATACGCAGGCGATCACCGGTCTTTTCAACGCTGCTAACTGTCCGGTCAAGCCATGTGGCTGCAAAGCGCTTTAAAGAACCCTCACTGCTCTTGGTTTCAAAAAGACTCTGTAGTTTGATAATGGCGCGATCATCAGGAAACTCGTAGCCTGTTACATCTAGTGCCTGCCCTAAATTATCCTCGCCGGCGCTTATTGCTCCCTCCAGAGCATCCAGTCGCTCACGAAGCCAGGCTGAGCGTGTTGATGCTTTCATACTGGCCACAGCACGCTCTATCGGGATGCCAGCCGAATCCATAGCGTTAACATTCATAATGAAAGATGCGCCCTGGATGCGGCGATAGATTGACCACGGCGGGAAGCGGTCAAGGAAGAACCGCAATCTTCCTGTAAGCCGGGGTAACGATATGACTACCAGTCCCACCACTCCCGCAATGCAAAGCAGCAGCGCCAGCCACCAATCCGTTAACAGCAGGTAAAAGTAGTAAACGCCAGTCTGTAGCGTATTCCACTGCGCCAGCGGCACCGACTGGAGAATAGCCGGAACCAGCATGATGCAGAAAAGAGCCACCACACCAATCGAAAGCAGGGTCAGATATCCTGAAACGCTTGCTGTTGTTTTAACTACACTGCGTATTCGCGCTGTCCCATCGGCGATAGTAATTGCATTCATAAACCCGTCAGCCGGACGTCCAGCAAGATCACAGGATTCAATAATGCTGAGTTCCTGATCCGGTATCCAGTCCCGCATTGAATCGCCAAGACCGTAACCGCTGGAAAGGTTTTCGGCGCACTCAGTCAGTATCTGTGCAATGGCATCGCCTGGTTTTTTTCCTCTTCGGCTGTAGTTATCGATTAGCTTACTGAACACTTCTTTAGCTGGCCTGCCATCGAGCAGGTATTGCCGGAAATCATCATAGATTTCTATGCGATCCTGTTCGCTGAACGTCGCTTGATAGATAAATCGTGCCAGTCTGTTCACATCTCAATCCCCGCTTTTAATCGGGCATCGGTATCCAGATTACAGATGCGGCGATGAGCCCATACAGGGTCAGTTACGCCCTTATTGATTACATTGGTCAGATTTGAGCACAGGGTTAAACCGCCCTTTGCTATCCAGTCCAGATAGGCAGCCAGCACGCCCTTTTCTTTATAGAGCCGCATAAACACGTTATCTGTCTCGATAACCTCAAAAACGCCTGTACGCCCATTAATGCCTGTACCACCGCAGCAATTGCAGCCGCCTTCTTTGCGCAGATAAACCTGCTTGTAGTCCGTATAGCTCTCTACCATGTCCTGCATCACCCGGCTTATCTTAGAGCGCCCTGCAGCCCAGGACACTTTGCACTCTTTGCAGAGCAGAGGCACAAGCCGGAGTCCAACCAGTCCGGACACAATCGTTGGGTTAAACAGCAAATCTTCATCCACATCAAAACCGCGCAGACGGTGAAGAATGCCTGCTGGCGAGTTGGTGTGAATGGTTGTCAGTAATGGTGTTCCTGTGTTGATCGCTTCCAGTACAGCCCGCGCTGCAGAGGGACTACGCACCTCACCGATATAGAGGCGGTCAGGATCCATACGGAGAAGGTTTTCAATACCCTCGGCGTAGGTCTGTTTACCTTTGGGAGTCTGGAAAATGCCATCTATAGGTGATTCGATAGGGTCTTCAATGGACACAATGTTTTCGCCCGAATCCTCTGCAGCCAGCCACTCTGCAGAGCACTGGCAAACCGTCGATTTCCCGTGTCCGGTAGGCCCGCTGTAAAAAGTACCGCCAGAACTGGTCAGCGTCCGGCGGAGTGTGATCTCCTGATCTGGCAGTAGCCCCAGCTCGTCAAAACTGAGACTTTTTTTCCTGCGGCTCACCAGACGAAGCGCAACAGCCAGCCGATTTTGCCCGCCCGGACGGCTGGCAAAACGGATGGTACTTAGGCCGTAACTGTTTACAAACTCTTCGCGTATACGGGCATCACAAGGCTCCGTGTAGCTTAGTGAGGTGGCGCTTTGTTCTTCAGCCATCCAGTTATATAGAGTGTTAACGAGCCTTACCCCCCACTCTACGGATTCAGAACGGATTTGGCGCATGTTGCCATCAATGCGATAGAATACGCGGGTAAAACGGCTCTCGATTCGAAAATGAATGTCTGATGCACGTTGTGCTACAGCATCTGAAATCAGGCTAAGATTCAGCTTCTGTGGATCGCTTCCCCCCTCAATTGCTGCATCCGGGGCACTGAACTGATGAGATATCTTCTCCAGTTCTTCGCGGTCACACCAATTCACACTGATTTCAATTTCCTGTTTGCGTAATTGCTCCCGCAACTCAAAATATTCGTTATCCTGGTCAAGTTCCTTTAAAACATAGAGATAGTGTTTCTCCTCCTCATTGTCACGTATCAGATGCACATTCTCCTGAAATTTAGCTGAGAAAGAGCGGCCCCCCGCAAGGGGGGCAATGGATATGAGGGTATGGGTTTTTTCGCTCAGATTGCTCAAGATAACAGCCTCAGTTAAGCGTAAATACACGACCGTCTGTCTGGCGCTTAATAACCACACCACGCATCGAGACAGACACCACTTTAAAATTGCCCTGCACGCTATCGCCGGCACGCACCTGTGATGTGCTGCCGTCTGAAAGATTCATCGTAGCGACCGCTCCAGCCACTTTTTCCAGGGAAGGCAATGTACTCACAGAGGCCGGGGCCGAAGCTGGAGCGGCATTCCCGTTTACCGTGTTAGTAGTGGGTGCTGGAGCTATACGAACAGCGGCAGGATCACTCTCATTCGCTGCATTCTTCGCTTTATTGAATGCAGCCTGCGCGTCATAGAAAACCCGGCCACCTTGCAGCCGATCCAAATCCCCCATCGTTTTCACTTCTGATTCAGCATGAGCCAGGCCGCAGCTGAGCAGCAGAAGCAATGCAGCGTGTTTAACGTTTTCCATATAACGATCCTGAAATTTTGTACCGGAGTGAGCCATCAGATGTATTGGCGGCGACGGTGATTTGAGAAAGCCGGATACCCATAAAATCGGCACCTTTGAAAATATCGCGGGGCGGTACGTCCGTTTCCGCTGAAAACTGATATTCCTGCCACTGCTGTAGTGGCAAATCTTCGCCTTCACTGTTCTTCAATTTATCTGTGATAGGGACGGAGCTTACTGAGAGGTCTATATTCAGTGCCTGAAAACGCGAGATTAAGTGCATCAGGCGTTCCCCTGCAGGTATCAGCGGATCGTCTCCCTCTGGCGGCAGCGTTTGCACCAATGAAAATGATGTCTGGCTGCTGTCCTGAAAATTGAAAAGTGGAATGACGCTGAATAACCGCTGTACCGCCGCTACATATTTCTCCGTTGTCGCCGCTGAGTTAGTACGCCTTATAGACTGAACACTGACGTTCTTATCGGTGCAAACGAGTGTTGTCGTCATCCAGCCTTCAATTGAAATAGGCACTTTATTCAGCGCCTTCTGGCAAAAATCAATAAAGGTTCCGACTGAAGCCTGTTCTGTCCAGGGATGCTTAAAACTATCCAGAGCAGCTTTATAACGGGCCTGCTTATTGATCTCCTCCTGCCTCGCCATCTGGTGCTGTAAAGCGGCCCTTGCTGCAGCTTCCCGTTCCCCTTCGAAATGCAGGTAGACCATCAATCCGATGAGTCCGATGATGATACCTGCCCCCACCGTCATCAGCTGGCCACGCGTCAATCCCCAGGTGAGCGGCGTCAGCCGGAAGCTTTTACTAAGATTTTTAGGCTCCAGTACAGCTTCAAAATCTATTGGTTCCGTCACCCAGCTTATCGATGCGTCACCATAGACCGGCACATCAAGATTGCCCTTACTCCCTCGCAGTTCATCACGCAGATCAATAATCTTCTGGCGCATTTCTTCAGCTGTATAAATGCTGTCTGACCAGGGATGAATACCGCCACGTTCTGTTTTACCAACGAGTGTGTACTGGGCAATTCCTTCGGCATTCTCACCCAGCGCGACCACGGCAATACAGCAGCCTTCAAGGAGTGATGCCAGCGCGACAGTTAACGAAAATGCGCCGCGCAGTTTCAGGCGCGTTTTAGGCGCGAATCCCGCCTGTATGCTGTCACTGTGACGCACCGCAACGAGATCTAACCCCTTCTCCTTTCCGATACGCCGGATATCCTTCATCGGGCTACGCTGAGCCCGGATGTTGTGCCAGGTAAGCCCGATTACAAATCGACGCTTGTTAAAAACAAGCACCCGAATTTTCCCTTCATCCTGCAGGGGCATGGGTTTAACTTCATTTTTTTTCATGGCTGTCACCGAATATACGGAGTGACGGTGATAACAAAGGACTGGCGTGTTTTATTTCCTGAGCGCTGGCCACCGGTGATCAGATTGTCTGGTGAGAACATGCCTTGCTTATCCGCGCTATTCACATTCTGCTCAAGACCGCTAATCACTACGGTCTGGCCAGGTTTCAGCCACACACGTTGCGGAACAGACCGTGAATCAACTTCAGGTGCTTCAAGTTTTTCAGAAGCTGTACCTGAACTGATAGAGCGCAGCTGGATCAGGCTCGATATGTTGAGGAACATATTCAGCATCATGCGATCCCCTCCCTCCAGAATTTTAGGGAAGATAGTGATGTTGGTTCCTGTGGTTACTGAGCCAGGCGTCAGCGTCTGCGATGGAAGCGAGGTATTTCCGGACGCATACACCGTTGTTGAAACACTTTTGAGGTAAGCGATCTGACGTCCGACTACTACCGATGCAGAGGCCATATTGGTTGTCATCAGCGGAATAGTTCGCACATCCGAAACATTTGCCTGCTTGGATAGCGCATCAAACAGGAATGACGAACCGGCAAACTGTCGGGCGCTTCCAGTAGCCGTATCGAGCACAGAGAAACTGACCGAACCGGCATCTGCAATGGTGCCAGCCGGGCCGGCCAGGTTGATACCGTATTTACCGGCCAGCGTTTTATAAATCACGCTCCAGTCAATGCCCACGGCGTCACTGGTATCAGTATTAACCGTATAGATAACAACCTTGAGGTTTACCTGCTTGCTAAGCGCTTTATTCTCAGAGGTAAGGTATTCACCTACTCTTCTGACTACATCCGGAACATCTGTGACAACTACCGTGCCAGTGGTTTTGTTCATATCGAGGCGGCCAATCCCCGGCGTCAGCATGCTTTCTGCAGTCGCTTTGAGATCGTCATACAGGTTGTTACCCATAACCACATCAGACTTGAGGTTGGTGCCACTCTCACCAGAAACACCGCCGCTGTTGCCGCCAGCACTTCCACCCTGTCCACCGCCATCTGAACTGCTGCTGTTGGATACGCCACTCACAACAGAGCCGGTCAGATTGTATTTGGCATCTGAAGGCTCAATGTCGAAGCGCTGCGTCTGGAGATAAAAGAACGTGATCATGCCATTTTCAAACTTCCACGAAATCCCCAGCCTGGCGGTAACGATATCCAGCAAACCCGCGAGTTTTCCGTTGTAGCTCACATCTGAAAAAGTTCTTGATACGCTGCTGGCTGCCGGGGAAGAACCGGAACCGGAACCAGTACCGGAACCAGTACCGAACGAATCAAGCGGTCGCATGTCTCCGGGTGCCAGCGCTGGCGATGGCACGCTGGTTAGCCGCTGTGTAGGCGATCCACTGCCAGAGGATTGCTGACCGCCCAGGAATGCCGCCGCATCAGGAGTAACGCGTGTGGGAAAGTGGCATACCGTTGTAATGTCCTGGCTGAACTGCCAGATATCCTGCGGAGATTTCGCCCGATAAGGCATGTCACAGTTTATCAATTCGCGGGGCGCATCATATTTTGCGACCGGCAGCGGCACAGCGTTTACATACTGGCTGTTTTGAAACTGAACGATAGGCTGATTTTCCGCTGCCTGATAAATCAGTGAGGATGCCTGGTCTGCTGTATGGCCAGCTGAGCGGTTAACGTCATTGATACGGTCAAAGGCGCAACCATTCATCAGCAGCGCTCCGATGAGCACTGCCAGCATTTTTTTATTTTGCATTGTTATTTCCTGTCGCTAATGACGATGAGGCACTGCTGGCGATACCCGCTCACATAAAGTGGAACCTGGGCATGCTGATAAAGGTTAAACAGCTGGGCTGTTGCTGCTTCGAAGTCTGCAGCGGTGAAGGTTAATGAATAATCAATCGGATAATTTGTTGCGCTATCCCATCGGATACTCCATTTCCCGCCTGTTCCAGGGCAGCTTGATTGTGCGGCCCATGATTCAAACCCCTGTCTGAGCGTTGATCCCTTATCGATTCTCCAGATTTTCAGCTTCGGCTTAACCGGCTCTGCAGGCTTAATCTGCACAGCGGTAACAGCTGGCTTGATATGATCTGAGGACTGTTTAAACGGCGGAGTCACTACCGGCACGACAGGCATTTTCAGCATGCCGCCACTGGGTAATTTTGTAGCCGGCGCTGCATCGCTTTTTATTACTGCAGTTGGCGCGACGGCTTTAGCCGGCGCTGTGACGTTTTTAGCGGTCGGAGGCATTACCGTCTTACTTACTGGACTGATGTACCGAACCGTTACTTTTTTTAGTGACTCATTAATCTGTGGTTCCAGACCAGCGGCAGCCAGAGATTTCCTGAGTACAAATGGCCAGCGGTCGTTACCTTCCCATGACACCGTACCCGTAAAGCCGTTCAGGACGTCTGGCGCAAGCTGAACATCCCATGAAGCAGGAACGATAGAACGCACTGCTTTAAAGAGTGGAACGTGCTTACCGTTACCTGTAACCATATTATCCAGTCCGGAATAAGACGTTGATGCAGGCATTGAACGGTACTCACTGCGGCTTACTGCAGGTGTTATGGAGCTCATGGTTCTGGCCGTTTGTACCGGTGCGGTACTGGCCGTATCAAAATCAACCCAGTCGCCCTTTGGCTGTGAAAGCTCCATTGGTGAACTGCACGCTGCAAGTGAGTTAATAATCAGGCCGGATATAACGATACGATTACTTAACATATTTATTAAACGCTCCCCAAAGGAATACGCTGAATAAGGCGATGACCAGATAAATACTCGCTATCCGCTTATCAGCATTTTTTGCGTAATCAGAAGCCTTTTCTAAAGCAGGCTGGCAACTTTCAGGTAAATCCGGAGCAGCGCCAATAAGCTCTGGCGGTTCACTAATGGTTGGCGCTGTTTTTAAGGGATAATCATAATTGCATGAGTTAACCATTCCTGCCGGCGCACCTTCTGTAAGGTGCCGACCTTCATTGATAACGCCTGCTGACAACGAGCCTTTAAAATAACAAGTCACGACAAATATAAATAAGAGAAATGCTGGCACTTTTATCAAACTAAAAGTTACGGCACTGATAAATTCCCGGATGAATTTTCTATTTATATCAACTTTGAAAATTAGCATTCCTAGCCTCTTAGCAATTAGTGTTTCAACCGGCCAAACTTCTTAATAATGCTGTCGATAAACTCAGCCGGAGCCATTGCTGCAGGGCATTCTTTCATCAACATATCCTTACGGGCATCGGCTGTATGATCGGGGAGGAATGAGCCTTTGCTTTTTACCTGCTTTTTAAAGAAGTTATTAATTTCATCTTCGCAGCCGGTCTTCTCTGAACCATTGAATTTCCCCCACATACACATCGTCATATTGCAGGGTTCATCAGCTTTAACGGGCAGATTGAAGCCAGCAGTCATGCACAGCACAACCGCCGCTATTACGGTTTTTTTCATCATTTATTCCTGATTAGAATTCGGGGATTATTGCTGGCTGTCTATCTGAGGAACATCGACACGCTCACGGCGAGACTTTTCTTTCAAAATATCGTCACCCTGCGGCTTGGCCAGCTTAAGGCTCTGGTTCTGTCTGACGACACTTTTTACCATACCCTTCATCTGTTCCAGATTGCCCATAGGAACAGTGGGTACTGGATAAATGTTAGTGTCGGTTCGCTCAAGAAAAATCTTTTCGTTGTACCAGAAGATCTTATTCGCCCGGATCTTTAATCTTTTCGATTTAGCCGTTGCAGACATAAAAATCAGCTCTTCCTCGTAAGGAAGTTCATCAATCTCCTGTGGCAACATCAACGGGCGCGGCTGAAGCGTCCAGCTGCGCCCTCTTGACCGTTTCCCGCCATCAGAAAGACCGGCATTATCGGAAGCCACCTTTACAGTGGTATTACCTAACCGTTTACTGTATGCCGTTGCGGCTTCGATATCGCCAGGAGCGAAAACAATATTGATATGAAAGGTATCCATCAGCGCCTTACCGCCTTCTTTCCCGTAAATGTCATTGCCGCACAGCTGCATCTCGTTCTGGAAGATAATAATAAACCGTAAGCCAGCGCCACGAGACAGCGCCGGCGCGGTTTCCATAACCTCAATGCGCTTCATGATTGCAAACTCATTCATGAGAAAAAGAACCTGATACTTCAGACGCAACGAACCGTCTTCGCAGTGCCCGCCGCGCTCTGGCAACTCTTTGCTGTTTTCACGAATAGCCTGTGAATAAAACAGGTTCATCAGCGGCGCAAACTTTTTCATGTCTCCTTCGGTTACGCAGAAATAGACAGTGGTTGGTTCCTCACGCAGTTTACTGAAGTCGATATTTTCATCCGGGTTACTGCTTTCGGTAAGGGCCAGCGCTACCGTTTTTTCACCATATATTGCAAGCCTTGGTGTGAGAAAGCCGGTTAGCGTTGCGAAGTCTTTAGATTTGGACTCAGATACGATCATCGACATTTCGCGAACTGTCTCATCAGACAGTGGCTTGCCTTTAGCACTGCGCTCATCCATTTCCCGCTGAGCCCATACTCCCAGCTGGGTTCCCAATGAACCAATCTCATTTACCTGCGGCAGCGTTAGCGGATATTCCCCTTCTGTTTCGATAATGAACAGGCAGATAGCTACAAAAATATTCCCTGCCTTCACAAACCACGAGGCGTTTTTCTCGTTATCCGGCACATAAAGCGATGAGGCCATAGTGCGAAGATCACCTAAGCGCCACAGCGCATCACGGCGAATTGCGATAAAGGGATTCCAGCGGTGCGTTTCCAGCATGGCTGGCGAGAATCGTAAAACCTTCTGTCCACATGCAGCCCTGAATCCCGCCGTCAGATACCAGCTTTCAAACTTCACATCGTTCAGCACAATGCTGTGAGGATAAGAAAGCATATTAGGTATGACGATCCCCACATCTTTACCGCTGCCTGGTTGCGCGGCCAGCATCATGTATGTCTGACCATAAGCCGCCAGGAAGTTATCTGAGTACGGGTCTTTTCCCATCAACAACGCAGGATATTTTGCGATCCGGGTCTGACGTGGCCGGCCTTCGATGATTTTCCATCCAGCCGGAAGCTTTCCTGAGTGAGTTTTACTTTTCACTTTTCGCTCTCCGTGTACCATATTTTCCGCAGTTCGCGACGATTAGCGAAGCGCGCTCTCCCATGCAGGTTGTTCTTGCTGTTATCCGTTTTGGCCAGAAAACTAAGAACCGTTATACCTACGGGCAGAAAAGTTATTGCCGCCGTTACACACCATGCCCAGGGCAGCATAGTCTTGCCCTTATTGGTCAGTGATATTTCGCCCTGGCTCAGTAGGGTAAACAGCCCAGGCGTTCCCCGTTGATAACCTGTCATGGAATACCAGGCCCAGCCGCCTGCATAGAGGCCAATCACAAAGAAAATTGCTGTCATTAAAAGAATCAGCAGGAACACTTTCAGAGTCATATTTATTCCTTTCTGGATTGCTGAATTGCACTTTCGAGCGATGCGCCGTTAAGCAACGCCAGCTTGATTTCTGGCTCATAAGTGACGCTCAGGATCTGCGTTTTCTCCATGTACATCACCACGTCAAATGAGGTGCGCACCCGGCGCTCGATATAATCAATATCCAGACCGGCACCAACTTTTGATTGCTTAATCAGGCCGGTAATCCGGGCATAGCCTTCTTTGTCGCTGTTTGAGTGCGCGGTGGTGATTGTGCCCGGATGGCCTGTGTTCAGGACTTCCATGAAATCCCATGCTTCATCGCCGGTTAACTCAGCCAGAAAGATGTGATCGCCCTTCATACGCATGCAGCAGGAAACCAGTTCTTTTGGCGTAACATAATCGCCGTAAAGCAGATGAACATGATTGAGGTGTAACGGCAGCTTGAGCTCGTTGAGTTCTTCAATCGTCAGCAGCCTGCATTCTGGGGGGTAAATATCAACAACGGCTTTCGCAAAAGTGGTTTTACCCGATCCTGTTCCCCCAAAAATGATGATGTTGAGTTTTCGCTTTACCGCCTGGCGGAAAAACTGCACAAAGTGACCGTCTTTAACCAACTGCTTTAGCTCAATCTGCCAGTCCATCAGTTCCGTATGACTTTTTCTTTCCTTGTTGGTCAGGTCAAATCTGCCGCTGCCGGCGTAGTCCTCAAGGCTGAAGCGTTCAAGGGAAGGCTTGCGGAAAGTCATAGAGACTGTATCTCTCTCGCACGCTGGCGGGATGACCAGCTGAGCCCGATATCCTTCACTGCCTGGCAGCTCGACAGTTTTGATAGGTGAGTTAACCGTCAGCACGCGGTAGTTATAAACAGCCAGTGTGTTAACCAGATGCTTACACAGATCAAGTGTCAGGTAAGGTGCTTCATGGCGCTCCCATCCTTTCCCGGAGGTTTCTGTCCAGATTTCCCCAGGCCGGTTTATTGCCACTTCCGTTACGCCAGGGCGACTGAGATGATCAAGCACACTGCACTGGTGCAAATAACCCGTAACGAGCTCATCAGGTGCAAGCGCATCTGAAGCAAATACATCTGCGTTACCCAGCAATTCAGCCTGGTTACTTAATGCATTGTTTGAGTACATTTTCTCTCCCTGAGATCAAAGTGGCCGGGGTGCGAAAAAGCCGGTGATCACAGCCAGTATCAGAAGGCACAGAGCGATAATCAGCCGTGTCGGAACCTTCTTTGTCAGCGATTCAAGCCTCTGCAATACGCCATCGAGGCTCGGCTGTGGCGTATGCAAAGCCAGATGCCCTGATGTAACAGCGTTCAAAGCATCCTGAGCGGCCTGTGAGTGTTTATCATGGCGCTTGTCAGATAAGTCGCTGCTGCGCCGTTTTAGTAAGCGATCGGCAAATGAGCCTGTCGGAACAATCAGATGGAAAACCGCCGTTGCCAGCGTTGGGCGCTTTACACGCTGTGAATCAGCTGTGTTCTGTTGCGACAGTGGGCAATCCCCGCTGTCGTGTGGTTGGTTTTCAGATTTCATTAGAGAGCCTTGAAGTGTTGCCCAAGAGGATTAACGCCTGGCCAGTTTTTAGATTTACCGGCTGTGACTAATTTATGCGCCGGGTTTTAAATACGGATGAGAAGTCGATATCCTGCGCCACAACGATGTTTATTACCGTTCCTGGATTTACAAAGGCTGTGGGTGGAATGCCAATGGTGTTATCGAGCATCTTTGATGCCAGATCTTCACTGCTGTTCTCGGTGTTATTGAATGAGAACTGGTTACTGTTATTTTTGCTCACCGCGTTCATGCCTCCCTTAAGCAAATCCTTAAATGTGGAGAGCAACACGGCTCCACCGGCACGTTTTCCCCAATGGTTATCGACTTCTGCATCTGTTCCGCTGCGCCCCATAGGATCAGTGCCCAGTCCATTAAGAGCAGCCCGTACCGGGCGTTCACCTGGTTGGCCTGTTGAGGTTTCCATGTCTGTCCAGGTCGTGAATACGCTGCTTTGACCGGCTTTTACTTCAATCTTTTGTTCGCCGTAAAAAATGGCCCCTGCGCGTGCCAGGATCACGCTGCCATCGGATGAATAAAGCGGCTGTAACAGATGGCATTCAACGAATCCCGGATAATCAGTGCGAATGCCTGTATCCAGCACGCATTGAAATGTAGAGCGCCGCCGCAGCAAAAACTTTTGTTCCGGTGCCAGTGTCGCTCTGGCCATTGCATATTGGCTACCACCACCAAGATTATCCAGTAATGAGCCGCCGCTTCCGCCGCCGCCGCTGCCGCTTAATCCATCTGAACCCGATGAGGAACCACCGGCACTTTTGGCAAGATTACGGGCAAGCTCGTTGGGGTCTGCGTTGATAAACTGCCTCATTCGCGCTTCCTGATCGCCGCCCCCGCCTGAATCCCCACCGCCATAAGCCGCACTGCCTCCGCCGCTGCCGGCGCTCATTCCGGTTGATTCGAAGCGGTTTATCTTGGCAAAAAGCTGTTCTTCTTCCTGCTGCTGGGGTTGAGCATAAGGGCTTTGATTGCTGCCCGCTTCAGAGCCTGCGGCTTCTGTATCATGGCTCTGTCGCTGCTGAGTACTGGCTGATTCTTCCGTTTTTTGACTGGCCGCAGAAGCTGCCGCTGTTTCTGTCTCTGCAGGCTTCGCCTCCGGTGCCGGCTTGTTCAGTATTTTGTCCATCTGCGCAGCCATGCTGTCATCCTTACCCGTGTCCTGCTGCAGTACCGGCGCGGCTTTTACACTGCTTTCATCAATAACCGGATCGGCCTTATCCATACTTGAAATCACTGCCCAGCCGAAAAGTACGGCCAGGACGATCACAAGCAGTACGCCACCGCCTATCGCAAAGAACAGCAATTTTCCATTCCCATTGCGGCGACCTGCAGGCTTGAGCGAAAAGTCGCCCCTTCCCACTTCTTTCGTATCAGTGGCTCCACCGCTGATACTGTTTTCAGTTGGTTCCATCTTTTTTCACCTCAAGAACTTCACCAGTCGTCGTTCCGTTGTAGTTGTACCAGCCGCTGTTGTTTGCCTTCGTACCCAGTGCAAGCACCAGTTTTCCCAGTCTCAAACGAATCTCCTGGCTGACCGAATGCACAACGACGATATCGTTAACGGGATGGCTCATAACGCGTGTCTCTGTACCATCCGGAAGCACCTGGAAAATAGCCGGACGCGGCGCGTTCGTCGGAAATCTGATACAGGTGAATGTTCCGTTATCCCATATTTCAGACGGGGCCAGCACCATGTCACCGCGACGACGATACTGGCGGTTGATAGCCGGCCCGTCACAGGGATTAACATTCATGCTGAGCCCCTTGAAAGGGGTTTCACCAACCTTTGGCGGCTGAGGATAATTGAATCGCATCAGATACGTCATCTGCGACGGCTTATCCGTCAGCTTCAGCTCAAACAGGTATGTTCGATAGTTGGTACTCACAAGTACGTTTGTTTCCGGATCAGTTGCAAAACGGCTGGGTTTGATAATCAACAACCCGCCCGCTTTGTTTGAGCCAATTATCCATTCTTTGGTTTTCCCCGGCACAAATGCGCCGGTGTCCATGTTGATTGTCTCGCCTGGCTGCAGCTGTATGCCTGTCGGACGCTCTTTCATGGTGTAAACGCGATAAACCTGATCGGGACTGTACATGGCAACCTGAACCCGCGAATCCAGCTGTGTTCCGCGCCCTGCTGTTTCGGCATCGGCTGCAGTCGCGTGCAGAAGTAGCAGGCAACAGAATGCGATGAATTTATAAGCTGTCATTGTCTGCCCCCGGTGTTAGTCAGAGTCGGTTCCCATCCCACAGTCAGATAACCTTTAGGGTTCAGCCACTCGTCTCCTTCTGTCTTAGCCGGATTCGAATTGTTGACTGAGATGAGAGAGATCCAGTTGGTAGGTTCTGCGCCCTGCACTTCTCTGCCATCGGCCATCAGAAGCGTCTGGCTGTATCGAACCTGATAACTGCGAATACTGCTGTCACCGCCGGAAAGCTTGTCCTGCTTACTGCGTGGCAGCTCAACTATTGAATTTATCTCAACCTGAATCTGCTGCTGCATACCCAGCTTTTCAGTGAATCCTTTTTTAGATAGCGCGAAGTTTTTGTAAGGAGTAAAAACCTCTGCAGAGGATGTTAATTCGATGAAAGCATAATTCGCTCTTTGCGAAGCCCAGTTGTAGGACTCATGAGCCATAACATAAGCGCGTATAAAATGCTTATCTTCAGCGACTTCAGGCGTATCACTCTTATTTTCAGCAGGTCTGACAATATCGACATACCCGCTATTTTTATCCACACGAATAACATACGGGACAACGGTTTTAAGCGGAGAGAGAGACATATTGGCGATAAGGCTCATCCCCAATAAAACACCAAGAAAAATTGAAAGGCGCTTTGAGCTTTTTGCCTTTTTCTTATAATCCTCAGCAACTCTTGTTTCAAACCACTTTGCAGCAGCCTGATACATTCTTTCAAGGCTGGCCGCTTCTTTCCTGTTTTCCTCAATGGCCCCGTCACCGTAGACAAGCTGACGTTCATCATCGTTATTCTTTTTAATTTTCTTACTTACACCCAGCATTATTTATCTCCCTGCTGTGCTTTTACTACTGGAGAATTAGCATCCTGCCAGTCGCCATAGGGTTGCGGTTTTTTTTCAGTAGAACTGCAGGCTGATAAAAAAAGCGCAGCGCAAAAAGCCGCACATAAAGCGATTCTTTTATTCATAACTAATTCCTGAATTTATTGGCTGGTAGGACGCGGAATGGTGATTACTTGATACGGTTTCTGCGTAGCCTCATTACGGTTTTCGCTGTACTTGATGCCATCTTAGTTGCCGCTCCCAGCCCGGTTCCACGGCCTATAATACCGCCAGCACCAGTTGCTCCGCTAGGTGAGCCCCCCATTATCGAAGCTGCATAGTTGGGGATTTCGGTCGCCAGCAGTGTAAACGCGCCAAAGTAAAGAAGCAGACTGAGGCAAGTAAGCAAATCAGTTTGAATTTCCCCATTCTTTACAACGTTTGTATTTATAAAAGCTATCTCCATGCCTAATACAACAGCAAAAAGAGCCTGCGCAAGCATAAATCCACCAAGCGTTCCTACCCAACCCCAAAAGTATTGCTGCGTTCGTGGAAAAACGGCAAAAGCAATAAATATGGGGCCAATCACCAGGATAAGCATGGTTGCACATTTAAGCGTAATAAGCGTACCCACTGCCACACCAAGAAACGGCAAGCCACCAACCAGAAGGAATAAAAGCGCCAGAATACCAAAGAAGGTTGCTTTGAGATTAGTGATTGAAAACTCCATCGCCTGAATAGTATTAATCAGCGAATCAAGATATGAAGAAATCACACTGTCAACGAGGTTATTACTTGTACCTCCTGTTCCTGCTATCGTATTACCAAGCCAGACCGGAAACTCCGTTACAACAGGTACAACGGTTGTGGTATACCATGTGACGCTAAAAGCCATCATCATTATTATGCTGGCTTTAAACATGGTCATAAAGACTTCCTGAATTACCTGAGTAATCCCCATAAAATACCAATACAGCGAATTCATCAGGATATAAATCATCCAGAAAAGTCCCCATATCGCGGCGATAACAGCCATAACTTTTGACACGTTACCCATTTGCGTTCTGGTTGCTGCGTCAATGGCATTGAACAGGGTAGCTGCTACCTGCACATCCATAATTGACCTTTGATTAAGAGGGAAATCTACTGATAACTTGGACGGGTTTTGGACTTGCCCAGCATGTAATCTTCGAAAGCCTGCGCGTTGCGCGTGTCATTAATTTTATCTTTCTGCTCCATCAGGTAGCGTGAATTTTCAAGCTGTGCCTTCTGATTCTGGATTTCAAGATACTCCTGCTGATAACGCAGGTTCAGCTGCTCACGTTCTGCCGGCGTCTGCACGGTGTTCAGCTGAGTTCGGAGTCCTTCGGCAGTCTTCACCCTTTTATTTGTCGCGTTATACTGATCTTCAAGAACGCCGGCCTGCGATAATAGTTTGTCAAAGGCGGCCTGCACTTTATTGTTACTGCTCTGCAATCCGTATCGGGCTCGAAGGTCGGTCAGGTCTTTACTCCGGGTGTACAGGTTTTGCCAGTCATTCACTGGCAGCAGACTGTTCAGCGTGGGATCATTGAGGAAATCGCCCAGCTTATTATTGCCAGTAACAATCCCCTTATAGTTCTCATACTGACTTTTGGCCTGTGCTATGGCATCACGAGCGGCTGTAAGCTGATCAAGTGCCTGTGAAGCTTGCTGCTGAGCATTGATGATCATCTGTGTTATTTCCGTGATACTCATGGTTGGAATACCTACAGCCATGACGTATCCCGGTATACTCTGCCCACCTATCAGCAGCGCTAAACTCAGCACAAGCGGCTTTACTCGGTTACGCTTCATTCTTCATTATCTCCAGATATTCATCATTAACAGGCTGGCCATAACTGCGCATACGTTCCATAAAGAGCGGCACCCATACATCCGGATCGGTAGTAGCCTTCTCCTGCCGCACAGTTAACGCAACCATGTGGTCAAGGAAAGGCTTTACCCATACGGCAGGATCATCACTCTTCAGTTTTGCCCTGACTTTTTTAGCAACACTGAGATTTATTTCAGTAGCAGACAACAACGGTAGCCAGTACTCAGTACGCGTGTTTAACGCAAAGCTGAGCATGACACCCTGATTCCCCTGCCTGACCAGCATTTCATAGCTGTACTGGCCCAGCTGTGCTATCAGGTCAAACTGCTTGCCCTTCACACCAAATTTCGCGTAATTCTCACGAGTAGCCTGATCATTAGCCATCCAGATTTGCGTTATCAGCTGCTGTACTATCGACGCACCATATTTAGTGTTCAGTGGTTGCTCTGGCGTCTGCGTATCCATAAGGATGAATTCCCCACGCATTCGTCCTGCATGCATAACCTCTGTAATCATGGTTGCAGTAGTTTCAAACATCAGCATTGCCCAGTACTCTGAAACCTGATTAACAAGCAGTTCTCCAGGATGGCGGGAATGCATACGTTTTTTAAGAAAATTCAGTGTATTAAGAAGAACCTCTGTCTCTTCCGGATGTTTGTCAACATAGTCAGTTTTGAGGATCGCGGTACAATCGAAAGCAATACGCCGAAAGTCTGCTGAATCAAACGTGTTGTGCGGGCTATCAAGAACCCATGCGTTCATCCCCGGCCCGGTGCGTCCCTGCACTGACCGGCACCACTTGGCCAGCCGGGATTTGAGACTATTAGCGCCAGTATCCTGAAGATACTGATGCAGAAGAGACATACATCTGGCCGAATGGTTAGCATGTTTCATTACCGAATCGATGCCCTGCTGTGCCTGGTGTTCATCGTTTTCATCCATGCCACCTGCACATACCTTCACCACATCAAATAACATCTGTCGCAGTTCGATTGAGTCTTCAAGCTGGAACAACTGAATACCGGTAAATTGGCCAGGCCTTATTGAAAAATATGCAGTCCCTAATGCTCGCAACATGTTTTCCATCGCGTTGTTATAGTCGATGGCAAAAACCAGCGGATTAAAGCGACTCAGAAATAGCATCAGCATGGCTTCAAACGTTGTTTTACCGGCTCCTGTCATGGCGTGCAGTGCAGCATGACCAGGCAACATTTTACCGACGCTGTTTTTACCTTCAGGGCTGTTATGCAGATTAAGCTGATGCATTCCACCATTCAGAGTACGCATCGGCATAAGCGCCGAACCATCCCCTAGTGGATTGCCTTTTGCCTTTCCTGCAGGCGTTATGTGTAGTGAGAAAAAGCAGGCCAGATTCTCTGTTGAGCGCGGCGAACGATAAATTACATCGGTATAAGCAGGAAACATCGTCAGCCAGGTATTGTGATTTGTGCTTGTCGAACGGACAAAATCAGCGGCACCGGCTTTCAGCATATTTTGTAGTTCAGAACCAAGCTTAACGGCCTTCTCAGGAGTATCACCGAACACGATCAGACTGGCATGATGCATTCCGAAAACACGCTCACCCTGCATCACTTCCTGTATAGCTAATTCCAGTTCGTCGGTCTGTCCGGATTCGCCTTCAGTAGATGCCAGGTCTGAACGCTGCACCGTCAGCCGATGCTTCATTTTATTGCGTTCTTCGTAATGGAAGGTCTGTGTCAGGCAGTAATCACACTGCATATCCAG
>Ga0308158_10000632_pt1 | contig 50918 bp, 41 predicted proteins | sample PhyBR2_FD_201038 | JGI IMG/M metagenome (GOLD analysis project Ga0308158, IMG submission 201038) | Phyllosphere microbial communities from UC Gill Tract Community Farm, Albany, California, United States - DLSLB.R2 | ecosystem: Host-associated > Plants > Phyllosphere > Unclassified | place: USA... | reverse complement strand
CCGCAGCGATCACGGGGATCGCCGCGGTGACGGTCTCGAGACCAGACAGGCGCGCGGGCGAGATCTGCTTCATGACCTCTTCGCGTGACATCAGACCCGCCTCGACGACCAGATCGGCCACGTTGCGGTTGGTGAGCAGCGCGGTCTTGGCGAGTGCGGCGGACGCCGCGTAGCCGATGAACGGAGTCAGCGCCGTGACGACGCCGACCGATGCGCCCACCATGGCGCCGAGACGCTCGCGATTGGCGGTGATGCCGTCGACGCAGTTGACGCGAAGAGTCCACATCGCCTGGCGCATCCACGTGATCGACTGGAAGATCGAGTGCGCGATGACCGGCTCGAAGGCGTTCAGCTGTAGCTGTCCGCCCTCCACGGCCATGGTGACCGTGACGTCCGCGCCCGCGACCGCGAAGGCGACCTGGTTGACCGCCTCCGGGATGACCGGGTTGACCTTTCCGGGCATGATGCTGGAGCCGGCCTGCATGGCGGGCAGGTTGATCTCGCCGATGCCGGCCTGCGGACCCGACGAGAGCAGGCGAAGGTCGTTGCAGATCTTCGACAGCTTGATGGCGTTGCGCTTCAGCGACGACGAGAACGACATGAAGGCGCCGGTATCGCTCGTGGCCTCGACGAGGTCGGTGGCGGTGCTGAGGTCGAGGCCGCTGATCTCACGCAGATGCTTGAGCACGGTCGGCGCGTAGTCGGGATGAGTCGTGATGCCCGTGCCGATGGCGGTGGCGCCCATGTTGATCTCGGTCAGCAGCGACGCGTTCTCGGTCAGTCGGCTGTGGTCCTCGCCGAGGGTCGTCGCGAACCCGTTGAACTCCTGACCGAGGGTCATCGGCACCGCATCCTGGAGCTGCGTGCGGCCGACCTTGAGCACATCGTGGAACTCGTTCGCCTTGCCGAGGAACGACTTGCGCAGCAGGTCGAGCTCGTCGAGAAGCGAGACGAGGTTCAGCGAGAGGCCGATCTTCACGGCGGTCGGGTAGACGTCGTTGGTGGACTGGCTGCGGTTGGTGTGGTCGATCGGCGACAGGAACGCGTAGTCGCCCTTCTCGCGGCCCGCCATCTCGAGCGCGATGTTGGTGATCACCTCGTTCGCGTTCATGTTGGTCGAGGTGCCCGCCCCGCCCTGGATCACGCCGACGATGAACTGGTCGTGGAACTCCCCGTCGATCACTCGCTGCGCGGCCGCATCGATCAGATCGGCCTTGTCGGCATCGAGGACCCCGATCTCCTTGTTGGCGCGAGCGCTGGCCTGCTTGACCATCGCGAGGCCGCGCACGAGATCGGGATATACCGAGATGGGGCGCTTGGTGATGGGGAAGTTCTGCTCGGCGCGCAGCGTGTGGACGCCGTAATACGCATCCGCCGGGATCTCGAGGCTTCCGATCGAATCGGTCTCTGTGCGGGTAACAACAGGCTCAGACGAGGCCATGTCACATCCTTGTGGGGGTAGTGGCGATCAGTGATTCGGGGGATGCCTCCAGTCTAGGACGCTTCAGCGACCGGGCTTGCGAGAGAACGCCTCGAGTCGCTGTTCGGGAGTGAGGGATGCCATCCGCTCGGCCCACTCACTCGTGAAGAAGTCCGCGGTCGGCGCCTCGACGACGGGCACGACGGTGTGCGTGATCGTCTCGGGGTATACGTGCACGAGCTGGAACGCCTGCGCGGCGTCCATGCCGTTGACCTCCACCGCCGGTCGCGCCACGTTCATCGTGTAGCAGGTGGCGGATGCCACGCTGACCGGGACCCCCGCGAACATCCCGTGAGACGAGTAGTGCAGGTGGCCGGCCAGGATCGCTCGTACGTCACTGCCGTGGATGACGCGCGCGAGGTCGTCCTGGTGTCGCAGCTCGAGGATGTCGAACAGCGGGATGTGGCTGGGCATCGGCGGATGGTGCATCGCCAGGATCGTGCCGTGCGGTGCGGGTTCGCTCAGCACGTCTCGCAGCCAGTCGAGCTGGTCGGAGCCGAGGTCGCCGTGGTGCCAGCCGGGCACGCTGGTGTCGAGCGCGACGAGTCGCAGTCCGCCCAGGTCCCACACGCCCGTGACCGGCTGCTCGGTGGGCGGCAGCTCGAGAAGGTGCTGACGCAGCGCCGGGCGCTCATCGTGGTTGCCCGCCACCCAGATCACGGGGCAGCCCAGATCGTCCGCGAAGGGCTCGACTGCGGCGCGAAGTCGGCGATATGCGTCCGGCTCACCCAGGTCGGCGAGATCGCCGGTCACTACGACGGCCGCGGGATCGCAGTGCGTCGCTCGGACCGCTTCGAGGGTGCGTGCCAGGTTGTGCGCCACGTCGTAGCGCTCCCCCAGCCGGCCGCCGTCTGCGAGCAGATGCGGATCGCTGAGGTGCACGATCACATGGGAGGCCGGGTCGTGGCTGCCGAAGGCGAACGGGGCTGACATGCGCCAAGCCTAGAGCCGGCCTCGCCGCAGCGCCCACCGGTCGGGGCGGCGGGGCGCGTCAGTGACCGACGACGATGAGCAGGATGCCGCCGATGACCGCGAGCGCGCACAGCGCGAAGCACGCGATCGCGGCGACGAAGGCGAGCGTCTTCTGACCCTCGCTCAGCGGGCTCTTCCGAGCGGCCTTCTCGGCCTGCTTCGCGGCGCGCCTGATCTCCTTCTCGGAGAGCACCGTGATGGCATCCGTGAACTCCACCGGGGTCACGACCGGCACGCGACCGGCGCGCACCAGCATCCGCAGGCCCAGGGCGTAGAAGAGCACGATCGATCCGGCACCGAGCAGTGCGGCGCCGAAGACGTTGAGGAAGGCGATCCAGTCGATCGAGATCATCGTGCGTCCTCCTGCTCGTCAACGGCGATGTCCCACTCGGCGAGCTTCGCGCGTTCCTTGCGGCTCGCGCTGAGCAGCTCCCATTCCTGCGCCGCGCGCTCAGCCTCGGCGAACTTGTCGGCGGCCTTCTGCGCCGCGCGCTTTGCGGCCTTCACCTCCGCGGGCGAGGCGCCCACCTTCTTCAGCTTCTTCGCACGGCGGGCGGCGCGCTCGGCTTCATCCGCCTTGCGCTCTGCGCGCTCGAGAGCGCGCATCAGCTCGATGCGCGTCGCGCGGCGCGTGGGCCCGGGCACCTCGGGCTGATCGACGGCGAGACCGGACTCGGCGACGTCGCTCATCGCGTTGGCGTGGGTGACCTCGTTGCGGCGCGAGTACATGAACAGTCCGACGATGATGACGAGCGCGAGCACTGCGTCGATCGCGACGCCCCAGGTGCCGAGCCAGATCACGAGCAGCGCGGCGAGCGCGCCGACGCCGCCGGCGGCGGGGAGGGTGAGCAGCCAGCCGATCGCGATGCGGCCGGCGGTCGCCCAGCGCACGGTGGCGCCGCGGCGACCCAGTCCCGAACCGATCACCGAGCCCGACGCGACCTGAGTGGTCGACAGGGCGAAGCCGAGGGCGCTCGAGGCGAGGATGGTCGCGGCGGTCGAGCTCTCTGCTGCGAAGCCCTGCGCTGGCTTGACCTCGGTCAGGCCCTTGCCGAGCGTGCGGATGATGCGCCAGCCGCCCAGGTAGGTGCCGAGCGCGATCGTGAAGGCACAGGCGACGATGACCCAGAGCTGCGGCTCGTGATGCGCCCCCGACTGCCACCCGATCGTGATCAGGGCGAGGGTGATGACGCCCATCGTCTTCTGGGCGTCGTTCGTGCCGTGCGCGAGCGCGACGAGTGAGGAGGTGAAGATCTGTCCCCAGCGGAAGCCGGAGCGGCCGTCTGGCTTGCCGTCGTACCGGCGGGTGACGCCGTACGCGATCTTGGTCGCCGCGAACGCGATGAGCCCCGCGGTGAGGGGCGCGATGACGGCCGGGAGGATGATCTTCGAGAGCACCATGCCGAAGTCGATGCCTGTCGCGCCCACGCCGACGAGGGTCGCGCCGATCAGGCCGCCGAACAGGGCGTGCGACGAGCTCGACGGGAGGCCCAGCAGCCACGTGAGCATGTTCCAGGTGATCGCGCCGATGAGGCCCGCGAAGATCAGCGGAAGGAACACCTCGGCGCCCATCTTGCTGATCGCGTCCTCGCGGACGATGCCGCCGGAGACGGTCTTCGCCACCTCCGTCGAGAGGAACGCGCCGATCAGGTTCAGGACGGCTGCCAGGAGCACCGCGGTCTTCGGCTTGAGCGCGCCGGTGGCGATGGGCGTCGCCATCGCGTTCGCGGTGTCATGGAATCCGTTGGTGAAGTCGAAGAAGAGTGCCAGCGCGATGACCAGCACGACGACGAGGGCTGCGGTTTCCACCGGTCTCTTTCGTTGGGACTGCCAGGGAGGGGCCGAGAGCTCGGCTGTGACGAACGAAGAGTTCACCGTGGGTTTGTCATCCGTTAAAGGACCCTCATGAATCCTCCCACCCTGCTCGGTCGGGGTCAACTCGCCGGGTAGCGTGGCAGGGTGACCGACACCAGCATCCGGCCGCCCGAGGCCGCCCGCCGCATCACCACCCGCTCCCACCACGGCGACCGCTTCGACGACGCCTACGAGTGGCTCCGCGCCAAGGAGGACGGCGAGGTCATCGCGCATCTGGAAGCTGAGAACGCGTACACCGAGGCACGCACGGCGCACCTCGAACCGCTGCGGGAGAAGCTGTTCCAGGAGGTCAGGTCGCGGGTGCAGGAGACCGACCTGTCTGTGCCGACCCGGCGCGGCGACTGGTGGTTCTACGGCCGCACGGAGGAGGGTGCGCAGTACGGCATCCACTGCCGCACTGCGGTCACCGGCGACGACTGGACTCCCCCCGTGCTCGAGCCGGGTGCCCCGGTCCCCGGCGAGGAGGTGCTTCTCGACGGCAACATCGAGGCCGAGGGACACGAGTTCTTCTCCCTCGGGGCGTTCGACGTGTCCGACGACGGCACCCGCCTGCTCTGGGCGGTCGACGTCGAAGGGTCGGAGCTCTACACCGTGCACGTTCGCGACCTCGTCACCGGCGAGAAGCTCGACGACGTCATCCCAGACACGGGCCAGGCGTTCTTCACTCCCGACGGCACCGCCATCCTGTACACCACGCGCGACGAGGCGTGGCGGCCCGACACCCTCTGGCTGCACCGCATCGGCACGCCGGTCGATGCCGACGTGAAGCTGTTCCATGAGCCGGACGAGCGGTTCTGGATGGGCGCCGGCATCACCCGCAGCCGTCGTTACCTGGTGATCGGTCTCGGCTCGAAGATCACCAGTGAGGAGCTGCTGATCGATCTCGCCGACCTCGTCGCCGATCCCGAGCACGCCGAGGCGCAGGTCGTCTGGCCGCGGCGCGAGGGTGTCGAGTACTCGGTCGATCATGCTGTCGTCGACGGAGAAGACCGCCTCTTCATCCTGCACAACGACGAAGCCCTCGACTTCGAGCTCGTCGCGGTCGCGGCATCCGACCCTCAGGGCGAACGCCAGGTGCTCATGCCGCACCGGCCGGGCAGGCGCATCATCGACGTTGACTGCTTCCGCGACTTCGCGACGCTCGAGTACCGCAGCGAGGGCCTCGTGCGCGCGGGCGTCATGGATCTCGCCACGGGCGCGCTCGACGAGGTCGAGTTCGACGAGCCGCTGTTCGACGCGTACTTCAGCGGCAACCCCGAATGGCACTCGCCTTTCCTGCGGATGACCTACACGTCATTCGTCACGCCGTCGCAGGTTCTCGATCTCGAGGTCGCCACAGGCGAGAAGCACCTGCGCAAGCAGATGGCGGTGCTCGGCGGGTATGACCCGGCCGACTACGGTCAGCAGCGGGTGTGGGCGACCGCGCCCGACGGCGCCCAGGTGCCCATCTCGCTGGTCTGGAAGCGATCGTTCGGCGACCCCGGCGAACAGCCGCGGGCCCTGCACCTGTACGGCTACGGCTCGTATGAGCACTCCATCGACCCCGGCTTCTCGACCATGCGGCTGTCGATGCTCGACCGCGGCGTCGTGTTCGCGGTGGCGCACGTCCGGGGCGGCGGCGAGATGGGCCGCGACTGGTACGAGCAGGGCAAGGAGCTGCACAAGCGCAACACCTTCACGGACTTCATCGCATGCGCGCAGCACCTCGTCGACACCGGCGTGACGACGCCGCAGCAGATGGTGGCCGAGGGCGGCAGCGCGGGAGGCCTGCTGATGGGCGCCGTCGCCAACCTCGCACCCGAGCTGTTCGCAGGCATCCTCGCCGGCGTGCCGTTCGTCGACGCGCTCACGTCGATCCTCGATCCCTCGCTGCCGCTGACGGTCGTCGAGTGGGACGAGTGGGGCGATCCGCTGCACGACGCCGAGGTGTATGCGTACATGAAGTCGTACACCCCGTACGAGAACATCCGGGAAGATGTCGCGTACCCGCGGATCCTCGCGATGACCTCGCTCAACGACACGCGCGTGCTGTACGTCGAGCCGGCGAAGTGGGTCGCTGCTCTGCGCTACGCCGGAGCGGCCGACGTGATGATGAAGTGCGAGATGTCGGCCGGCCACGGTGGCGTGAGCGGACGCTACAACTCCTGGCGAGAGCGGGCGTTCGAGCTCGCCTGGCTGCTGGACGTGCTCGGCCTGGCCGACTGATCGGGGTCGCCGGCTGCGGCGACCATGGCCCGCTCCGGATGCCCTGGCGCCGGGCATCCGGAGGCGGGAGAGATCCCGGCCGGACGTCCCGCGTCAGCCGAAGAGCGCGGCAGCCTCGTCGTACCGCTCGCGCGGCACGGTCTTGAGCTCTCCGAGCGCATCCGCGAACGGCACTCGCACGATGTCGGTGCCGCGCATGGCGACCATCTGGCCCCAGCACTCGTCGATCAGCGCATCGGCGGCGTTGAGACCGAGCCGCGTGGCGAGAACGCGATCGAAGCCCGATGGCGAGCCGCCGCGCTGGATGTGGCCGAGCACGGTCGAGCGGGTCTCGATGCCGGTGCGGCGCTCGATCTCCGGGGCGAGGACCTCGCTGATGCCACCGAGGCGCGGGCGGTTGAACGCGTCGAGGCCCTTGTCGCTGTACGCCTCGTCCATGCCCGTCAGGGTGAAGCCCTCCGACACGACGACGAGTGGAGCGCGCCCCCTGTCGTGCGCACTGGTGACGAGAGCGCAGATCTCGTCCATCGACATCGGCACCTCGGGGATGCAGATGACGTGGGCGCCGGACGCCATTCCGGCGTGCAGCGCGATCCACCCCACGTGCCTGCCCATGACCTCGGCGACCATGCAGCGCTGATGCGAGTCGCCCGTCGTCCGCAGGCGGTCCATGGCGTCGGTGGCGATGTTGACGGCGGTGTCGAAGCCGAACGAGTAGTCGGTCGCGTGCAGGTCGTTGTCGATGGTCTTGGGGACGCCGAGCACCTTGATCCCGTCCTTCGACAGGCGGTCGGCGGCGGCGAGGGTGCCCTCTCCCCCGATCGCGACGACACCGTCGATGCCGTGTGCGGCCAGCGTCTTCGCGATCTTCTCGGCTCCGCCGCGCGGACCCTCATAGGGGTTGGTGCGGCTCGTGCCGAGGATCGTCCCGCCGACCTTCGACAGGCCCTTCACCTCGTGGCGGGTGAGAGGGAAGAAGTCGCCGTCGACCACGCCTCGCCAGCCGTCGCGGATCCCGACGAACTCGAGGTGGTGGTTGGTGGTGCCCTTCAGCACGATGCCGCGGATGACCGCGTTGAGCCCGGGACAGTCGCCGCCGCTGGTGAGAATGCCGATCTTCATGCTGGTGCCTTCGCGCTTCAAGGGGAAAGGGGTAGAGGAGGCGACGCTGCCCGTTGTCGACCCTAGTGCTGATCGCGTCGATAAGCCATTCGAACTGCGCGAAAATGACGGATCTTGCCGACCGACTCGGCACCGATCACCGCTTCTTGGCTGCACACCCATCCATCAACGCAGAATGGGCGCTAAGAACCGAGGTTCTTAACGCCCATTCTCGGGGATATGTCACTCCCCGCCGAGAGCCTCCCGCAGCAGGTGCATGAGAGCGGCCAGCTGCACCGACTCGCCCGGTTCGTCCGCCACGGCCTCGCCGTCGAGAGCGCGGGCAGCGAGGCCCTGCTTCTGGTCGATGAGCTCGGCGATCTTCGTGTCGAGAGTGTGCGCGGCGATGATCCGCCATGCGGTCACCGGTTCGTCCTGACCGATGCGGTGCACGCGGTCGATCGCCTGGGTCTGCTCGGCCGCCGTCCAGCTCAGCTCGGCGAGCACGACGTTCGAGGCGACCTGAAGGTTCACGCCGACGCCGGCGGCCGTGAGCGAGCAGACCGCGACGCCGACCTCCGGGTCGGTGTTGAACGCGTCGATCGCCTGCTGACGCACCGGCGTCGTCTGGTCACCTCGGATCGACACCGATTTGATCCCCGCCGCGGCGAAGTGCGCCTCAGCCTGATCCATCACATCGACATGCTTGGCGAAGAACACGACCTTCTCGACGGAGCGCTGCAGCTGTGCGGCGTAGTCGGCGGCCAGCAGCGCCTTGGCCTGGCCGATCTTGCGCACCATAGTGAAGACGTTGTCTCCTCCGGCTCCCGCGGCCTTCGACTCCTCGAGCTCGTTGTGGGCGACGAGACGCACGATGTCGTCGTCGATCTCCCCCGCTCCCACGGATGGGCCGTGGGTCGCCGCGCGCGCCTCGACGATACGACGGTACTTGGCCGCCATCCGCTCACCCAGCTCACGCTCGGCTGCCCGGATGCCACGGCCGAACTCGTCATCCAGCTGCACGGGCAGGTCGGCGATGAGCTTGTCGGGCAGGTCGGCGGCGACATCCTTCTTCTTGCGCCGGACGATGCCCATCGAGATGACCGCGTCGCGGGCCTCGGCGTAGAACGACTTGTCGGCGGGGGTCAGCCCTGTCGCATCCAGCTTCTCCATCAGCGCCGGCTCGGGCTTCTCTCCGTTGGTCCAGCCGAGGAAGCGCCAGATGGCGTCGAAGTCCTCGACGTCGTTGATCAGCGGCGTTCCGGTCAGCGCGAGCATGAGCGGGTTGCGCTCTCTGTCGCGGATCCGGCCGGCGAGCGCCAGGACGTTCTGCGAACGCTGCGACGACAGGTTCTTGATGAAGTGGGCTTCGTCGACGACCATGCCCTTCAGTCCGATCGAACCCAGCCACGAGAGGTGCCGGTCGAGGATCTCGTAGTTGACGATGAAGACGTCGGCGAACGCGTCGATATCGGCTCCGTCGCCCTGGATGACCGCAGCGCGGCGCTGCGGCGTCCAGCGCTCCACCTCGCGCGCCCAGTTCATCTTCACGACGTTGGGCACGACGACGAGCAGCGGGTATGCGTTCGCGACCGAGGCGGCGAGCACCGACTGGGCGGTCTTGCCGAGACCGGGTTCGTCAGCGAGCAGGAAGCTGCGGTGTCCGCCGCGGACCGCTTCGACGAAGCGCGACTGGTGAACCATGACCTCTCGCCCCTTCGGCGAGATGTGGTCGTACTCGGGCGTTGGCGGCAGCTCCATGCTGGCCGCTCCCCCGCCTGCTCCCGACTCGAAGGCCTTGTAGAGCGGTCCCATCAGCTCCCAGCCGTCGAGACGGCGACGGGGCACGGAGGTGGCTCGAGGCGTGAGGTCGGGCGCGAGGAACGGGGATGCCAGCAGGCGCGACTCGACCGAAGGCGGCGTGACCTGCTTCTCGGCGAGGGCCGCCGGCACGACCGGGGTCTGGACGATCGGTGCGATGTCGGTGATCACGAGCTCTTCGGGCGCCAGTTCCGCGCCCGACTCGAGCAGCCAGTCTCGACGCATGCGCTTGGCGACCGGGGAGGTCGCCTGATCCGCCTCGAGCAGCTGGATGAGCGAGGTGTCTCGCGCGGCGGTCTTGGCGAGGATGGTCGCCACGCCGTCGAGCCGCTTGAGCAGCTCTGCCCGGGACGCATCGGTCAGCTCGCCGTCCGCCTTCACCCGTGCGCGCTCCTCGCGCACCAGGAACGCGATCACCTGGAACTTGACCCGGTTCGTCGGGCCCAGCTTCGCGCGCTGCGCCTTGGCCTCGATCTCGCGAACCTTGCGGGCGAGGATCGGGATCAGGGGCGCCTCTTCATCTCGACGGGACGTCTTCTTTCGCCGCGGGGCGGCGGTCGCCGTGCTCGGCATGCTCCTCCTGAGCGTGAGTGCCGAAGTGCCGAAGCGGCCTTCGGTTCGTTGCTGTCATCCGCGTGTGGCGCCAGCCAGGACCGTGCGGATATACGTGCTCGGCTGCGCGCACATGGCGGCTGTCGACGAGCACTGCTTCGAGTTTAGGCCATCCGGCCGGGGAAAGCCCGGACGAGACTCCGAGTACACCGCGAATTCAGCTGAGTGCGAGCCGTTCGCGAGCGACCGCGACGTCATCGGCGATCTGCGCGATGAGCGAGTCCATGCCTTGGAAAGCCACCATTCCGCGCAGGTGATGGGTGAACTCGACCGTCACGCGGTGGCCGTACAGGTCGAGCCCGATCTCGTCGAGCACGTGCGCTTCGACCTGTCGCCGGTCGACATCGTCGAAGGTGGGGTTGGTTCCCACCGAGATGGCCGCGGGGTGCCGGATGCCCGTGTCGTGGTCGACCAGCCAGCCGGCGTACACGCCGTCTGCCGGTGCGAGGGCGTCGATGACCTCTGACAGGTTGGCGGTCGGGAATCCCAGCTCGCGGCCGCGCTTGAGCCCGTGCACCACTTCGCCGGTGACGCTGACCGGACGCCCGAGGACGGCGCCGGCCTGATCCACGTCTCCTGCGGCGAGCAGCTCACGCACCCAGGTCGACGACACACGTCGTCCTCCGCCTTCGGGCGTGACGTCGTCCACGACATCGACCGTGAAGTCGTGCTGGGGTCCGAGCTTCTGGAGCAGCTCCGGGTCGCCGACGCCTCCGCGGCCGAACCGGAAGTCACGGCCGACGAGGATCGTGGTCGCGTGGAGCGCGTCGACGAGGATGTCTCGAACGAAGTCCTCCGCGGGCAGCGCCGCAAGGGCACGATCGAAAGTCAGCACGAGCGTGGCATCGAGATCGAGCTCGCCGAGCAGTTCGATCTTGCGCTCGGTGGCCACGACGTTCTCGGGGCACAGCTCGGGGCGAAGGACCTCGAGCGGGTTGCGGTCGAAGGTCACGGCGACGGTGCGCGCGCCCACAGCGCGGGCGTCTTCGCGCATGCGATCGATCACGGCGCGGTGCCCGACATGCACTCCGTCGAACTTGCCGATGGCGACGACCGAGCGCCCGAAATCGGCGGGCACCTCGGACGGGTCGCGGAAGACGATCATGCCTTCTCCCCCGTGGGGCGGTGCGTACGCAGCCACCACAGTCCGAAGACGGGCAGCACGAGCGGCACGAAGAGATACCCCATCCCGAAGTACGACCACACGCTGTCGTGGCCGAACAGCGCCGGGGCGAGCAGGCTGAGCGCACCGACGACGACGACACCCGTCAGCTCGAAGACGATCGCCACCCAGGCGACCGTGTACCAGCCGCGCCGGTGTGCGAGCACGAGGGCGAGCGTCGCGAGGATGTACACCACAGCGGCCAGCGCTGAGAGGCTGTACGCGAGCGGCGCCTCATCGAAGCGCCGGACGATCTGGACGAAGCTGCGGCCGGTGGCGGCCAGCGCCATCACGGCGTAGACGATGACGAGGACTCGGCCGATGCCCGTCATCCGGGTGCGCGAAACGGTGTGGGACATTGCGTCGTCCATCTTACGCTCGACGACACCCTCGACCGGCGGCGTCACGCGACCTGCAGCGTCCAGATGGCCTGCATCCGCCACAGCATGATGGCCAGAGACAGTCCGATCACGCCCAGGATGACCGTGCTCCACCGAGTGCGATCGAGCAGCGCCCACGCGGTGCCGCCGATGGGCAGCAGCACGGCCGAGATCAGATACACCCAGAACTCGAGCAGATCTCCGGTGGGCGGGTTTCCTGCCAGAGGCGCGATGATCGCGACGATCACCTGGGCGATCAGCAGCAGCTCGACCAGCAGCAGACTGCCGACCGTCCAGTCGCTCGGCCGCCGGCCGGCGAGACCGGCCACCACGCAGAAGAGTCCGGCGGCGCACGCGACGGCGATCTGAGTGAGCGTGAACCACAGGATCATCCCTGCACCTCCGGCATGTTCATCGCGCTCTTGATGTCTCGGCCTCGCGCCTCGACGACGCCGACCAGCACGCCGTCGGGATCGATCGCCGCGACCTCGGATGCCTGCAGACGGCTCGCCTGCCCGCTCAGCCGCTTGCCGTGGCGAAGGTCGCGGGCCTCGTCCGCCGTGACGTCGAGCACGGGCATGGTTCGGGCGGCTGCGGCCGCCGGCGTCAGCGTCGGCGCTCCGTCGAGCTGATCGATGCTCACGGCGCCCGCGATGTCGAATCCGCCCACACGGGTTCGCCGCAGAGCGGTCAGGTGACCGCCCACGCCGAGTGCCGCCCCGAGGTCACGGGCAAGGGCCCTGATGTAGGTTCCCGAAGAGCAGTCGACCACGACGTCCAGATCGATGACGCCCCCGTTGCGTCGCGTCTCGAGCACGTCGAAGCGTGAGACGGTCACCTGCCTTGCGGCGAGCTCGACCGCTTCGCCCGCGCGCACCCGGTCGTATGCGCGCCGGCCGTCGACCTTGATGGCCGACACCGAGCTGGGCACCTGCGAGATCGCGCCCGTGAGCGCGGCGACACCTGCGCCGATGCGTTCATCGGAAGCCGCCTGGAGGGCAGCGGGCTGAGCGGATTCGACCACTTCGCCCTCGGCGTCGTCGGTCGTGGTGCTGACGCCAAGACGGATCGTCGCGATGTAGGTCTTATCGGCGCCGACGATGTAGGTCAGCAACCGCGTCGCGCCTTCGATGCCGATCACCAGGAGGCCGGTCGCCATCGGGTCGAGAGTGCCTGCGTGCCCGACTCTCCGGGTGCCGAAGGCGCGTCTGATGCGGGCGACCACGTCGTGGCTGGTCAGCCCGCCGGGTTTGTCGACGAGCAGGATGCCGGGTGAGACCATCCCTCCAGCGTAGAGCGTGTCACCCGCAGACCTCGTACGGCGGTTCGTCCAGAAGGGTGAGGGTGATGGCGCTCACCGCGTCGCGGTCCTCGGCGAAGGTGAAGAACAGCGAGCCTTCGCCGGCACCGTCCACTCGCAGCATCTCCGCTTCGCCGATGGTCGAGGTCTGCTCCTCGGCATCCGGATGCGCGGCCAGCACCTCTGCGCGAGTCGATCCGAAGCCGAGGACGTCTGACGTGCGAGGGCCGTCCGACGGCGCGAGCGGCACGAGGGCCGCGACGTCGATGGTGGTGACCTCGCCGTCCTGCTCCGCGCTGTCGTGCACGAAGTACGCCGTCAGCGAGTGGTCTGGCGCGTTCCAGAAAGCGGCCCAGGAGCAGGTCTCGTCGACCGTCCAGGTCGGCACCGCCTCTCGCGCCTGCGAGAAGGGCTCTCCGAGCTGCACCGGCCCGATCGAGTTCTCCGTGACGATCCAGGATGCGGGATCGTTCAGGTCGAGCGTGGGCTCATCCGAAGGCGAGGTGGATGGCGACGGCGACGCGCTCGATGTCACCGGCGGGTCGGTCGGGGTTGCGGACCCGGCCGGGGCTGACGTGGCCGCGCAGCCGCCGAGCGCGGCCGTCATCACCACCGCTCCCAGAAGCAGGATGTTGCGCGTCGTCGTGCTGGTCATGTGCTCACCCTCCGTAACAGCCGAATAGGCTGGCGTTGTGCCGACGCCCCCGCCGATGTCCCCCGCAGCGGAGTGGCGTCAAGCCCTGGTGGAATGGTATTCAGGAGCGGCCCGCGACCTGCCGTGGCGTCGGAGAGCGTTCTCCGATCGTTATGGCGCCTGGGGAACGCTCGTCAGCGAGTTCATGCTGCAGCAGACGCCCGTGAACAGGGTCATCCCCCACCTCGAGGCCTGGTTGCACCGCTGGCCCACGCCGGCAGCCATGGCTTCTGCGACGCCCGCCGAAGTGGTGCATCAGTGGGCGAATCTCGGCTACCCCAGACGTGCGCTGTGGCTGCATCGCGCGGCGGTCGAGATCGTCGAGCGGCACGACGGGATCGTTCCACGAGACGTACCCGCGCTCCTGACGCTCTCAGGAATCGGCGAGTACACCGCGCGGGCGGTCGCCGTCTTCCACTATGGCGACAGGCATCCTGTCGTCGACACCAACACCCGTCGCGTGATCGCCCGTGTCGTCGATGGCCGATCCCAGCCGGGTCCGCCCGCCAGGCACGACCTGACGCGCATGAGCGAGCTGCTGCCCGAGTCCGAAGCGGAGTCAGCGGTCTTCAACGCCGCGGCGATGGAGCTCGGCGCGGTCATCTGCACGGCGCGGGCGCCGCGATGCGACGCATGCCCGGTGGCATCCGCCTGCGCGTGGCTTGCCGCAGGCCGACCCGACACGGGCGACACACGCCGCCGGCAGGCGCGGTTCGAGGGCTCTGATCGACAGGCGCGCGGAGCCGTGCTGCGCAGCCTGCGCGAGGCCTCCGGTCATGCGCTCCCTGCTGCCGAGGTCGTCGCCGACTGGCCGGATGCCGCACAGCGTGACCGCGCGATCGACTCGCTCGTGGTCGACGGCCTCATCGAGGCGGCCGACGGCATGCTCCTGCTCCCCCGCTGAGCACGGGAGCAGGTCGGATCAGTCCTCGTCCTCGTCGTCTCGACGGTAAGGGTCGGCCTCGCCCGCGTGCGTGGCAGAGGAGGCCAGCTTCGCGACCTCAGCATCACGCTCACGCGCCTCGCGGAGCAGGTCGGCGATGTGTCCTGCGCTCTCGGGCAGAGCATCCGGAATGAACTCGAGAGTCGGCACCAGCCGCACGTTGAGCTGACGACCGACCTCCTTGCGCAGCAGCCCGGTCGCCGAGGTGAGCGCAGCACCGCTGGCGATGCGCTCCTCATCCGTGCCGAGCACGGTGTAGAAGGCGGTGGCGTGCTGCAGATCGCCTGAGACGCGCACCTCCGTGATCGTCACGAACCCGAGACGCGGGTCGCGAAGCCCCTTCTCGAGACGCTCGGCGAGGATGACGCGGATCCGGTCCGCGAGTCGTGCCTGTCGTTCTCCAGCCATGTTCCCATTCCTTCTGAGGACAGATGAGGGGCGCCCGCAGGCGCCCCTCACCGTATCGCTGTGATCAGCCGCGAGGCTTCTCGACGAGCTCAGTCGTCTCGATCTCGTCGCCGATCTGGATGTCGTTGTACTTGCCGAGGCCGATACCGGCTTCGTAGTCGGTGCGCACCTCGGTGACGTCGTCCTTGAAGCGGCGCAGCGACTCGATGGCGAGGCCATCGGCGATGACCACGCCGTCGCGGATGACGCGCGCCTTGGCGTTGCGCGTGATCGTGCCCGAGCGGACGATGACACCGGCGATGTTGCCGAACTTCGAGGAGCGGAACACCTCGCGGATCTCCGCGACACCCGACTGGACCTCTTCGAACTCGGGCTTGAGCAGGCCCTTGAGCGAGTTCTCGATCTCGTCGATCGCCGAATAGATGACCGAGTAGAACCGCACGTCGACGCCTTCGCGGGCAGCCGCCTCGCGGGCCTTGGTGTCGGGACGGACGTTGAAGCCCACGATGATCGCATTGTCGATCGTCGCCAGGTTCACATCCGACTCGGTGATGGCACCGACGCCGCGGTGGATGATGCGCAGCTGCACCGAGTCATCGACCTCGATCTTGAGCAGCGACTCCTCGAGCGCCTCGACGGCACCCGACACGTCACCCTTGATGATGAGGTTGAGCGTCTCGACCTTGCCCTCTTCGAGAGCACGGGTGAAGTCCTCGAGCGAGATGCGCTTGCGTGCCTTGGCCAGCAGGGCATTGCGCTCGACGGCTTCGCGCTTCTCAGCGATCTGGCGGGCCATGCGGTCCTCGTCGGTGACGATGAAGACGTCACCGGCGCGCGGCACGGAGTTCAGACCCTGAACCTGCACCGGACGCGAGGGGGCTGCCTCGGAGACGGCTTCGCCGTTCTCGTCGAGCATGGCGCGGACGCGGCCGTAGGCGGTGCCTGCGACGATCGCGTCACCGACGCGCAGCGTTCCGGACTGGATCAGCACGGTGGCGACCGAGCCGCGACCCTTGTCGAGCTTCGCCTCGATGGCGACGCCACGGGCGGCCTTGTTCGGGTTGGCCGTGAGGTCGAGACCTGCGTCTGCCGTCAGCAGGACGGCGTCGACGAGCTCCTGGATGCCGGTGCCGTTGCGGGCCGACACGTCGACGAACATGACGTCTCCGCCGTACTCCTCGGCGACCAGACCGTACTCGGTCAGCTGCTGTCGCACCTTGGCCGGGTTGGCCTCGGGCTTGTCGACCTTGTTGACCGCGACGACGATCGGCACGTCGGCCGCCTGCGCGTGGTTCAGCGCCTCCACCGTCTGCGGCATGATGCCGTCGTCGGCGGCGACCACCAGGATCGCGATGTCGGTGACCTGCGCACCACGGGCACGCATGGCGGTGAACGCCTCGTGACCCGGGGTGTCGATGAAGGTGACCGCACGATCGATTCCCTCGTGCTCGGTCCAGATCTGGTACGCACCGATGTGCTGGGTGATGCCACCGGCTTCACCCTCGATGACGTTCGACTGACGGATCGCGTCGAGCAGGCGCGTCTTACCGTGGTCGACGTGGCCCATGACGGTGACCACGGGCGGGCGGATCTCGAGATCCTCGTCGCTCTCAGCCTCGAGCTCGGCCTCGAGGTCGAGACCGAAGCCCTCGAGGAGCTCCTTGTCCTCGTCCTCGGGCGAGACCATCTGGATCTTGTAGCCCAGCTCGGCGCCGAGCACCTCGAAGGTCGCCTCATCGAGCGACTCGGTGGCGGTGGCCATCTCGCCGAGGTTGAAGAGGATGGTGACCAGGGTGCCGGGCTGCACGGTGTAGCCGTTCAGCGCCTCGAGCTTGTCGGCGAAGTCGGCGATCGACGCGCCGCGGCGCAGACGGATGATCTCGCCGTTGCCCTTCGAGACGTTGATGCCGCCGACGACGGGCGCCGACCGCATCTCGAACTCTTGACGCTTCGCCCGACGCGACTTGCGCTGCTTGCTCTTGCCGCCGCCCTTGCCGAATGCGCCGGCAGTGCCACCGCCGGGACCACGGCCGCGACCGCCGCCGCCACCGGGACGGCCCGCGAAGCCGCCACCAGGACGCTGGAAGCCACCACCGGCACCCGCACCTGCACCAGCTCCACCGGGACGGCCGGGACCGCCGGGACGCTGCTGGAACGGTGCACCGGGACGACCGCCCTGACCGCCACGTGCTCCGGCGCCGCCGGGGCGACCGGGACGCGGGGCTCCGACGCGGGGCGAACCGGGGCGGGGAGCCTGCGGGCGCGGGATGTTGCCTGGCGTCGGACGCTGTCCCATACCCTGCGCCGAGGCGAAGGGGTTGTTGCCAGGACGCGGGCCTGCGGGACGCTGTCCCATGCCCTGCGCCGAGGAGAACGGGTTGTTGCCGGGGCGAGGGGCGCCGGGCTTCGGCGCATTGCCGGGCTTCGGGGTGCTCTCGGCCGGTGCGCTGCCGCCGGGCTTGGGAGCCGCCGGCTTCGCGGGGCCAGGGGTGGGCGCGCCGGACTTCGGCGCGGACTCGGCGGGCGCCGCAGGCGCAGCGGGGGCCTCTGCGGCCGCAGGCGCCTCGGCGGGAGCCGCCTTCTTGGCCGGTCCCGGCTTCGGGCCTGGTGTAGGGGCCTTGGACGAGGCTGCGGGCTTGGACGCCGGCTTCGCCTCGGTCTTCTCAGCCGGCTTCGCGTTCGGGTCGGCCTCGATCGCAGCGCGCAGCTTGCGCGCCACGGGGGGCTCCACCGTCGAAGACGGGCTCTTCACGAACTCGCCGAGCTCCTTGAGCTTCGCGAGCGCGAACTTGCTGTCGACGCCGAGTTCAGCGGCGATCTCGTGCACACGTGGTTTGGCAGCCACAATTCTCCTGTCTGGGTCGGTCCGCCCAGGCAGGGCAGACCACTAGTCGCGGACGGGTCTCATTTCGAGCCGTTCACTTTGTTTCCATAGCCGTTCAGCCTTTGTTCCGGTGGAAGTACCGTTGGATGGTCTGCGCGTCCTCCGCCTCGGGAAAACCGATGGACGGCGGCACGCGGAGTGCTCGTGCGAAGGCCCGTCGCCGCAGGGCGGTGTCGAGGCACTCGAGCGAGGGATGCAACCATGCGCCCCTCCCGGACAGAGCTGCCCGCTCGTCGATGACGAGCCGATCGTTCTGCACGACCACCCTGATGAGGGCGGTTCGAGAGGCACGACCGCGGCAACCAACGCACGTTCGTACAGGTTCCATCTTACACCTCGCCACGCAGACCGATGCCCGCCGCACCGCGTGCGGGCAGGTCGCGGTGGGTCACTCCATCACGCTGTCAGGCTGGATGTCGATCTTCGCGCCCGTGAGCTTGGCGGCCAGACGGGCGTTCTGCCCCTCCTTGCCGATCGCGAGCGACAGCTGATAGTCGGGCACCAGGGCGCGGACGGCCTTGGTGTTCGCGTCCAGCACGAACGAGGAGGTGACCTTGGCCGGAGAGAGAGCGTGCGCGACGAAGGTCGCGAGGTCGGGGTGGTGATCGACGATGTCGATCTTCTCCCCCGCGAGCTCCTCGGTCACGGCGCGGACGCGACGACCCATCTCGCCGATGCACGAGCCCTTCGCGTTGACCGACGGATCATTGGCCTTGACGGCGATCTTCGTGCGGTGTCCCGCCTCGCGCGCGAGCGAGACGATCTCCACGAGACCGCCCGCGATCTCGGGCACCTCGAGCGCGAACAGCTTGCGGACCAGACCGGGGTGGGTGCGCGACACGGTGATCTGCGGACCCTTCGCGCCCTTGGCGACGCTGGTGACGTAGACGCGGAGCCGGCGACCGTGGGCGTACTCCTCGCCCGGCACCTGCTCCTCGGGCGGCAGGATCGCCTCGACGGTGCCGAGGTCGACGTGGATCATGCGGGGGTTGGGGCCCTGCTGGATGACGCCGGCGACGATGTCGCCCTCCTTGCCACGGAACTCTCCGAGCACGGCGTCGTCGGCGATGTCGCGCAGACGCTGGCTGATGACCTGCTTGGCCGCGTAGGCGGCGATGCGACCGAAGTCCTCGGGAGTCGCCTCCTCCTCGCCGATGACGGCGCCGTCCTCGTCGGTGACGGGCTGCAGCACGGCGACGTGACCGGTCCTGCGGTCGAGTTCGACGCGCACGCCTGCGGGAACCGCACCGTCTTCGGAGATGTGCTTGCCGTATGCAGTGAGGATGGCCTGCTCGATGATCGACACGAGCTCGTCGAAGGGGATCGCCTTCTCCTTCTCGATTCCGCGCAGCAGTCCGAGTTCGATGTCCATCAGCGGTCTCCTCTATTCAGCTCTCACCGCGGAAGAGTGCTCCGCGGGCATCAGACCAGAATAGCCGATACCTCGACATGACGCGCCATGCGGGAGGCATGCATGACAGCCGGCCCGGCGCTCTGCGTCCGGGCCGGCTGTCATGGTCGGGATCAGATCCGGTGCACCTGCACGACGGACGGGCGCGGCGCATCGGCGACGTCTCCCGGAGCGTTCGATCCGTAGTCGGGGAACAACGAGCGCGGCTGGTCGAAGCTGCCGTCCTCACCCGGATGCTGCACCGCGACGAACACGAGGCCCTCCTGGTCGTGGATGACCGGGCCGCACGTCTCGGCGTCGCGGGGCACCGACAGGAACTGCTGCACGTGTCCGCGCTCGGAGCCGGTCAGCGGCACCTTGAACAGTCCGTCGCCGTAGCCGATGGTGCTCGGCGCGCCGTCGGTCGAGATCCACAGGTCGCCCTTCGAGTCGAACGCGACGTTGTCTGGGCAGGAGATCGGCGAGACGAGCTCTTTCGGGAAGCCCGCGAAGTAGGCGTTCTCGAATGTGCTCGGGTCACCGCAGAGCAGCAGCACGCTCCATCCGAACCGCCGGCCGGCCTGGCCTTCGGTCTCCGTGAGCTCGAGCACGTGTCCGTACCGGTTGCCGGTGACCGGGTTCGCCTCGTCGACCGCGGTGCGGCGGGAGTTGTTGGTGAGCGCGACGTACACCTTGCCCGTGACAGGGTTCGGCTCGACGTCCTCAGGACGGTCCATCTTCGTCGCACCGACCGCGTCGGCCGCGAGGCGCGTGTAGACCAGCACCTCCTCGGTGGTGAAACCGGGCACGACGCTCTCTCCGCGCTGCGTCAGAGGGAGCCACTCGCCCGAGCCGTCGAATGCTCCGTCGGCGGGCAGCGCGCCCGTGCCGGTGATCTCCGCCGCAGGCGAGCTGCCGCGGAACTTCGCGACGTACAGGTCGCCCTCGCTGAGCAGGGTGAGGTTCTTCTTGCGCGATCCCGAGATGCGGTTCTTCGAGACGAACTTGTAGAGGTAGTCGTTGCGCTCGTCATCGCCCATGTAGGCGACCACGCGGCCGTCCTCCGCGACGTGCACGTTGGCCCCCTCGTGCTTGAACCGGCCCATGGCGGTGTGCTTGCGAGGAGTCGACGTCGGGTCCTGGGGGTCGACCTCGACGATGTAGCCGAAGCGGTTGGGTTCGTTGACGTACTCCGCCGAGTGCGCGTCGAAGCGCGGATCGTACGCCTCCCACCCCGTCGAGGTGCTGTTCGTGGCCGAACTGCTGTACCGCTTCTGCTGAGGCGTGTCGGCTGCCCAGGCGAAGTAGCCGTTGAAGTTCTCCTCGCCCGAGAGGATGGTTCCCCAGGGCGTTGTGCCGCCGGCGCAGTTCCCGAGGGTGCCGTGCACCCATCGGCCCTCCGGATCCGCTGCGGTCTTGACCAGATCGGATCCTGCCGCAGGGCCGGTGAGCTCGAAGACCGTCTCGACGGTGATCCGGCGGTTGCGGCGGCCGTCGACGACGTACTCCCATGGCTCGCCGACCTTGCGCCGGCGGATCTCGACGACCGACATGCCCTGAGCGGCCTTGTAGATGTCGCCCCTGCGGCGCAGCTCGGTGGCGTCGGTCGTCTCCGGGAACATCAGGTTCGGGTTGACGTACTCGTGGTTGTTGACGAGCACGCCGGTCTTGCCGCTCGGATCCGCGACGATGTCGAGGTAGTCGCTGTTGTAGCCGAACTGCTCGGCCTGTGCCTTCGGCGTCTGGTTCCGGATGTCGAATGCCGGCGTGCGCGAGAAGAGCGGGTCGCCCCAGCGGATGATCGGCTTCCAGGTGTAACCGGACGGGACGGTGAAGGCGTCGACCTCTGCCGGCACAGGCGGGATGGCGCTGAACGAGAGTCCCGCGCGGCCGGGGCGCGCGAACGCCGCGCCCGCGCCGGCGGACCCTGCCGCCGCAGGCGAGGAGACCGGCGCGGGCCGCCTCACGCCCACCGCGACGGCGACCGCCGCGGCCGCGCCGAGCCCGAACAGCGCACGGCGCGAGAAGACGGCCGAGGCGATCGAGCGGAAGTCCTCGTTGGCCGAGGTGTTGCACTCGGCCCCGAGGCAGGCGTTGGCGCACTTGAGCTGACAGGTGACCGCCGAGCGCTTGCCGCGCACATGGTCGGCCATCGGCAGGCTGCGTCGGGTGGGTTCGGTCAGGGACATCGGTCCTCCTCGTCGGTGCGATTCGGTGCCAGGATGCCGGGGGCCGTTGACGAGAAGGTGAACGGAGCTTTAATGCTCTGCGCACCTGATGCGCATACTGGGTGCATGGAGCGATTCGACACAGTGGTCGTCGGTGCCGGCATGGCGGGTGTGACCTGCGCGCGAATGCTGGCTGACGCCGGCCGGAGGGTCGTGGTGCTCGAAGCCCGCGACCGGATCGGGGGCCGCATGTCGACCGACCGCGCCGCAGGGTTTCCCGTCGACCTCGGAGCGTCATGGATCCACGGCATCCGGGGTTCCGAGCTGTGGGAGCTGGTGCAGGCGCTCGCGATCCCGACGATCGAGTTCACGGTCGGCAGCTTTCAGGTCGGCGGGCGGCCGATGGAGCACTTCCGCGGCTCAGGATCGCGGATGGACGCGGCTGCAGAGGCGCGGTGGACAGCTGATGTGGAGGCCGTGGACCGCTCGCTGATCGCCGTCATCGCCGGCTCCTCCCCCGGCGAGAGCTACCTCGACGTCACCGAGAAGGCTCTCGACGCCTCGGGGCTGGATCCCGAGCGGATCGACGAGATCCGCGAGTTCTTCCGCCACAGGGTGGAGGAGCAATGCGGGGCGTGGATCGGCGACCTCGACGCGCACGGCCTGGACGAGGATGCCATCGACGGGGAAGAGGTGATCTTCCCCCGCGGCTACGACGAACTGCCTCGGCGGATCGCCGCCGGCCTGGATGTGCGGCTCGAGCAGGTGGTCGACGGCATTCGCCGCGGCGACGCCGGCTGGGTCGTGAGCACCGGCGATGGCTCGTTCGGGGCGGAGGACGTCGTCGTCACGGTTCCGCTCGGAGTGCTGCAGGCGGGAGCCATCACGTTCGATCCTCCGCTGCCCGACCGCGCATCCGAGAGCATCTCGAGGCTTGGGATGGGCGTATTCAACAAGGTGTTCGTGCAGTTCGCGGAGCGGTTCTGGAACGAGGGCACCTACGTGATCCGCGCACTCGGCGAGGCCGGTGAGCGATGGCACTCGTGGTACGACGTGTCCGCGGTCAGCGGCATCCCGACTCTGCTCACTTTCGCCGCCGGTCCGCTGGGCCGTCACCTTCAGACGCGTCCGGATGCCGAGATCGTGGCCGACTCCGTGAACGCGCTGCGTGCACTGTACGGCGATGCGGTCGGGCAGCCCGTGAGATCGTGGGTGACGCGATGGGGCGATGACCCGTACTCCAGGGGCTCTTACTCCCACCTGCCGATCGGCGCCTCACATCGCGACCATGATGCACTCGCGGGACCGTTCCCGGGCGGGCTGCGTTTCGCGGGCGAGGCAACGTGGGGTGAGGAGCCCGCGACGGTCGGCGGCGCCTACGCCTCGGGGCGCCGCTCAGCCGAGAGCATCCTCGGGCATCGCGTCGATCGAGCGGCCTTCGCCTCCGCGATCCTCGACAGGGAGCGATCCGCCGGCCGCTGACGCGCTCAGCCCGCCGACGGCAGCTCGTTGATCGCGCGGATCAGCGCGTACAGACCGCCCACACTGCGCTGCTCGAGGTGCAGCGCCAGACGGGGCAGGTCGACGACGTCGCCGGCCGTGCGCTCGACGTCCAGCGGCTCGGTCCGCTCGATGCGGCCATACGCGCACATGTGTCCGAAGCGCTCGTTGAGGCTCGCGATCTCCGCATCCGTCGGCGTCTGAACCAGCCGCAGCACCAGCAGATCGCCTACCCACCGCAGCGAGTCGTAGTTGCGCCAGAAGCCGGTGACGCTCGCCGCCGCCTCCTCGACGGAATCGGTGATCAGCACGCGGTCCAGATCATGCGGCGAGATCACGCCGGCGGGTGCGAGGTGCTCGTCGACGAAGCGCTTCAGACCGCTCCAGAAGGTGCCGTTCGGGGCATCGAGCAGCACGATCGGCATCGGCTCGGCCTTGCCGGTCTGCTGGAGGGTGAGCAGCTCGAACATCTCGTCCATCGTGCCGAACCCGCCCGGCAGGCAGATGAACCCACGCGACTCCTTGATGAGCATCAGCTTGCGGGTGAAGAAGTACTTCATCGACACGACCTGGGTGCTCTCGGCCACGATCGTGTTCGCGCGCTCCTCGAACGGCAGGCGGATCGAGACGCCGAGCGACATCTTCGACCCGGCGCCCTCGGCCGCAGCCTGCATGATCCCCGGCCCCGCGCCGGTGACGACCATCCAGCCGTCGTCGGCGAGCGCCGATGCGACGTCCCGGGCCTGCAGGTAGAGCGGATCGTCCTCGGCAGTGCGCGCAGAGCCGAACACGGTGACCTTGGGCACGTGGTGGAACGGCTGGAACAGCCGGAATGCCAGGTGCATCTCCTGCAGAGCGGCCGAGGCGATCTTCAGATCGAGACGGTCGGTGTTCTCCATCCCCAGCGACAGCGAGGTCTGCAGCAGCCTGGCCACGAGGCCGCGCTCCGCGCGGATGCCGGCCTTGTCGAGAAGCGCGGTGAGCTCGTGGCGCAGGTCGTCGTTCAGCGAGGCATCGGTCATGCCTCCACCCTGGCACAGGGCGGAGGCAAGCCCCGGAGGCGCGGTCAGCGGGTGAGTCTTGCGACGACCTCAGCCGCTGAGAGCGCCTCGCGCTCACCGGAGGCGCGGTCCCACAGTTCGACCTGTCCCTCGGCCGCACCACGGCCGACGATCACGATCTTCGGCACTCCGACCAGTTCGGCATCGCCGAACTTCACACCGGGCGACACCTTCTTGCGGTCGTCGTAGAGCACCTCGAGGCGGGCTGCCTCGAGCTGGTTCGAGATGTCCTCCGCGACGTCGAAAGCGATCTGGTCGCGACCTGCGGCGACGACCTGGACGTCGAAGGGAGCGACGGATGCCGGCCAGATCAGGCCCTTGTCGTCGTTGTTCAGCTCGGCGATGATCGCGAGGATGCGCGTGACTCCGATGCCATAGGACCCCATGGTCACTGTGACGAGCTTGCCGTTCTGGTCGAGCACCTTGAGACCGAGAGCCTCGGCGTACTTGCGTCCGAGCTGGAAGACGTGGCCGATCTCCATGCCGCGAGCCAGTGAGACGGGTCCTGAGCCGTCCGGCGCCGGGTCGCCCTCGCGGACGTTCGCGATCTCCACCGCTCCGTCGGCGATGAAGTCCCGCCCCGCGACCACGGTGTGCGCGTGCTTCTGGTCGATGTTGGCGCCGGTGATCCACCGGGTGCCGTCGGCGACGCGCGGGTCGACCAGATACCGGATGCCGGTCGCCGAGTCCTCGCCGAGCACCGCGCCGGTCTCGGACCACGGGCCGATGTATCCGCGCACGAGCAGCGGGTTGCGCTCGAAGTCCGCGTCGGTTGCCGCTTCGACCTCGGCGGGCGCGAAGGCGACCTCGGCGCGCTTCATGTCGACCTCGCGATCGCCGGGGACGCCCACGATCACCAGCTCGCGAGAGCCGTCGAGGTGCGACAGAGCGAGGACCACGTTCTTGAGCGTGTCGGCAGCGGTGTACTCGCCGTCGAGCACGGCGTTCGCGTGAGCCACGAGCGTGTCGATGGTCGGGGTGTCGGGCGAGTCGAAGATCGTCGCCGGCCCCACACCGTCCCAGCCCACAGCATCCGGAGCGGTGGTGGTGTAGGCCTCGACGTTCGCCGCATACCCTCCTTCACTGCGCACGAAGGTGTCCTCCCCGACAGGAGTCGGGTGCAGGAATTCCTCGCTGCGCGAGCCGCCCATCGCACCGGCGTCGGCCTGAACGATGGCGTACTCGAGGCCGAGTCGCTGGAAGATGCGCTCGTATGCATCGCGCTGCGCCATGTAGCTGGCGTCGAGCCCCTCGTCCGACGCATCGAACGAATACGCGTCCTTCATCGTGAACTCGCGTCCACGCAGGAGGCCGGCGCGGGGCCGCGCCTCGTCGCGGTACTTGTCCTGGATCTGGAAGATCGTCAGCGGGAGGTCCTTGTACGACGAGTACAGATCCTTCACCAGCTGGGTGAACGCCTCCTCATGCGTGGGAGCGAGGAGGTAATCGCCACCCTTGCGATCCTTCAGACGGAACAGCAGATCGCCGTACTCGTCCCAGCGGCCGGTCGCCTCGTACGCCTCACGCGGCATGAGCGCAGGGAAGTGCACCTCCTGTGCTCCGGCCGCAGCCATCTCCTCCCGCACGATGGCCTCGATCTTCGCCTTGACGCGCAGACCCAGCGGCAGCCAGGCGAAGATGCCCGCCGCCTGCGGACGGATGTACCCGGCTCTGATCAGCAGCTTGTGGCTGGCGACCTCGGCGCCGGCCGGGTCGTCGCGGAGCGTGCGGAGGAAGAAGTTCGACAGACGGGTGATCACGGGCCAAGTCTAGTGACCCGTGATCACCCGTTCCGTCGTGGGTCAGTTCAGCGCGCGGGTGCCCTCAGGGATGACGCCGTTCGCGTACAGGTCGGTGGCGAGGTCCTGCAGGGCGGTGAGCGCCACGCGCTGCGTGAGCGGGCCGTACGAGATGCGCGATGCTCCCAGCGCCTCGTATTCCGCAGCCGAGAGCGCACCGGGAAGGCCGATGACGCTGACCTTGTTGCGTCCGATCCCGTCGACGAGGGTTCGGGTGGCGTCGGCATCCAGGACGCCTGGGACGAAGACGGCGGTCGCGCCGGCGTCGATGAACGCGCGGCCGCGCTCGACGGCGTCCGCGAGCTTGTCGGCGAGCGGCTTGTCGCCGCCGCGCACGATCGCGTCGGTGCGGGCGTTGAGCGCGAAGGGCACGCCCTCGGCTTCGGCCGCCTTCACGATGGCCTCGACCTTCGCGACCGACTCGGCGAAGGGCGCGAGTCGGTCTTCGATGTTCGCGCCGACGACCCCGGCGCCGATCGCCAGGCGAGTGGTCTCCCCCGTGTCACCGTAGCCGTCGTCGAGGTCGGCCGTGACCGGCAGGTCGACCGCGGCGGCGATGCGTCCGACGAAGTCGATCATGATGTCGCGCGGGATCTGGCCGTCGGCGTATCCGAAGGTCGCGGCGATCGAGTGGCCGGCGGTGGCGAGGGCCTTCGTCTCGGGCAGGGCGGCGACGGCCTTCGCCGAGACGACGTCCCAGATGTTGACGACGCGCAGGATCTCCGGCGCTTCGTAGAGGTCGATGAGGGTGCGGGCCTTGTCAGCGTTCGTCATGTCCTCACGCTAGTGGGCGCAGGTGAACGGAGCGCCGCTGTTACCCGGGGTTGCGGGTGCCCGTGCGTAGGGTGGGTGCATGCCTCAGCGTCGATCACATGTCTCCTCTTCCGCCGCGCAGAGCGAGCTCGCCGAGGCGCTCGCCGCGCTTCGGGCCGGCATCGAGGCGCCGGTCGAGTTCCCGCCCGAGGCGATCGCCGAAGCCGAGGCGGCGAGCGCCCCTGCGCCCGACCTCGATCTGCGAGACGTGCCGTTCGTGACCCTCGATCCGCTGGGCTCGAAGGACCTCGATCAGGCGTTCCAGCTCGAGCGCGCGGGTTCGGGATATCAGGTGCGATACGCGATCGCCGATGTGCCTGGCTTCATCGAGCCGGAAGGCGCGCTCGATGCCCAGGCTCGCCTGCGTGGTCAGACCCTGTACCTGGCCGACGGGAACATCCCGCTGCATCCGCGTGTGCTGTCGGAGGATCGCGCGTCGCTGCTGGCAGATGCCGAGCGCCCCGCACTCGTCTGGACCTTCACGCTCGACGCCGAGGGGGTCAAGACAGCATTCCGGCTGGAGCGCGCTCTCATCCGCTCGCGCGCCCAGCTCGATTACGCCTCAGCACAGGCATCCGTCGACCGCGGTGACGACGACCAACTCTCCCTTCTGCGGGAGATCGGTGAGCTGCGGCGAGCGCAGGAGGCCGAGCGAGGGGGCGCGAGCCTCAACCTCCCCGATGAGGAGGTCGTGCAGCGTGCCGACGGCCGCTACGACATCGAGCGCCGCCGCCCCCTGCCGATCGAGGACTGGAACGCGCAGCTGTCGCTGATGACGGGCATGGCTGCCGCCGAGCTGATGATCGACGCGAAGGTCGGCGTGCTGCGCACCATGCCGCAGCCGGACGAGCGCGCGTTCGACAGGTTCCGGCGGCAGACCGAGGCTCTGGGCCGCCCGTGGGCCGCGGGCCGGTACGGGGAGTATCTGCGCTCACTCGACACGGCCGACCCGGTGACGCTGCCGGTGCTCGAGGCGGCTGCAGCCCTGTTCCGCGGCGCGGGCTACATCACCTTCGACGGCGAGGTTCCTGCTGGCGATCTCGCGCAGGCCGCGATCGGGGCCCCTTACGCTCATGCCACCGCTCCCCTGCGTCGTCTGGTAGATCGCTGGTCGCTGGCGATCTGTCTGGCTGTGTCTCAGGGTGAGGCAGCTCCGGCGTGGGCTCGGGAGTCGCTGCCGCTGCTGCCCGCTCTGATGCAGGATTCCGCGCAGCGGGCATCGCGACTGGACGCCGAGACGATCAACCGCGTCGAGGCGGCTCTGCTGCAGCCGCTGGTGGGCCAGACCATCGAGGCCACCGTGATCGAGCTGCGCGGCGAGGGTCGCGCGTCGGTGCAGATCGCCGAACCCGCTGTCACGGCGACGGCGCCCGTCGCCGCCGGTGTCGAGCCGGGCGCGTCCGTGCAGCTGCGGGTCGGCGCGGTCGACGTCTCCGAGGGCACCGTCGAGTTCGCCGCGTAGCAGCGGGCTAAGGGCGAGTGGAGGACGAGCCGTAGTCCGAGCCTTGATCTTGTGTCATCCCGCCGCTACATTTTGTGTCATCCAGATGACACACCCGAATGGAGCGGCTCGTGGGCGCGATCATGATGTGGATGCTGTTGTGGGGCCCGTTCGCCCTGGCGATGCTCGTGGCGGTCCTCGTGCACCTGTACGGTCGCGGGCTGCGCACGCCTCAACCCGCTCGACTGCGCATCATCTCCGCACTTGCCGGCGGCGTCCCTGGGGTGATCATCGGTCTGATGCCGGCAGCCCTTTTCCTCTGGTGGCCGGGCATCGCGATCCCGCTCGAGGTTCGAGCGCTCCTTCCTCTGCTGCTCGGCATCGCGAGCGTGGCGCTTCTGATGACGCCTGCACCCCGCCGACGGGCACGCGCCACAGCTGATCTGTCCCCCCGGAGCGTCGCGTCGTTCGTGCGACGGGCGTGGCCCTTGACGATGGCGGCACTCATTGCCGCCATCGTCGCGATCACCCTCGCGGCGGGCTTCGCATCCCGCCCCGACGAGCTCGGCCACTTCACCATGTACTCCGTCAGCATCGGCACGTCGGGCACAGAGATCGGGACGGGCATCTACGGCTGGCATTACTCCATGCCATCGCTCATCGCGATCGCCGTACTGATCGTCACCACCGTCATCGCCTGGGTATCCATCTCCCGTCCGGCCTGGGACGACGACGTCGAACTCGACGCGGCACTGCGGCAGCTGCGCAGCGCTCACGTCGGTCGTGTGGCCGTGGGTGCGCTGCTGGTGCACCTGACCGTGATCCTGCGATCGCTGGCGTCGACCGCGTCATTGCAGGGCAGCGCGGCGTCGTCGGATCTCGGTACCGTCTGGGTGGGAACACCGTTCGCCGCGATCGCGCCGGCCCTCACGTGGGCGAGTTATGCGCTGCTGATCGCGGGACTGGCTCTGTGGTTCGTCGTCGCGCTGAGCGCTGTCGCGACCGGCGCGCGGCGGCGTGCAGAGGTCACCGCACCATGAGGATCGAGATCGCCCCGGACGGCGCGCCGCCGGCTGAGCAGGTGTATGGACAGGTCCGTGGCCTGATCACATCCGGCCAGCTCGCCGCAGACGAGCGATTGCCGTCAGTCCGCCAGCTCGCCGCAGACCTCGGGCTCGCTGTCGGCACAGTGGCGAAGGCCTATCGACGCCTCGAGTCGGACGGTCTGGTCGAGTCCCGCACCGGCGCGGGCACCCGGGTGAGCAGAGCCGCCACCCCGGTCTCGCGTGAGGTGGCGCGTGCCGCCCGGGCGCTCGCCTCGGCAGCTCGCCGTGAGGGACTCAGCGCAGAGGATGCGGTGCGCATCGTGCGCGCCATGTGGTGACCGGCGGCGATCAGGCCGCGACAGCGGTGGTCGTCATGATGAGCAGCTGCGGATCGCTGAGATCGAGTGACACGGTGATCGACTCGAACTCCGCGAGCGAGCGCACATGAGTGCCGCCGCAGAGGAAGCCGACCTCACCCTCGGGCAGAGTGCAGCGCCACGTGCGGCGGTCGATGATGCTCGGCCCGTCGACGTCGATGCGGCTGTCCCCGCCCGACGCAACCCAGCTCGCGAGCAGCTCGTTGATCCGGTGCTCGCGATCGGCGATCGATGACGCGAAGCCCTCGGAGTCGAACCCGGCCTTGCGCAGGCTCTTGCCCAAGCGGTACTCGTCGATGCTGCCATCGTCGCGAATGCGGCTCGACTGGTTCGCCTTGCCCTCGAAGTCCGGATTTCCCAGCGGATCTGCGCCGATCTCCTTGTGCCAGAGGTCGGCGAGCGCCGCGTCGAGAGCAAGTGATGCCAGGTGGCACGCGGTGTGCCCGCGGCTCAGCGACGCCCGGCGTTCGGCATCCACCTCCAGCGCCACCCGCGCGCCGACCGCGATATCGGCGGGGATGGCGCCGTCGGTCCGATGACCGACCATCCAGGTCCATCCCTCACCGCCGCGCTTGACCGGGATGCCGGATCCGACGGCGAGCGCGCCCTCGTCGCTGATCGCCGCCATCACGGCTTCGGTCACGCGCAGCTGCGCGCCGCCGGCGGTGATCACGCCGCTGTCGCCGGGCTGATCGGGCCAGGTGTGGTCGACCGGATGGAAGGGCGTCGCGTCGAGGATCACGACGGAGGCGCCCTGATCGATGAGAACCACCTCGCCCTCGCCGGTCAGAGCACCATCGGGAAAGGAGACGAGCGTCGACTGCATGTGTTCTTCCTGTCGAGGTGTCAGCCGGTGACGACCTGTGCGGTGCCGAGCGGGGCGTCCGCGCCCATCTCGGCTGCGATGCGATTGGCTTCTTCGATGAGGGTGGCGACGATGTCAGCCTCGGGCACGGTCTTGATGACCTCGCCCTTCACGAAGATCTGCCCCTTGCCGTTGCCCGACGCGACACCGAGGTCGGCCTCGCGAGCCTCGCCCGGCCCGTTCACGACACAGCCCATCACCGCGACGCGCAGAGGAACGGTCATGTCCTTCAGGCCCTCGGTGACATCTTCGGCGAGCGTGTACACGTCGACCTGAGCGCGACCGCAGGAAGGGCAGGAGACGATCTCGAGCTTGCGCTCGCGCAGATTCAGCGACTGCAGGATCTGATGGCCGACCTTCACCTCTTCGGCGGGGGGCGCAGACAGCGACACGCGGATGGTGTCGCCGATGCCCTCGCCGAGAAGGATGCCGAAAGCGGTGGCGCTCTTGATGGTGCCCTGGAACGCGGGACCAGCCTCGGTCACACCGAGGTGCAGGGGCCAGTCGCCGCGCTCGGCGAGCTGGCGGTACGCCTTCACCATCACGACGGGATCGTTGTGCTTGACCGAGATCTTGAAGTCGTGGAAGTCGTGCTCCTCGAACAGCGATGCCTCCCACACGGCACTCTCGACGAGTGCCTCGGGCGTGGCCTTGCCGTACTTCTCGAGCAGGCGGCGATCGAGCGAGCCGGCGTTGACGCCGATGCGCAGCGACACGCCTGCCGCCTTCGCGGCCTGGGCGATCGCACCCACCTGATCGTCGAACTTGCGGATGTTGCCCGGGTTGACGCGCACGGCCGCGCAGCCGGCGTCGATCGCCTGGAAGACGTACTTCGGCTGGAAGTGGATGTCGGCGATCACGGGGATCTGACTCTTCTTCGCGATGATGTGCAGCACATCCGCGTCGTCCTGAGACGGGACGGCGACGCGCACGATCTCGCACCCGGATGCCGTCAGCTCAGCGATCTGCTGCAGCGTGCCGTTGATGTCGGTGGTCTTCGTGGTCGTCATGGACTGCACGCTGACCGGGGCGTCACCGCCGACGAGCACCTTGCCGACCCGGATCTGACGGGACTTGCGACGCGGGGCGAGGACTTCGGGGACGCGCGGCATCCCAAGATTCACTGCAGGCACGACTCCAGGCTACCGCCGCCGGATCGGGGTCGGCTGGATGTCCGTAGGCTCGTGTTCCATGCGCACCATACTGCTCACCGGGTTCGAGGCGTTCGGCGGCGACAGCCGAAACCCGTCGGCCGACGCGGTCGCGTCCGTCGCCGCCGCGTACGACGGCCCCGACCGGCTGATCACCGCGACTCTGCCCGTGTCATACGAGGGCGCGGCGCTCGAGCTGCGCTCGCTGATCGCCGAGCACGACCCCGACGCGGTGATCGCCACGGGGCTCGCCGGCGGCAGCGACCGGGTCGCCGTCGAGCGGGTGGGCATCAATCTGATGGATGCCAGGATCGCCGACAACGACGGCGCGAGGCCGATCGACCAGCCCTGCGAGCCCGGCGGCCCGGCGGCGCGATTCGCGACGATGCCCGTCAAGCGCGCGGTCGCGGCGCTCGACGAGGCGGGCATCCCTGCCCGTGCCTCCCTGTCGGCGGGCAGCTACGTGTGCAACCACGTGCTCTACACGGCTCTGGGCGCGGTGCCCCCTACGGTGCCGACCGGGTTCGTGCACCTGCCCTGGTCGACGTCGACGGCACCGGACGACGCACCGAGCCTGCCCGATGACGTGATCGCGCGCGCGGTGCGGTGCTGCATCGATCTGGTGTTCGAGCCCGAGCGCCCTGTGCCCGGCGGTGCCATCTGGTGACGCGGCCTCACTCCCCTGCGTCACACGCACGGATCGACGGAGCACGATGTGCTACTTTTCACGGTATGTCCGCGACCCGCTCCTGGTGGCCCGCCTTCTAGGCGGTGATTCGCGTACCCACGAGATCAGACCGCCTCCCGGGGCGGTCTTTTTCTTGCCCGCACCGGATCCCCGACCGAGGAGACACCGATGACCGCACTTCCGCTCGCCCGTCTGGCAGAGCTGGCCGCCGATCCCGAGGCGTCGTTCGTGCTCATCGCGCGCGAAGACGGCGTCGACGTGCTCACGGGCGAGGTCGTCGACGTCGACCGTCTCGCCGACATCCCGCTGAACAACGGGGCGGCCCGCGAGGTCTTCGCGATGGTCCCCTACCGCCAGGTCCGTGAGCGGGGCTTCGACGCCGACGACGACGGCACCCCGTTGAGATGCATCGTCGTCTCCGAGCACGAGCGGCTGAACCGTGCCGATCTGATCGCCGCGCTCCCGGATGCGCCGATCGCGCTCACCGACGGCGGGTTCGACATCTCCGACGACGACTACGCCGACATCGTCCGACGGGTCATCGCCGACGAGATCGGGAACGGCGAAGGGGCGAACTTCGTCATCCGCCGCGACTATCGGGCAGCGTTCGACGCCGACGACCGCACCGCAGCGCTCACCTGGTTCCGTGCGCTGCTCGAGCACGAGCGCGGCGCGTACTGGACCTTCGCCGTCATCACCCCGGGGCAGATCGCCGTCGGCGCGAGCCCCGAGGCCCACGTCGTCGCCCGCGACGGTGTCGTCACCATGAACCCCATCTCGGGGACGTTCCGTCACCCCGCAGGCGGGGCCACGCGCGAGTCGCTGACCGAGTTCCTCTCATCGACCAAGGAGACCGAGGAGCTGTTCATGGTCGTCGATGAAGAGCTCAAGATGATGAGCCAGGTCTGCTCCGACGGCGGCCGCATCACGGGCCCGCACCTGAAGGAGATGTCGCGGCTGACTCACACCGAGTACATGCTGCGCGGGCGCAGCCGCCTCGACCCCCGCGACATCCTGCGCGAGACGATGTTCGCCCCCACCGTCACAGGCTCGCCCATGCAGAATGCGTGCGCGGTGATCCGCCGGCACGAGCGTTCGCCTCGCGGCTACTACTCGGGCGTCGCCGCCCTGTTCACCCCGAACGCCGAGGGCGGGCACGATCTCGACGCCCCGATCCTCATCCGCACCGTCTATCTCGACGGCGGCCGCCTGCGGGTTCCGGTCGGCGCCACACTGGTGCGTCACTCCGATCCGCAGGGAGAGGTGAACGAGACGCATGGGAAGGCCGCGGGCGTCCTGGGCGCGATCGGCGCCATCGAGCGCGACCGCGCCGCGGAGGCGCGTGACGACGACGCCCCGGCGGACGCGCGCCTGGCCGACGAGCCGGAGATCGCCGCCCTCCTGTCATCGCGCAACACGCGACTCGCAGACTTCTGGGTGCAGCCGCAGGACGCCCATCCCGGCGGTCGCTTCGCGGGTCGCCGAGCACTGGTCGTCGACGCCGAAGACCGGTTCACGACGATGCTCGCCCATCAGCTGCGCCACCTCGGCCTGAACGTCGAGATCGCCAGCTGGGACGACGTCACCGATTCTGCGATCGACGCAGCCGGCCTCGTGGTCGCCGGCCCCGGACCAGGAGATCCCCGCGACGCCGCGTCTGCGCGCATCGCGCGCATGCAGCAGGTGGTCGCACGGCGATGCGATGCCCGCACGCCGCTGCTGGCCGTGTGCCTCAGTCATCAGATCCTCGCCCATCGCCTCGGCATCTCCCTCGTTCCGCTCGACCTCCCGCACCAGGGGGTGCAGAAGACGGTGCCGGTGTTCGGTCAGGACGCATCGATCGGCTTCTACAACACGTTCACGGCACGCGTCACCCCCGGCACGACCCGAGTGCGGGATGCCGAGGTGTCCGCTGATGCGCACAGCGGTGACGTCTACGCCCTGCGCGGCGAGCGCTTCGCCTCGGTGCAGGGCCATCTCGAGTCGATCCTGTCGCGCGACGGGCTCGAGACCCTCGAGCGCCTCACGGCTCACGCCCTGGCCTGACAAGCGGTGGAGGGCGTCAGCCCAGCAGGTTCATCGGCTTCACGAGGTCCGCGATGATGAGCAGCGCGCCCATGCCGATCAGCAGCACCGCGACGACGACGGTGACGGGCACCAGCCTTGTGGCATCGACAGGCTTGGGCTCAGCACGTCCCGTGAGCTTCGCCCACGCCCGCTTCACGCCCTCCCAGAGCGCGACGACGACGTGCCCGCCGTCGAGCGGCAGAAGCGGGATGAGGTTGAACACGAACAGGGCGATGTTGAGCGCGGCGAGCAGGTTCATCAGAACGACCAGGCGGTTGAGCACCGGGGCATCCGTCGCCGCCACCTCTCCCGCGAGCCGACCGACGCCGACGACGCTGAGCGGACCGTTCGGGTCGCGCTCGGTCCCCGTGACGAGCGAGACCCCCACGTTCCACAGCTTGACCGGAAGGTTCACGACCAGCGACGCGACGGCACCCGTCTGCTGCACAGCGAGCTCCGTGCCGGTGCCGAGCGGCTGCGGCACGTACTCCTGCTGCGCGAAGATCCCTGCGTAGCCGACCGTGCGCGTGACGGGCTCGCCATGGGCGTCGACCACAGGGCGACCCTCGGCATCCACCTCTCCCCGCTCGGCCGCGACGGGCGTCAGGGTCAGATCGACGTTCTCGCCCTCGCGATCGACGACGATGTCGAGCGGCTCCCCCGGCGAGCGCTGGATGATCTCGGACGCCTCGGCGAATGTCCGCACCTGCTCGCCTCCGACGCTCACGAGCACGTCTCCCGCCTCGACGCCCGCCTCGGCGGCTGGCGCCACGGGATCGCCGGCCGCACAGGCCTGCTGCGTGCTGCCGGCGGGCAGCACGCACTCGGTGACCGCGCTGACGGTCGTGCTCGCCTGCTGGATCCCGATTCCGGATGCCATGATCGTGAAGATCGCGATCGCGAGCAGGAAGTTCATCGCGGGGCCGCCGAGCATGACGATCACGCGCTTCCACACCGGCAGGCGGTAGAAGACCCGATGCTCCTCACCATCGGCGATCGTCTCGTCATTGGCGGTGCGGGCGTCCTGCACCAGCGAAGCGAACACACCACGCGCGGGAGAGCTCTTGGCCGACGGCGGGTACATGCCCGACATCGAGATGAAACCACCGAGCGGGAGGGCCTTGAAACCGTACTCGGTCTCGCCGATCCGCTTCGACCACAGTCGGGGTCCGAACCCGATCATGTACTGGCCGACACGAACCCCGAACAGCTTCGCGGGCAGCAGGTGACCGACCTCGTGCAGTCCGATCGAGAGGCCGAGGCCGATCAGCATGAACACGACGCCGCCCAGGTACAGCAGGATCTCCACCCGACCACGCTAACGGCAGCGGTGAGGAATCGCCTGGATCCGCGTCAGAGCGGGTGCACGCGGGTCGCGTGAGATCATGGACGGGATATGACCACGACATCGCTGCCCCCAGTGCTCCGTCCGGCCGACCCACCCCGTCGTGCTCTGGCCGAGCTGGCCGACCGCTTCGCCCGAGACGTCCGCGGTGACATCGCCGGCGTCGAGCTGAGCGGCATCACCCTCGCCACCGCCGACCTCCGCGCGGGCGAGGCATTCGTCGCGATCCGTGGTGTGAACAAGCACGGCGCCGAGTTCGCGCAGACCGCCGCCGATCAGGGCGCCGTCGCGGTCATCACCGATGAAGCGGGGGCCGAGATCGCCGCACCGGCAGGGCTGCCTGTCATCGTGGTCGACGATCCCCGCGGCGTGCTCGGCGCGCTGAGCGCCTGGGTCTACGGCACCGGCGCCGGCGATCCCCTTCCGCTGCTCTTCGGCACGACGGGAACCAACGGCAAGACGAGCGTGTCGCACCTGCTCCAGGGACTGCTCGACCAGATCGGAGTCGTGTCCGGGTTGTCGTCGACGGCCGAGCGCCACATCGCCGGCGAGGTCATCGTCTCGCGACTGACCACCCCCGAGGCGTCGGAGATGCACGCTCTGCTCGCGCTCATGCGGGAGCGGCAGGTCGAGGCCGTGGCGGTCGAGGTCAGCGCCCAGGCGCTCTCACGCCACCGCGTCGACGGCATCATGTTCGACGTCGCCGGGTTCACCAATCTCTCCCACGACCATCTCGATGACTATGCCGACATGGAGGAGTACTTCGAGGCGAAGCTGCCGCTGTTCACGCCGGAGCGCTCCCGCCGCGCCGTGGTGAGCATCGACTCGCCTTCGGGATCGGTCGTCGTCGACCGTGCATCCGTGCCCGTCGTCACCGTCGGCACACCGGCCATCGCCGCCGACCCCGAGTCCGCCAGGTCAGCAGACTGGGTCGTCACGATCGACGATGAGCGCCCCAGTGGCACCGCGTTCACCCTCACCGGCCCCGCAGGACGCACCCTGTCCACCGTCGTGCCGGTGATCGGTCCGCACATGGCGGCCAACGCCGGGCTCGCGATCGTCATGCTCCTCGAGGGCGGGTACACCTGGGAGCGCATCACGGAAGCCCTCTCGCGCGACGGCCACATCGTGGCGCACCTGCCGGGCCGTACCCAGTTCATCTCGGGAGAGACCGGACCTGCCGTGTACGTCGACTTCGGGCACTCTCCGGATGCCTTCGAGAAGACCCTCGCAGCCGTGCGCCGCGTGACCCCCGGCAAGGTGCTCATGCTGTTCGGCGCCGACGGTGACCGCGACGCGACCAAGCGGTTCGACATGGCCCGCACGGCCGTCGAGGGCAGCGACATCCTCGTGGTGACAGACCACCACCCCCGCTTCGAGGACCCGGCGTCGATTCGCGCCACCCTCGTCGAGGGCGCCCGCCGAGCGCGGCCCGATGCCGAGATCCACGAGGTCTCGCCGCCGGAGGACGCGATCGTCACGGCCGTGAGCCTGGTCGGCGACGGCGACGCCATCCTCTGGGCGGGACCAGGACACCAGGACTACCGTGACATCCGCGGTGTGCGCACGCCGTACTCCGCGCGAGAGCTCGCCCGCCGGGCGCTCATCGCCGCCGGATGGCCGGCCCCTGAGTCCCACTGGCCGGTCCCCTACGACGACTGACGCAGGCTTCGGCGACAAGAGCCGACCACCCGTTCCGGGCGGTCGGCTCCCGTTCGGTGATCAGGATGCGGCGATCAGGGCATCCGCCTTCGCCCTCGCCCAGGCCTCGGCCTCAGCGAGGGCGTCGATCGTGAGCTCGTCGGGCGCGTCATGCGCATCGATGACGCGCTGGATCGTGTCGACGATGCCGAGGAAGGTCAGTCGGCCCTCGTGGAACGCGTGCACAGCCTGCTCGTTCGCGGCGTTGTAGACCGCGGGAAACGTGCTTGCGGCCCGGCCGACTGCCTTGGCGAGTGCGACGGCGGGGAACGCCTCGTCGTCGAGGGGCTCGAAGGTCCAGCTCGTCGCGGTGCGCCAGTCGAGCGGACGGCCGACACCTCCCACGCGGTGGGGCCAGTCCAGGCCGAGCGAGATAGGCAGCCGCATGTCGGGGGGCGACGCCTGCGCGATCGTCGAACCGTCGACGAACTCGACCATGGAGTGCACGATCGACTGCGGATGCACGACCACTTCGATGTCGTCGTACGGCACATCGAACAGCAGGTGGGCCTCGATCACCTCGAGGCCCTTGTTGACCAGGGTCGCCGAGTTCGTGGTGACCATCCGCCCCATGTCCCAGGTGGGGTGGGCGAGAGCCTGCGCGGGCGTGACGTCGGCGAGCTGCGCCCGGGTCCGGCCACGGAAGGGGCCGCCGGATGCGGTGACCACGAGCCTGCCCACCTCGGCCCGGGTTCCGGCGCGCAGAGCCTGCGCGAGCGCGGAGTGCTCTGAGTCGACCGGGACGATCTGATCGGGGGCGGCTGCTGCACGCACCAGCTCGCCGCCGACGATGAGCGACTCCTTGTTGGCGAGGGCGAGCGTGCGCCCCGCCTTCAGCGCCGCCAGCGTCGACCCGAGTCCGATCGATCCGGTGATCGCGTTGAGCACCACGTCGGCCTCGACGTCGCGCACCATCTGCTCCGCCTCTGCGGCGCCGAGAGCAGTGTGCTCCAGGTGGAACTGCGCAGCCTGCTCTGCGAGCATCTCGGCGTTGCTTCCCGCCGCGATGCCGACGAGTTCGAAACGACGCGGGTTGCCGCGGATCACATCCAGCGCCTGGGTGCCGATGGAGCCGGTGGAGCCGAGGACGATGACGCGACGCATGCCGCCAGCCTATGCGAGAGGGCGGCGACCCTGCCGGATCGCCGCCCTCTCGTCAGTCGGTCACTGCGCAGCGGGTGCGTGCTGCGTCGCCAGGATGTCGATCACGAACACCAGCGTCTGCCCGCCGAGCTCATGAGCCTCGGGGTCTTCGCCGTAGGCGAGTGCCGGCGGGATGACGACCAGCACCTGCGAACCGACCTTCTGGCCGGCGAGCGCCTGCACGAAGCCGGGCACGTAGGTGTTGCCGGGGGCTGCGTACGGTGCGCCCTTCGACCACGACGAGTCGAAGCTCTTGCCGTCCTTCCAGTCGACGCCGTAGTACTGCAGCAGCGTGGTGTCGCCGTCGGCCACCTCAGGCCCGTCGCCCTCCTTCAGCACGGAGATCTTCAGCTCCTTGGGAGCGTCGCCGGCGGGAACGTCGACATCGGGCTCGCCGTCCTTCGCGAGCTTCACGGTCGGCATGCCGTCGACCGGCTTCTGCTTCTCGCCCCATGCGGCGGTGGGGACCTTGTCGAGCACGTCGATGATGTACAGCTGCGAGTCCGCACCCTCGGCCGCAGGCAGGGCGAACGCGACACGGGTTCCGACGGTGGCGCAGCCGATCGCCTCGGCGAGCGCCTGGTTCGCCAGTGCGTTCTGGGGCAGGAGCTCGCCCTCCTTGTACCCGAGGTCGCCGAGGTGGTCGCCGGTCTTCGAGTCGAACGCGCTCATCGCGTAGGCGATGTAGTCACCCTCGGCGACCTTCTCGCCATCCCCCTCGGTGACGACCGTGCGCTGCACCTCGCCGACCTTCTTGCTCTTGTCGACGGTGACCTTTGCGGGCTTGCCGACATCCCCGTCGACCTTGACGCCGTCGGTGTAGGACCCTGGCTCAGCCGCCTGGGCGCACGCGTCGGCGCTGCCGGTCGGGTCAGCCGACTCCGAGGGCTTCGGCGAGCCGGAGCATCCGGTGAGCACGAGCGCGGCGAGAGCCACGGTGGAGACAAAGGTGAGGGGGCGCAGGCGCAAGATGAGACCTCGGATTCGCAGGGCAGGGATCTTCCATACTGAACCACCTGGCTTTGCTGCCGCTGAGTGCCGTCGGGCGCAGCGCCATTCCACGCTCGGCATGCACGGAAAGATAAGCTCTACCGGTGAGTTCTGAGCATTCGGTCCCCGTCGATCCCGAGTCCGGGGAGGCCGAGCACTCCACGCCGAAGCGCGCGGGGTTCAAGTACAAGCTGGGGCGGATGATCGCCGCTCCCCTGGCCCGGGTGGCCTACCGCCCTCGCATCGAGGGACGCGAGAACGTGCCCCTCAGCGGCGCCGTGATCCTCGCCAGCAATCACCTGTCTTTCATCGACTCGATGGCGATCCCCGTGGCCGCTCCCCGGCCGGTGCACTTCCTGGCGAAGTCGAGCTACTTCGAGGGCACGGGCTTCAAGGGTGCGCTGTCGCGCCAGTTCTTCACCTCTGTCGGCGCCATCCCCGTGCGCCGCGGCGCAGGCCAGGCCGCTCTCGACGCCCTCGACCAGCAGCGCCAGCTGCTCGAGCAGGACCTCGCCGTCGCGCTGTACCCCGAGGGCACTCGTTCGACCGACGGTCGCCTGTACAAGGGCCGCACCGGCGTCGCCTTCCTCGCCCTGCAGACCGGGGCGCCCGTCGTGCCGGTCGGTCTGATCGGCACCGACAAGGTGATGCCGGTCGGCGCGAAGATGCCGTCGACGAGCGAGCGGGTGACGGTCAGGTTCGGGGCGCCCATCGACGTCTCGAAGCACGGCCCTGCGACCAGTGGCAAGGCCCGTCGGCTCGCGACGGACGAGATCATGGCCGCCATCCACGCCCTGAGCGGTCAGGAGCTGGCCGGCGTGTACAACGAGCCTCCCGCGCAGACGCCGATCGAGAAGATCAAGCAGGCGTTCCCGCACGAGCGCCGCTGATCCTCGGCGGTCTCACTCGCGAGACGCCGAGGCGACGACGATCGTGGCCTCGTGGCGCACGGGGAAGTTCACCGAGTTGGCGATGAAGCACCACTCGTTCGCCGTGCGGTGGGCATCGCGGGCCGCCTCGAGCATCGGCTCGTCTGCGACGGTCACCAGCGGCCGCAGAGTGACCTCGGCGAATGCGCCGCCACCGCGGCCGTCCTCCCGCATCACACCCTGAGCCTCGTCGCGGTAGTCGAGCACGACAACGCCCGCGGTGACGCAGGCGTGCAGGTACGAGAGCAGGTGGCACTCCGACAGAGCGGCGAGGAGCAGATCCTCAGGATTCCAGCGTGCAGGATCGCCGCGGAACGGCTTGTCGGATGACGCTAGCAGCTCGGCCTTGCCCGGGATGCTGATGGTCACGTCTCTGCTGTAATCCCGGTATCCACTCGTGCCGGAGCCGCGATTCCCCGTCCAGGTGGTGGTGAGCGCGTAGTGGTGTTCGCCGAGCGGAGCCATTGCGCCAGTCTGCCACTGCGCGGCGCATTAGGCTTGTCTGGTGCTCGAGACTCTCACCATCGCTGACGCTGTCGAACTCGCGATCGTGGAGCGCAACGGCTTCGTGGAGTCCCGCCATGCGGGTGCTGCGGTCGTGCTCTCCCCCGAGGGGGAGGTCATCGCGCAGCACGGCAACGCCGAGGCGCTCATCCTGCCGCGCTCGAGCCTCAAGCCTCTGCAGGCGATCGCCAGCGTGACAGCCGGCGCCGCACTCGAGGGCGAGCAGCTCGCGCTCGGCACCGCCAGCCACAGCGGCACCGACCGCCATGTCGAGGTCGTGCGCGAGATGCTCGCCGCCGGCGGTCTGAACGAGGACGACCTCGGCTGCCCCGCCGCATGGCCCTCCGACGCGGCGGCTCGTCGCGACATGATCCGCGATCACGCCGACAAGGCGCGCGTGCGGATGAACTGCTCGGGCAAGCACGCTCTGATGCTGCGCGCGTGCGTCGCGACCGGCTGGCCCACCGAGGGCTACCTCGACCCCGCCCACCCGCTGCAGGTGCACATCCGCGAGGTCGTCGAGCGTCTTGCCGGCGAGAGGATCGCGCATACCTCCATCGACGGCTGCGGAGCGCCCGTCCACGCGATCACCCTGCTCGGCCTCGCGCGCGCGATCCACCGGATCGGCTCGGCATCGGAGCGCTCGCCGTTCGCGCTGCATCGCGTCGCCGGTGCGCTCGTCCGCGCCGTGCGCGAGAACCCGTGGACCATCGCCGGCCCCGGTGAACCCGACACGATCGCCATCGAGACCCTCGGCGTGTTCGCCAAGCACGGCGCGGAGGGCGTGATGGTGATGGTCGCCCCTGACGGCACCACCGTCGCCAGCAAGATGCTCGACGGCAGCAGCCGGGCTTCGGCGATCGTCGCCGCGACCCTGCTCGCGCGCGCCGGTGCTCTCAGCGAGTCGGATGTCGCGACCCTGGCGAGTGCCCTGCCGCTGGAAGTGCTCGGCGGCGGCCAGCCGGTCGGAATGATCCGCCCCGGCTCGGGCATCTGATCGCGGCGATCACCCCAGCCGAACCCTCCGGGGACGACGCCCCGGCTCGACCGCCCATGCCCTGCCCTCATGAAGCCGGGCGAAAGGCGGCGTCTCGCGCACGCCGGCGAGCTGACGAAGCTCCGGCCCGCACTCGGCCGCGATGATCAGCTCCCCCTCGGTCCGGATGCGCTGCAGCCTCGCCCATTGCGAACGCCACTCCTCGGGGTCGCCCACGATCACCACGTGCGCATCGCCGGCATCCGCGTCATCCGGCGTCCCGGCGAGCTGCGCGAGGGTCGTCACCCGGCAGCCGGGGTGGGCGGTTGTGAGCGCGGCCCGCGTGCCGTCGACTGCTGGCGTCACCACCCCGGACCGTCCACGGCGCGGATGCCAGCCGGCGACCGGTGCGACGAGATCGGCCGCTGGTGTGGGATCCGTCCAGCACAGCTGGACGTCGCGACCGTCGATCCAGGCGCGCCCGGGCGGGCGATGCGGATCGAACGCGCTGGACTCACCGCCGGCGGCGACGTGCTCGACCCGGCTGCCCACCCGCAGCAGGGCGCGGCGAGGGAGCCCATCCAACAGCCGACCGACGGGGCCGGAGGCGCGCGACGCGGTGATGACCGTGCCGGCCGGCGCTCGCACGATCGTCTCCCAGCGGCTGAGGAAGAGCTGCGCGTGCTCGGGCGGATACTGTGCGACGAGCACGTCGAGATCGTCGCACAGCACCACGCCATGACGACCGGTCGACAGCTCGGCCACAGCGTCCCATGCTTCCTCCGCGTCCGCGGGGACGACGACCGCATCCGGCAGCTGGGTCTGCAGCGCCCTGATCATGGTGCTCTTGCCCGAAGCCGGGCCGCCGACGACGCCCAGTCCCTCGCCTGGCACGAGGCGGACCCAGGGCTGGCTCTGCTGATCGGGGTGGTCGGCGCGACCGAGCATCACCGCGTTCTGTCCGTCATTGGCGACAAGGGGCATGGGCACGTCGATCACGGATGGCAGCGGCGGCAGCCACGGGCTGGCCTGCCTGGGCGCTTCCGCCCACTGCTGTGCGGTCGCCGCCAGGTCGGCGGGTGACGTGAGCGCCACACGCATCAGAAGAGGCTCGACATCCTCGGGGCGCCGGACGAAGCCGAGCCCTCTGGCCTCGAGCCCGCCCGGCAGTTCGGCGGCGGCGTCCGAGCCGATCACCAGACGACTGTCGGTGGAGTCCGCGACGCGGAGGCTGAGCCGCAGCGGGCAGTTCGCGGCCAGGGCATCGCGGATCACTCCCCCGGCTCGCTGGGTGCCCAGAACGAGATGCATCCCCAGCGCGCGCCCGCGGGCGGCGATGTCGGTGAAGATCTGCGCGAGATCGGGGTGCTCCTGAACGAGCGCCGCGAACTCGTCCACGACGATCACCAGGCGCCCGAGCGCGGGACATCCACGCACGTCGCGAGCGACGGCGGCTGCGAGGGCGGCTTCGCGCCGCCTCAGCTCGGCGCTGAGGCTGCCGACGCCGCGGCGTGCCCCTGCGGAGTCCAGATCGGTCACCACAGCCACGACGTGCGGCAGGGTGCGAAGCGGATCGAATGCGGTGCCGCCCTTGAAATCGATCAGCACGAAGGACACCTCACTCGGGCTGTGCCCGGCAGCGATGGCCGCCACCCAGCTGGTGAGCAGTTCGCTCTTGCCGGTACCTGTCATCCCGGTGACGATCGCGTGCGGTCCGTCGTCGACGAGGTCGATCAGCACATCGCCGTGCTGCCCGCGGCCGAACCGGGCGGCGAGCAGCCCGTCGCCGCCGGAGACCGGCTCGATCTCGGCGAGAGCGACCGCATCGGGCACGTCCGACCCTTCGTCGTTGCGGCGCGCTATTCCCACAGCGAGCGCTGCCGTCTGCTGCGCAGACAGCCCTTCGAGAGCCAGGTGCCGAACGCCATCGGGAGTGCGCGCCCGTGCCCGGCCGGGAGCCGTGAAGTCCAGCACGGTGGTGACGCCCTCCGGCGGTTCGTCACCGGGGGTGCTGATGCAGATCACGGCGTCCGCTGCCTCCGAGCCCTCCCCCAGACGCAGCCGGAAGCGCGCACGACGACGCCCCGCGTGAGGGAACGCATCGAATCCCCAGGACGCGACGCCCGTCCCGTGCAGGGTGAGCTCGGCCGGCCCGAACCGAAGGCACAGCTGCGTCACGAGTGCCCTGATGACGGCCGCCGCGACGGGCTCGGGCCCGCGGACGCACACGCCGCCGCCGAGCTCGACGACGATCGGCCCGTCCGCGAGTCGTTCGGCACGCGCCCGGAAGGATCGCGCCCGGTCGTCGTCACCGCCTGAGGCGCGCACGCTGCTGCGGCGATCCCCTCGCCCGATCACCACCTCGGTCGCGGAGCCCAGTGCCACGCGTCCGCGCAGGGGCGGGTCGAGCAGGCAGCCTGCCGCGTCGGGTGTGCGGTGCCACAGAAGCTCGTGCTCCTGGTCGTGCAGGCGCGCGAGCTCCTCTTCGGCGCGCCGCCAGGCGAGATCGGCCTCGTCCTCCGCTCGTCTGCGACCACGTCGCCGCGCCCGCATCCCGTCGAAGAACGACGCGAGCAGCATCAGAGGTCCGATGGGGGCGAAGCACAGGGCGAACAGCGAGCCCGTGACCGCCCACAGCACGACGCCCGCGATGACCGGCACGATGGCCGCAAGGAGGGGAAGCTGCGGGCGCGCCGGCTCAGCAGGGGCTGCGGGGAGGACGATCGTCGTGGCATCCATCCGCCCATCTCAGCGCATCGACGGCGCCGGATCCCGCCTCTCCACAGGCGGGCGTGATCACTCCGCGGCGCTGTCTCCTGTGGAGGAAGAGTGCTCGGGTTCAGCCGAATCCGCTTCCTCCTGCGTCCCGCCGTCGTCGACATCGTCGTCGGCAGCGCCCGTGTACCGCACGTTCAGCACGATCAGCGTGACGTTGTCGCGCCCGCCGTTCTCCAGCGCCGCCTCGACCATGGCGCTCACCGCGTCCGCGGGCTCAGAGTTCTCACGGAGGAAGTGCAGGATCCCGTAATCGGTGAGCTCTTTGGTGAGACCGTCCGAGCAGATGATGAAGCGGTCGCCGTCGACGACGTCGATCGCCACGTAGTCGGGTGAGACGAGCTCGTTCGCGCCCACGGCGCGCGTGATGACATTGCTGTACGGATGGGCGTCGGCCTCTTCCGGGCTGATCTTGCCCGAGGAGATGAGCTCCTGCACGACCGAGTGATCGGTGGTGACCTGGATGAGCCGTCCGTCGCGCTCGAGGTAGACCCGCGAATCGCCGATGTTCAGCGAGACCCAGCGCCAGCCGTCTTCATGCCGGTCGAGATAGACGCCGGTGAGGGTCGTACCGGTTCCCTCGTCTGTGGTGTCCGGATGCTGGTGGATGTCGTCGACGGCGAGCTGAAGCGCGGCGAGGATGCGGTCGTCGTCGATGTCCCCCGCGTCGACCATGTCGGAGAGCCGGTCCACCGTCGCCTGGCTCGCGATCTCGCCACCCGCATGGCCGCCCATGCCGTCGGCGACGATGTACAGCGGGTACTTCGCGAGAAAGGAGTCCTGATTGTTCTCGCGGCGACGCCCACGGTCCGTGACCCCCGCCCAGGTGAGCTCCAGCTCATCGCTGACGCGGAACGTCTGCGTCGTGGTCTCAGGCACGTGGGTTCTCCGTCGGACTGCTGGGCGGCTGGGACGCCGCAGGGCTCATCTTCATCGTAGTGGTGCCCGCGCTCACATCCGGTCGGCCGGGTCGTCGACGAGCGGGAACAGCGCATCGATCTCAGCCAGGTCAGCCGCGTCGGGGGTCCATGCGTCGGCCGCTTCGGCGTTCGCCTCGACCTGCTCCGGCCTGGTCGCCCCGGCGATCACGCTGGACACCCCCGGCTGAGCGAGCAGCCAGCCGAACGTCGCCTGCAGCATCGAGATGTCGCGCTGGACGCAGAACTCCTGGTACCGCTCGAGCGCGTCCCAGGGTGCATCCGCCCAGATGTGCTGACGCGTCTCCATGATCCGACTGCCCGCTGGGCCGCCCTCGCGGGTGAACTTGCCCGTCAGCAGGCCGTTCTTCAGGGGGAAGAACGGGAAGAAGCCCAGTCCGTACCTGTTCACGGCCGGGAGCACCTCGCGCTCAGAGGCGCGGGCGAGCAGCGAGTAGTGGTTCTGCGCCGAGATGAAGCGCCCGCTCGACCGGGTGCGGGAGGTGAACTCGGCCTCGGCGATCTGCCAGCCGGTGAAGTTCGAATGCCCGTAATACCGGATCTTGCCCTCGTCGACGAGCTCGTCGAGCGCGTCGATGGTCTCGGCGATCGGAGTCTGGGGATCCGGCAGGTGCAGCTGATACAGGTCGATCCAGTCTGTGCGCAGCCGCCGCAGCGACTGCTCCACCGCATGACGCACGTAACGTCGCGACCCGCGTCCGCCAGGGAAGTCGTAGCCCATGTCGCGCTCGTGACCGAACTTGGTGGCGAGCACCGCGCGGTCTCGGCGACCTTCGAGCGCCTCGCCCATGAGCTCCTCGCTGCGCCCGGGGTCGGCGCCGTACATGTCGGCGGTGTCGAAGAAGAACACGCCGCTCGCGAGTGCCGCGTCGATGACTGCACGTGTTCCCTCGAGCGTCTCGGTCACGGTGCCGGCACGACCGAAGTTGTTGCAACCGAGGCCGGCGGCGGATACGACGAGTCCGGATGCGCCGACGCGGCGCTGCGAGGTAGCCATGCATCCACACTATCGGGGCGTCTGGGCCCGCCGTTCGCCACCACCATGAGAAGAAGCCCTCGACGGTGTCGAGGGCTTCTTCATCAGATCAGCTCACGCGGGGGGCTGCGTCGGATCGTTCGGTGACGCAGGCGGTGTCGGAGGCGCAGGCGGAGCGGCCGGAGGCGCTGCGGGCGGCGCAGGAGGCGCCGGCGGGGTCGCGGGAGGAGGCACCGGGGCGCCGGGAGCCGGCGGAACCGGAGCACCGGGGTTGTGGGGCGCACCGTAGCCCGGCTGCGTCGGCTGTCCATAGCCGGGCTGAGCAGGCGGCGCGTAGCCAGGCTGGGCGGGCGGCTGGTAGCCCTGAGCTGCGGGCGGCTGGTAGCCCTGGGGCGCAGCGTAGCCTGCTGCCGGGGTCGCACCCTGACCCGGCTGCACGGGGATACCATCCCACACGGTGTTGTCGCCGAGGAAGCTGTTGCCCGCCCACGGAGCCGGCGCGATGTTGGGGTTCCAGCGCGAGCGGTCGAAGGCGACGATGCCCATCCAGACGATGTTGAGCAGCACGAAGAGGATGACCCAGGCCGCTTCCTTCTGCAGCTTGAGCCCCACGCGCCAGCCGGCCATCGCGAAGAGGGCGGTGAAGACCAGGCCGAAGATGCTGCCGATGCCGGTCCAGGACAGCAGGATGGTCGCACCGAGCGCGTACAGCACGAGCCAGGGGCTCATGTCGCCGAGCTTGAAGAAGATCATCTCGCGGTAGACGGGCACCCAGGCCCGCCACTTGCCCACGACACCGGCCTTCTCGAAGATCTTCATCATGAAGATCGACGAGAGCACGTACATGATCGGCCCGACGATGAAGAGCAGGATGCCCAGAAGCGCGAACATCGCGGCGAGGCCCTCGTAGCCCCCGTAGTCGCCATAGTCCATGAGTGAACCACTTCCCTCGTTGAGAGGAAGCGGTTCCGCTCCCCCGTGCGCATCTCGCGCACGGTCATGCTAGCGAAGCGTCCGCACCGCGGGCAACGACGGAGTCCCGGCTTCTGAGGCGGCCCTGGCGACCTCAGTCGGTGACCACGAGCTCCAGAACACCGGCATCCTGCGCTTCTCGCAGACGGATGCCCTGCTCGTCGGCCCACGCGATCAGCGCCGGGACGGTGTTCCCTCTCGGGCGTGTCGTCGCAAGCGCACGCACGAACGCGCCCTTCGCCTTCTTGTTGAAGTGATTCAGCGCACGCCCCTTATCGGTGACCACGCGCACGTACGCCGAGAGGACGACGCCCGCCACAGGCCCGAGCGCGACGTACGACTCGCTGCGCAGGTCGAGCACGAAGCCGCAGTCCGACAGCGCTGCAGAGGTCGCCTCGGCCCAGTGCCGCTTCAGCGGGCGGATGCCAGGAAGCGACGTGCCTGCGGCCAGGCGGTAGGCCGGAATCTCGTCCAGCGCACCGATCGGCCCGAACGGCGCGGAATGGATCATCACGTGCGCGCCGAGCCAGCGTCGAGCGGCGCCGTCGAGCGACGCCGCGTCCAGCGCATCGTAGAGCACCCCGGTGTAACGGTCTGTCGCCGCCATCGTGGGCGCCGTGCGCAGCATCCGGTTGTGTTCGACGTCACCAGCCTGGCGCTCGCTCAGCTTGAGCACGCGACGCGCCTCGGCCGGATCGGAGCTGAGTTCGACGAGGGCGTCGACGACCTCAGCGCGCTGAGCGGTCAGCGACGGCAGAGCGAGCGCGTCGAGGCGCAGCGGTCGCCCGGTGCCACCCGCACGCTTGGTCTCGGATGGGGGCAGAAGGATCTTCATGGGCTCCACACAGACGAAGCGTCCGCCTCGGGACGTGCAGGGCACGACCCGAGGCGGACGCCGGTTGTCTTGCTGTCAGGCGATCAGAGCGGCGTTGCCGGCCACGATGGTCAGGGTGTCGCCCTCCATGGAGAGGAACCCATCCTGCGCGTTCGCGAGCACCTTGCTGCCGTCGGTCTGAGTGATGCGGACCTCGCCCTGGGCGAGGATGGCCAGCACCGGCTCGTGACCGGACATGATGCCGATCTCACCCTCGACGGTCTTGGCGACGACGAGCGACGCCTCCCCCGTCCAGACCTCCGCATCAGCGGAGACGAGGCTCACGTGCAGCGCCATGGTCAGGCGTTCTCCTTCTGGATCTTCGCCCATGCCTCTTCGACGTCCGAGATGCCACCGACGTTGAAGAACGCCTGCTCGGCGACGTGGTCGAAGTCACCGCGGCAGATCGCATCGAACGACTCGATGGTCTCCTTGAGCGGAACGGTCGAACCCTCGACACCGGTGAACTTCTTCGCCATGTAGGTGTTCTGCGAAAGGAACTGCTGGATGCGGCGTGCGCGGGAGACGACGATCTTGTCCTCTTCCGAGAGCTCGTCGACACCCAGGATCGCGATGATCTCCTGCAGCTCCTTGTTCTTCTGCAGGATCTGCTTCACCGTGGTGGCGACGCGGTAGTGGTCCTCACCCAGGTAGCGCGGGTCCATGATGCGCGACGTCGAGGTCAGCGGGTCGATAGCCGGGTACAGACCCTTCGACGCGATCTCACGCGAGAGCTCGGTCGTGGCGTCGAGGTGCGCGAACGTGGTCGCCGGGGCCGGGTCGGTGTAGTCGTCGGCCGGCACGTAGATCGCCTGCAGCGAGGTGATCGAGTGACCACGCGTCGAGGTGATGCGCTCCTGCAGGAGGCCCATCTCATCCGCGAGGTTCGGCTGGTAGCCCACGGCCGAGGGCATGCGGCCCAGCAGCGTGGAGACCTCGGAACCGGCCTGCGTGAAGCGGAAGATGTTGTCGATGAAGAGCAGCACGTCCTGCTTCTGCACATCGCGGAAGTACTCCGCCATGGTCAGGGCCGAGAGCGCGACGCGGAGTCGGGTCCCCGGCGGCTCGTCCATCTGGCCGAACACGAGCGCGGTCTTGTCGAAGACGCCCGCCTCTTCCATCTCGTGGATCAGGTCGTTGCCCTCACGGGTGCGCTCACCGACACCGGCGAACACCGACACACCACCGTGGTCCTGCGCGACGCGCTGGATCATCTCCTGGATGAGCACGGTCTTGCCGACACCTGCACCACCGAACAGACCGATCTTTCCACCCTGCACGTAGGGGGTCAGGAGGTCGATCGACTTGATGCCGGTCTCGAACATGGTGGTCTTCGACTCGAGCTGGTCGAAGTTGGGCGCCTTGCGGTGGATCGGCCAGCGCTCGGTGACCTCGATGGTCTCACCGGGCTCGGCGTTGAGGACCTCGCCGATCACGTTGAAGACCTTGCCCTTGGTCACGTCGCCGACGGGGACCGAGATGGCCTCTCCGGTGTCGCGGACCTCCTGACCGCGGACGATGCCGTCGGTCGGCTTGAGGGCGATCGCGCGGACGAGGTCGTCACCGAGGTGCTGCGCGACCTCGAGCGTGATCTCCGTGGAGTCCTCGCCGATCGTGATGGTGGTCTTGAGGGCGTTGTAGATCTCGGGAATCGAGTCGTGCGGGAACTCGATGTCGACAACCGGACCGTTGACGCGTGCAACGCGTCCGACGACCGCGGTCGCCGGCTGCTCAGCCGTGGCGGTGGTGGTCATATCTCGTCTCTTCTCCTGATGGTCTTATTTGCTCGACGAGAGGGCGTCGGCTCCACCGACGATCTCTGCGATCTGCTGGGTGATCTCCGCCTGGCGAGCGTTGTTGCGCAGGCGGGTGTAGTCGGTGATCAGCTTGTCGGCGTTGTCGCTCGCCGACTTCATCGCCTTCTGCGTCGCGGCCTGCTTGGCCGCCGACGACTGCAGGAGGGCGTTGAACACACGGCTCTGGATGTACACCGGCAGGATCGCGTCGAGCACGGTCTCTGCGTCGGGCTCGAACTCGTAGAGCGGGTAGACGGCCGCGCTCGCGGTGTCTTCGGCCTCTTCGATCTCGAGCGGCAGCAGACGCAGGGCCGTGGGCTCCTGCGTCATCATGCTGACGAAGCGGTTGTACACCAGCACGATCTCGTCGACGCCCTCGGACTCGCCCCCGCGCAGGAACGCCTGCTGCAGGGTGTGCGCGATCTCCTCGGCGGTGTGGAACGACGGCGTGTCGGTGTCGCCGATCCACTCGGCCGCGGACTCGATCCGACGGAACTGGAAGTACCCGACGGCCTTGCGACCGACGAGGTAGTAGACCGGCTCGCGGCCGAGCTCGCGCAGACGCTCGCCCTGCTCCAGGCCCTCGCGGATCACCTGGGAGTTGAACGCGCCTGCGAGACCACGGTCGCTCGAGAAGATGACGACCGCTGTGCGGCGGATCGTCTCTGCCTCGCGGGTGAGCGGGTGATCGACGCTGGAGTGCGTCGCGACGGCGGAGACGGCCCTCGTCACGGCCCGCGCGAAGGGGCTGGACGCCTTGACGCGTGCCATCGCCTTCTGGATGCGCGAAGCCGCG
>Ga0308158_10000629_pt1 | contig 51065 bp, 47 predicted proteins | sample PhyBR2_FD_201038 | JGI IMG/M metagenome (GOLD analysis project Ga0308158, IMG submission 201038) | Phyllosphere microbial communities from UC Gill Tract Community Farm, Albany, California, United States - DLSLB.R2 | ecosystem: Host-associated > Plants > Phyllosphere > Unclassified | place: USA... | reverse complement strand
CGTCCTCGCCATCGGCACGGTCGTCGCAGTGCTGGCGAACCCCGTCAACGCGCTGATCTTCGGTGTCGTCTACCTGATCTACATCCAGATCGAGGCGTACGTGCTCACCCCAAAGGTGATGAACCGCACGGTCTCGATCCCCGGTCTGCTCGTGGTGATCGGCGCGCTGGTCGGCGGCACCCTGCTCGGCCTGCTCGGAGCCCTCGTCGCGGTGCCGGCCACGGCATCCATCCTCATCGTCCTGAACCAGATCTTCATCCCCCGGCAGGACGAGCGGGTCTGAAAGCACGGAAGAGGCCGGGTGGGCGAACCCACCCGGCCTCTTCCGGTCTCAGCTGAGGATCAGATCAGGCCCTTGTCCTTCAGCCACGCCTTGGCGATCTCCGGCGCCGACTTCTCGTCGACCGTGCTCTGCACGTTCATGTCGACGAGGTCTTCGGCGCTCAGCTCGGCGCTGATGCCGTCGAGCACATCGCCCACCTTGTCGGCGATGTCGCTCGAGACGATCGGCACGACGTTCGACGCGAGGATCATGTTCTCGGGGTCTTCGAGGGCGACAATGTCCTGGGTCTTGAAGGCCGGGTCGGCGGTGTAGATGTCGGCCACCTGCACCGTGCCTGCCAGCAGCGCGTCGAGCGTGCCCTGACCGGTCGCCGAGAACTTCAGGTCGATGCCATAGGCGTCTTTCGCGCCGGCCGGACCGTACGGCCGCTGCTCGAACTCGGGGGCGGCGCCGATCGTGGCCGGCTCCTTCAGCTTCGACAGATCGGCGATCGTGGTGAGCTCGTTCTCTTCGGCGAACGACTTCAGCACCGTGTAGGTGTCCTGATCGCTGGCGTCGGCGAACTGCAGCGCGGTGAGCTCGTCGGGGAGCGCGTCCTTGAGGGCGTCGAAGACATCGTCGGGGCTGGTGGCCGTCGCCTCCTTGTCGAGGAACTCGAGCAGGTTTCCGGTGTACTCGGGGAACACGTCGATGTTGCCCGACTCGACCTCGGGCATGTACGCGTCGCGCTGACCGATGTTGAACTTGCGCTCGACCGTGAAGCCGGCGTCTTCGAGTCCCTGGGCGTAGATCTCGGCGATGATCTCGTTCGAGTAGTACGCCTGCGAGCCGACGACGATCGTGTCGCCGCCCTTGTCGCCGCCCGTGTCGCCGGACGGCTTGTCGAGCGGGTTGGCGTTCGATCCGCACCCGGCGAGCGCGAGAGCGGCGATGACGGCGACACCGGCGGTGAGAGCGGTGCGGGTCTTGCTGTGGGTGGACATGACGTGCCTTTCGGTGGGGATCAGGCTGGTGCGGATGCCACGCGGCGAGCGCGTGACGTGGAGGAAGGGGTTCGGGATGCCGGGGCGCGCAGCCCCATGGGCACGGCGGCTCGCTGCGCGAGCGCCATGAGAAGGTCGACGATCAGGGCGAGAGCGGCGACGAGGATCGCCCCGCCGAGCACCTGATCGAATCGGCTGAGAGGGATGCCCTGGATGATGGGCCACCCGAGTCCGCCGAGGTTGACATACGCGGCGATGGTGACGGTGGCGATCACTTGCAGCAGAGCCGAGCGGAGGCCCCCGATCAGCAGCGGGAGGCCGAGGCGCAGCTCGACCTTGGTGAAGATCTGCCACTCGGTCATGCCCATGGCACGCGCGGCATCGATCACGCGGCGGTCGATCGCCTCGAGTCCGGTGTACGCGCCGGCGAGCAGGGACGGGATGGCGAGCAGCACGAAGGTGATGACAGCGGCGAGCGGTGTCTGCAGGATGCCGAGCACGAGCACCAGCAGCACCAGCAGCCCGAACGACGGGATCGCACGCGCGGCACCCGAGATGGCGACGGCGATCTCGCGGCCACGGCCCGTATGCCCGATGAGCCATCCGGCGGGCAGGGCGATCGCGGCGGCGACGGCCACCGAGACGATCGTGTACAGCAAGTGCTGGCCGAGCAGGGTCGGCAGTGCGTACGTGCCCTCGAGCCGCTCGGGCGAGAACAGCCAGGCGAACGCGTCGGCGAAGAGGTTCATGCGCTCACCGCCTTCAGCCGGGTGCCGCGGGTCCGGATGGTCGCCGCGCGCGTCCACGGCATGAGCATGCGTCCCGCGAGCACCAGCAGGAGATCGACGACCAGGGCGATGACGACCACGGCGACGACACCGGCAAGCACCTCGGGGATGAGCCTCCGCTGCTGCCCGTTGGTGAACAGGTAGCCGAGATTCGTGACGCCGATGAGGATGCCGACGGTCGCGAGCGAGATGGTCGACACCGCCGTCACCCTCAGTCCGGCGAGGATCACGGGGCCCGCGAGCGGAAGCTCGACCGCGAAGAAGCGCCGGGGCGCAGCGTAGCCCATCGCCGTCGACGCCTGCAGCACGTCGGCATCGACAGAATCGAGACCGTCGGCGACCGCGCGCACGAGGATCGCCACGGCGTAGATGGTCAGCGCGGCGATGAGGTTCTTCTCGCTGATCACCGAGTACCCGAGCGCCGCCGGCATGAGGATCAGCAGGGCGAGCGAGGGGATCGTGTACAGCAGCCCGGTCAGCACGATGACCGGGCCACGCACCAGACGGTAGCGCCACGCGACCCAGCCGAGCGGGACCGACAGCAGCAGGCCGAGCAGGATGGGGATCAGGCTCTGGCGCAGGTGGATCACCGTGAGCTCGACGATGAGCCCCAGGTTGTCCACCACCCAGCTCATTCCGGGTCCTCCACCAGGCGCCCCTGCGTGCGCCCCTCCGAGTCGACGACGACCGCGCCGTTCGGCGTCTGCTTGACCGTCAGCGCACGGCGCCCCCGCTCGGCGCCGATGAACGCCTCGACGAAGGCATCCGCCGGGTTCTCGATGATCTCGCTGGGACTGCCCACCTGCACGATCCGCGCACCGCGGTCGAGGATCACGACCTGATCGCCGAGCATGAACGCCTCGTCGATGTCGTGGGTGACGAAGACGACCGTCTTGTCGAGCTCGACCTGCAGGCGGATCAGCTCCTGCTGCAGATCGGCCCGCACGATGGGGTCGACCGCGCCGAACGGCTCATCCATCAGCAGGATGTTCGGATCGGCGGCGAGCCCTCTGGCGACGCCGACGCGCTGCTGCTGACCGCCCGAGAGCTGGCTCGGGTAGCGATCGGCGAGCGACCGGTCGAGGCCGACCGTGTCGAGCATCTCGCGCGCACGCGCGTGGGCGTCGCGCCGCGAGACGCCCGTGAGCCGCAGCACCGTGGCGACGTTGTCGAGCACGGTGAAATGCGGCATGAGGCCGGAGTTCTGCATGACGTAGCCGATGCGCCGGCGCAGCGCGACCGGATCGCCGCCGAGCACGCTCTCGCCGTCGATCTCGACGTCGCCCGAGGTCGGCTCGACCATGCGGTTGATCATGCGCAGCAGCGTGGTCTTGCCGCATCCGGACGACCCGACGAACACGGTCGTCTTGTGCGACGGGATGACAAGACTGAAGTCGTCGACGGCGCGCGTGCCATCGGGGAACGTCTTGGTGACCGATCGGAACTCGATCATCAGCTCGCGACTCCTGCGGGGACAGCTCTCATGCACGTACCTCCTGGCATCCCTTCGAGCGTAGGCGACGGGTCGGACATTCCGGCTGGATCGCACCGAGATTCCCGGTCCACGACTCCGGTTCGGAGCCGCCCGCACAGCGGATTGCCTGCGCGGCGCACAGCTCCGCGGTCACGATCACGCCGACTGCCTGCCGTACTCCTCGAGCAGCCGCAGCCAGATCTCGCTCATCGTCGGATACGCCGGCACCGCGTGCCAGAGGCGGCTGATCGGCACCTCGCCGGCGACGGCGATCGTCGCCGCCTGCAGCATCTCGGCGACGTCGGCACCCACGAAGGTCGCACCGACGATCACCTCGCGCTCGGTGTCGACCACCATCCGAGCCTGCCCCTCGTAGCCGTCGGCGTGCAGCTCGGCACCCGACACCCAGCCGAGGTCGTAGTCGACCACCTCGACCTCACGGCCGGACTCGCGCGCGGCATCCGCCGTCAGCCCGACCGAGGCGACCTCGGGCTCGCTGAACACGACCTGCGGCACCGCGGCGTGATCGGCCGTCGCGACGTGACGGCCCCATGCGTCGTCGGCGACGACCTCGCCGCGCGAGCGGGCCGCGATCACGTCGCCGGCGGCACGCGCCTGGTACTTGCCCTGATGCGTGAGCAGCGCGCGGCCGTTCACGTCGCCGACCGCGTACAGCCAGTCGCTGCCCGGCACGCGCATCGTGTCGTCGACCTCGATCGACCGGCCAGGCTCGAGCCCCACGACCTCGAGCCCGATGTCGGCGCTGCGCGGACGGCGCCCCGTCGCCACCAGCATCTCGGCCGCCGTGATCTCGTCGCCGCCGTCGAGGGCCAGGGTGACCCGGTCGCCTTCGCGCTGCACGGCAGAGGTGCTGCTGTTCAGCCGCACGTCGACGCCCAGGCCGCGCAGCCCCTCGACGACCCGCTCTCCGGCGAACGGCTCCATGCGCTCGAGCAGTCCGTGCCTGGCGATCAGCGTGACCATCGAACCGAGTCCCGCGTAGACCGTCGCCATCTCGACGCCGACCACCCCGCCGCCGATGACCGCGAGCGATTCGGGCACGTGATCCGCCCCTGTCGCCTCGCGGCTCGTCCACGGCTGCGCCTCGGCCAGACCCGGGATGCCCGGGATCACCGCATCCGACCCCGTCGCGATCGCCACGGCATGTCTGGCCCGCAGCACCCGCTCGCCGTCGGCCGTCGTCACGGTGACCTCGCGTTCGGCGGTCAGGCGGCCGTGACCCCGTACGAGATCGATGCCCGCCTTTCGGAGCCACGCCACCTGGCCGTCATCAGACCAGTTCGAGACGAAGTCATCGCGCCGTGCCAGCACCTCGGCGGGCGTGATGGTGCCGCCGTCGACACCACGCACGTGCTGCGCGGCGCGCAGCGCCTGCATCGGCCGCAGCAGCGCCTTCGACGGGGTGCACGCCCAGTACGAGCACTCGCCGCCGACGAGCTCGCTCTCGACGATCACTGCGGTGAGCCCGCCCTGCACTGCTCGATCTGCCACGTTCTCGCCGACGGGGCCTGCGCCCAGGACGATGACGTCGTATTCGTCGCTCATTCCGCCAGTCTCGCCGACCGAGCGGATCTTCGCCGGGGCTTGACACGCGATTCGCGCGTTCACAACTCAGGAGAAGTCGGGCCGACGAGGCCGGTTTCGGCCGGAATCGGCCCTTCGGGCCGCCGATCTCCGGAGTTGTGACCGGCAGGCGCGCGCACCTCAGCCGGGCCGGCCCCCGGGGCCGGACCGCGGTTCCCGCGTTCACAACTCCGGAAAACACCCCGGTCGGCGCCGTTTCGGGCCGAAATTAGGCCCTCGACCGACAGATCTCCGGAGTTGTGACGGAGCGCGCGCCCTGACTCAGACGGACCGCGCCTCGCCAGGCCGCGTCAGCGGGCCGGGATGATCACCGTCGGCGTGGGCGCCTGGGTGACATGGCGCACATCGCGCGGAGCGCCGGTGCGCTCGTCGAGATCGACCACGCTGACCGTGCCCGACCGCTGCCCCGACACCAGCAGGGTGCCGTCATAGACGAGGTGATGGCGCGGCCAGTCGACGCCCGCATCGGCTAGCGCGAGCGGCTCGAGCACGTCGCCTCCGCCGCGCACGCGCAGAGCCGCAAGCGTGTTGCTGCCGCGCAGCGCGGTGTACAGCGTGTCGCCGTCGCGCGAGACCGCGAGCTCGGCCGGGAAGTCGACGCCGACCTGCGCGATCGGCGATGCGGGGGTAGCCGAGACGAGCCCCCAGCTGCCGTCTCGGGCGGATGCCAGGGTGAACACCTCGCACGAGTACCCGGTCACCACGTGCAGGTGGCCGCTGGGGTGCAGCACCATGTGCCGCGGGCCGGTTCCCCGCGGCAGCACGACCTCGTGGTCGAGTGCGAGCGCCTGCCCCGACGCGCGCCAGATGCGCACCAGGTCGAACCCGAGGTCGGTGGTCGCGATGCGTCCGTCCGGCAGGAACACCGCGGCGTGCGCGTGCGACTGCCGCGGTTCTTCGCCGGCAGGCGTGGGGTGCGGGTCACGGGCACGCTGCGGATCGGCATCCGCACCGTCCGCTGCATCCGTCTCTCCGAAGAGCGCGGCGCGCAGAGCCGCCGCCTTGTCGACGCCGGCGGGAACCAGCGCGCCGTCGTCGGCGATGCCGAAGCGCACGACGCGTCCGTCTCCGTAGCAGCTCGCGACGAGCATCCGTCCTCCGGGCGAGACCGCGAGGTGACAGACCCCGTCGCCGGCGCGGTGGGCCCGGCCGAGTGGGCGCAGCTCCGCTTCGCCCGAGCGCGCGAACGCCTGCACGGTGCCCTCGCCCTCGAGTGCGGCGTAGACGACGTCGAGCGTGGGGTGCGCCGCGAGCCACGAGGCGGATGCCACGCCTGCCGAGACCCCGCGGTACCTGAGCGTCGACGGCCCGCGGCCGTCATCGACCGACAGGAGGCCGATGCCCTCGGCGTCCCCGTCCATGTCGGCGCCGTAGCCGCCGACCCAGAAGCGCGTCATGCGTCGTCCTCTCCGCTCGCCGAGCTCACCGCTTCGCGTCGAACGCACCGCTTCCCGACGTCGGCAGGTGGTGCGCTCGACGGCAAGTGGTGCATTCCGCGAACCGAGCCCGCTCAGTCGATCAGGTCGTGGCGCACGATGACCTGGTCGCGGGCCGGACCCACGCCGATCACCGAGATGCGGGTGTTGCTCATCTTCTCCAGCGTCAGCACGTAGTCGCGCGCGTTCTGCGGCAGCTCGTCGAACGTGCGCGCCTTCGAGATGTCTTCGCTCCAGCCGGGGAACGATTCGTAGACCGGCTTGGCGTGGTGGAAGTCGGTCTGGTTGACCGGCACCTCGTCGAAGCGCGTGCCGTCGACGTCGTAGGCCACGCACACCGGGATCTGCTCGAGGCCCGTCAGCACGTCGAGCTTGGTGAGCACGATGTCGGTGATGCCGTTGACGCGGGTCGCGTAGCGGGTGATCGGGGCGTCGTACCAGCCCGTGCGGCGCTCGCGCCCGGTGGTGGTGCCGTACTCGCCGCCGGTCTTGCGCAGCCACTCGCCGACTTCGTCGTCGAGCTCGGTCGGGAACGGACCCGATCCGACGCGGGTGGTGTACGCCTTCACGATGCCGACGATGCGGTCGAGGCGGTTGGGTCCGACGCCGGATCCGGATGCCGCGCCCGCGGCCGTCGCGGTCGACGAGGTCACGAAGGGGTAGGTGCCGTGGTCGACGTCGAGCATGGTCGCCTGACCGGCCTCGAACACGACGACCTCGCCGCGGTTGAGCGCCTCGTCGACCAGGTGGCCGGTGTCGGCGACCATCGGGCGTAGCCGCTCGGTGTACCCGAGCAGGTCGTCGACGATCTCGTCGACGGTGATCGAGCGGCGGTTGAAGACCTTGACCAGCAGGTGGTTCTTCTGGTCGAGGGCGCCTTCGACCTTCTGGCGCAGGATGTTCTCGTCGAACAGGTCCTGCACGCGGATGCCGACGCGGTTGATCTTGTCGGCGTAGGCCGGGCCGATGCCGCGGCCGGTGGTGCCGATGCGGCGGTTGCCGAGGAAGCGCTCGGTGACCTTGTCGAGCGTGCGGTGGTACGCGGTGATGATGTGCGCGTTGGCGCTGATCTTCAGACGCGACGTGTCGACGCCGCGGGCGTCGAGCGCGTCGAGCTCCTGGAACAGCACGGCCAGGTCGACGACGACGCCGTTGCCGATCACGGCGTTGACGCCGGGGCTCAGGATGCCGGACGGCAGCAGGTGCAGCGCGTACTTCTCGTCGCCGATGACGACGGTGTGGCCGGCGTTGTTGCCGCCGTTGAACTTGACCACCCAGTCGGTGCGCTCACCGAGAAGGTCGGTGGCCTTGCCCTTGCCCTCGTCGCCCCACTGGACGCCGACGATCACGATTCCTGGCATGCGTGTACCCCCTGGTGCTGCACGCTTTCGCCGGGTTTGCACCGGCAGATGAGCTGGCCCTGATCGGGCGAGACCATCCTATCGGAGAGCCCTTTCAGGGCATCCCGAGGGGTCTTCGCGTGACGCGCCTCTGCGTGGACCCCGGGCGGGTGGCAGGAATGAGACGGATGCTGTCGCTGAGCCTGCTCGCCCGATGTCGGTGGCACCTGCGACGATCGGAGCATGCCCGCATCCACCGACCCCGTCACCCGCGTCGCGCCCGCCGAGGCGCCGCGGTCGAGCGGAACGCTCGTGCTGCTCGCCGCGCTCGTGACGGTCGTGCTCTGGGCATCTGCGTTCATCGGCATCCGCGGCGCCGGTCCGCACTACGAGCCGGGCGCGCTGGCGCTGCTGAGAATGGCGGTCGGAACGGTGGTGCTCACCCTCATCGCGCTGCGCCACGGCATCCGGCTTCCCGAGCGGCGGCACTGGTGGCTCGTGACGGTCTGGGGGGTCGGCTGGTTCTGCGTCTACAACCTCGCGCTCAACGCCGCCGAGCTCACGCTCGATGCGGGAACAGCGGCGATGGTCGTCAATCTCGCACCGCTCATGGTGGTCGTGTTCAGCGGCCTGTTCCTTCGTGAGGGCTTCCCCCGGCCGCTGATCATCGGAGCGCCGATCGCCTTCCTCGGCGTCGTGCTGATCGGGATGAACTCGCGGACGGATGCCGGGGTCGACGTCACCGGGCTGCTGCTGGCGCTGCTCGCGGCCGTCATGTACGCGGGGTGCACGCTGCTGCAGAAGCACCTGCTCACCTCGGGCGCAGACTCGACCACGCTCACCTGGCTCGGCGCCGCCGCCGGAACGGTCGCACTGCTGCCGTGGACGGGGCGCCTCGTCGTGGCGCTGCACACCGCACCGGTCGACGCGACGCTGTGGGTGGTCTACCTCGGCATCTTCCCCACCGCGATCGCCTTCACCACCTGGGCGTATGTGCTGCAGCGCAGCTCTGCCGGCCAGACCTCGGCGACGACCTACGTCGTGCCGGCGATTGCGATCCTGCTGTCGTGGATGATCCTCGGCGAGGTGCCTACCCCGCTGATGCTGCTCGGCGGTGCGCTGTGCCTGCTGGGAGTGCTCGTGACGCGCACCCGCTGGCGCCGGCGCACCTGACCGCTCGCGACTGCTGGTCGCTAGAGTTCGAGCATGACGACCTGGTGGCCGTGGGCTCGGCTCACAGCATCCCTCCTCGGATTCGCCGCGATCATCGCCCAGTTGACTCGCACCCTGACCAACGCCGCGCAGTCGACGACGGAATGGGGGTCGCACCTGCCCACCGTCGCAGTGAACTTCTTCAGCTTCTTCACGGTGCTCTCGAACCTCGCGGCCGCGATCATGCTGCTCGTCGCCGCCGTCTGGGCGTGGACCTCGGGGCGGGAGGTCACGCGCGAGCCGCGCTGGCTCGCCGTCATGCTCGCCTGCGTCGCGACGTACATGATCACGACCGGCATCGTGTACAACGTGCTGCTGAGGGGCATCGAGCTGCCGCAGGGTTCGACGGTGCCGTGGTCGAACGAGGTGCTGCACGTCGTGATACCGCTGTTCCTGCTGGCCGATGTGCTGCTCGCGCCGAAGCGCCGGATGCTGAGCTGGCCCGCCCTCGGGGTCATCGCGGCGTTCCCCATCGCCTGGGCGATCTACACCCTGGTGCGCGCGAACCTCGTGACCTCGCCGGGCACGGGCGACCCGTACTGGTATCCGTACCCGTTCCTCGACCCGCACCTCACTCCCGGGGGCTATCTCGGGGTCGCCGGCTACATCGTCGGCATCGCCGTGGCAATCATCGCCGTCGGCGCCGGGGTGATCTGGTGGTCTCGCCGCCGTGCCGAGGCCCGCGCCTCCCGCTGACCCCGGCCCGCTCGCCGACCCGCCCCCCGGCCCGCCGGCCCGCCCGCCGGCCCGCCCGAGAGGTCACAAAAGCACCGGAAGCGCGCCGTAGCGGTGCCTTTTCGACCTCTCGGCCGCGCGACCCCTAGGCGGGGCAGGCCGGTGAGACGCTAGGCCACCCGGGAGCAGGTCCCCGTCACGTCACCGGCGACCGAGTTGCCGTCGCCGTTCGCCTGCACGCCGTCGGCGCAGAGCAGGTCGCCGCCCACGGAGTTCTTCACCAGCGTCGCGCTGCGGACGCCCGCGATGTTCACGGTGCCGCCGATCGTGGAGAGCTTGACGACAGCGCCGCCGTGCGCATCGACCGTGAGGTCGCCGCCGACGTTCGCCTCGACGATGGTCAGCTGCTCGGCTCCGGTCACCTCGATCGCTCCGTCGAAGTCGCCGCCGATGATCTTGACGATCCGGAACGACGAGAACGACAGATCGCCGGCGGCCGTCGCGTTCTCGAGCATGCACACGTCACCCTCCGATCCGGATGCCGTCTCGCACAGCTCATCGGCGGCGTCCGCCGCGGAGGGCTCGTCTGCGGCATCCGGAGTGGCGGGAGCGGATGCCGAAGGCGAGGCGTCCGGTGCCGTCTCGTCGGCCGCCGGTGCCGCGCAGCCGACGAGTCCGAGAGTCAGAAGGGCGGTGAGGGCGAGAGCAGGGGTGAGGCGGGACATCCCTCCATCCTCTCGCGCATGAGCTGGGCGAACCTTGTCGGATGCATCCGTACCAGGCCGGTCAGTGTGCTGAGGTTTCCATCGGCAGCGGGCGGACGGCATCGAACTGGCTCCTATGGGGGATGGAGGCGACGGCGCGAGAGCAGACCGACGCCATCGCGGCACCAGCCAGGATGGCTACCGGCACCCCTACCGCAATGTGGTAGCCGGCGTACTTCAAGAGCGATCCCGCCAGCAGCGGCGCCAGAGCACCGGCGATCGCACCCAGAAGCGACGACAACGACGTCACACGCCCGCGGATCTCATCGGGAATGAGGAGGGCCAGATACGAGCCCTGTACAGCGTTCAGGGGAACCAGCGGTAAAGACGCCAGGAACGCGAGCCCAGCCACCACCCCGACTTCCTGCGTGAGCAGTAGGCCTGCGAAAGCGAGAGCTATCGCCGACACTGAGAGGCGAACGATCACACGTCCGCTGAGGACGCGCATGATCCGCCCCACCGCGACACCACCGACCAAGACACCGATGCCCTGGAATGTCTGGATGATCCCGATCTGCCATGCCGGGGTGCCGGCGGCCTGCTGGCTGAGGACGATCGTCATGCCACACGCCGCGAGAGCGAAATTGACGAGGATGATCAGTCCGATCAGGGACCGTGGTTGGTGCCAGACAGCAAGCCATCTCGCGCCACTGTTCATGGAGCGCTTGGCCGAGCCGACGCGTTCAGGGCTCAGATCCCTCTGAATCGCTAACCCCGAGCCGACCTCGCCCAGCCGTGTGAAGGCCGCCACCAGAAGAGGCAGAGAGGGGTGGACCCCGAAGAGGACGCCCGACACGGGGGCTGCAGCAAGGCGGATGCCCGCATCGCGGGACTGGTTGGCAGCAGACGCCTCGGGCAGCAGCTTCTTCCCTACGATGCGCGGCAGCGCAACGTCTGTCACGTTGAAGAACAGCCCGACCGTGATGCCCTCGCAGGCTGCGATGAAGACGAGCATGGTTGGGGAAAGTACCCCGAACCAGTTCAGGACTGACATCAGGGCGTAGATGATGAATGCGGCCCCGCCTGAGCAGAGCATCAGGCGTCGCGCATCGAACATGTCGGCCAGCACTCCGCCCGGGAGGATCGCGAGTGCTCGCGCGAGAGCAGCGACTGTGCCGACCATCCCGGCAACGAAAGCGTCGGAGGTCAGGTGATAGCCGAGCAGCGTCAAAGCGAAGGCGCCGACGTTGAGCCCGACCTGAGTCAGGGCGTCGCCCGCAAACCAGGCTCGGTAGTCGCGGATAGCCCACACGCTCGTCGCCTGATCCGTCATAGCGGGTCGGTTTCGAAGACGTAATCGAAGCGGGAGTCCGCCGAACCGCAGGTGGGGCATCCCGGTTCACGCTCCCATTCCATAATCGTGCGGAGCTGACCGGAGAGGTAATTCACCTCCATCTGCCTACCCCTCCCCAAGGGTTCGGCGTAGTTGGTGAGGAGCCGGATGATCTCGTCGACCCCGAACGATGTGAGGCGCTGGATGTGATGTCACGGTCTTTCGTGGGTCGAACATTGAACGACATGGTTCCTCCCTTCCTCTCTGGTGGTGTCCCGCGACCCGTTCAACTCATCGGTCGCGTGGTCAGAGCCAGTCGCCTTCACCAGTGAGCGCCACCGCCACTGGCACCGTGCCCGTGGGCGTCGGCGAACTCGCCGCCGCGATGAGGACGGCCAAGGCCAATCCCAAAATCATCTTCATTTCATCCCCCAGTGTGAGATCAAGATACGCAGACTTGACTTGAGCTGTCAATATTATTGACAGCATCCGTCATGTGCTTGACTGATTGCACACGATCGGAGTCACGTGCCTACCCCTGGAGAACGCATTCGCACCGCCCGCGAGAAGCTCGGCCTGACTCAGGCTGAGCTAGGAGGCGAGTTCTTCTCGGCGAGCTACATCTCTCATCTCGAACACGACCGGCGCAGTCCAACGCCGGAGGTGGTGGAGCATCTGACCCGGCGGCTGGGTCTCACCGAAGTCGACTTGCAACGCACGGCGCCCTCCATCAGCCAAGACCAGTTCGCGGCCACCGTCGCCATGCACGTCAGCGCGCTCGAGTCCGCACTCGAAGGCGACCTGAGATCTCGACACCCGATCGAAAGGCGCTCCCAGGCACCGCAGCAGGACGATTGGGTGTCGATGTACCTCGCGGCGGAGGCGCTGCGCCAACAAGGACACTACGAGCAGCTTGCCGATTCAGCTCGAGCGCTGGTGCAGCATCCTCTGACCCAGATGTCAGCGTCCCTGCGTACCGCGGCAATGGCACTGCATGCCATCTCGCTGCGTGCGATAGGCGATCTCGCCGGGTCCCTCGAAGTCGCAAGGGAAGCGGTCGAGGCCGCCGACGAGAGCGGCGACCCCAGTAACCGCGCTCGCGCTGAGCTGGTCTTGATCCCCGCTCTGAGCGAACTCGGGCTCGCGCCCGAGACGCAGACGCATGTCGACGTACTCATCGACTTGCTCGAGAGTGTCCCATCGGTTCCACTGCGCGGGCGCATGGCCGCAACTGCCGGCAACGCACGCTTCATGCTCGGCGACATCGAATCCGGACTCGAGCTTCATGACATGGCGTCGCAATGGATACGACCCGACGGTGACCTCCGCCTGTGGGCCCGCTTCTGCAAGGCCTCGGCTCGTATGCGGATCGGCGCCGGCATCACAAGCGGTGTCGAGGACCTCCTGCGAGACGCCGCTCGAGGATTGGAGCTCGTTGGCAACCACAGCGACCTCCGCGAGCTTGATCTCACCCGGGGGGAGTACCTTCTGCTCACCGGCGATCCCGAGGGGGCGGTGGAGAGTGTCGAGAAGGCGCTGGCCGACGAATCATTGCCGCCACAGACTCGAGCAGCGGCTCATGAAGCTCTCGCGCGGGCTGCGGATCAGACCGGCGACCGAACGTCGGCACGAGAGCACTGGACGATGGCGGCCCGTCTTCACGACGAGCAAGGCGCCTTGGACAAGGCCGTACTGATCTGGCGCGCGCTCGCACAGCAGGCGTAGGACTTCGCCCGCATCCATCCGGTTACCCTTGACCGGGGGTCTTCGGTCGTCGACGCATCCCTGAGGCGCACGAGGAGTGAGAGATGTCTGAGTTCCCGATTTCCGAGTCGACCTCATCGGCGCCGCCCCCGCCGCCCCTGCCCGTTGCGCCCGCCGGAGCAGCGCCGCTCTCGAACGACGACCTCGGCCGCGCGCAGCGCATCCTCACCGTCATCTCCGACTCGTACGCGACGAAGATGGTCGGGCAGGATCGCCTGCGGATGAGCCTGCTGGTCGCGCTGATCGCGGGCGGGCACATCCTGCTCGAGTCGGTGCCAGGGCTCGCGAAGACGACGGCCGCGAGCACCCTCGCCGACACGGTGAAGGCGAGCTTCAAGCGCATCCAGTGCACTCCCGACCTGCTGCCGAGCGACATCACCGGCAGCCAGATCTACGATGCCGCGACCGGCAGCTTCCGCACGGTGCTCGGACCTGTGCACGCGAACTTCGTGCTGCTCGACGAGATCAACCGATCGAGTGCGAAGACCCAGTCGGCGATGCTCGAGGCCATGCAGGAGCGCCAGACGACGATCGGCGGCGAGGTGCATCCGCTCCCCCGGCCGTTCCTGGTGATCGCGACGCAGAATCCGATCGAGCAGGAAGGCACGTACGAGCTGCCCGAGGCGCAGATGGACCGCTTCCTTCTGAAGGCGATCGTGGAGTATCCGAGCCCGGCCGAGGAGTTCGAGATCCTCAACCGCATCGACTCCGGCGCGCTCGACCCCGACCGGCACGTGCCCGGCGCGATCAGCCTCGATGACGTGCACGACCTGCAGGACATCGCGTCGCGCGTGTACATCGACCCCGCGATCCGCAACTACATCGTTCAGCTGGCCTACGTGACCCGCAACCCTGCGCCGTACATCGGCGAGGAGCGCGCCCGGTTCATCAAGTACGGAGCCAGCCCGCGCGCGAGCATCGCTTTCCTGCAGGCGTCGCGGGCCCTTGCTCTGCTCAACGGGCGCACCCACGTGCTGCCGGAAGACGTGCGGTCGCTCCGCCACCTCGTGCTGCGTCACCGCGTGCTGCTGACCTTCGAGGCCGATGCCGAGGGCGTGCGCAGCGAAGACATCATCGACGAGATCTTCGCGTCGGTTCCCACGCCGTAACCTGCGCCATGGCCAGCCTGATCACCCAGGTGAAGAGCAAGCTCTTCATCCGCTCGTCGCAGAAGTCGATGCACGCGCTGGACGGCGCGTACGCATCGCTGCTGCGCGGGCGCAGCCTCGACTTCGAGGATCTGCGCCCCTACGAGTTCGGCGATCAGGTGCGCGACATCGACTGGCGGGCGACCGCCCGGCACGGCGAACCGCTCATCAAGCGGACGAAGGCGACACGCAAGCACACGGTGCTCTTCCTCATCGATTCCGGTCGCGGCATGAAAGCGCTGGCCGAGGACGAGCAGAGCAAGCGCGATCTCGTGGTGCTGCTGACCGGCGCCCTCGGCTTTCTCACCGTGCGGCACGGCGACGACTTCTCTGTCGTCTACGGCGACACGGCCCGCGTGCGCCGGCTGGCGACCGGCAGCAGCGAGGGCGCGCTCGAGCACGCGCTGCGCACGATCAGCTCAGCGATCGACGAGGCCACCGCGATGGGCGACCGTGATGCCCTGCTGCGCTACGCCGCGCGCAACATCTCCCGCCGCATGATCGTCGTGCTCGTCACCGACGAGGCTCCGATGACCAGCGAGACCGAGGGGCTGCTGCGCCGGCTCAAGGTGCAGCACGATGTGCTGTGGCTGACCGTCCGCGACGCCGACCCCGTGATCCGCCCCGGCTCGGGCGGCACGCATCGCCGCGACGTCGACAGCGACTGGCTGATCCCCGACTTCGTGCACGGCGACATCGATGTGATGACCGAGCTCGCCGCCGACGAAGCGGCGCACACCGCCCGGCGCGACGCGGCGCTGCGCCGGCTCGAGATCACGCACGCCGAGTTCGGCGGTCAGGCGTCGGCGGTTCCGGCGCTGCTCGCGATGCTCAACAGGAGGTCGCATGCCCGCTCCTGACGAGCTCTACCCGCCCGCGCAGTACGGCTGGGGATGGCTGGTGCTGGCCATCGGCATCCTGCTGCTGCTCGCCGCCGCGGCCTGGCTGCTGATCTTCCTCACGCGGCCGAAGCGGAGCATCCATCTCGCGGGGGAGACGACCTTCACCCCGCCGACCGCGGCGGTGCTCGACCAGCTGCGCGGCGAGTATCTGGCCGACGTACAGCGCGTCGAAGATGCATACCGTGCAGGGAATATGCCTCCTCGACAGGCGAACCTCGAGCTCAGCCGCGTGGTGCGTGCGTTCGTCAACGAGTACTCCGGACTCGAGGCGCCGGTGCTCTCCCTCGACGATCTCGTCGCCCGTGGTGTCGACCCGGCCCTCATCGATGCGATCCGCCGGCACTACTACCCGAGCATCTTCCAGCGCGGCCCCGCGATCGATCCGATCTACGGTGCCGAGGCCGCCCGAAAGGTGGTCACGACATGGCACTGAGCATGTGGTGGATGCTGCTGGTCGCCCTCGGCGCGCTGGTCGCGGCGATCGTGGTCGGGGTGCTGCTCGGCATCCGCTCCCGCGATCGGCGAGACGACCGACCGGCAGCCCTCGTCTCACGGGCCGAGCGGCTGCGTGCGCTGCCGTCGTTCCGCGCTGCGGTGCGGCGACGGATGACACTGCTGTCGGCCATCGTCGCCCTCGGTGCGGTCGCGGTGCTGCTCGGGGGCGTCGTCGCCACGCGCCCGATGGCGCCGAAGACCGTGCAGCCCGTCAACACGAGCCGCGACATCATGCTCTGCCTCGACGTGTCCGGATCGATGTCGGAGGTCGACGTCGAGGTGCTGAGCGTCTTCGAAGAGCTGCTGAAGGGCTTCGAGGGCGAGCGGATCGGACTCACGATCTTCAACAGCTCGCCGGTGCAGGTCTTCCCGCTCACCGACGACTACACCTTCGTGCGCGAGCAGCTGCAGAACGTGCGCGGCAGCTTCGACTACGGCGACGAGACGCCGGAGCACTGGGTCGGCACGCTCAACGGACCTGGTGCCTCGCTGATCGGCGACGGCCTCGCCGCGTGCACCATGCGCTTCGACCATCAGGACGACGAGCGCAGCCGGTCGGTGATCCTCGCGACCGACAACGAGCTCGCCGGCGCCTCGATCCTCACGATCGAAGAGGCCGCCCAGTACGCGAAGTCGAAGAGCGTGCGGGTCTTCGCGCTCAACCCCGTGCAGGGCAAGGACGCGCAGGTCAGCGCTCAGCTCTCGGACGCGGCCGCGCTCACGGGAGGGCAGTCGTACGCCCTGCGCGACACGACGACCGTCGGCGACATCATCTCCGAGATCCAGAAGCAGGAGGCGACTGCTCTCAAGGGGCAGGCGCAGGTGGTGCTCGTCGACAGCCCGAACCTGTGGATCGCCCTGATGCTCGTCGCCGTGCTCGGGTTCATCGTCCTGCTGGTCTTCGTGCGGGACACCGGACGGGTGCGGGACACCAGACGCTCCCCGGATGCCGGAAGGGGGCGCGCATGATCTTCCAGCCGGTCCTGCATCCGATCCTGCTCGCGCTGCTCTGCGCAGTGCCGACGTTCTTCGTGATCCGCGCTCTCGTGAAGGGCCCCTCGCGCGGTCTCTGGGCGCTTCGCCTCGGCATGATCGTCGTCGTCTTCGCGATGCTGCTGCGCCCTGGAATTCCAGGAGGCACCTCGCAGACGCTCGCGACCGACACCGATGTCGTGATCGTCGTCGACACGACCGCGAGCATCGTCGCCGAGGACTGGGCCGGCGACCGGCCGCGCATCGACGGCGTGCGCGCCGACGTGCAGGCCATCGTCGACGAGTACCCCGGCGCTCGTTTCGCGCTGATCAGCTTCGACGCGGCGGCGCAGCTGCGCCTGCCGCTGACGACCGATGCCACGGCGCTCATGTCGTCGCTCGACGTGATGCGCCCCGAGGTGACGGAACAGTCGCGCGGTTCGTCGATCGGCATCGCGAACCGGATGCTGGCCGACACCCTCTCGGCGGCGGCCAAGGCGTCGCCCGAACGGGCACGCATGGTGTTCTACCTCGGTGACGGCGAGCAGACGGCCTCGAGCGAGCCGGAGTCTTTCGCGTCGAGCGCGAAATACGTCGACGGCGGCGCCGTGCTCGGCTACGGCACGACGGACGGCGGCCCGATGAAGAAGACGACCGGCGCCGGCGCCGCAGCCGGCGAGTACATCGAGTACCAGGGCGAGCCCGCGATGTCAGTGATCGACGAGGACAATCTGCGCCAGGTGTCTGAGCAGCTCGGCATCGAGTATCAGCTGCGGGCTGCGGATGCCGAGATCGAGCTGCCGGAGGCGCCGACGAGCACCACCGATTACGCGGCCTCGGGTGAGGTGGGCAACGTGATCGAGCTGTACTGGATCGCCGCTCTCGCTCTGATCGCCCTGCTGGCCGTGGAGGTGGCCATGGCGACGATGTCGATCGTGAGGCTGCGCGGCCTCTCGACCTCGACCAGCCACGTGAAGGAGGCGAGCTCATGACGTCCCCCACGCACGCCGACGCCGCGGCTGCCCTGCTCGCCGTGAATCGCCGGCGCCGCAGCATCCGGCGCTGGGTCGCGATCGCGACCCTGCCTCTCACCCTCGCCGCGCTGCTTCTCGTGATCAAGCTGCTCAGCATGTACGCGTTCGCGCATACGTCGATCAGCTCGTTCGTCTCGGGGGCGTACGCCGAGTCGGAGTCCGCCGCACGCGGACAGGACGTGCTCAACTGGTTCGAGCCGGTCAGGGCGCCGTACAACATCGGCACCGCTCTCGCCGGGGCCGAGAAGCTCGACGCCGCGCGTTCTGAGCTCGAGCGGGCGCTTCCGCTCGCGCAGGGCCTCGAGGTCTGCCCCGTGCTGATCAACCTCTCGCTCGTCGTCGAGCGGCAGGGCGACGCCGCGCAGGCCGACGGTGACGCTGCGAAGGCAGCCGAGCTGTACGGCGAGGCGCTCGAGATCACCGTCGAGACGCCCGAGGAGTGCAGCAGTGACGAGGCGCAGCGGCAGTCGCCGCAGCCCAATCGCGACATGAGCGACACGCTCGACGAGAACCAGCAGCGTCAGCAGGAGAAGCAGCGGCAGAGCCAGCAGCCCCCTCCCGAGCAGCCGGAGCAGCCCGAGCAGGGTGAGGGCGAGCAGTCCGAGACCCCGCAGGACAAGCTCGACGACATCGAAGACCGCCTCAACCAGGGCGCGCAGGAGCGCGAGGATCAGCTCGGCGGCGGCCAGGGCGGCGACGGCGAAGGCGGCGGCGGAACGGACAGGCCGTGGTAGATCGTCAGCGCAGCAGGTACATCGGCGGCGCCGAAGGCGCCCCTCCGCTTCCCCCGCCCGGTGGGTACGCGGGTGCCGCCCGTGCGCGCGGAGGCCTGGATGCCGCAGCGGGTCTGCCACAGGCATCCGGGGTCACGTACAGCGACCCGGCGACCGCCGGCCGCAAGGCGGGGGTCAACGCGCTCGGACTCGTCGCCATCTCGGTGACGGCGATCTTCGTGGTGATCCTGCTGCTGCTCATGCTCGCCGGAGGCACCGACGCCCTTTACGGAGTGACGCTGCTCGTGCTGCAGCTGGCGATCGTCGGGGTGATCGTGGCGGCCATGCTGACCGTGAGGGGCCGGATGCTGGGCGCGATCGCCCTCGCCGTCTCGCTCGTCTTCAACGTGGCGACGGTGGGCGCGATGGGAGCCCTGCAGTCGGCGGCCAACCAGGCGTACGACGGCACCAAGTCCGAGCGGCAGCGGCATGAAGAGGCGTACCCCGGCGTCAAGGACCATTCGCCGCAGGATGCCCTGAGCGGCCCGTCGCTGGAAGAGGTGCAGGCCGAGGGCGACGCCCTGATGGCCGCGATCCGCGAGCGGGTCTCGGATCGCTTCGGCTACACGTGGGTGCAGAACGGCAAAGACGACGTCAGCCCCGAACGCAACGGCTACGGCGGCGAGTCGATGCTGCGCAGGTACACGTCGACGGTGTGGACGACCGAGCAGCCCGTGCAAGACGACACTCGCAAGCGAGAGGTCATGCAGACGATCGGCGAGGTGCTCGTCGAGCGCGGAATGAGCGACCTGTACCCCCTGAACGAGATCGACACGGGCATCTCGCCCGACATGGTGGCGAAGCTGTACGGCTCGACCGAACCCGCACGGCAGCACACCTGGGAGTACTACAGCGACACCTTCCCCGACCCGCTGTACTTCTACGCGTACGCGTACGACCTGTCGAACGATCCGACCGGCGACTTCCGCACTCAGCGCGAGGCGATCGCGAAGCAGACCGGCGAGCCGCTCGAAGGCATCCAGCTCGTCGTCTTCGCCCGTCGCGTGCTGCCCGAGGCCGACCGTGCCGAGTTCGAGAAGCGGCTGCAGGAGTATCCGGGGTTCTGACGCGCGCTGCCCAGTCGTTGAGCCAGCGCAGCACGCTGACGTCAATCAGCGGGGCGATGAGCACATCGATCTCATGTACGGGCGCGCAGGCAGCGCGAGGGGTGTGAGGATCCACAGCGCGAGCCCTAGCGCCAGTCCAACACGCCTACTTCGTGATCCGCGTCGGTCCTGCTTCATAGGACGCATCCTTCGCTACTGACGCTCTCAGCCCGCGATGGAGATCGTCTGCAACTCCGGAAAGAGACGGAGCCCCTCTTCCATTGCGCATTTGACAGCGACATCACGCCGCGTGCGATCACCGTCATCCAGAGGAGCGAGCTCCGCGAGGTTCGCACCGTTTGCATTGCCGGCCTCCCCAGCCTTCGCCATGCAAGCGACAACAGCCGACCGCAAAGCCGGGTCCATGACCTGAGCGTGCGTCTCGCGGTATGCCTGTTCTAGGAATCCGGACCCGAAGTATCGGTCTTCACATTCGCTCAGATCAGCAGAAACCTGCTCTTCGCTTCGACCGTTGCCGTTGATGGTGAATTCGTAAGTGATCCCGGTGACAGGACTGAGCTGAGGTTCACTGAATCCCAGCCCGCGGCCCTCGACGCACCCCTTCAGATTCTGGACGCCTTGCCAGTACTCGTCCTTCGTTACTTTCCCGTCCTCCAGCATTGCCTCGAGCTCGTAGTACCCGTTGGATCCGGCTTCCTCAGCCACCGCCTTCACCTGCGCAGACGTGGTGCCCGCATCTTCGGCGTCCGCCCCGTTTCCACCAGCGCACGCGCTCGACAACGGAACGACCACGAGAAGCAGGGCAGCAAGCGCGATCGGTCTGCGGATCATGTGTACTTCGTCATGCAGGTCGTCGCGAGCTGATGCATGCCCATAACAATTCCCCCCATATCCCACGCACCGTGGCGCGGCTGATAACTGCCGTCAAATTAATGTGAGGCGCGTGAGGCGTCAATCCATATGTGCCTCTGCGGACATCCGCTGGGGGTCATGAGGTGCGGCTGTCGCGCGTCAGACTTCTGACTACCTTCCTGAACGAACTCAACGAGGCCTCATGGGCCCGCCCGACCCAACCTGCTTACGGCAAGGTCCTCCACCGGAACGTGCTCGTCACCCGGCAGCTCCGGCTCGTCGATCGGCTTGAGGTCTTCGACCGCAGGGCCTTCCAGAAGCGTGCCGTCGGCGGCGAAGCGAGAGCCGTGCAGCGGGCAGTCCCACGAACGCTCGGCACTGTTCCACGAGACGATGCCACCCAGGTGCGTGCAGACGGCCGACATCCTGCACGTCACGCCGTCGACGGTCGAGACCGCAGCCGGCTCCTTGTCCTCCGCGCCGACGACGCCCTCGCCCTCGGCGGGCGGCTCGTCGGGCAGCGGGTGAAGGCTTCCCGCCCATCCGGATGCCAGTTCGCCCGCCACCTGCACGTTCGCGACGACGCTGTTCGCGACGTCCTTCGGCAGCGTGATCCGGTGGTGCAGGGTCTGCGCCCACGAGAGGTTGCCGTCGAGGATGTCGGCGGTCATGCTCAGCGCAGCGGCGACGCCGTTGGTCATGCCCCACTTGTTGTAGCCGGTGGCGAGCGCGACGTGCTTGCCGGTGCGCGGCATCCAGCCGACGAAGGGAACCAGGTTCATCGACTGATAGTCCTGCGCCGACCAGGCATGGGTGCGCACCGCGCCGGGGAAGTGCTGCTGCGTCCACTGCTCGAGGTCGTCGACGAGCCGCTGCGTGTCGTCCTCCCGTCCGACGACGTGGCCGTTGCCGCCGACCAGCAGCCGGTTCTCGCCGCCCACCGGTGCCGTGCGCAGCGACCGCCCTGGCGAGTCGATCGAGAGGTACATGCCCTGCGGCAGCTCACCCGGCACCCGGTACGCCTGAGCGTACGAGCGCATCGGCTTCACCTTGGCGAAGTACAGGCCGCGATCGAGGATCGGGATGCCCGTGGCCAGCACCACCGTGCCCGCCCACACCTCGCCGAGCGAGGTCGTGACCTTGCTCGGCTCGCCGGTCTCGACGTCTTTCACCCTGGCACCCTCGATGATCACGCCGCCGCGCTCGCGCAGATCCGCGGCGAGCGCGCGCAGCACGTCCATCGGATCGAACTGCGCCTGGTCGCGCAGGCGCAGGCCTCCGTGCGTCTCGAACGGCAGGTCGAGGGTGTGCAGTCGCTCGACCTCGAGGCCGGCCTTGCGGCAGGCCTCGTACTCGGCATCCAGCTTCTTCACCCCGTCCGGCGTCGAGGCATAGGTGAACGCGTCGCGGTGCTGCACCGCAACGCCGTGCTCTTCGAGGTACCGCAGCAGCCATGCCTGGCCCTCGCGATTGCCCTCGACGTAGGCCTTGAGAACGTGGCTCGATCCGCGCGACAGGATGCCTGAGAGCACGCTGCCCTGCAGCAGGCTCAGCTTCGCGGTCGTGTGCCCCGTCGACACGGCCCCCACGAATCTGGCCTCGAGCACCGCGACCGAGAGTCCGGCGCGGGCCAGCAGCACAGCGGTCGTGAGGCCGGTGATGCCGGCTCCGGCGATCACCACGTCGTAATGCGCGCCGGCTTCGAAGGTGTCTGACGTGATGCGCTCACGCTGGTCGTCGAGCCACAGGGAGGTCACGATGTTCTCCTTCGCTGGAGGCGGGTGCCGCGGGGGCGGAGTGGCTCACCAGTACATCGTGATCGTGCGGGCGGCGAAGGGGGCTTGACATCTTCGCCACTCGGACGGGCGCTGGTGTCCTACGCTGGCATCTGGCCGCGCGCGGCGGCCCGCGACCGAGGGGACTCCCACTTGCCCGAGCACACGCTTCTCGCCATCGATGCCGGCCAGACGGGCATCAAGACCCGCCTCGTCGAGGTCGACGGATCGGCCCAGGAGTGGCTGTTCCCCGGAGTGCTCACCGATCGCCCGCTGCTGCCGCAGCTCGCGGCGGTCGTCGCCGAGGTCACCCGGGTGACGGGGCAGGCGCCGCACACGGTCACGTTCGGAGTCTCTGGTCTCACGTCTGCCGACGATGAGGCGGATGCCCTGATGCAGCATCCCGATCTCGCCGACGTGCACCGCATCGTCGTGACGCACGACTCGGTCACATCATTCCTAGGAGTGCTCGGCGATCAGCAGGGTGCCGTCGTCGCCGCCGGCACCGGCGTCGTGACGCTCGGCGTCGGACCCGAGCACTCGACCCGCGTCGACGGCTGGGGCTACATCATGGGCGACGCCGGAAGCGGCTACTGGATCGGCCGTGCGGCACTGGACGCCGTGATGCGCTCGCACGACGGCCGCGGCCCCGCCACCGCCCTGATCGCCGACGTGCAGGGCCGCTGGCCGGACCTCGAGACCGCGTACGTCGCACTGCAGTCCTCCGAGGATCGCGTGCGCACCGTGGCCTCCTTCGCCGCGCCGACGGCCGCGCACGCGGCATCCGGAGACGCCGTCGCGATCGGCATCTGCCATGGCGCCGCGGCAGAGCTCGCGACCGCGATCCTCGCCGCGCTGCGGGTCACCGACGCGCCTGCCGACGCCGCCGTCGGCGCCATCGGCGGGGTGTTCGGGTCGGACGTCATCCGCTCGGCCTTCGAGGGCGCCGTGCGGGCAGAGCGACCGGATGCCCGTTTCGTGCCGCCCGCAGGATCAGGGCTCGACGGAGCTGTGGCCCTCGCGGGGCTCGGATCAGGGCATCCGCTGCACGAGCGCTTCGCCGAGCGCGCCCGCTGATCGACTCCCCGGCCGCCCCTCCTGACACCACGGAAACGGACCCTCATGCCCCGCTTCGACCTCTCCCCCGCCGAGCTGCACGACTACCGCCCCACGATCGCCGAACCAGCCGACTTCGACGAGTTCTGGCAGCGCACCCTCGCCGAGTCCCGCGCCGTCGCGCAGCCCGCCGAGCGCACGCGCATCGAGACGCCGCTGAGCCTGGTCGACGTCTACGACCTCTCCTTCAGCGGATTCGGCGGCGACCGGGTGCGCGCGTGGCTCGTCGTGCCGGCCGGAGCCACCGGGCCGCTGCCCGCGATCGTCGAGTACAACGGCTACAACGGCGGGCGCGGCCTGCCGCACGAGAGGCTCGCGTGGGCGGCATCCGGCTACGCCTGGGCGTTCATGGACACCCGCGCGCAGGGCAGCGGCTGGGGCACGGGCGGGGCGACACCCGACCCGCACGGCACCGGCCCGTCGGTCGCCGGGTTCATGACCCGCGGCATCCACGACCCCGAGCAGTACTACTACCGGCGCGTCTTCACCGACGCGGCGCTGCTGATCGATGCCGTGCGCTCGTTCCCCGAGGTCGACTCCGATCGCGTCGCCGTCACGGGCACCAGCCAGGGCGGCGGGCTCGCGATCGCCGCTGGCGGCCTCACTTCCGGGCTGGTCGGCGTGATGCCCGACGTGCCCTTCCTGTGCCATTTCGAGCGGGCTGTCGGGCTGACCGACTCCGATCCGTATCAGGAGATCGTGCGGTACCTCTCGGTGCACCGGGATGCCGTCGAGCAGACCTTCGCGACCCTGTCGTACTTCGACGGGGCGAACTTCGCAGCCCGCGCCGAGGCGCCCGCGTTCTACTCGGTCGCCCTGATGGACCCGGTCTGCCCGCCGTCGACCGTCTACGCCGCGGCCAACCACCACCGCGGCGGCGCGGAGGTCGTGGAGTACCCGTTCAACCAGCACGAGGGCGGTCTGGGCATCCACTGGCAGCGCCAGGCCGCCTGGATGGCGGCCCGCCTCGGCTGAGGGGCCTCCTCCCGGCCTTCGAATCGCTCAACTGGCGACTTTCCCGGCCGGTAAGGCGCCATTCAGGCGATTCGAATGGCGAGGGCGGCCCGCATCAGGCGGCGAGCGCGAGCCAGGCGGCGAACGCGAAGCCGATGACCGTCGCGAGTCCCGTCGACTCCTTCGCCTTCTGCTGAGCCTCGGGAATCATCGAGTCGACGAGCATCACCAGCAGCGCTCCTGCCGCGAAGCCGTTCGCCGCGGCGCGGAAGCCGTCGCCGACCACGGATGCCAGGGCGAACCCCGCCACCGTCGCGAGAGCGCAGAGCACCGCGACCCCGGCCCACAGCAGCACGACGCGCCCCTTGCGCATGCCGCCCTCGAGCAGATCGGAGGCCGAGCCGATCGACTCCGGCAGGTTCGAGACGACGATCGCGACGATCAGGGCGACCCCCACGCCCTCGCCCGAGGCGAGTCCGATGCCGAGCACCAGCTGCTCCGGGATGCCGTCGAGCAGCGCCCCGACCGCGAGCGATCCGCCACCGGCATCCTGCTTCTTCTTCGCCTGACGCGCATCGAGGATGCGCGCGGCGATGTAGTAGCAGAGCGCGCCCGCGGCGACGCCCGCGATGAGAGGCCCGTGACCGGCGAGCTCGACGCCCTGCTCCCACAGCTCGAACGCGATCGACGCCATCAGCGCACCCGCGCCGAAGCCGAGGATGATGCCGAGCAGCCGAGCCGGCCACCTGCGCACGAGCGCCAGCAGCGCCCCGACCAGCAGCGGCGACGCCGCCACCGCACCCCACAGCACCGCTTCAGCCATGCGGCCCAGGCTACGCCGCCTGCCTCCCCGCCTTCGAATCGCGTGAATGGCAGTTCGGCAGCCCGGATTCCCGCCTTTCAGGCGATTCGAACGGCGAAACGCGAGCCGGGGCGACACGCCGAGCGCCGATAGACTTGGCGGCATGTCCAAGGTGCTCCAGTCCCTCCCCGTCGGCGAAAAGGTCGGCATCGCTTTCTCCGGTGGTCTCGACACCTCCGTCGCCGTCGCGTGGATGCGCGAGAAGGGCGCCGTGCCCTTCACCTACACCGGCGACCTCGGCCAGTACGACGAGAGCGACATCGCCTCGATCCCCGGCCGCGCACTCGAGTACGGCGCCGAGGCGTCGCGACTGGTGGATGCCAAGACCGCACTCGTCGAAGAGGGCTTCGTGGCCCTGTCGTGCGGCGCCTTCCACATCCGCTCCGGCGGTAAGACGTACTTCAACACCACTCCCCTCGGCCGTGCTGTGACCGGCACGCTGCTCGTGCGCGCGATGCGCGACGACGGCGTCGACATCTGGGGCGACGGCTCGACCTACAAGGGCAACGACATCGAGCGGTTCTACCGCTACGGGCTGCTCGCCAACCCGCGCCTTCGCATCTACAAGCCGTGGCTCGACGCCGACTTCGTCACCGAGCTCGGCGGACGCCAGGAGATGAGCGAGTGGCTCGTGGAGCGCGGATTCCCGTACCGCGATTCGGCCGAGAAGGCCTACTCAACCGACGCCAACATCTGGGGCGCCACGCACGAGGCCAAGACGCTCGAGCACCTGGACGTCTCGCTCGAGACCGTCGACCCGATCATGGGCGTGAAGTTCTGGGACCCGTCGGTCGACATCGAGACCGAAGACGTGACGATCACCTTCGAAGGCGGCCGTCCGGTCGCCATCAACGGCACCGAGTACAGCGACCCCGTGGCCCTTGTCATGGAGGCGAACACCATCGGCGGTCGCCACGGCCTCGGCATGAGCGACCAGATCGAGAACCGCATCATCGAGGCCAAGTCGCGCGGCATCTACGAGGCTCCTGGCATGGCGCTGCTGTTCATCGCCTACGAGCGCCTGGTCAACGGGATCCTGAACGAAGACACCCTCGCGACCTACCACGAGCAGGGCCGTCGCCTCGGCCGGCTGATGTACGAGGGCCGCTGGCTCGAGCCGCAGTCGCTCATGCTGCGCGAGTCGATCCAGCGCTGGGTGGGCATGACGATCTCGGGCACCGTCACCCTGCGTCTGCGTCGCGGCGACGACTGGACGATCCTCGACACCGTGTCGCCGAACCTCTCGTACGGTCCCGAGAAGCTCTCGATGGAGCGCGTGGGAGATGCGGCCTTCGGCCCGGTCGACCGCATCGGCCAGCTCACGATGCGCAACCTCGACATCGCCGATTCGCGCTCGCGCCTCGAGCAGTACGCGGGCCTCGGCCTCGTCGGCGGCGCGACGGGCGAGCTCGTCGGCAAGGTCACCGCAGGTGGTGCGGCCGAGATCTCGGCATCCGAGACGGCAGACGAGCAGCTCGCCGAGGCCGTCGACCTCGCGTCCGAGGGCGCGGCGTTCGACTCCGGCACCGACTGATCCCGCGTCTCCGGGAGGGCGGATGCTTCGGCATCCGCCCTCCTTTTGTGTGCCGTCAGCCTGCTTTCGGGCCGAGCGACCTGAGAATTCACCGAACTATGTTGCACACTCATGTGCAACATAGCTATCCTTGAGGCATGACCACCCGCCCTGCCCGCTCCGACGCGCGCGCCAACCGCGCCGGCATCCTCGACGCCGCGCGCAGCACGCTCGCGCACGACCCGCATGCGAGCGTGGACGTCATCGCCCGCAGCGCAGGTCTCAGCCGCCGCACGCTGTACGGTCACTTCGACGACCGCGACGCGCTGATCCGCGAGATCATCGTCACCGGGGCGCAGCGCTTCAACGCGATCGCCGAGTCGATCACCGACGCCGACTCGCGCATCGCTCTCGCCCGGCTCGCCGCGCGGCTGTGGCAGGAAGCCGCGCACGTGCAGTTCGCCGCCGCGCTCGCCCTCGACGAGGCGCACGTCGAGCACACCGCTGCAGCCCTCGCGCCCCTGCGCCGTGCCGTTGCGAGCCTCGTGCAGCGAGGTCAGGACGACGGCGGCTTCCGCACCGACGTCGCCGCTCCCACGCTCGCCCGCCTGATCGAAGAGGTCGCACGCACCGTCGTCGCCAGAACCGACGCGTCCAGCAGCGGCGCCGCCGACCTCGCCGTGCGCACCGTGCTCAGCATCGCCGGACTCTCGTGGCGCGAGACCGACGAGCTGCTCGCCGCGCACCCCGACATCACGGAGATCCCCGCGTGAGCGCAGAATCCACAGGAGTCCGCCCCAACGCCTGGAGCGTCTACCGTCGTGACCTCGGCCGACTGGCCCGTGTCAGCAAGGCGTGGATCATCATCATCGGCGTCATCGTCACGCCCTCGCTGTACGCGTGGTTCAACATCGTCGCCTTCTGGGATCCGTACTCGAACACCCAGCAGGTCAGCGTCGCCATCGTCAACCAGGACGCCGGTGCGTCCTCCGACCTCACGGGTCACATCGACGTCGGCCGTGAGCTCGTCGACCAGCTGAAGAAGAACGACAAGCTCGGCTGGGAGTTCGTCGATGAGGACGACGCGATGGATGCCGTGCGCAGCGGACGCAGCTATGCGGCGATCATCATCCCGCCCGATTTCAGCCACGACTTCCTCAGCGTCACCACGGGCGAGTTCACCCGCCCCGAGCTGAAGTACTTCGTCAATGAGAAGGCGAACGCGATCGCGCCGAAGATCACCGACGTCGGGGCGTCGACGCTCGACAACCAGATCAACAGCACGTTCGTATCGACGGTCGCCGAGGCGATCAGCGAGCAGCTCAAAGACGCCGGTCTCAGCGCAGAAGACCGCCTCAGCGACGCCCGCGACTCGACGGTCAGCGCACTCGACGACGCGACGGGCAAGGTGTCAGGGGCGCGCGATCGGCTCGCTGCGCTGCAGACCGGTCTGGACCATGCGGCGCGCGGCATAGACCGGGCATCCGGCACCCTCGGCAAGGTCGATCGCACTCTCGGCGAGGTGCAGACCGCGGTCGGCCAGGCGAAGACGATCGCCGCCGAGGCGCAGCAGGAGCTGCTGGCGGTCACCGACAGCGTCACCTCGGCCTACGTCTCGGGCTCCACGCTGATCGCCGACGCCGCCGCGAAGATGAACGGGTCCATCGCGACCTTGGCGGCCGGTCTTCAGCAGGCGAACGTCGCAGTCGGCACGACGGTCGACGACCTGACCGCCGTGATCGACAGCAACGCCACGGCTCTCGACGAGCTGCAGACCGTGCTCGACGGCACCGAGCCCGGCTCGCCGGCAGCAGAGCGGCTGAGCGCCGCGATCGACGCACTGAAAGAGCGCAACGCCGCCGACCGGCAGGTGCTCAGCCAGCTCGAGCAGCTGAACAAAGACGTGTCGAGCACCATCACCTCGGTCACGAAGGCGGCAGACAGCGTGAACGGTGCCGTCGGTCAGGCGGCCACCTCGGCGACGGCCATCCGTGACGCACTCACCCAGAGCGTGCCGCAGCTGAACCGGGCGATGTCGCAGCTCTCGTCGAGCGCCGATGCCTTCTCGTCGGCCCTCGGCGCGCAGCGCACCCAGGTCGCCCAGGCGCAGAGCCTGCTCGGCGGCCTCAAGACTCAGCTCGCCGGCACCTCCGATGCGCTCACCGCCCTCGACGGCAACCTCGCCTCGGCCGAGACCGGACTCGGCACGGTGCGCACCGACGTGCTCGCCCTCGGCTCGGCCGAGATCTGGAACAAGCTCAGCACCATCACCGGTCTCGAGCCGGACGAGATCGCCCGGTTCATGGCGTCGCCCGTCGAGGTGAGCACGAACGTGATGTTCCCGACGGCCGCGTACGGCTCGGCGATGGCTGCCCTCTTCACCAACCTCTCGCTGTGGATCGGTGCGTTCGTGCTCATGGTGATCATGCGCGTCGAGGTCGACACCGAGGGGGTCGAGGGCATCACCGTGCGGCAGGCGTACATCGGCCGCTGGCTGCTGTTCGCGACGATCGTCGTCTTCCAGGCGGCGCTGGTGACCATCGGCAACCTCGTGATCGGCGTGCAGACGGCGAATGCGTTCGCGTATGTCGGCACCGGCATACTCATCGGCCTTGCCTACCTCAGCATCATCTACGCCCTCTCGGTGTGCTTCGGCATCGTCGGCAAGGGCCTGTGCATCCTGCTGGTGATCTTCCAGATCCCCGGCGCCTCTGGGCTGTACCCGATCGAGATGATGCCCGACTTCTTCCGCGGGCTGTATCCGTTCCTGCCGTTCACGTACGGCATCGACGCGATGCGGGAGACCATCAGCGGCTTCTACGGCCTGCACTGGTGGCGCTTCATGGGCGTGCTGGCGATCTTCGTCGCCCTCGCCTGGCTGCTCGGACTCTTCCTGCGCGGCCGGCTCGGCAACTTCGCGCTGCTGTTCAACCGCCGTCTCGCCGACACGCAGCTCATGGTCAGCGAGGAGGTGCAGATCACCGGTCGCAGGCGCGCCCCCGAGATCATCCGCGCACTCACCGACGGAGACGGGTTCCGCGCCGATGTCGCTCAGCGTGCCCAGCGCTTCGGAGAGCGCTACACGACGCGTCTTCGACTCACTCTGCTCGTCGGCGCCGCGGGTCTCGTGGTGCTGGCGCTGTGCGGATGGCTGATCCCGGGGGCCAAGGCGGTCGTGCTCGGCCTCGCTGCCCTGTGGTGCCTGCTGCTCATCGGCTTCGTCGTCACGCTGGAGTACATCAGGCAGAGCATCGAGCAGGCCGCCGAGGTCGGCGAGATGCCGGATGCCGAGCTGCGCCGCGCACTGGCTGTCGAGAACTCCGGGAAGGGCGAGGTGCTCGCCGACGCCGGTGCCGCCGCGCCGGTCGGCGCTGCGACCTCCGCCTCCGCCGCTGCGGCCGGCGTCTCGGCTGCCGACCCGTCGGCTCCTGTCACCGCGCGCACGGCGGTGCTGGATCATCCGGATGCCCCTGACGGCAGGTCTGCGGATCCGGCCGAAGCGACCGGAGCGCCGGCCGAGCCGGATGACGACACCGTCGTCTTCGACGAGCTGTTCGCCGACGACGCCGCGCAGGCGCCCGACATTGATGCCACCGCGGAAGCCCCCGCTGGGGCACAGCCCGCGAATGCCGCCACCGAGTCCGCAGCCGAGGCCACTGACGGTGATTCCGGGCATCCGGAACCCGGCCCTGCACCCGATTCAGCCCCAGGAACCGGCACCGATACCGACCCGACGCACGAGAAGGAGGGCGACAAGTGAGCAGCATCCTCGCCGTCATGCGGCACGATATCCGCCGCGCGACCAGCAGCGTCATGGCCATCATCGTGCTGTTCGGGCTCGTCGTCATCCCCTCGCTGTTCACCTGGTTCAACGTCATCGCCAGCTGGAACCCGTTCGACAACACCCGCAACCTCACTGTCGCCGTCGCGAACACGGACGACGGCTATCAGAGCGACCTCGTGCCCATCCGGCTCAACGTCGGGGAGCAGGTCGTATCGGCGCTGCGCGCCAACGACGACCTCAACTGGGTCATCACCTCTGAAGACGACGCCGTCGACGGCACCCGCTCGGGCGAGTACTACGCCGCGATCGTGCTGCCGCCCACCTTCAGCGCCGACATGATGACCTTCTACACGAGCGGAGCCGACCGCACCCGCATCGACTACTACCTCAACGAGAAGAAGAACGCGCTCGCGCCGAAGATCACCGGCCAGGGCGCGAGCGAGGTGTCGACGAGCATCAACGAGGTGTTCACAGAGACGCTCGGCGAAGCGGGCATGAACATCATCACCTCGCTCTCGGACTACCTCGACGACGCCGACACCCAGGCCGCGCTCTCGAAGCTGCAGGCCCGCGTCGACTCGGTCGCGGCGCAGCTGCGCGCCGGCGCGTCGACCGCCGACATGTTCAGCTCGCTGATCGCGTCGAGCCGGCCACTGGTCGACAGCGCCTCCGGGCTCATCACCGGATCCGGCGACGCCCTGCGAGACGCCCGAGGAGCGCTCGGCGGCGGGAAGGACGCCGCTGCGTCGCTGAAGAAGGTGCTGTCGTCATCGACGGCGGCTCTCGGCGACGCCCTGAAGCAGACCTCCGCCAGCTACCAGGGGGTCTCAGACAGCATCGACGACGTGTACGCCGCCATGGGCTCGCAGTCGGCGAGCGCCGCCGGCACCATCGGCGCCCTCGCCGACCGGGTGCAGGTGCAGATCGACCAGCAGCAGAACCTGCGCGACGGTCTCGTGAACGACGTGCGCCCCGTGCTGCCCGAGAACCTCGTCGACGCGTTCGACGCCTCGGTCTCGCGCATCGACGCCGCCATCGCGCGCCAGCAGTCGCTGCAGGACCGCCTGGACGAGGCCGCATCGCAGGTGACCGACTCGAACGCGTCGAGTCAGGCGACCCGCGATGAGATCAAGAACCTCACCGCCCAGGCGAAGGCCGCCGTCGACGACGCCCGGCGCTCGTACACCGACAGCCTGCAGCCCAAACTCGACTCGCTGGCGTCGACTCTGTCGAGCATCAGCGCCGGCGTCGACTCGATCGCGGGCGACCTGTCGTCGGCCGCGGGGTCGCTCACCGGATCGTCGTCGACCGGCTCGGCACTGGCGGATGCCCAGAAGCTGACGACCGGGATCTCCGAATCGCTCACAGACACCGCCGACCGCTTCAGCGAGCTGAGCGCAGCGCTGTCGACCGCGATCGACACCGGCGACCTCAGCGAGCTGACGAAGGTGATCGGCGCGAACCCGCGCGCGCTCGCGATGCATCTCGCCCAGCCGGTCGAGCTGACCCGCGTGCCGGTGTACTCGGTCGTCAGCTTCGGCGCCGCCATGACGCCGCTCTACACCGTGCTCGCCCTCTGGGTCGGCGCGCTGCTCACCGCGGTCGCGATCCGCGTCGATCCCCCGCGCGACGGCTCCACCGGCCTTCCCGACCTCTCCCCCACCGAGACCTACATCGGACGGTTCGGCATCTTCGCGCTCGTCTCGTTCCTCCAGAGCTCTCTCGTCTGCCTCGGCAGCGTCTTCTTCACGCAGGTGCAGCCGCAGCATCCATTCCTGCTCATCCTCGCCGGCTGGGTCGCGGGTCTGGTGTTCACCCTGATCATCTACACACTCGTGGTGACCTTCGGCAACGCGGGCAAGGCGCTCGCGGTGCTGCTGCTGGTGATCCAGATCTCGGGGTCGGGCGGCGCCTACCCCCTTCAGGTGCTACCGCAGTGGTTCCAGAACATCAGCCCCTTCCTGCCCGCGACCCACGCCGTGGCTGCAATGCGGTCGGCCATCGCCGGCATCTACCAGAACGACTACTGGGTGTCGCTCGGCTGGCTGGCGTCGTTCGCGATCCCGGCGCTGCTTCTCGGGCTCGTGCTGCGGCGGCCGTTCATCCACAGCAACCAGAAGATGCTGGCCGCGCTCAAGTCGACGAAGCTCATGTGAAGTCGCCCGGCGAGTGGGTAGGATGCCAGGGCACGCGCCTTCCCGAGACGCGCACCCGGACTCCGTGACACGCAGTCCCACCTACCCTTGAGGACTTTCCGCCGATGACGACCGATATCCCGCCCGCCGAGCCCGCTCGCAGCCTCTCCGCCCGGATCGGCAGGATCGCCTTCCTCGTCGTGGCCGCCCTCGTCGTCGTCGCCGTCGCCGCCGCGTTCTTCGTGACGTGGACCATCCAGCGCTCCTTCCCGCAGACCTCGGGCGAGGTGTCGCTGAAAGGCCTCGAGAAGTCGGTGACCGTGCAGCGCGACGATCGCGGCATCCCCACGATCACCGCATCCACCGCGGCCGACCTGCTCTTCGCGCAGGGCTTCGTGCACGCCCAGGACCGGTTCTTCGAGATGGACTTCCGCCGCCACGTCACCTCGGGCCGTGTCTCGGAGATGTTCGGCGCCTCGCAGGTCGGCACCGACAAGTTCCTGCGCACCCTCGGCTGGCGCAAGACCGCCGAGAAAGAGGTCGAGGCGCTCGACGAGACCACCCTCGGCTACTACCAGGCGTACGCCGACGGAGTGAACGCCTACCTGTCGTCGCGATCGGGAGCCGAGCTCTCACTCGAGTACGCCGTCCTCGGCATGCAGAACCCCGACTACGAGCCGGAACCATGGCAGCCGGCCGACTCGGTGGCCTGGCTGAAGGCGATGGCCTGGGACCTCCGCACCAACATCGAAGACGAGACCGATCGAGCGCTGCTCGCCGCACGGCTCGCCGCCGCCGGAGAGACGAGCGAGCAGACCGGCGCGCTCGTGAAGAAGATCTACCCCGACTACCCGTTCGACGGGAACCCCGTGATCGTGCCGAAGATCTCGGCGGTCGATCCCGTCACGACCGACGCGACGCCCGCATCCTTCACCGGCGGCGACGCCGAGGTGACCGATGCGCTGCGCACCGTCGAGTGGCAAGAGGCCGACAGCGTCATCGAGGCCGCGAGCATGCTCCTCGGCGGTGCCGGCGAGGGCATCGGATCGAACTCATGGGTCGTCTCGGGCGACCTCACCGAGAGCGGAAAGCCCCTGCTCGCCAACGACCCCCACCTCGGAGCAGCGCTGCCCTCGGTCTGGTACCAGATGCAGCTGACCTGCCGCGAGGTGACCGAAGCCTGCCCGTTCGATGTCGGCGGCTTCACCTTCTCAGGCATGCCCGGTGTCGTGATCGGGCACAACGCGAAGATGGCATGGGGCTTCACGAACCTCACCACCGACGTGGCCGACCTCTACGTCGAGAAGATCGACGGCGACTCGTACTGGCGCGACGGCAAGAAGCAGCCGCTCGACATCGAGGAAGACGTCATCAAGGTCGCCGGAGGCAAGGACGTGCCCCTCACGATCCGCCGCACGGCCCACGGCCCGATCATCTCGGGCCTCACCGGCGACTTCACCGCCATCGCCGACGACCCGGTCGTCAGCGCAGGCGACCAGCCTCTCGTGCTCGAGGGAGCCCCCGAGATCCCCGCGGGAGACACCGCCCTGAGCCTGCGGTGGACGGCGCTGGACCCCGGTACCACCTCCAGCGCCCTGTTCGCCATGAACCTCGCGGAGGACTTCGACGGCTTCCGCCGCGCAGCATCCCTCTTCGATGTGCCTGCGCAGAACCTGATCTACGCCGACCTCGAAGGCAACATCGGCTACCAGGCGCCCGGTCGCCTGCCCATCCGCGGCGCCGGCGACGGCACCCTGCCCCAGCCCGGCTGGGACAGCACCTACGACTGGAAGGGCTACATCCCCTTCGACGAGCTGCCGGTGTCGTACAACCCGCCGGAGGGCTACATCGTCACCGCGAACAACGCGATCGTGAGCGACGACTACAAGTACTTCCTGTCGAAGGACTGGGACTACGGCTACCGCGCCGCGCGCATCGCCCACCTGATCGAGCGCCGCGCCGCCGCCGCGCCGCTGACCGCACAGGACATGCGCGACATCCAGATGGACAACGAGATGTGGATCGGCAAGCAGCTGGCCGCCGCGATGTCAGACGTGACGGTCGACCGCACCGGCCCCCGGGCCGCCGTCGACCTGCTGCGCACCTGGGACGCGCAGAACACGCCGGGCTCGCCGGCCGCCGCGTACGCCAACGTGCTCTGGTCGAACCTCGCGCACAACGTGTTCGTCGAACGCGAGGTTCCGATGCCCGTGAGCGACCAGGGCCGGCTCTTCACCGTCGTCGGCGCGATGCTCGAAGACGAGAACGACCCCCTGTGGACGAACGAGAAGCTCGGCGTCGACGACATGAGGTCGATGCTGGCCCTGTCGGCCGACCAGGCCTACGACGAGCTGGCCGAGCTGCAGGGTGAGGACGTCACCGCCTGGCGCTGGGGCGACCTGCACGCGCTCACCCTGACCCACGGCACTCTCGGCACCTCGGGCATCGCGCCCATCGAGATGCTGTTCAACCGCGGGCCCTACCCCGTGGGCGGCGGCGCATCGGTGGTCAACGCGACCGGATGGCACCTGGGTGAGTCGTACGAGACCGTCACCGTTCCGTCGATGCGCATGGTGATCGACCTCGACGACTTCGACGCCTCGACCTGGAACCACCTCACCGGAGCGAGCGGCCACGCGTTCAACGCGCACTACACCGACCAGACCGACGACTGGGCGAAGGGCGTGCAGAAGCCGTGGGCGTTCTCGAAGAAGGCCGTCGCGAAGGCCACCGTCGATCGGCTGGTTCTCACTCCCGCGGGGTAGTCCGGCGGACACTGGTCAGGAGAGTTTGCCGGCTCGGGCCCGCGACGGCGGCGGAAGCCGGGTCTGCAGCGCTTATGTCCTGAGTTGCGAACGCCCTGCCCGCCACGCTCCGCCCGGCCTGCGTTCACAACTCAGGAGATCCACCCGAACCGCGGGCGTACGCGCGGGTCCGGGCCCCGTTTGACCGCGTGCTTCCTGAGTTGCGAACGCCCGCGGGCCGTAGAGCGGCGACGACTGCGGCGATCTGCTCGCGCACCCGATCGGGTGAGCTGAAGATGTCGGCCGCCACGGGGCGAACCGTGACGTACCCAGACATGGCCGCGGCCATGTCGCGCTCGCGATCGGGTTTCTGCTGCTCCCAGCCCCCGTGATGCGCCCGGCTGTCGCACTCGATGATGAGCCATCCCTCGACGACGAAGTCGACCCGGCCGACACCGGGGATCTCGACCTGTGTCTCGAAGTCAAGGCCGAGCGCCCGCAGGATCAGCCGCAGGAACGTCTCCGGGCCCGACTCGGCCGACCCGTCCACGAGCTTCACGAGCACGGCGAACCGGGCAGGAAGCTGTTCGAACAGCCGCTCGAGCTCGCGCACGGTCATCAAGCGGTGATGCAACACGCTGTCGAGGGTAGCGAGCGCCGCACGTTCGCCCTGGCAGCGCATGGCCTGCAGCACGGCATCCGGAACCGACACGGCGTGCAGACGACCCGCCCTCGAAGTGAGAGCTCCCCAGTGCATGCGGAGTCCCTCTGCCCGCTTCGGGAGGCGCCCCGCATTCGGTGGGACGTGCACGTGAAAGGCGTCTTCGTCGAGCACGAACACGCCGATGATTCGGAGCAGCGACACGCAGCACAGGCGTCCCCCGGCCCGCACCGCCTTGGCGATGTGAGGGTCGAGGTCGGCCCGGGCGTAGCGGTCGCGACGTAGACGGAGCAGTCTTCCATCGCGCACGGCCCGCGCGATCTGTCGTGGTCGCCAGCCGCCGCGCAGAAGGTCATCCCGTCGAACGACCACGGCGGTGTACACCTCGCGAACCCGGTCGCGGACGGTAGATTGATCGGCCATGCCAGCACCCTGCTCGCACCGCCGTGTCCTCGGTGTGCGCAATCACAGCGGATGTGGACTGTCGGCACATCGCCAGGAGCTGTGCACAACTCCGAGGTGCGCATAACTCAGGAGAACCGGCCGCCGGATCCGCACATACCCCGTATTCGTGCGCTGTCACGGCTGGATCTCCTGAGAACTGCGCGGCACATCCGGCCGGGTAGCGTAGAGGGATGCCGGAACGACTGCTCGCACCCGAGGGCACGCCCGCCGACATCGGCGAGTTCACGCACGCCGGGGCCACGCTCATTCACGAGGACTTCGGCACCGGTCCTCGCCCGATCGTGCTGCTGCACGGAATCGGGATGGGTCGCAGCGTCTACCTCGACCTCACGACCCGTCTCGACGGCCGGATAATCGGACTCGATCTGCCCGGGTTCGGCGAGGCGCCCGAGCCGCCGAAGACACTCACGATGGAGCGGCACGCCGACCTCGTCGCCGCGTTCCTGCGCAGTCGCCGCATCGACGACGCCGTGATCCTCGGCCATTCGATGGGCAGCCAGATCGCCGCGGAGCTCGCGGTCCGGCATCCGGATGTCGTCTCGGCGCTCGTGCTCGCCGGCCCCACGGTGAACAGCGCGTCGCGCAGCATCCGGGCCCAGGCCGGCTACCTGCTCTGGGACCTGCTGCACGAGCGGCCCGTCGTGCTCTGGCGAGGCGCGCGCGAGTACCTGCGCGGCGGGCCGAACCTGGTGCGCAAGATGAAGGCGACCATCGTGCACCGGCCAGAGAACGCCTACCCGCGCGTGAGGGTTCCTGTTCTGGTGGTGCGAGGGCAGCGCGATCCGCTCGCTCCGATGAAGTGGTGCCGCGAGATCCTCGACATGGTTCCCGACGCCCGTTTCGCCGAGATCCCCGACCATGGCCACGGCACCCTGATCAGCGACTCCGGTGGCGCCGCGGACACGATCCGGGACTTCGTCCGCGACCTCTGAGTTGGGCGCGCGTTCGTCTTCCCGTCACAACTCCGGAGATCCATCCGGTTCTGGTTGCTCATCGTGCCGCCCGCGCGACGCGTGGCGCGGATCTCCGGAGTTGTGACGCAAGTGCGCGGCCCGCCTGCGACCCCAGGGCGCCGAGAATGTCGAGCAGGGCAGCCCGAACCTCGTCCGGGCGGCTGAAGATGTCGGCTGCGAGGAACCGGATGGTGATGTATCCGGCTCGCGCTGCCGCAAGATCGCGTCGCCGATCCGCAACCTGCTTCTCCCACCCGCCATGGAACTCGCGGCTGTCGCACTCGATGATCAGCCATCCGTCCACCACGAAATCGACCCGGCCCACGCCGTCGATGCGCACCTGAGTCCGGAATGGAACCCCCATCGCTCGCAGGATCAGGCGCATGAACGTCTCGGGGCCTGACTCCGCGGATCCGTCGACGAGCGCGAGCAGCGGCTGGAACCGCGCAGGCAGGGCGCGAAAGGCCTCCGCGACCTGACCCGGCGACAGCACACGGTGATGCAGAACACTGTCGAGCGTTGCGATCGCTGCGCGCGGCGTCTGACAGCGGACCGCTTGCCGCACCGCATCCACCATCGATACGGCGTGGGGCAATCCGGCATCGGTGCACGCGCCCCAGTGCACGACCGCCTCGCGCGGACGACGCCGTCTGCTCCGGGACAGGTCTGGCGGTACCTGGACATGCAGACCAGGGCTCTCGAGCACGAAGACGCCGACGAGCCGGAGAAGTGTGACGCAGGTGAGACGCCCACCGATGCGGATGGCCGCCGCTATCTCGGGCGGCATATCACCGGCGGCGTAGATCCCGCGACGGAGACGCGTCAGCATCCCTGAGCGCATCTGGGCGGCGATCGCATGACCGGACAGTCCGGCCGCTCGCAGGTCTGCTCTGGTGACAACGGCGACGCGATGCAGCTCCGCCACTCGATGAGCGACAGTCAGTTCTGGGTTCAGCACGCAGGCGATCATGGTCGTCGGCCGATGACGGACAGGGGTGGAACCCCGCCGATTGTGGAGAAGCGGGCATACCTGTTGGCTGTGCAGAAGGAGTGCAAGCGTCACAACTCCGGAAAAGTCTGCCCGAATGGCGCGTGAACGCTCGGATGGGCCGTCTGAGCGAAGGATCTCCGGAGTTGTGACGGCCGACACGAGGCGCCCCGACCCAGACCGCCCCGACCCAGACCGCCCAGACCCCCCGCGTCAGCCGGCGGCCGGCGGCGTCTGCTTCGACTCGGCGTATTCGTCGACCACGAGGCTGTGGGCCTGGATCGTGCCGTTGCGGTACGCCTGGCGGCCGACCATGTGCGCCGACAGCGGCGCGGTCGCGAACTGCAGCAGGATCACCGGGATGACGATCACCACCCCGAGCAGCATGCCGCCGATGGTGCGCTGCGCGACCGCTATCGCCAGGCAGATCAGCACCAGTCCCAGCACCTGCGGCTTGGTTCCCGCGTGCAGCCGGCTGGGCACGTCGCGCAGGCGCAGCAGACCGACGGCAGCCGACAGGCAGAGGATCGCGCCGAGCAGCACGAGCACCAGCGCGATGGTCTCGGCGACGGGCGCAGGGACGGCGAGCTCGAGGAAGGATGTCACGTTCATGGCGCCGTGTTGTCCCTTCGTGCGACGTAGCGGGCGACCGAAATCGATGCGAAGACGCCGACCGCCGCGATGATCAGCATCACGGGGATGTTCCTGGTGTGCCCGTTGATCGCCATGTCGGCGCCCAGCACGCACATCACCTCGGTGAGCAGCACGTCTGACGCGACGGTGCGGTCGAGGATCGACGGCCCTCGCACGATGCGGATCACGCAGAGGATGGCGGCGAGGCCGAAGACGACCAGGATCGCGATGAGCAGCGGATTCACCTGATGCCTCCCTTCGACGGGCTCGACGGGCTCGACGGGCTCGACTGCGACCGCTCAGCGGCGAGATCGTGCTTCAGCGCCGCGTACTGCTCGGGCGTGCCGACCGCGCGCACGATGCGGCGCTCCCAGCGCAGCACCTCGGCGCGGAACGCGTCGACCTCTTCGCGGTTGCGCACTCCGATCACATGCAGGTACAGGATGCGCCGGTCGCGGTCGCTCTCGACGACGAGCGAGCCGGGGATGAGCGATGCGGTGACCGCCACGTGCGTGGTGAGGATGTCGTCGGCGTACCGCAGCGGCACCTCGATGATCGCGGCTCCCGGATGGCGGCGGAAGTCGAACACCTGCAGCGTCACGCTCACCGCGCCCATCACCACCGCGCCGAGGAAGCGCACGATGAAGGCCAGCGAATACCAGAGGTTCACGCGCCCGACGAGTTCGACCGTCGGAAGGCGGAAGACGCGCGTGACGAAGATCGCCACCAGGATGCCCGTGACCACCGCCAGGGGTGTGAACTGGTGCCACAGCAGCAGCCACAGCAGCACCAGCCAGATCATGAACGGGAGCTGCAGCAGGATGTCGCGCACGATGCGACGTCGGGTCTCGCGCATCAGTCGGCCCCCTCGTCGATCTGCTCGAGGGTCACCGGAGTCAGCAATCCGCCGCCGATGCGGTCGCACAGTGCGTACAGGGGGCCGGCGAAGACGGTGAGCGCCAGGGTGACCGCGACCATGCCGGCCGTGGCATACGTCATGATCGGGGGGATCACACGCGTCTCGCCCTGCTCGTCGGCGGCGGGCGCATTGCCGAGGTACTCGATGCGGCCGTCGTTCTCGGCGGCGCCGTCGTCCTCACGCCAGAAGGCGAGGTTCCAGGCGCGCATCAGCGCGTACAGGGTGAGCAGCGACGTCAGGATGCCCCCGAAGATCAGCACGATCATCATGGGCGTGCCCACCGCCGCAGCCGACTCGAACAGAGCCACCTTGCCGATGAATCCCGAGAACGGCGGCAGGCCGCCGAGGTTGATCGCGGGCACGAAGTACAGCACGGCCAGCACGGGCGCGGCCTTCATCAGCCCACTCACCCGCAGGATCGACGTGCTGCCCGCCTTGCGCTCGATGAGCCCGACGGCGAGGAACAGGGTGGTCTGCACGACGATGTGATGCACGATGTAGTAGACCGTGGCGCCGATGGCATCCTCGGTCGCGATCGCCAGGCCGAAGATCATGTAGCCGACGTGACTGACCAGGGTGAACGACAGGATCCTCTTCAGCTCGGCCTGCGCCACGGCGCCGAGCACCCCGATGACCATGGTTGCGAGCGCCACGATCTGCAGCAGCATGTTGATGTCGTTGCTCGCGAACAGCTGCGTCTCGGTGCGGATCAGCGCGTAGACGCCGACCTTGGTCAGCAGACCCGCGAACACCGCCGTGACGGGCGCGGGAGCGGTCGGGTACGAGTCCGGCAGCCAGAACGACACGGGGAAGATGGCGGCCTTGATGCCGAACGCGACCAGCAGCATGAGGTGCAGCACGAACTGCGTCTCCTGCGGCAGCTGCGCCACGCGCTCGGCGATCTGGGCCAGATTCACGGTGCCGACCGCGCCGTAGATCATCGCGATCGCCGCGAGGAACAGGATCGACGAGACGAGCGACACGACGATGTACACCGCTCCGGTGCGGATGCGCGACTCGGTGCTGCCGAGGGTGATGAGCACGTAAGACGCGACCAGCAGGATCTCGAAGCCGACGTAGAGATTGAACAGGTCGCCCGCGATGAACGCGTCGAAGATGCCGGCCGCGAGGATCAGGTAGGTCGGGTTGAAGATCGAGATCGGCGTCTCCTCGGCGCCATCGGCGGCACCCTGACCGATCGAGAACAGCAGCACGGCGAGCAGCACGATGCTCGAGATGAGCACGAGCAGCGCGGCCAGCCTGTCGACGTAGAGGATGATGCCGAAGGGCACCGGCCAGCCGCCCACCGACACCGCGAACGGCTGGTTCGCGGCATCGACCGCGGCCAGCAGCACCGCCGCGATGATCGACACCGCCACCAGCGTGGCGGTCGTGACAACGACCTGCAGGCGCGGGTTGCGGCCGAAGACCAGGGTGACGGCGGCTCCCAGCAGTGGCAGCATCACGATCAGGGGCACGAGTGCGTTCACGGCTGCTCCCCCCTCTCGTCAGGCTTCTCGTCACCGGATCCGCCGGCAGGCTCATCGGCATCCGGATGCCGGGACGCCGCGCCACGGGCATCCGGAACGTCCACGGGGGCGTCGTCGACGATCGAGGGATGATCGCGCATGTTGAGCACGGTGATCGGCGCGGTGCTGACGCCGACGAAGTCGGTGGTCGCCTCCTCGTCGTCGAGCGAGGATTCGTCGTCGATGAGGTCTTCCTCGGCGTCGGTGCGCTCGCGCACCGCGATGTCGCCGAGGTCGTCCTCGACGGTGTCGGCCTGCCCGAGCTGCCAGGAGCGGTAGATGAGGGCGAGCAGGAAGGCCGAGACGGCGAACGTGATCACGATCGCGGTCAGGGTGAGCGCCTGAGGCAGCGGATCGCTGACCGCGCCCTTCTCGCCGTAGAACGGTGCGGCACCCGGCGCGCCCATCACGATGAGCAGCAGCAGGTTGGTCGCGTTGCCGAGCAGCAGGAAGCCGATGAGCACGCGCGTGAGGCTGCGCTCCATCATGGCGTAGACCCCGGCTGCGAACAGCACGGCCATGATCACGATGAGGGTGAGCGAGACATCCATCAGACCACCACCCCCCTGCTGCGCATCTCGAGCGCCTGCCGGTCGACCTCGGCGCCGAGGCTGCGCAGCACGTCGAGCACGAGCCCGATCACGACGAGGTAGACCCCGATGTCGAAGACGGTCGAGCTGACGAATTCGAGGTGGCCGAGCACCGGCACCTCGGCCTCCCACACGGTGCTCTCGAGCGGGGCCATCCCGAAGAACAGCGGCAGCAGCGCAGCGCCGACGGCCAGGATCAGACCGGCGCCGAGCAGACGACCGGCGTCGGTCGGGGCTGCGGCCCCCAGCTCCCAGCGACCCCCGGCGATGTAGCGCATCACGAGCGCCATGCCCGCGACCAGACCGCCGGCGAAGCCGCCGCCCGGCCCGTTGTGCCCCGCGAAGAGCAGGTAGATCGACACGAGGATGATCGTGTGGAACAGCACGCGCACGATGACCTCGAGCAGGATCGAGCGGTTCTCGGCCTTCACCTGCTGGCCGCCCACCAGCCAGGCGCGAGGAGCGTCGCTGTTCTCGGCCGTCTGGAAGCGCAGGCCCTCGTCGGTCTCGACCATCGGCCGCCGCGCCGTGGAGCGGAGCCTGGTCTCGGGCAGATCGCGGGTCGCCGAGAGCAGGTCGGCGCGGTGGGTGACGAAGACGAGGGATGCCACGCCCGTGGCCGCCAGCACGAGCACGCTGAGCTCGCCCATCGTGTCCCAACCGCGCAGGTCGACGAGGGCGACGTTGACGACGTTCTTGCCGTGGCCGAGCTCGTAGGCCAGCTTCGGGAAGTCGAGCGAGATCGGGTCGAAGATGCGCGCCTGGGTCGCGACGATCGCGACGAACGCCATGACGACCCCGACGCCGACGGCGAGCACGGCGCGCGGGATGCGGCCGACCGAGGCGTTGTGCTCGCCCATGCGCGAGGGGAGCCGGCGCAGCACGAGGGCGAAGGTCACCATCGTCACCGTCTCGACCAGGATCTGCGTCAGTGCGAGATCGGGTGCGCCGCTCGTCGCGAACAGCACGACCATTCCGAGGCCGGTGACCGATACGAGCACGACGCCCGTGTAGCGCTTGCGTGCGCGCACGGCGACGATGCCGGCGACGGCCATCACCGGCGCCACGACGATCTGCACGGGCGTGTGCCAGGCCGAGAGTGCCACGCGTTCCGGCATGGCGGCGACGAGTGCGGTGGCCTCGGCGGCGAGCAGCACGACGAAGATCGTGCCGACGTACAGCGGCAGCGAACCGCGCTGCGTGAGGCTGGTGGTGAGCACCGAGAGGCGGTCGACGCCGCGCATGACGAGGTAGTACGCGTCGGCTGCGGTGAACCGCAGAACGCGCGCCCGGCGGTCCCAGCGGGTGCGGATGCTGAGCACGAACACCCCGATGCCCGCGAGGATCGCTCCGATCGACAGCAGAAGGGCGGGTTCGAGCCCATGCCACAGGGCGAGGTGACCCGGCTCCTCGTCGCCGACGGTGGTCGCGTAGCCCTGCAGGGCGACGTCGACCGCTGGTGCGCCGATACCGGCAGCGAGCGTCAGCCCGGCCAGGATGATCGGGGCCGAGAGGAAGCCGACCGGCGGATCGGGCCATTCCGTCTCGGGCATCGAGGCACCGGCGGCATCCTTCTTGCGCCAGAATGCGCCCCAGAGGAACCGGCATCCGTAGGCCGCGGTGAGGATCGCGCCCAGTGTGACGCCGGCCAGCGCGACCCAGCCCCAGACCGATCCGTGCTGGGCGTCTTCGAGCAGGGCTGTGAGAGTCGACTCCTTGGCGACGTAGCCGATCGTCGGCGCGACGCCCATCATCGAGGCGGCCGAGATGAACGCCGCCGTCGCCATCACGGGCGCCTGACGCCCGACACCGGACAGCTCGTCGATGTCTCGCGTGGAGAGCTGACGGTCGATCACGCCGACGATCAGGAAGAGGGCCGACTTGAACAGCGCGTGGCCGATCACGAGGGCGAGGCCGGCCAGGGCCGCTGCCGGCGTGCCGTAGCCGATCACGACGGCGAAGAAGCCCAGCTGACTGACGGTGCCGAAGGCGAGGATGCGCTTGAGGTCGGTCTCGCGCAGAGCCTGGATGCCGCCGAGCAGCAGCGTGAAGACTCCGAGCGTGATGACGATGGGGCGCCAGGGTGCCGACAGCGCGAAGACCGGCGCGAAGCGCGCGATGAGGTAGATGCCCGCCTTCACCATCGCGGCGGCGTGCAGGTAGGCGCTGACCGGCGTCGGCGCGGCCATGGCACCGGGCAGCCAGAAGTGGAAGGGGAAGATCGCCGACTTCGAGATCGCGCCGATGAGCAGCATGACGATCGCGGCGTCGACCAGCGGTCCTGTGGGAGCGATCGCCAGCAGCTCCCGGATGCTGGAGGTGCCGGCATCGACGACGAGCAGGACCACCCCGACGAACATCACGAGTCCGCCGAGCGTCGTCACCAGCAGCGCCTGCAGGGCGGCTCGACGACTGGCGGCGCGGCGACGGTAGTGGCCGATGAGCAGGTACGACAGGATGCTCGTGAGCTCCCAGAACATGACCAGCATGACCAGGTCGTCGGTGAGCACGAGACCGTACATCGCGCCCGCGAAGCCCAGCAGCACGCCGGCGAACTGCGCGACCTCGCGCCCATCGTCGTAGAAGTACCAGCGGCAGTACAGCAGCACGAGCGCGCCGACTCCCGTCACGATGAGCGTCAGCACCCAGCCGAGCACATCCATGCGCATCGAGAGGTTCAGCCCGAGCTGCGGGATCCATGCATAGTTCTCGAAGGGCGCATCCGCCGAATCGAGCACGCGCGGCGTCTGGGTGAGCGCGTGCACGAAGGCCGCAGCGGGCACGAGCGCGCCGAGCACGAATGCCTGTGCTCCGAGCCAGCGCACCAGGAGGGGGAGGACCAGCGACCCTGCCAGGAACACGGCGAGGAGCAACAGCATAAGCGGCTCCTCAAGCTCGTCGAGGCCTTCCGGCACAGGCGGGCGATGTGACTCTATTCTACGGGTGCATCTGCACCCCGCGGTTCGCAGGAACGTAATGTGAGCGCATGAGCCTCCGCTTCCCTCATGGCCCGAGCGTGCCCGCGATCGGCATCGGCACGTGGTTCGTCGGCGACGAGCCGTCGCGTCGAGACGACGAGATCGCCGCGATCCGGGCGGGGCTGGATGCCGGCCTCAGCGTCATCGACACGGCCGAGATGTACGGCGACGGCCGTTCGGAGGATCTCGTCGGCGAGGCGATCCGCGGGCGGCGCGACGAGGTCTTCCTGGTGAGCAAGGTGCTGCCGTACAACGCGTCCGCGGACGGCGTGCGCCGCGCCGTTCACGCGAGCCTTCGGCGCCTCGGCACCGACCGCCTCGACCTGTACCTGCTGCACTGGCGGGGTCCGGTGCCGTTCGACGAGACGGTCGGCGCGTTCGAGCGCCTCAAGGACGACGGAGACATCGCGGCGTGGGGCGTGAGCAACCTCGATCCCGACGACATGTCCCAGCTGCCGCCCGGGTGCGCCACGGATCAGGTGCTCTACAACCCGCTCCGCCGCGGCCCCGAGGTCGATCTCGTCCCGCTGCTGCGCGAGCGACGCATTCCTGTCATGGCATATTCCCCGCTCGAGCAGGCACGGATGCTCGACGACCCGCGTCTGGCCGAGCTCGCCGCATCCGTCGGCCTCTCCCCCGCACAGCTGGTTCTCGCCTGGGTCGTCCGTGACGGCGACGTCGTGGCGATCCCGAAGGCGGGGTCGGTGGCGCATGCGCGAGAGAACGCCGCCGCGCTCGATGTCACCCTGCCCGCCGACGTGCTGGCCGAGATGGACCGCCTCTTCCCCGCGCCCAGGCAGCCGGTTCCGCTCGAGATGCTCTGACCGCCGGGCGAAGGCGCCGTGCCGGGTCAGGCGGTCGGCGGGGCCGCGGTTCCGCCCTCGCGGAACTCGCACGTGAAGTGCACGGATTCGCCGCGTTCGCCCTGGAGCATGCGTGCGACCTGCTCACCGGCCGCGCGGCCCTTCGCGAGAGCCGGCTGAGCCATGGTCGTCAGCACGAGCGAACCGAGGCCGTCAGCGGCGATGCCGTCGAATCCCACCACGCTGAGGTCATCGGGCACTCGCAGGCCGAGCTCCTCGGCCGCCCGGATGGCCCCGACCGCGAGCAGGTCGCTCTGCGCGACGATGGCGGTGGGCCGCTCATCGAGAAGCACGCCGTCATCGCCTGCCAGCAGCGTGCGCGCGGCGATGTAGCCCTCATCGACGAGGCTGCCGCCGGCCGAGATGCCCGGGGCGTCGGGGTACGCCTCACGGAACCCGCTCAGTCTGTCGAGCGTGACGGGCACCGTCGCCGCCGCGACACGATCCTGCGTGATCGGAGCACGCTCGCGGGCCGGGTCCAGCGGCAGCGTGATGGTGGCCGCGCGCCTATGCCCCAAATGGAATACATGCCGCGCGATACGTGCGCTCGCCTCGCGGTTGTCGAGCGAGATCTGCGGTACATCGTCTCCGGCGTCGCCCTCGATCACCACGATGGGCAGCCCGCGCTGCCGCACGACGTCGAGCACCTCGCGCGTGCGGGTCGAGCATCCGATCAGCACGACGGCGTCGACGGGAGCATCGGCGATGGGCGGCGGCTCATTCTCGCGAGGGTCGTCGCGCAGCAGAAGGATGCCGGCGCTGATCGACGCCAGCGCATCGGTCAGGCCATCCATCATCACGGTCGTCACCGGGTCGAGGAACGCGTGGCGCAGCTCTCCCCCCAGCACCACGCCGACGATCCCGCTGCGTCCCGTGCGCAGTGACGCTGCGCGGGGATCGGGGCCCGTGTAGCCGAGGGCCGCCGCCGCAGCGAGCACCCTCTCGCGCGTGGCATCCGCCACGTTCACCTTGCCGCTGAACACCACCGACGCGGTAGAGGTGGAGACTCCGGCTTCACGCGCGACGTCGGCGATGGTCGCTCGTCGCGGTGCGGTGCTCATGATCCGAGGATAACCCGCGCGGCCATCGGCGGATTCCTGCGGATCGAATCGATTCGATTACGATGGGCGAATGGAGACAGCCCTCACCCGCTCGCAGTTCGTCCGCTGGCGCATCGCGATCTTCGCGATCTTCCTCGCCAGCGGACTGTCGATCGCGACCTGGGCGTCGCGGGTTCCGAGCATCGCGTCCGCGCTGCAGATCGACAAGGCGCAGATCGGCCTTCTGCTGCTCGGCATGGGCATCTCGTCGATCATCGGCATCTCGACCGGTCCGATCGTCATGGCCCGAACGGGCGCACGGCTCGGGATGCTGATCGGGATGCTGCTCTTCGGGTCCGGAGTGATCCTGATCGGCCTCGGCACCGACGTCTTCGGCTCGGTGCCCGTCGTCATCGCCGGTCTGATCCTCTTCGGATTCGGCAACGGCTCTGTCGACGTGATGATGAACGTCGAGGCCACGGCCATCGAGCAGCAGATGGGCAAGACGATCCTGCCGGTGTTCCACGCGTTCTTCAGCTTCGGAACCGTCATCGGCGCCGGAGTCGGCGCGGGTGCGGCCCTGCTGTCGCTGAACGTCGCAACGCACGCCGGCATCGTCGGGGCAGTCATCATCGCCGCCGCGGTCGGCTGCTTCTTCCAGGTTCCCGTGCGCGAGGCCGCGCTCGACCCGGCGCCAGACGAGAACCCGCCCTTCCGTCAGCGCATGCACACCGCGCTCGAGGCCTGGCGTGAACCCCGCACCTACGCGCTGGGCGTCGTCATGCTCGGCATGTCGTTCGCCGAGGGCGGCGCCAACGACTGGATCGCGCTCGGAGTCGTCGAGGGTCATGAGCAGGAGGTCGGCATGGGCGCCCTCGCGCTCACCGTCTTCTCGGTCGGCATGACGGTCGTCCGGCTGTTCGGCGGGCCCCTCGTCGACCGCTTCGGCCGGGTCGCCGTGCTGCGCGTGCTGGCTGTGACGGCGGCATCCGGCATCCTGCTCTTCATCCTCGCCCCGAGCCTGCCGCTGGTGCTGCTGGGAGCGGCGCTCTGGGGCATCGGCGCCTCGCTCGGCTTCCCGCTCGGCATGTCGGCCGCCGCCGACGACCCGGCGAAGGCCGCAGCGCGGGTGAGCGCCGCCGCCACCATCGGCTACGTCGCGTTCCTCGGCGGCCCGCCGGTTCTGGGCCTGATCAGCGAGCACTTCGGTCTGCTGAACACCCTCTTCATCCTCGTGGCGCTGGTGGTCATGTCCGGCCTGTTCTCGTCTGCCGCCAAGCCGCTGCAGCCCGCCGAGCCCGCCACGACGAAGTAGGCTCTTCGGGTGCGTCTCGTCATCGCCCGCTGCTCGGTCGACTACACCGGCCGGCTCAACGCCCATCTGCCCCTCGCCACGCGCCTGCTGGTGCACAAGGGCGACGGCAGTCTGCTCGTGCACTCCGACGGCGGCAGCTACAAGCCGCTGAACTGGATGAGCCCGCCATGCTCGCTCGCCCCGGAGATCCCGGGCGAGGAAGAGGCCAGCGCCGGCGTGATCGAGGTGTGGCGCGTCACCCACAAGAAGACCGGCGACGCGCTGCGTGTGCAGATCTACGAGATCATCCACGACTCGAACCACGAGCTGGGCATCGACCCCGGACTGCAGAAAGACGGCGTCGAGGCCGACCTGCAGCGTCTGCTCGCCGAGCAGGTCGATCTGATCAGCGAGGGCGCGACCCTCGTGCGCCGCGAGTATCCCACGGCGATCGGCCCCGTCGACCTGATGGTGCGCGATGCCCACGGCGCCGCGATCGCGGTCGAGGTGAAGCGCCGCGGAGACATCGACGGCGTCGAGCAGCTCACCAGGTACCTCGAGCTGCTCGGGCGCGACCCGCATCTCGCCCCCGTCACGGGCGTCTTCGCGGCTCAGGAGATCAAGCCGCAGGCCCGCGTTCTCGCTGAAGACCGCGGCATCCGCTGCGTCGTGCTCGACTACGAGGGCATGAAGGGCATCGAGTCGGGCATCCCCCGCCTGTTCTGAGCCGCGTCTCGGCCGAGGCAGGATCATCCGTGCGGTGTACGCCGGTCACTCTGCGGGCCGATGACCCAGGAGTCGGGCGCGACGAGGCTGGAAGCATGACCAACCGTCTCGCTCTCCGCGCCGCCGCCGGCGCCCTCCTGCTGCCCGTCGCTCTGCTCGCCACCGGATGCTCGGTGTTCGACGCCGTGGCCCACCACCAGAAGTCCCTGTCCTTCGCCGATCGCGCAGCCCTGGAGAAGGGCTGGGACGGCGAGCAGAACTGGATCCCCGCCGACGCCACGGAGATCGAGGGCACAGCCTCGACCACGGCATCGGACACCGTGCTGCTGCTGCGCAGCTCGCAGGAGCTCGATCCGGCGGTGTGCACCGAGACGTCGCGCCGATCGGCGCCGAACTACGTGGTCTCGGGTGCGCCGGACGTGTACAAGATCGACACCGTCTTCGCGTGTGGACCGTGGTCGGTCGCCCGCACCGATGACGGCTGGCTCGGCTGGACGCCGAACTCTCCCGATGAGGCCGCCGAGTCCCCCGGCAGCTGAGCTGCGGCGTGCACCATAGGCTGGATGCATGCCCGAATCGACCTACACCTGCATCCTCTGGGACGTCGACGGCACCATCGCCGACGCATCGGCGGGAATCCTGCCCCGGCTGCAGCAGGTGTTCGCCTCGTACGGCCTGCCTGAGCCCGATGCCGACGCCCTGTCGCTCTGGATCGGGCCGCCCATGCTCGAGTCCTTCCAGCTGCGGGCGGGGATGGACGCCGCGCAGGCCGAGGAGGCCGTGCAGCGATATCGCGCCCTGGCCGCCGCAGACGGATACGCGGCATCGGTCGACATCTACCCCGGCGTCGCCGACGTGCTGCGCGCGGTGCACGCCGCAGGCATCCCCCAGGCGACCGCCAGCACCAAGCCCGAGAACCAGGTGCGCGCGATCCTCGATCACTACGAGCTGACGCCGCTGTTCACCGCGGTCTCCGGGGCCCGCGTCGGCAGCGTCGGCAACCATGACGGCAAGGCGTTCGTGGTCGGGCAGGCGCTCGATCGCCTGAAGGCCGCCGGTGTCGACGTCTCGCACCCGGTGCTCATCGGCGACCGCCACCACGACGTCGACGGCGCGGCCGAGCACGGCATCCCGGTGATCTTCTCGGAATGGGGTTTCGGGCGCCCTGCAGAGGCTGAAGGTGCGAAGGCCCGAGTGGCAGACGCAGGCGAGCTGCAGGCCCTGCTGCTCGGCTGAGCACCCCGCGAACGCAGAACTCCCCGGCGCCGTTCAGCACCGGGGAGTTCGGAACCCGCCTCAGAGAGGGCGGATGTTCTCGGCCTGCAGGCCCTTGGGACCCTGCGCCACATCGAACTCGACGCGCTGGTTCTCCTCGAGCGAGCGGTAACCGTTGGACTGGATCGCGGAGTAGTGCGCGAACACGTCGGCGCCTCCGTCATCGGGGGAGATGAAGCCGAAGCCCTTCTCCGAGTTGAACCACTTGACCGTGCCCTGGGTGCTCATTTACTGCCGTTCTGCTGATTGCTATGCCGGCGCAGGACGCCCCGACTGCGCTAACGCTATCCCAGGCGACCCATCCGTCAACAGGGTCTGACGGAAGGTGATGCAAATGTTGCATGAAATGTGGATGGCCCCCACCGCGGGGGGAGCGGTGGGGGCCGAAGACGACCGGAGGGTGCGTCAGATTCAGCATACACACTTTT
>Ga0308158_10000626_pt1 | contig 51242 bp, 39 predicted proteins | sample PhyBR2_FD_201038 | JGI IMG/M metagenome (GOLD analysis project Ga0308158, IMG submission 201038) | Phyllosphere microbial communities from UC Gill Tract Community Farm, Albany, California, United States - DLSLB.R2 | ecosystem: Host-associated > Plants > Phyllosphere > Unclassified | place: USA... | reverse complement strand
TCGCGTTATTGCGCAGGACGACGCGCTGGCCGATGGCGGGCACCGAGTCCGGCGTCAAGCCGTTCTGGGCCAGCGTGCCGATGGCGATGTCGTCGAAGCGGATCTTGGTCAGCGACGTGCCGTGGCCATCGCCGCGGCGCGGGTCGAGGTTGACCTGTTCGACCAGCTCGCGCACGCTGCGCTCGCCGTCGCCCACCACCTGCGGCGGTTCGCGGCGCGCGGCGGCCACCAGCTTGTCGCCCACCACCAGCAGGCGGTAGTCGTGGCCCGGCAGGTAGCGTTCGACCAGGATGTCGTCGCGGAATTCGCTGGCGGCCTTGAAGCCGGCGTCGAGCTGTTCGCGGGTGGTGACGTTGACCGTCACGCCCTTGCCCTGGTTGCCGTCCTTCGGCTTGATGACCACCGGCAGGCCGATTTCCATCGCGGCGGCCCAGGCGTCGTCAGGGTCGCTCACGCCACGGCCCTGCGGCACCGGCACGCCGGCCGCGTCGAGCAGCTTCTTGGTCAGTTCCTTGTCCTGCGCGATCGATTCGGCAATCGCGCCGGTGGCGTCGATTTCGGCGGCCTGGATGCGGCGCGCACGGCTGCCCCAGCCAAACATGACCATGCTGCCTTCGGTCAGGCGCCGGAACGGGATGTTGCGCGCCACGGCGGCCTGCACGATCGAGCCGGTCGATGGCCCAAGACGCACGTCTTCGTCCGTCGCGCGCAGTTGCGCCAGCGCGGCGGGCACGTCGAACGGGGTGTCGTTGCGGGCCGCTTCGATCAGTTGCTGCGCGAGTTCGAGGGCCTGGCGGCCCACGTCTTCTTCGCTGTATTCGACGACCACCTGGTAGATGCCGGTTTCCAGCGTGGCGGTGGTGCGGCTGAATGTCACCGGGCAGCCGGCTTCGGCCTGCAGGTGCAGCGCGACCAGTTCGAGCACGTGGGCCAGCGGGATCGTTTCGTAGTGGCCAAACGGCTGCAGGCCACCGATCTGCGGGAAGCGCACGCGCAGGCGCGATTCGAAACCGGGCAGTTCGCCGATCGATTCTTCCTCAGGCGTGCACGTCACGATCGCCTCGACCGAGGTGTGGTGGCTCCAGAGATTGGGGCCACGCAGGGCCCGTACGCGAGATACTTCCATAAACCGTCATTCCTTTCGCGGGCCGCGCGCCGCGCGCACATGCGCGGGGGCGGGCGCCAGGCCCGGCAGATTGCCGGGCAGTGTCATTCAATGTGTCGTTTGTTTTGGTGTCGCGTCGAACGCGCGCAGGCCGCCGCACAGCAGGTCGCTCGGCACGCCGAGCGCCCACGCCGCCGCCACTGCCGCCAGCACGTTTTCGGGATACTTCACGGTGGATGGCTTCATCGTGTCCAGCGTGTTCAGGCGCGTCTCCGCATCACCTTCGGCCAGCATGATGCGTCCGTCACGGACGAACACGATCCGCTCGCCCGCCGCGCGGTGCGCCGCCAGCACCGCATGGTGCTCGTCGAAGGCATAGAAGATCACGCCGCCGTCACACAGTTCGGCCAGCGCCGCGACCTGCTCGTTGGCGGCATTGAGCACGGCCACGCCGTCCGGCAGGATCACGTCGACCTGGGTGCGGATCACGTTGCGCAGCGCGTCGTCGTCATGGATGTGGAACTCTGCCAGATCGGCCAGACCCGCCATGTCGGTCACGACGCCCACGGTGCAGCGGTCGTACGGCAGGCCGTCCTGCAGGATCGAGCGGGCGTTCGATTCGAACACCGCCGTCTGCACGTTACGGTTGATCAGGATGCGCTGGCCGGCTTCGACGCCCGTACTGTCGCGGTTCGAGATCACGCGGGCATTCAGGTACAGGCCTTCGCCGTTGGCCACGCCGACCTCTTTGCCGGTGATGTTGACCAGGCAGCCGATCAGGCGCGTGATCAGGCTGCAGCCGAGCGAGCCGGTCACGCCGACCACCGGGATGCGCGCCGTGTCGTCCGGCGCGAACAGGTGCTCGATGATGTCCTTGCCGACGTTGCGGGCGGTGCCGCTGGCCGGCTTGGTGTGGGCCAGCAGGCCCGGGCTGGCGTTCACTTCGATGATCGCGCCGCGTTGTTCGGCCAGCGGGCGGCTGATGTCTTCGCACACCAGGTCGATGCCGGCGATGTCCAGGCCGACGATGCGGGCGGCCAGCGCTGCGGCGTGCGCGACCTCCGGGTGGAGCTGGTCGGTGACGTCGTCGGCGACGTTGCCGTTCATCTGGATCAGCACCTTCTGGCCGGCCGGCGGCACCGTGTCGGGCGTGAGGCCCTGGCGCTTGAGCTGCAACTGGTTTTCTTCGCTCTTGCGCGGCTCGACGGGGCTGAGCGGGAATTCTTCGCTTTCGCCGCGGCGCGGGTCGATATTGATCTGGCTGTCGCACAGCTCGGCCACGTTCTGGCGGCCGTCGCCCGTCACCCACAGCGATTCGCCGCGCGCGACGGCGACCACTTTGCGGCCGACGACCAGCAGGCGGTGCTCGCTGCCCGTGATGAAGCGCTCGACCAGCACCGAGCGGCTGTCGCCTTCTTCGGATGCGATCACGTAAGCGGCGCGCACTTCGGCTTCGGTATTCAGGTTCAGCGACACGCCGCGGCCGTGATTGGCGTCGATCGGCTTGACGACCACGGGCAGGCCGATGTCGGCGGCTTCTTCCCAGGCCGCGTCGGCGCTGCGCGCGATGGCGCCTTCCGGCACCGGCACGCCGCACGAGGCGAGCAGGTTCTTGGTCATGTCCTTGTCGCTGGCGATGCCTTCGGCAATCGCGCTGGTGCGGTCGGTCTCGGCGGTCCAGATGCGGCGCTGCGCGGCGCCGTAACCCAGTTGCACCAGATTGCCGTCGGTCAGGCGGATCGACGGGATGCGGCGGTCGGTGGCGGCGTCCACGATGTGCGCAGTCGACGGGCCCAGGCACAGGCGGTCGACCATGTCGGTCAGGCGCGCAATGGCGGCGGGCAGGTCGAACGGCTCATCGTTAATCGCGGCCATCAGCAGGCGATGGCTGACCTCGAGCGCGGCGCGGCCGACGACGTTGTCCCGCGTGCGGAACGCCATCTTGTAGACGCCATGTTCGCCGGTGGAGCGGGTCTTGCCGAAGCCGGTCTTCATGCCGGCCAGGCTCTGCACTTCGAGCACGACGTGTTCGAGGATGTGGCCGGCCCAGGTGCCTTCGTTCAGGCGCTCGATGAAGCCGCCGTGGTAGCCGACGCCGCAGTGGTGCTCGATCAGGCCCGGCAGCCAGGTGGTCAGGCGCGTCGTGAACCCGGGGAGCAGATTCGAGGGATAGTCTTCCAGTTCGCCGATGTCGAGCCAGGCCTCGATCACGGGCCGATAGGTCCAGATGTTTGGTCCCGCCAGATAATTGATGCGCAGGAATTTGATGTCGTTCTTTTTCGTCATGTAAATACGTTGGTCACCTGGCGCTACTCCCACACCGGCGACTTATCCTTGTATGCCTGAGGTGTCACTACGTTAGCGAAAGGCCGCCAATCGCAGCGCACATCACGCGCTGATCTGATCCAGTTGCGGCTTTTACTTAGCCGCAATATTTTCACCAAAACACATTCCGTGTCATCCAAACGCTGTCCAAAAACGTTCTAGCGCTCTGTAGAGCGTTTGATGCTTGGCATAAAAACAATAGCCACACGCTTTACCCATACCGAATCTTTGCCGAATTGAAGCCCGTTTCGGGCGCAAACCATGACAACACAACAACTTGCCAATCCGTCGTCGCTGGCAGTAGCCGCCAATTTCTTGCCTGATAACTGGCAAAATGACGTCGCGAAACAGCTTGCACCAGGGGAAAACGTTTTAAGCAGCGTTGAGGTTGACCTCGATGCGAAATTACATTTCTCAAAAGGATTAGTTCTGGTCACGGACCGGCGTTTGCTGGCGCGCGCCCCGGGCGAGACAGCGTGGCGCGACTGGCCGTACCGCGAAGGACTCGCGCTGCGCCACCACGACCACGCCGGCGTCGGGCATCTCGAACTGACCGATGCACACGGGCTGCTGGCAAGCTGGCGCTTCACGCTGGGCCAGAACCTGCACGCCGTGCGTGTGGCCGACCAGTTCCTCGACCAGATCGAGAGTGCGCTGACGGGCGTGGCCGTCCAGCCGCCCGAGCAGCACACTTGTCCAAGTTGCAAGGCGCCCCTCGACGCCGACCAGGACGATTGCCCTATTTGCGAAAAAGTCCTGCACACGCCGCCGTCGACGTGGACGCTGTTCCGCCTGTGGCGCTTCGCCAAGCCGTATCAGGGGCAGTTGTTCCTGGGCTTCCTGCTGATGCTGGGCTCGACCGGCGCGCACATGATTCCGCCATACCTGACGATGCCGCTGATGGACAATGTCCTGATCCCGTACCAGAACGGGCAGCAGATCGACACGAGCCTCGTGTATATGTATATGGGCGGCTTGCTGGCCTCGGCCGTACTGGCCTGGGCACTGGGCTGGGCCAAGACCTACGTGCTGGCGCTGGCGTCCGAGCGCATCGGCGCCGACCTGCGCTCGACCACCTACGAGCACCTGATGCGCCTGTCGCTCGAATTTTTCGGCGGCAAGCGTACGGGCGACCTGATGGCGCGCATCGGCAGCGGCTCCGACCGCATCTGCGTATTCCTGTCGCTGCACCTGCTCGATTTCCTGTCCGATGTCCTGATGATCATCATGACCGGCGTGATCCTGTTCTCGATCAATCCGTGGCTGGCGCTGGTCACGCTGGCGCCGCTGCCATTCATTGCCTGGATGATCCACCTGGTGCGTGACAAACTGCGCACCGGCTTTGAAAAGATCGACCGTGTGTGGGGCGAGGTGACCAATGTGCTGGCCGATACGATCCCGGGTATCCGCGTCGTGAAGGCCTTTGCACAAGAGAAGCGCGAAGCGGCCCGTTTCCGCGAAGCCAATCGTCATAACCTGAACGTCAACGATAAGCTCAACCGCGTGTGGTCGCTGTTCTCGCCGAGCGTGTCGTTCCTGACCGAGCTGGGCCTGCTGGTGATCTGGTGCTTCGGTATCTGGCAAGTCTCGCGCGGCGACATCACGGTCGGTACGCTCACCGCCTTCATCGCCTACAGCGGCCGCTTCTATGTGCGCCTCGATTCGATGAGCCGCATCGTGTCGGTCACGCAAAAGTCGGCCTCGGCCGCCAAGCGCATCTTCGACATTCTCGATCACGTCTCGAGCGTGCCCGATCCGGTCAACCCGGTGAAGGTCACCAAGGTCGAGGGCAATATCGAGCTGCGCGAAGTCGGTTTCCGTTACGGCAACCGCGCCGTCAATCGCGGCATTTCGCTGAACATCAAGGCCGGCGAGATGGTGGGCCTGGTCGGCCACAGCGGCTCGGGCAAGAGCACGCTGGTCAATCTGATCTGCCGCTTCTACGATGTGTCCGAAGGCGCGATCCTGCTCGACGGCAAGGATATCCGTTCGTTCGCTGTCGCCGATTACCGCCGCAATATTGGCCTGGTGCTGCAGGAACCGTTCCTGTTCTTCGGCACCATTGCCGAGAACATCGCCTACGGCAAGCCGGATGCATCGCGCGAAGACATCATCGCCTCGGCCAGGGCCGCGCATGCGCACGAGTTCATTCTGCGCCTGCCGCAGGGCTACGATTCGATGGTCGGCGAGCGCGGCCAGGGCCTGTCGGGCGGCGAGCGCCAGCGCATTTCGATTGCGCGCGCGCTGTTGATCGATCCGCCGATCCTGATCATGGACGAGGCAACCTCGTCGGTGGACTCGGAAACCGAGAAAGAAATCCAGAAAGCGCTCGACAATCTGGTGCAAGGCCGCACGACCATTGCCATTGCCCACCGCCTGTCGACGCTGCACCGCGCCGACCGCCTGGTCGTGCTCGACCGTGGCGTGGTGGTGGAAGAAGGCAGCCACGATGACCTGATGGCGCGCGAAGGCGCCTACCACCGTCTGTACGAAGCGCAAGCGCGCAACGTGGACCAGGACCTGGACGACAAGGACGCATGATGAGTACTGTTTCGACAACCCCGTTCCAGCTGCGCCGCAACAGCTTCGGCAAGCTGGTGATCACTCTCGAGACCGGTGAAGAATACGTGGGCATCACGCCCGTGCGTGCCTTCCCGATCCAGGCGCCGACCAGGGGCATTTCGCTCGTGCGCGATGGCGGCAAAGAGGTCGCCTGGATCGACGACCTGGCGACGATGCCCGAGGATATCCGCACCCTGGTCAGCGATGAAATCGGCGGGCGCGAGTTCATCCCCGAGATCATCAATATCAAGGATGTGTCGAGCTTTGCCACGCCGTGCACCTGGTATGTGACGACCGACCGCGGCGATACCGAGTTCGTGCTCAAGCTCGACGAGGATATTCGCCGCATTGGTGAAGCGTCGCTGCTGGTGGCCGACAGCCACGGCATCAATTTTTTGGTGCGCGACATGTTCAAGATCGACAAGCACAGCCGCAAGATCCTCGACCGTTTCCTGTGACGGGCAGGGCGTCCCCGCTTTGACCCGTCAGCGGCGGCATGTGGTCCCGTACGTTCGTCGGCCCACATACCGCCGGCGCGGATGGCGTTACAGTTGTCTCATCGGCCACACGGCCTTCGCTTACAGGAGACGACCATGGATTCCATCAACCGCAACCAGCCCGAAGAAAACCGCCGCGATCTGGCAGGCGCAGAAGCGATCGAACGCATCAAGGACATCATCGACGATGCCGAAACCGGCTTCTTCATCACCGGCGGCGGCACGGGCGACAGCCGCGGCGTGCGCCCGATGAGCGTGCGCGAGACTGACGACAACGGCGCCATCTGGTACCTGGGTGCAATCGACAGCCACACGAACCAGGAGCTGCAGGCCAACCCGACCGTCAAACTGTTCTTCCAGGCAGGCGAAAACGCTGGCTTCCTCGAACTCGACGGCCATGCTGAAGTCTCGCAGGACAAGGCCCGCATCAAGCAGCTGTGGGAGCCGCTGCTGAAGACCTGGTTCACCGAAGGCGAGGACGACCCGCGCATCATCGTGATCAAGGTGACCCCGAAGTCCGGTTATTATTGGGACAACAAGCACGGCGGCATCGTGGCCGGCGCGAAGATGGCGATCGGCGCCGTGATCGGCAAGACGCTGGATGATTCCATTGAAGGCACGCTGACCTTCTAAACCAGGAAGGGCGGGCCCATGCATGTAATCCTGGTGACGATGGGCTCGGCCGGGGACCTGTTCCCGTTCCTGTGGATCGGGCGGGCCTTGCGCGAGCGCGGTCACCGCGTTGATTTTCTAGGCCCCGACCTGCATGCACTGTATGTCGATGCCGCTGGCCTGACATTTCACGGGTTGCCGGCCGATCCTGCTGTGCTCGACCATCCCGACCTGTGGCATCCCACCCGTGGCCTGGCCGTGGTGTGGGACGCAACGCGACCGGCGATGGCGCAACTGCCTGCCATGGTGGCGGCGCTCGACAGCGGCAAGGACACTTTGTTGCTCGTGCACCCGCTGGCGCTGCCTGAAGCGGATTTGTGCCGCCTCAATCGGCCTGGCCTGCGCATTGCCGCAACCTGGCTGGCACCGTCAAACCTTCCTACCGTACACGACCCACTGTTGCTGGGGCCCTGGCCCGTGCCCACTTGGGTGCCGCATGGCGTGCGCCGCTGGTTGTGGCGCACGCTCGCTGCACGCTTTATCGATCCGGTTGCCTTGCCCGGCCTGAACGCGGCGCGCGAAGAGCGGGGCTTGCCCCGTGTGCGCAGCCTGATCGACTACATCCAGACCATTCCCGACCTGTCGCTGGCGCTGTTTCCCGACTGGTTTGCCGCGCCCGTGCCGGACTGGCCGCAGCCGCTGGTTCAGGCCGGCTTTCCGCTGTACGACCCTGATCCTGACGCCGCGCCAAGCGCAACGCTGCGGGCGTTTCTCGCCGCCGGTGCGCCGCCGGTGGTGTTCACGCCGGGCACCGGCAACCGGCAGGCAGGGAGCTATTTCGAAGCGGCGGCGCAAGCCGTCGCGCAACTGGGCCTGCGCGCGATTTTCCTGACGCCGCACCGCGAGCAGCTACCCGGCTCGCTGCCGCCGTCCATCTGCTGGCAAGACTACGTGCCGCTCAAGGCCTTGCTGCCGCATGTTGCGGCGCTGGTCCACCATGGCGGCATCGGCACGACGGCCGAAGCGCTGCGCGCCGGCACGCCGCAACTGGTGGTGCCGCTCGCGCACGATCAGTTCGATAATGCGGCAAGGGTGATGGCGCTGGGGGCGGGCGCCAGCCTGCACGCCAGGCGCGTGACACCGGCCAGGATGGCAACCGCACTGCAGCAGGTTCTAACGGGCCCAGTGGCATTGCAGGCAGCGGCGGTGGCTGCCCGATTCGACACGCCTGACAAGCTCGATGCGCTATGTCGCCAACTGGAAGACCTGGCGCACGCTTGAGCCGATTGTTGGTAAGCGCACCGACACCTTTGCCGTAAAGGCGTCCAATGGCGTATCTAGAATATGCCGGAGGGCAGATGCCCAGCAAGAAAACCACCCCCCAGAACGCTGCCGAAGACGGCTTCGTCCATGTCCGCGGCGCCCGCGAACACAATCTGAAAAACGTCAGCCTCGATATCCCGCGCGGACAACTCGTCGTATTTACCGGCGTCTCGGGCTCGGGCAAGTCGTCGCTCGCCTTCGGCACGCTGTACGCCGAAGCCCAGCGCCGCTACCTCGAATCGGTCTCGCCCTATGCGCGGCGCCTGTTCCACCAGATGCCGGTGCCCGAAGTCGACACGATCGAAGGCTTGCCGCCGGCCGTCGCCCTGCAGCAGCAGCGCGGCACGCCCACGGCCCGCTCGTCAGTTGGCAGCGTCAGCACGTTATCGAATTCGCTGCGCATGCTGTATTCGCGCGCCGGCGATTATCCAGCCGGGCAGGAGCTGCTGTACGCCGAATCGTTTTCGCCCAACACGCCGCAGGGCGCCTGCCCGCGCTGTTCGGGCATGGGGCGCGTCTTCGAGGTGACCGAGCAATCGATGGTCCCGGACGACAGCCTGACCATTCGCGAACGGGCGATTGCCGCCTGGCCACCGGCCTGGCACGGCCAGAACCTGCGCGACATTCTGGTGACGCTGGGCTACGACGTCGACACCCCGTGGCGCGACCTGCCGAAGAAAGACCGCGACTGGATTCTGTATACCGAGGAAAGCCCGAGCGTGCCCGTGTACGGCGGCCTGACGCCTGCAGAGACCCGCGCCGCACTCAAGCGCAAGGACACGCCCAGCTACCAGGGCACGTTCACCGGCGTGCGGCGCTACGTGATGCAGACCTTTGCCAATACCGAAAGCGCGTCGATGAAAAAGCGCGTCGCGCGCTACATGGTCAGCACCGCGTGTCCGGAATGCGAAGGCAAACGGCTGCGGCGCGAGTCGCTGTCGGTGACCTTTGCCGGCCTGGACATCGCCGAACTCTCGCGCCTGCCGCTGGCGCGCCTGGCCGAACTGCTGGCGCCGTACACCCACGCGACGGGCAAGGTCGAGAAAGGCTTGCACGCCGAGCAGCTGATCGTGCGCCGGCGCATTGCCGACGACCTGTCGGCGCGCATCGAGGTGCTGCTGGCGCTGGGTCTCGGCTATCTGGCGCTCGATCGCAGCACGCCGAGCCTGTCGCCCGGCGAACTGCAGCGCCTGCGCCTGGCCACGCAAGTGCGTTCCAGCCTGTTCGGCGTCGTGTACGTGCTCGATGAACCGTCGGCCGGCCTGCATCCGGCCGACGCCGAAGCGCTGCTCGACGCGCTCGCGCAACTGAAAGCCGCCGGCAACTCGCTGTTCGTCGTTGAACACGCGCTGGACGTGATCCGCCAGGCCGACTGGATCGTCGATGTCGGGCCGCTGGCGGGCGAGCGCGGTGGCCAGGTGCTCTACAGCGGTGTGCCGGACGGCTTGCGCGACGTGGAAGCATCGCAGACGCGGCGCTACCTGTTCGGCGAAGCGGCCCTGGCGCCGCGCACGCCGCGCGAGCCGACCGGCTGGCTCAAGCTCGAGGGCGTGCGCCGCAACAATCTGCAGGATCTCGCCGTCGCGTTCCCGCTGGGCGTGCTCACGAGCGTGACGGGCGTGTCGGGCTCGGGTAAATCGAGCCTCGTCAGCCAGGTGCTGGTGGAGCTGGTCGGTGCGGCCCTGGGGCAGGGAAGTGCGGTGGCCGAAGAGCAGTCCGACGAGCCGGACCTGGAGCGCGACGAAGCCTTGCCGCTCGAGGGCCGCATCGTGGCCGGCATGGAGGGCGTGCGGCGCCTGGTGCGGGTCGACCAGAAGCCGATCGGGCGCACGCCACGCTCGAACCTGGCCACCTATACGGGGCTGTTCGACCAGGTGCGCAAGCTGTTTGCGGCCACGCCGGATGCCAAGAAACGGCGTTTCGACGCCGGCCGCTTCTCGTTCAACGTCGCCAAGGGCCGCTGCGAGCACTGCGCCGGCGAAGGCTTCGTGATGGTCGAGCTGTTGTTCCTGCCAAGCGTGTACGCGCCATGCCCGACCTGCGACGGCGCGCGCTACAACGCGCAGACGCTCGAAGTGACCTACCGTGGCAAGAACATCGCCGAGGTCCTGGGCATGACGGTGGGCGAGGCGATCACCTTCTTCAAGGATGAAGCGCTGGTCGAGCGCTCGCTGGAAGTGCTGAACGAGGTCGGGCTGGATTATCTGCGCCTGGGCCAGCCGGCCACCGAGCTGTCGGGTGGCGAGGCCCAGCGCATCAAGCTGGCGTCCGAGCTGCAGCGGGCTACACGCGGCAATGCGCTGTACGTGCTGGACGAGCCGACCACTGGACTGCATCCGGTCGATGCCGACCGCCTGATGGTGCAGCTGAACCGCCTGGTCGACGCCGGCAACACGGTGATCGTGGTCGAACACACGATGCGCGTGGTCGCGGGCAGCGACTGGGTGATCGATGTCGGCCCCGGTGCGGGTGATCTGGGCGGCAACATCGTGGTCGCCGGACCGCCGCTTGATGTCGCGCGCAACAAGAAAAGCCGCACTGCGCAGTACCTGAAGCCGCATCTGGGCGAAGCCAGGTAGCACGCGAAGCGGTGCGCCCAACGCGTATCCATTTTGCTAAGATTACGGGTGTTGTGCACGGTCGCGCTTTGGCACGACCGTGCACATTTCGTGTGGGCGCAATGTCACGTTTGCGTTACACTTGGGATATTTTTTTTCTAACAGAACAACAGGCATGCCCGGTCCAAACATCGACAACAGCGCGTTTCGCCGCATCCTTTCCCGCAATGTCGCGCTGCCGTTAGGCATGAGCATTGTCAGTGCGGTCGTGTTCGTTGGCATCATCGCGTACCTGATCAATAACCTGACGTGGGTCGAGCACTCCCAGAAGGTGATCGGCAACGCGCACGAGATCCGCAAGCTGTCGGCTGAGATGGAAGCCGGCATGCGCGGCTATCTGCTGGCGGGCGACGAAGAGTTCCTGACACCCTACCTGCTGTCGGCGCAGCGGATGGGCAGCAGCCTGGATACACTGGGCGAGCTGGTCAAGGACAATGGCGCGCAGGCCGAACGCATCACGCGCATTTCGCAGGTCCAGAAACAGTGGGAAGCATTCGCCGACGAGATGATCACGCGGCGCCGGGCCAATGACGTTACCTACATCGATGCGGTCAGGAGCGGCCGCGGCCGGTTGCTCACCGACGAGATGCGGCGCAACTTCGACCTCGTGCTGGCGGCCGAAGCCCGGCTGCTGCAAGAGCGCAGCGACAACGCGCGCAGCACGACCTTCTGGTCGGTGGCACTGTTCCTGCTGCTCTCGGCGCTGGTAGGTGGTGGCCTGGCCATCTTTGGCCGCCGCCAGCTGATGACGCTGTCCAACACCTATAACGAAGTGCTGGGCCACGAAGCCGAGCACAATGAAAAACTGCGCCACCAGGAGTGGCTGCGTACCGGCCAGAACGAACTGACCGTGCGCAGCGCCGGCATCCACCACCTCGAGCCGCTGGCCGATGCGGTGTTGCCGTACGTCGTCAAGTATCTCGACGGCGTCGTGGGTGCGATGTACGTGCGCAGTGAAGACGGCGTGCTGCGCCGTATTGGCGCGTATGGTTTCAACCATACGCCGTCCGAACGTGCCGAATTCATCCAGCCTGGCGCCTCGCTGGCCAGCCAGGCGGCGCAGGAAAACCGCCTGATGGTGCTGGACGAACTGCCGCCCGGCTACATGAAGGTCGGCTCGAGCCTGGGCGAGACCGCTCCGCGCGCGCTGATCATCGCGCCGTTCTACAACCACGGCAAGGTCAAGGGCGTGTTCGAGATCGCCTTCCTGCGCCCGGTGGAGCTGCGCGACCGCGAATTCCTCGGCTTCATCGCGCAGGCGGTGGGGGCGGCCATGGCCGCCGTGCTGTATCGCCAGCGCCTGCAGGATTCGCTCGAAGAAAGCCAGACCCTCAACGAAGAACTGCAGGTCCAGCAAGAGGAGCTGCGCACCGCCAACGAAGAGCTCGAAGAGCAGTCGCGCGCGCTGGAAGAATCGCAGTCGGCGCTGGAAAATCAACAAGCCGAGCTGCGCACCACCAACGACCAGCTGGCCGAGCAGGCCTTGAGCCTGGACATGAAGAATTCGGCGCTGCAGTCGGCGCAGGAGCAGTTGCAGCAGCGCGCCGTGGAACTGGAAAGCGCCAGCCGCTACAAGTCCGAGTTCCTGGCCAATATGTCGCACGAGCTGCGCACGCCGTTGAACAGCTCGCTGATCCTGGCCAAGCTGCTGTCCGACAACACGCCGGGCAACCTGAGCGACGAGCAGGTGCGCTTCGCGCAAACCATCTATTCGGCCGGCAACGACCTGCTGCACCTGATCAACGACATTCTCGACATCTCGAAGGTCGAAGCAGGCAAGCTTGAACTGGTGCCCGAAGACGTGCCGGTGCGGCGCGTCGTCGAAGGGCTGGCGCGCACGTTCGAGCCGCTCGCGCGACAGAAGTCGCTCGAGTTCCGCATCGACGTGGCGCCCGATGTGCCGGCAGCGATCAACACCGACCGCCAGCGCATGGAGCAGATCCTCAAGAATCTGCTGTCGAACGCCGTCAAGTTCACCGACGCTGGCGCCGTCACGCTGTCGGTGCTCACGACCACCGATGGCGCCGTTGCCTTCCGCGTGCAGGACAGCGGGATCGGCATCGCGCCCGACCAGCAGGACAAGATCTTCGACGCCTTCCACCAGGCCGACGGCACCACCAGCCGCCGCTTCGGCGGCACGGGCCTGGGCCTGTCGATTTCGCGCGACCTCACGCGCCTGCTCGGCGGCGGCATTTCGGTGTCGAGCGCGCCGGACCAGGGTAGTGTGTTTACGCTGACGCTGCCGCGCGGCTTGCCGGATTCGCCGATCCCTTCCGCCTCGTCGATGTCGGCCCCGACCGACACCAGTGCTCAGCCGCATTACGCGCCGGCCCCGGTCGTCCGCTCGGCTGCGCCCGCGCCGGCGCCAGCGCCAGCGCCTTCGCCGGTCGTGACCGACCACTACGAAAGTTTCCCGGATGACCGCGACCGCCCGGCCGATGGCCGCCGCAGCGTGCTGGTGGTCGAAGACGAAATGGCGTTCGCGCGCATCCTGTACGACCTGGCGCGCGAGCTCGATTACCGCTGCCTGGTGGCGATGAGCGCTGAAGAAGGCCTGGCGCTGGCCATCAGCCAGCGGCCCGACGCCGTGCTGCTCGACGTGCGCCTGCCCGACCGCTCGGGCCTGACCGTGCTGCAGCAACTCAAGGACAACCCGGCCACGCGCCACATCCCGGTGCACATCATCTCCAGCATCGAGAACGGCGGCGAAGCGCTGCACTTGGGCGCGATCGGCTATGCGCTCAAGCCTGCAAGCCGCGAAGAACTCGAAGAAGTGTTCCGCAAGCTGCAAGAGAAGTCGGCGCAGAAGATCAAGCGCGTGCTGCTGGTCGAGGACGACGAACGCCAGCGCGAGAGCGTCGTGGCGCTGATTGCCGACGATGACGTGCAGATTTCGGCGGTGGGCACGGCCAACGAAGCGCTCAATCTGCTGCGCGCCGAGATTTTCGACTGCATGGTCATCGACCTGAAGCTGCCTGACATGCAGGGCGGCGAACTGCTCGAACGCATGTCGCACGAAGAGCTGTGTTCGTTCCCGCCCGTGATCGTCTACACGGGCCGCAACCTGACCCGCGACGAAGAGGCGCAGCTGCTGCGCTACTCGCGCTCGATCATCATCAAGGGCGCCCGCTCACCCGAACGCCTGCTCGACGAAGTCACGCTGTTCCTGCACAAGGTCGAGTCAGAACTGTCGACCGAGCGCCAGAGTATGCTCAAGGCCGTGCGCGGGCGCGATCGCGTGTTCGAAGGCCGCACGATCCTGCTGGTGGACGACGACGTGCGCAACGTGTTCGCACTGACCGCGGCGCTCGAGCAGCGCGGCGCGAAGGTCGAAGTGGGCCGCAACGGCTTCGAAGCGATTGCAAAACTCGATGAAGTGCCGGGCATCGACCTGGTGCTGATGGACATCATGATGCCGGGGATGGACGGCATGGAAGCGACGCGCCGCATTCGCGCCGACGGCCGCTTCGACCGCCTCCCGATCATCGCCATCACGGCCAAGGCGATGAAGGACGACCAGGAACAATGCCTGGCCGCCGGCGCCAACGATTACCTGGCCAAGCCGATTGACCTGTCCCGCCTGTACTCCCTGTTGCGGGTCTGGATGCCGACCCTGGAGCGCATTTGAGCCATACGCCGAGCGACTTCGACATCGAGCTGCGGATGCTCGTCGAAGCCGTCTACCTGAAATACAACTATGACTTCCGCGACTACACCGGCGCGTCGCAAAAGCGCCGCGTGCTGGTGGCCATGCGCGAGATGGGGTGCAATACCGTCTCGGAGCTGCAGTCGCGCGTGCTGCACGATCCGAACGGCTTTGCCCAGCTGCTGCAATACCTGACGATTCCCGTCACCGAGATGTTCCGCGACCCGGAGTACTTCAGGGCCGTGCGCGAGCAGGTGGCGCCGTTCCTCAAGACCTACCCGTCGCTCAAGATCTGGGTGGCCGGCTGCAGCACGGGCGAAGAAGTCTATTCGCTGGCGATCCTGCTGAAAGAAGAAGGGCTGCTGGAGCGCAGCATCATCTACGCGACCGACATCAATCCGAAGTCGCTCGAGACGGCCCGGCGCGGTGTGTACCCGATCGACCGCATGCGCCTGTACACCGAGAATTACCAGAAATCCGGCGGCAAGGCCGCGTTCTCTGACTATTACACGGCCGCCTATGGCGGCGCGCTGTTCGAGCGCAGCCTGATCGAGAACGTGACCTTCGCCGACCACAGCCTGTCGACCGACACCGTGTTCTCGGAAACGCACTTTGTCAGCTGCCGCAATGTGCTGATCTACTTTAACCGCACGCTGCAGGACCGCGTGTTCGGACTGTTCCATGAATCGCTGTGCCACCGGGGCTTCCTGGGCCTGGGCAGCAAGGAAAGCATCGACTTTTCCAGCTACGCTGCGCGCTTCGAGCCGCTGGCGCGGCGGGAACGGGTGTATCGCAAGGCCGTGTCATGAGCCTGAACGAACAGGTGGCAGCGGCGCTGGGCAAGCGGCGCATCGAGCTGGTCCTGATCGGCGGCTCGGCCGGCGGCGTCGATGCGCTGCTGAGCTTATTGCCGTCGCTGCAGCCGGGCTATACGCCGGCCGTGGTCTGCATCCTGCATGTGCCGGGCGACCGCGAAAGCCGGCTGGCCGAACTGTTCGATGCGCGCGTGATGCTCCCCGTGCGCGAAGCACGCGACAAGGCTCCGATCGAGCCCGGCGTCGTGTATTTTGCCGGCTCGGGGTACCATCTGTCGATCGAGCAGGACCGCAGCTTTTCGCTCAGTTGCGAAGCGCCTGTCCAGTACGCCCGGCCGTCGATTGATGTCCTGATGGAATCGACCGCCAGCGTGTATGGACCGGCAATGACCGGTATACTATTGACCGGCGCCAACTTTGATGGCGCCGAAGGGATGTGCAGTATCCGCGAACACGGCGGACTGACCATTGTCCAGGATCCTGAAGAAGCGCACGCCAGTACGATGCCGAGAGAAGCCATCCGGCGCTGCGCACCACACCTGGTGTTGCCGCTGGCCGATATTCGCGCCGCGCTACCCCTGTTGGAGACCCCATGAGCGCACAAGAACCAAGCAAAATCCTGATCGTCGACGACTTGCCCGAGAACCTGCAGGCGCTCGAGGCGCTGCTGCGCCACGACCAGCGCGTGATTCACCAGGCCAGTTCCGGCGACGCCGCGCTGGCCTTGCTGCTCGAGCACGAATTCGCGCTGGCCATCCTCGACGTGCAGATGCCGGGCATGAACGGCTTTGAACTGGCCGAGGTGATGCGCTCGACGTCGCGCACGCGCCATATCCCGATCGTCTTTGTCTCGGCGGCCGGGCGCGAGCTCGACTACGCCTTCAAGGGCTATGAGAACGGCGCCGTCGACTTTCTCTACAAGCCGATCGACCCGGGCGCGGTGCGCAGCAAGGTCGCCGTGTTCGTCGCGCTCGACCAGCAGCGGCGTGAAACGCGGCGCCAGATGCTGGCGCTCGAGCGCAGCCGGCAAGAGCAGGAAACGCTGCTGCGCGAGCTGAACCAGACCCAGCAGGAGCTGCAGCGCTCGCTCAAGATGCGCGACGAATTCATGTCGCTCGTCGCCCATGAGCTGCGCACGCCCCTCAATACGCTGTTCCTGGAAACGCAGATGCGCAGCCTGCAGATCAAGCGCGGCAATGCGGCCGCGTTCGCGCCGCAGCAGATGGAAGCGATGGTCCAGCGCGACGAGCGCCAGATCAAGTCGATGATCCGCCTGATCGACGACATGCTGGATGTCTCGCGCATGCGCAGCGGCAAGCTGTCGATCCGCCCGACCCAGGTGCAGCTGATGAGTTTGCTGGAACGCATCGTCAGCGACCTGTCGCTGCAGGCGGCTACGACGGGCAGTTCGCTGACCTTGCAGCCGCACGATCCCGTCAGTGGCTGCTGGGACGAGTTCCGCGTCGAGCAGGTGATCGTCAACCTGCTGACCAATGCGCTGCGCTATGGCGGTGGCCAGCCGGTGCAAGTCAGTGTCGAGCAGGTCGGCGAATGTGTGCGCATCGACGTGCGTGACGGCGGCAAGGGCATTGCGCCGGGCGACCTGGAGCGCATCTTCGAGCCGTATGAGCGGGGCGCGCGCAACGGCGAGCCGAAGGGCCTGGGGCTGGGCTTGTATATTTCGCGCCAGTTGGCGATCTCGCACAGCGGCGAGTTGCGGGTCACGAGCAACCCCGGTGAAGGGTCGACCTTCAGCCTGATGCTGCCGTGCACCGCGGTGCCGGTCTGTGCCTGACAGCATAGCCGTGGCCCGACCGGCATGCTGTCGTCTGTGTGATAGCCAAAATCAATCAACAGTATCCAATCAATCAATTTCCCAAAAGACGAGCTGAGCGGTACACTGCTTGTCATACGTTTCATCCACCACAAACAGGAGAATACATGTCCCTTATCAATACCCAGATCAAACCGTTCAAAGCCACCGCCTACGCGAATGGCAAATTCATCGACCTGACCGAAGAAAACTTCAAGGGCACCTGGTCGGTGGTGATGTTCTACCCGGCCGACTTCACCTTCGTCTGCCCAACCGAACTGGAAGATCTGGCCTCGTTCCAGCCTGAATTCGAAAAGCTGGGCGTGAACGTGTACGGCGTCTCGACCGACAGCCACTTCGCTCACAAGGCATGGCACGACACCTCGGACGCGATCAAGAAAGTGAACTACCCGCTGATCGGCGACCCGACCGGCACCCTGTCGCGCAACTTTGAAGTCATGATCGAAGAAGAAGGCATGGCACTGCGCGGTACCTTCGTCATCAATCCAGAAGGCCAGATCAAGGTCATGGAAGTGCATGACAACGGCATCGGCCGCGACGCATCGGAACTGATGCGCAAAGTCAAAGCTGCCCAGTACGTCGCTGCTCACCCAGGCGAAGTCTGCCCAGCCAAGTGGACCGAAGGCGCTGAGACCCTGACCCCATCGCTGGACCTGGTCGGCAAGATCTAAGTAACGCGGTAGTCTGGTAGCCCCCTGACCGGGCCGCTGCGGCGGCCCGGTGCTTTTATCGCCCTCCATTTATTGATTCAAAGAGTTTAAGGAAACCATCATGCTTGACGCGACCCTCAAGAAACAGTTGCAAGCCTATCTGGAAAAAGTGGTGCAGCCGATCGAGCTGGTTGCATCCTTGGATGATTCGCCGAAAGCGCGCGAAATGGACGAGCTGCTGCGTGAAATCGCAGAGCTGAGCAACAAGATCACCGTGCGCCAGGAAGCCAATGAGCGCACCCCGTCGTTCGCGATCAACCGCGTCGGCACCGATATCGGCGTGCGTTTCGCCGGTATCCCGCTGGGCCATGAATTTACCTCCCTCGTGCTGGCACTGCTGCACGTGGGTGGCCACACCATCAAGCTGGAGCAGGCGGTCATCGACCAGATCGCTGCCCTGGATGGTGACTATGTCTTTGAAACCTACATCTCGCTGTCGTGCCACAACTGCCCGGAAGTCGTGCAGGCACTGAACACGATGTCGGTGATTAACCCGCGCATCAAGGTCGTGACGATCGATGGCGGTGTTTTCAAGCAGGAAGTTGAAAGCAAGCAGATCCTTGCCGTGCCGATGATGTTCTTGAATGGCCAGCATTTCGGCCAGGGCCGTACCAGCGTCGAAGAGATCCTCTCGAAGATCGACGTGAACGGCGGCGCCAAAAAAGCGGCTGCACTGAGCGAGAAAGAAGCGTTTGACGTGCTGATCGTCGGCGGTGGCCCTGCCGGCGCGGCTGCAGCAATCTATGCGGCTCGCAAGGGCATCCGTACCGGCGTGCTGGCCGACCGTTTCGGTGGCCAGGTGCTCGATACGCTGGCGATCGAGAACTATGTGTCGCTCAAGGCAACCGATGGCCCGAAGTTTGCCGTCGCGCTGGAAGAGCACGTCAAGGATTACGACGTCGACATCATGAATACACAGCGCGCCAGCAAGGTAGTGGGCGGCAGCCTGATCGAAGTCCACACCGAGAGCGGTGCGGTCCTGAAATCGAAGTCGGTGATCATTGCCACGGGCGCCCGCTGGCGCGAGATCAATGTGCCAGGCGAAAAAGAGTACAAGAACCACGGCGTGGCGTACTGCCCGCACTGCGACGGTCCGCTGTTCAAGGGCAAGCGCGTGTCGGTGATCGGCGGCGGTAACTCGGGCGTGGAAGCGGCGATCGACCTGGCCGGCCTGGTCAAGGAAGTCACGTTGATCGAATTCGGTAATGAATTGCGCGCCGATGCGGTATTGCAGCGCAAGCTGATGTCGCTGCCGAACGTGAAGGTGATCAAATCGGCGCAGACCACCGAAATCCACGGTGACGGCAAGATCGTCAATGGTCTGAGCTACAAGGATCGCAACAGCGGTGCCATCCACCGGATCGACCTGGAGGGCGTGTTCGTGCAGATCGGCCTGATTCCGAACTCGGAATTCCTGAAGGGTTCGATCGATCTGTCGGCGCACGGCGAAATCGAAATCGATGCACGTGGCCACACCTCGATGCCAGGCGTGTTTGCTGCCGGCGACGTGACGACGGTGCCGTTCAAGCAGATCGTGATTGCAGTGGGTGAGGGTGCGAAAGCATCGCTGGCAGCCTTCGATTACCTGATCCGCCAGCCGGTGGAACTGGAAGAGGAAGAGCAGAAAGCTGCCTGATGTGAGGGCGGGCCGAAAGGCCTGCCCTGGAAACAATTGGAGCGAGCCGAAAGGCTTGCTCGCAATGACAATGAACGCCGTCTTCCCAGTGGAAGATGGCGTTTTTTATTTAGTGCAGCGAGAACAGTACCGTCGAGGCGATGGCGCCCGACTCCAGCAAGAACCAGGTGGCAGCGCTGGCAAGGGCCAGATGGACGGCAGTCCAGGTCATTGGGTGGCGGCGCATGGTGAATCTCCTGGGTGGTGGCAGTATTGTGAATGTGGATCACATCTTAAGTCGCCAATTGCGCCCTGGGCATCGGTAAATACTCCGTCGTTTTGTAGGACTAAACCTTCTTGGGAATTTGTGTCGCACAATTGAGATCTAATCGACAATATTTTTAGAAGGCGGCGCTCCTACGATGCAAGTAGGTGGCGTCCTATAGTCGAGTCGGGGCGGTCAACCTACAGTCGATATCACCATGACACGACACGACCCCACCCTCATGCACCGCGGCCTCATGGCCGTGCGTCGCCACTCCATCCAGCGCCTTCTCGACGGTGTCTTCGGCATCGCCAAGCTGCGCGACGGCCAGCAACGCGTGATCGACAGCGTCCTTGATGGCAAGGACACGCTGGCGATCATGCCCACGGGTGGCGGCAAATCGCTGTGCTACCAGATACCGGCCAAGATGCTCGAAGGGATCACGGTCGTCGTCTCGCCGCTGATCTCGCTGATGAAGGACCAGCTCGAGAAGCTCGAGGAAATCGGCGTGCGCGCGGTGCAGGTCAACAGCTGCCTGAACGCTGAAGAAGAACATGCGGCGATCGCAGCCATCGAACAGGAAACCTGCGAGATCGTGTTCTGCACGCCTGAACGCATGGTCTCGCCCGAATTCATCGCGACGCTGCAGAAGGTCACGCTCGACATCGTCGTCATCGACGAGGCGCACTGCATCTCGCAGTGGGGCCATGATTTCCGCCCGGCCTATATTGGCCTGGGTGCTGCCATCGAAGCGATCGGCCGCCCGCCGGTGCTGGCACTGACGGCCACTGCCACTGACGAAGTCGTCGCCGACATCAACAAGCAGCTGGGCCGCAAGCTCAATGTCATCAACACCGGCGTGTACCGTCCAAACCTGCACTACGCGGTCCAGCAGGTCACGAGCGTGGCCGAGAAATACCAGGCTGCGCTGCGGCTGGTGCAGGCCTCCGAAGGCGTCGGCATCGTCTACGCTGCCACCGTCAAGGCGGCGGAAGACATGCTGGCGGTGCTCGAAGAAGCCGGGGAATCGGTCACGATTTATCACGGCAAGCTGCCGGCCGCCGAGCGCAAGCTGAACCAGGACCTGTTCATGGACGGCGAGCGCCGCGTGATGGTCGCGACCAACGCGTTCGGCATGGGCATCGACAAGTGCGATACCCGCTTCGTGATCCACCTGCAGATTCCGCCCAATCTCGAATCGTATTACCAGGAATCCGGTCGCGCCGGGCGCGACGGCCTGGACGCCACCTGCACGCTGCTGTACCTGCGGGACGACAAGCGCCTGCAGCAGTTCTTCCTGATGAAGCACTACCCATGCGCGCAGGAGCTGCAACTGGTGCATTGCACCGTGCGTGGACTGGGCGATACCGGTCCCGTCACCCCGGCGCGTCTGGACGAAGCGCTGGCCGACCTGGCTGACTCGAGCATCAAGGTCTGCATCAAGCTGCTCAAGGATGCCAAGCTGATTCGCCAGAACCGCAAGCTCGAATACACCGCCGCCAGCGCCGAGCCAAAGCCCGGCATCTTCGACAAGCTCGCTGCCGTGTATGTCCAGAAGCAGGAACACGACAAGCACGCGCTCGAACAGATGGTCAGCTACGCCGTCAGCGGTTTCTGCCGCTGGAAGCTGATCCTCGACTATTTCGACGACAAGGTGGCAGGTTTTCAGAACTGCTGCAAGTGCGACAACTGCCTGAATCCCCCTGCGCTGTCGCTGACCGAAGGCATCGAGATCCGTGACGACGAGTTCGACCACGAGCCCGTGGCCGAGGTGCCGGCGCCCAAGTTCGCCGTCGGCGCGCGCGCCTGCTCGGCCAAGTATGGCGAAGGTGTCGTGAGTGCCGTCGCCGGCGACCAGATCACGCTCGATTTTGCCGATGGAGAAAGCCGGACCTTCATGGTCGACTTCCTCACACCGGCGTAAGGATGGCCATGGGAGACATGGTCGTTGTCCGCAAGGAGGGCCTGTACTGCGTACCGGGTGACTTCTATATCGATCCTTGGCGCCCGGTACCGCGCGCCGTGATCACGCACGCGCATGGCGACCATGCGCGCGTCGGTCACGGCCACTACCTGGCCGCTGCGCCCGGCATTGGCGTACTCAAATCGCGCCTGGGCGACATCACGGTCGACGCGATGGAATACGGCCAGTCGGTCACGCACAATGGCGTCAAGATTTCGCTGCATCCGGCCGGTCACGTGTTGGGCTCGGCCCAGGTGCGCATGGAATGCGGTGGCGAAGTCTGGGTCGCGTCGGGCGACTACAAGGTCGAGCCCGACAAAACCTGCGCGCCGTTCGAACCGGTGCGCTGCGATACCTTCATCACCGAATCGACCTTCGGCCTGCCGATCTACCGCTGGCAGCCCGAGGCCGAATTGATGGCCGAGATCAACGCCTGGTGGCGCAAGAATGCCGACGAGGGCCGCTGCAGCGTCGTGTTCGCGTACTCGTTCGGCAAGGCGCAGCGCATCCTGGCCGGGCTGGACGCGAGTATTGGCACGATCGTCTGCCATGGCTCCGTCGAGCCGCTCAACCGCGCCTACCGCGCCGAAGGTGTCGATATTCCACCGACCGTGCTGGTGACCGAGGTCGAGAAGGCGCTGCTGCGGCGGGCGATGGTGATCGCGCCGCCATCGGCCAGTGGCTCCACCTGGATGAAGCGCTTTGGTGACTACAGCGATGCCTTCGCCAGCGGCTGGATGCTGCTGCGCGGCGCGCGGCGCCGGCGCGGCGTGGATCGCGGCTTCGTCCTGTCGGACCACGCCGACTGGCCGGGGTTGATGAGCGCCATCAAGGCGACCGAGGCCGAGCGTGTGATCGTCACGCACGGTTCGATTCCGACGCTCGTCCGCTGGTTGAACCAGAACGGGCTGGAGGCCTCTGGCTTCGAGACCGAATATGGCGACGAGGAGGCAGGTGAGGCCGCCTCCGATGGTGCACCGAAAGAGCCGGTTACGCCCGAAAAGACAGCAGGAGCGGCCGATGCGTGAATTCGCCCGCCTGTACGCCGACCTCGACGAAACCACGTCGACCACACGGAAGCTCGAAGCACTGCAGGCGTACTTTTCCAACGCGGCGCCCGAGAACGCCGCGTGGGCCGTGTACTTCCTGGCCGGCGGCAAGCCGCGCCAGGCGGTGCCGACCAAACTGCTGCGCCAGTACGCCATCGAGTACGCCGTGCTGGACGAGTGGCTGTTCGACGAGTCGTATGCCGCCGTGGGTGACTTCGCCGAAACCATCGCGCACATCCTGCCACCACCGACCGAACGCTCCGACGTTGGCCTGGCCGAGTGGATGGAAGAACGCATCGGTCCGTTGCGCGGCGCCGATCCGGGTCGCATCCGCGAGGCGCTGTTCGGCTACTGGAACGAACTTGATTGGCGCGAGCGCTTCCTGCTGGTGAAACTGATCGGTGGCGGTTTCCGAGTGGGCGTCTCGCGCCTGCTCGTTACGCGCGCACTGGCGGCGATTGCGGCAGTGGACAGCAAACTCATTGCCCAGCGCCTGATGGGCTGGACGGATGGCCGCGTGAAACCGACGGCGGCCGGCTTCCTGCAACTGATCGCCGAGCAGTCGGCCGAAGAACACAAGCTGCGCGGCGGCCAGCCGTATCCATTCTTCCTGTCGCACCAGCTGGCGGCCGAACCGGCGACGCTGGGCGAGCCGGCCGACTGGATCGTCGAATGGAAGTACGACGGCATCCGCGCGCAACTCGTGCGGCGCGACGGCCAGAGTTTCCTGTGGTCGCGCGGTGAAGACCTGATCACCGAGCGTTTTCCCGAACTGGCCGCGGCGCGCCTGCCGGACGGCATGGTGCTCGACGGTGAGGTACTGATCTGGCAGCCCGATGCAGCCATGCCGTCGCCGTTCGCCGACCTGCAAAAGCGCATCGGCCGCAAGACCTTGTCCGCCAAACTGCTGGGCGAACTGCCGGCGGTGCTGTGCTGCTACGACCTGCTCGAACTGGATAGTGTGGATCTACGCGGCTTGCCGCAGCACGAGCGGCGCGCGCTGCTCGAAGTCGAAGTGGCCAAGCTCGACCAGCGCCAGTTGCGGCTGTCGCCGGTGGTCGAGGCCGACAGCTGGGAAGCGCTGGCCGAACTGCGCGCCGGTTCGCGTGCGCGCAGCGTCGAGGGCATGATGCTCAAGGCGCGCACGGCGCAGTACGGTGTCGGGCGCACGAAGGATGTCGGCACCTGGTGGAAGTGGAAAATCGATCCGTACGCCATCGACGCGGTGCTGCTATATGCGCAGCCGGGCAGCGGGCGGCGCGCGTCGCTGTATACCGACTACACGTTCGCCGTGTGGGACGGCGAGGGCGACGAGCGCAAGCTGGTGCCGTTCGCGAAAGCGTATTCGGGCCTGACCGATGCCGAAATCGGGCAGGTCGACAACGTCATCCGGCGCACGACCATCGAAAAGTTCGGGCCGGTGCGGTCGGTGAAGCCGACGATGGTGTTCGAGATCGGCTTCGAGGGCATCGCGCTCTCGCCGCGGCACAAGGCCGGCATCGCGGTGCGGTTCCCGCGCATCCTGCGCCGGCGCACCGACAAACCCGTCGAGGAAGCCGATACGCTCGACACGCTGAAGGGTTTGCTGGAGGCGGCCACGGCATGAGTCGCAACGAAGTCAAGGACCGGGTCGACGCGTGGTTTGCCGGGCGTGGCTGGACGGTGTTCCCGTTCCAGCGCAATGTCTGGAAGGCGGCGCTCAAGGGCGAATCGGGCCTGCTGCATGCGAATACCGGCGCCGGTAAAACCTTTGCCGTCTGGTTCGCGGCGCTGCAGCGCGCGGGGCTGGCATCGGGCCGCAACAAGGCCGGCTTGCGGGTCCTGTGGATCACGCCGATGCGGGCGCTCGCGGCCGATACGCAACGGGCGCTCGAAGATTCCGCCGCCGAGCTGATGCCCGAGTGGCGCATCGGCGCGCGCACGGGCGACACGAAAGCCAGTGAGCGCGCGCGCCAGACGCGCAGCATGCCGGCCACGCTGGTGACGACGCCCGAAAGCCTGACGCTCATGATCAGCAACGCGGCGGCGCTCGAACAGTTCCGCAACCTCGACATGATCATCGTCGACGAGTGGCATGAGCTGATGGGCAGCAAGCGCGGCGTGCAGGTGCAGCTGGCGCTGGCGCGGCTGCGGCGCTGGCGGCCCGAGCTCCTGGTCTGGGGCGTGTCGGCGACGATGGGCAACCTCGACCTGGCGCGCCAGGTCTTGCTTGGGGCGGACGCCGGCGTGCTGGTCGAGGGCGATACGCGCAAGAAAATCGTCGTCGATTCCCTGATTCCCGAGAATGTCTCGCGCTTTCCCTGGGGCGGGCATCTGGGCCTGCAGATGCTGCAGCCCGTGATTGACGAGATTGAAAAACACGAGGCGACGCTTGTATTTACCAACACCCGCTCGCAGTCCGAGATCTGGTACCAGAACATTCTCGAGGCGCGGCCCGACTGGGCGGGCGTCATCGCGCTGCACCACGGCTCCCTTGATCGCGAGGTGCGCGAATGGGTGGAACTTGGCCTGAAAAGCGGCATCCTCAAGGCCGTCATCTGCACCGCGAGCCTGGACCTGGGCGTGGATTTTTTGCCGGTCGAGCGCGTGCTGCAGATCGGCAGCGCCAAGGGCGTGGCGCGCCTGCTGCAGCGCGCGGGGCGCAGCGGCCACGCGCCGGGGCGCGTCTCGCGCGTGACGCTGGTGCCGACCAACAGCCTCGAATTGCTTGAGGCCGCGGGCGCGCGCAAGGCGGTGGCGGCGCGCCGCATCGAGGGGCGCTATGTGCCCAACAAGCCGTTCGACGTGCTGGTCCAGCACATCGTGACGGTGGCGCTGGGCGGTGGCTTTCGCTCGGACGAGCTATACGACGAAGTGCGCAAGGCCTGGTCGTACCGGCACCTGACGCTGGAAGAATGGCAATGGGCGCTCGACTTTGTCGCGCGTGGTGGCCAGAGCCTGACCGTGTATCCCGAATACCGGCGCGTGCTGCCGGACGAGGAGGGCGTGTATCGCGTGCCGGACGCCGCCATCGGCCGCCGGCACCGGATGAGCATCGGTACCATCATGTCCGATGCGACGATCCAGGTGAAGTACATGTCGGGCGGGCGCATCGGCAGCGTCGAGGAATCGTTTATCTCGCGCCTGAAACCGGGCGACCGCTTCCTGTTCGGCGGGCGCATCCTCGAATTCGTGCGCGTGCATGAGCTGACGGCGTTCGTGCGGCGTGCCACCGGCACGCGCGGCGCCATCGCGCGCTGGCAGGGCGCCAAGATGCCGATGTCGAACGAACTGGCGCACGCGGCACTGGAAGAATTGCGGCTGGCCGATGCGGGCGTGTTCGACGGCCCCGAGATGCGGGCGATTGCGCCGCTGATCGAGATCCAGCAGCGCTGGTCGGCGCTGCCCACCAGTGAAACGCTGGTGCTCGAATCGATGAAGAGCCGCGAAGGGTATCACCTGTTCGTCTACCCGTTCGCGGGCCGCTCGGTGCACATGGGACTGGCGTCGCTGATGGCGTTTCGCGTCGGGCGCGTGCAGCCGATCACGTTCTCGATTGCGATCAACGACTATGGCTTCGAGCTGATGTCGCCCGAGCCGGTGGACTGGGCAGGGATGTTCGACGCGCCTGTCGGGGCGGGCGTGGCGCTGTTCGACACTGAGCGCCTGCTGGAAGACGTCATCGACAGCCTGAACGCGACGCAACTGTCGCAGCAGCGCTTTCGCGAAGTCGCGCGTATCGCGGGGCTCGTGTTCCAGGGGTATCCGGGCCAGCCGAAATCGAACCGGCAACTGCAGGCGTCGTCGTCGCTGTTCTTCGAGGTGTTTCGCAAGCACGACGCCGGCAATCTGCTGCTCACGCAGGCCGAGCGCGAAGTGATGGAGCAGGAGCTGGAACTGACGCGCCTGCGCGACACGCTGCTTGAGCTGCACGCGCGCCGCGTGGCCTACCGCGAGGTCAAGCGCGCCACGCCGTTCGGCTTCGCGCTGATGGTCGAGCGCTTCCGCGAAAAAGTCAGCACCGAGAAACTGAGCGACCGCGTCGCGCGTATGGTGCGCGAGCTCGAGAAGGCGGCCGCATGACCCATGCAACCATCCAGGTGGCAGGAGAGACGCTGCTGCTGCTCCCCGAGAAGGCCGTCTACTGGCCCGCCCAGCGCATGCTGATCGTGGCCGACATCCACTTTGGCAAGGCGGCGGCGTTTCGCTCGCTGGGCGTGCCGGTGCCGCGCGGGACCACGTCGGAAAACCTGGCCGGCCTCGACGCGCTGGTCGCGCAGCACGACGCGCGCCACGTCGCGTTCCTTGGTGACTTCCTGCATGCGCGCGCAGCCCATGCCAGTTCGACCCAGCTGGCGATGCTGGCCTGGCGCGGGCGCCATCCCGACCTCGCCTTGACGCTCGTGCGCGGCAATCACGACCTGCACGCGGGTGATCCGGCCGAGGCGCTGGGCATCGAGCTGGTCGACGAGCCGCATGCGATCGGGCCGTTTGCGTTTTGCCATCATCCGGGCGTCGATGCGGCGGGCTATGGCCTGGCCGGCCACGTGCACCCGGTCTACGTGCTGGCCACACGCTTCGATGCATTGCGCCTGCCGTGCTTCGTTGTCGGCACGCAGGGTCTGCTCCTGCCGTCGTTCGGTGCGTTCACGGGCGGCCACGCGGTCAAGCCGGGGCCGGGCGACCGTATCTATGTGACCTCCGGCGACATGGTGCACGGCGTCGCCTAGCAACTGCGTACGTCAGCGTACCGACCCGGGGCGATTGCAGGCGTAAGGTCGGCCATTGACCCGCTGATGCCAGGAGAACGCCAATGAAACTACGCCTCATGATGTGCACTATCGCCGCCGCCATGGCGCCAGCCACGGTACTGTTGACCGCCAGCGGCAGCGCCCTGGCGCAGCCTGCGCCACAAAGCCGCACCGCCACGCCAGCAATCAATGGTTTCAATGTCGAAGAAGTCGCGCGGCTCGACCAGGGTGTCCGCCTGCAGTTCGACCTGTACGGCACACCGGGCGGCAACGCCACGCTGAACCTGGATGGGGCGAACCGTGCGCTGCACCTGACCGAAGTCGAACCTGGCCAGTACACGGGCCACTACGTCATCGGCACGCGTGACCGCCTGAAGGCCGACAGCCGCGTAACTGCCGAACTGCGCATGGGGAACGAGGTCGCCACGAGCGTGTTGCGAGAACCGCTCGTGCGCAGCGACGTGGCGCAGCCCGCGGACGACACGCGCCAGCTGGCCACCAAGGATTCGCGGATCGCCGCCGCCGCCCCCGGCGCTGCGCCACCGCCAGCGCCACGCACGACCGAGCGCCCGCGCGTGGCCCGTTATTGCACCAGCTGCGGCATCATCGAGAAAGTGGAGACCGTGCAGGGCGCCTTGCCCAATCCACGGCCATTGGCCAGTGACGCCACGGCGCGCCAGTATTTCCGCGTGACGGTGCGCATGAATACGACCGACACGACGCAGGTGCTGGAGTTCGCCAACAATCCCGGCTACCGGACCGGCGACCGGGTGCGGGTCAACGACGGCGTGCTGACGCTCGACAAGCAAGAGTAATCCAGGCCGTACGGACCAACGACAACGCCCGCCATCACTGGCGGGCGTTGGTCATTTTGCGGACGGGTTTCAGGCCGTGGCCAGCACCTGATCGTCGCCCGATTGATCGAGCTCGGCTTTTTGCTTGGCGCTTGCCTTCGTGCGTGAACGCGATGGGGGCAGGCGGCGCAATGTCTTGAGCGATTCGGCGTCCTTGATGCCGATGGTGCGCTGGTCGACCGTGATCATGCCAATCTCGTTAAAGGCCGACAGCGTGCGGCTGACGGTTTCCAGTGTGAGACCGAGGTAGCTGCCGATTTCGTGGCGGGTCATGCGCAGGTTGAAGAGTTTACTCGAGTAGCCCATCGCGGCGAAGCGGTCGGCCAGCGACACGAGAAAGCGTGCCACACGCGCCTCGGCTGACAGGGCGCCGAGCATGCCGATCATCGTTTGTTCACGCACCAGCTCGCGGCTCATGACGCCGTACATCATGTTCTCGAGTTCGTTGTGCACGCGGCCCAGCGCCGTCAGCTTCTTGAATGGCAGCAGGATCAGGTCGCAATCGGACAGGGCCACCGCCTCGGACGCATAGTGGCGCGTATGGATGCCGTCGACGCCGAGCATGTCGCCCTTCATCGGGAAGCTGAGCACCTGCTCGTTGCCGAACTCGTCGATCAGCACGGTCTTGAGAAAGCCCGAGTTGACGATGTACAGGGTGTCGAAGGCCTGCCCGATCGTGTGAACGCGCTGGCCGGTCTTGAACTGAACGTGCTGGAACAACAGTTCTTCGGAGCTTACCGAGACGCTGGCCTGGATACGCAGCAGGTCGCAGACTTCCTTGAGGTTGGACCAGAGTCGGCCCTGGCGCTGGCGACCGGCCTCCATCGGGGAATGCAGGGTCGGCTGGTTGGCATTGCGTGGTTCTGACGGTGGCTGAGACTGCATGCTCTTCTCCGGTAAGAAACTCAGGGTTTGAGGCGACCCCGGCGGCACAGCCGAAGTTGACGTACATCTGCCATGCCATTGATTGCTAGCGGCTGACGCTGTGACTTGGATCGCGAGCAAGTCAATGCGGCGAATTCAGTATGCCAACACGAGCCCGGCACGACTATCAGCGTTGCCTGAATATGTAGGTAGGACAGATGGTAGGTTTGTAGGACAATTCCTACTGGCAAGCGGCGTTGCCCGACTGGCGGAGGGGTGAAACAGGAAGGTCAGACCTTTGTTTTTGAACAAACTAGTTCGTACTGGCAGTTGTTGCTCAACATCGGATTGGGAGGTCGGCATGCGGCCACGACCCCGCCGTACTCAGGCTTTCATCGGCGAGAGCAGGCGGTGCGCCACGGCGTATTGCACCATTTCCGAGAGCGAACTCATCCCCATCTTCTGCATGATGCGGGTCTTGTGGGTGCTCACTGTCTTGACGGAAAGGTGCAGGCCGTTGGCAATCTCGGTAATCGATTTCCCACCCACGAGATGGGAAAATACCTCAAATTCGCGGTCGGATAACTGCTTGTGGAGCAATTGCTCGCTTGGTGCCATGATATTCAGAGCCAATTGCTCTGCGACCTCGGTACTGATATACGGGCGCCCGGAAGCCACCTTGCGGATGGCGCCCACCAACTGCGTGCCTGCGCTTTCCTTGGTCAGGTAGCCCTGGGCGCCGGCCCGGATCGCGCGCACGGCGTATTGCTCTTCTTCGTGCATCGTAAGGATGAGAATGGCCAGCTTGGGCGCTTCGCTGCGCACCTGGCGGATCAGGTCGACGCCGCTGCGCCCGGGCATCGACAGGTCGAGCAGCAACAGGTCGAAGCCACCCTGGCGCACCAGCGCCAGCACCTCGAACCCGTTGGTTGCTTCGCCGACAATGTCAACTTCTTCGGCGCCCTCCAGGATACGTTTGAGACCTTCGCGCATGATCGTGTGATCGTCCGCGATGACAATTCTGACCATGTCGATTCCTCACACATTAAGAGGTTTCCTACCCCGAAAACCGTTGTTCAGTTAAACACGTTTCCCGGGGTAAGTCCTGCTATCAATACTGCGGGTTGCCCTACATGCTTTGTGCGAAGTGCAGACGGTATTGTCTCGTTCAGACCGCGGGCTCGGCGATCAGCCGGTGCACCAGCACCGGCTTGGCGGTATGCGACAGCACCTTGTTCGTGACACTACCCAGCAACAGCTGGTTCCAGCCGCTGCGGCCATGCGAGCCCATGAAGATCAGGTCGCAGCCTTCCTGCTCGGCGACTTCGACGATCTTGAGCGCTGCCGTATCCGAAAACGCCGTCAGGCAGCGGTGCGCAAGATTGGCCGATGCGCAGGAGCGCGTGATCTTGCCCATGTATTCCTCGCCCATCCGGCGCATCTGGGCCGCGTATTCTTCTTCGCTGGGATACGAGGGCGGGATGATTTCGACGTACACCGGGTACTGGTATTCAGGCGCGACGAACAGGGCCAGGACTTCGGCGCCCAGCTGCTGGGCGAACTTGACGCCCGCGCAAGCGGTGTGCTGGGAGACGGCGGACCCGTCGGTTGTAATCAAAATTTTTCGATACATGATGATTCTCCTCAGGGCATCTCCATTCTGACAACCATATGCCGAATGGCCAGTGTTGAAAACGCAAAGTGTTGAGTTCGCTCAAACGTCGGGTCACCGTCCGGATGCGACACTTTCTCACGGAAAACAACAGCACGATCACAAAATACAACACCAAGCATATAAAAACGATCAGGAATTGCACGTTTTAATTGTCGCGGAACTAAGTTTTCACGTCCATTTTGTTGCATTGCCTTCTCTTAGATTTACCTACGGCAACCACGCTGATACACTCGCAGGCAACACTAGTCCCATCGATGGGCCCGGAAACGACCGGCCCGGTGGACGCAACACCCCCAGTATTGCAGAGCTGATTGCGAATTTATATTATGGAGAAGCAGGGATTATGACCAACGCCGCTGACGATTTCGACGCACTATTCGAGGAAGTGGCGGCGCAGCGCACCAGCGCTTCGCCAAGTCCTGCTTCCGCGGCCCCCGTGGCTGCGCCTGCGCCGGCAGCCGCGGCCAGCAACGACGAGGACGACCTCGACTCGCTGTTCGACCAGGTATCCGCCACCGCCACATCCGCCGCACCTGCTGCGGCCGCCGCGCCTGCTGCACCAGCAGCGGCGGCCGCACCGTCGGGCGCCGCTGCCGGCGACGATGGCAGTGAAAACGGTGGCATGTTCGAGCGCCTCGGCGGCATCGTGCGCCTGCTACACGACTCGCTGCGCGAACTGGGCTACGACAAGGCACTCAATGAAGCTTCGTCGCAGATCGTCGACGCACAGGACCGCCTCGAGTACGTCGCCACGCTGACCGAACAGGCCGCCAACAAGGTCCTGAACACGCTCGACGAAGGCATGCCGGCCCAGGACGTGCTGTCGAAGCAGTCGAAAGACATGGAACTGCGCTGGGGCGACCTGTTCGACGGCAAGCTGAGCCTGGACGAATTCAAGGCACTGGCCGGCGATTCGCGCCAGTTCGCCACCAGCGTGACAGCGGCAACCGAAGCCGAAAAAGCGCGCCTGCTTGAAATCATGATGGCCCAGGACTTCCAGGACATCACCGGCCAGCTGATCAAGAAAGTGGTCAAGATCACGCAGGCCGTCGAGGGCGAGCTGGCCCAGCTGCTGCGCGACAACGCACCGCCTGACCTCAAGGAAAAGCTGGCGCAGAAGCAGGCAGTACCGGAACCACTGATGCAAGGCCCGTCAGTGCCGCAAGCGGCGCTGAACCAGGACAACGTTGACGATCTTCTTGCCGATCTGGGATTCTAATGGACGATATGCTGAAGGATTTCGTCGTCGAGGCGATGGATCTGGCGGTCAACGTCGAAGAGCACCTGCTGCGCCTCGAACGCGATCCCGACAACAAGGAAACCCTGAACGCGGTGTTCCGGTCGTTCCACACGATCAAGGGCGGCGCCGGCTTCATGGGCCTGCCCGCGCTGGTCGCGGCCTGCCACCTGACCGAGAACCTGTTCGATGCGCTGCGCACCGGCGCCGCGCCGGTCACGCCGATCGCGATCGAAGCAGCGCTGCAGGCATCGGGCTTCGTGGCCGACCAGCTGGGTGACCTGAACAACGGCACGCCGCCGGAAGGCCTGGCGCAGATGCCGGCCGATCTCGAACGCATCCTGATGGACGCGATCGAAGGCAAGGGCAACAGCGCGCCGGCGCCAGTCGCCGCACCGGTGGTGCAAGCGCCTGTCGTAGTCGCGGTTGCCGCAGCCGTCGCGCCGGTCGTCGGCGACGATGGCCTGGACTGGGTCGGCATGTACAACACCGTTGTCCCGGCGGCCAACGCCATCGCCGGCGAACCCGCCGTCGCTGCTGCCGTCAGCACCGCAACGCCAGCACCAGCGATTGCACAAGCTGCACCCGCAGCCGCCACCCCGTCAACGGCAGTCGCCACCACGACGACTCCCGCAGCCGGCGGCAAAGGCTGGGACGGCACTGAACGCCGCAATGACACCAAGCCGGTCGCCAACGCGCCGGCCAAGGACGAAAGCATCCGCATCGACGCGGTCAAGCTCGACGCGCTGCTCGAAGTGGCCGGTGAATCAGTCCAGGCCGCGAACCAGGCCGCCGTCCTGCTCGAACGCCTGCAGCAATTCAAGTTCGAAGGCCAGGCTGCGACGCTGATCGCCACGCTGGCCGAAACGCTGGAACGCGCATCGCGCTATTCGGCCGAACTGCAGCGTGCCACGCTGGCAACCCGCATGCAGCCGGTGGGCCGCCTGTTCCAGAAATTCCCGCGCCTCGTGCGCGAGCTGGCGAAAGACCTGGGCAAGGACGTCGAACTGACCATCGAAGGCGCCGAGACCGAAGTCGACCGCGTCGTCGTGGACAGCCTGTACGATCCGCTCGTGCACATGCTGCGTAATGCGCTGGACCACGGTGTCGAGTCGCCTGCCGACCGCGTCGCCAACGGCAAGCCGGCCAAGGCCTTCATCCTGCTGAAAGCCTGGCAGGAAGCCAACAGCGTCATGATCGTGCTGCAGGATGACGGCAAGGGCATGGACCCGAGCCGCCTGCGCAAGATCGCGATGGACAAGGGCCTGATCGGCGAAAACGGCGCGCAGAGCGACGAAGACGCTTACCAGCTGGTGTTCCTGCCGGGCTTCTCGACCAAGGAAGTCGCTTCCTCGGTCTCGGGCCGCGGCGTGGGCATGGACGTGGTCAAGACGGCGGTTGAGAAAAACCGCGGCGCCATCCGCATCGAATCGCAGATGGGCAAGGGCACGCGCTTTGCAATCCGCCTGCCGATCGAACTGTCGATCGTGCCGACGATGCTGGTGTCGACCTCGGGCGCGCAACTGGCGCTGCCGATGGCCGTCGTCGAGCGCGTCGTCGAACTGCCGGACGAATTCGCCTGTGTCGGCGGCGCCCCGGTGCTGAAAGACCAGGGCCGTCCGCTGCCGGTGCGCTCGCTGGCGCTGGCGCTGGGCTACGAGGCTGGCTCCGAAAAGGTCGGCATCGTCATCAATGCACCACAACCGTACATCCTGGCGATGGAAGCAGTCGATGGCACGGCCGACCTGGTGATCAAGCCGATGACCGCATTGTCGGTCGAAGGCATCACCGGCACGGCGCGTTCGGCCGAGGGTGAGCTGGTGCTGGTCGTGGGCCTGTCGTTCCTGATGGATGGCTGCCGCAGCAGCGTGCGCCTGGCTGCGTAACGTTGCATCACGCAGCGCCACCGCCACGCGGCGGCAAAAGCGCAGGGAAAAGCCCGGGTCAGTGATCCGGGCTTTTTTTATTTGTGCATGGCAAACCCCTTGCAAACTTAATTTGCCACATGTTATGGTCCTTGGCATAAACATGCGCTGCCCCGGCATGGTGCACCACAGCACAACTATGGCATAATCGAAAACCCGGCTGCCGGGCACCCTGTCCCGGCGACCGCGCGCACCCCCTGTGCGCCCTCACACCGCATCAATGGACTGACCATGCAAAAAACGCTCTACGACAAACTCTGGGATTCCCATGTCGTGCGTGCCGACGCCGATGGCACCACCGTCCTGTATATCGACCGGCACCTGGTACACGAAGTGACCAGCCCACAAGCCTTCGACGGCTTGCGCGATGCGGGCCGCGGACTATGGCGGACATCGAGCACGCTGGCCGTGGCCGACCATAACGTGCCCACCACCGACCGCGCCCAAGGCATCGCCGACCCGACCTCGCGCCTGCAGGTCGAAACGCTCGACGCCAATACCAAGGCGTTCGGCCTTACGTACTTCAACATGAACGACCGGCGCCAGGGCATCGTGCATGTGATCGGGCCGGAGCAGGGCGCCACGCTGCCGGGCATGACGGTCGTTTGCGGCGATTCGCACACGTCGACCCACGGCGCCTTCGGCTGCCTGGCGCACGGCATCGGCACGTCGGAAGTCGAGCACGTGCTGGCCACGCAAACGCTGCTGGCCAAAAAATCCAAAGCGATGCTCGTCAAGGTGGAGGGCGATCTGCGCCCGGGCGTGACGGCCAAGGACATCGTGCTGGCCGTGATCGGCCGCATCGGCACGGCCGGCGGTACCGGCTACGCCATTGAGTTCGGTGGCTCCACGATCCGCGCGCTGTCGATGGAAGGCCGCATGACGGTCTGTAATATGGCGATCGAAGCGGGCGCGCGCGCCGGCATGGTGGCGGTTGACGACACCACGATCGCCTACGTCAAGGACCGGCCGCTCTCGCCCACGGCCGACCAGTGGGAGCAAGCCGTGGCCTACTGGCGCACGCTGCACAGCGACGACGGCGCCGTGTTCGACACGGTCGTCGAACTCGATGCGCAGGACATCCAGCCGCAGGTCACCTGGGGCACCTCGCCCGAGATGGTCATTGCGATCGACGGCCGTGTGCCGGACCCGCTCGACGAACACGATCCGGTGCGCCGCGGCGCCATCGAAAAAGCGCTGGTCTACATGGACCTGGCGGCGGGCACGCCGATCGACGAAGTGGCGATCGACAAGGTGTTCATTGGCTCGTGCACCAACTCGCGCATCGAAGACCTGCGCGCCGCCGCCGATGTCGTGCGCGGCCGCCAGCGCGCGCCGAACGTCAAGCTGGCGATGGTGGTGCCGGGGTCGGGCCTGGTCAAGGAACAGGCCGAGCGCGAAGGCCTCGACCAGATCTTTCTGGCCGCCGGTTTTGAATGGCGCGAGCCGGGCTGCTCGATGTGCCTGGCGATGAACGCTGACCGCCTTGAACCTGGCGAACGCTGCGCGTCGACGTCGAACCGCAACTTCGAAGGCCGCCAGGGTCAGGGTGGCCGCACGCACCTGGTCTCGCCCGCCATGGCCGCCGCCGCAGGGATTGCGGGGCACTTTGTCGACGTACGCGCGCTCTGATGCGTTAAGGCGTATTGCGGTCAATTCCACGATCATTTTCTCGTTCAGGACATCATGAAAAAAGCTCTCGCACTCTCCCTCGTCGCCATCCTGCTGGCCGGCTGCAACACCGTTTCGGGCATCGGCCGCGATGTCTCGAAAGTCGGCCAGGTCGTGACCGGCGCCGGCGGCAAATAAGGCCGACAAGATGGATAAGTTCACCGTACACGAAGGCCTGGTGGCGCCGCTCGACCGCGCCAACGTCGACACCGACGCCATCATCCCGAAGCAGTTCCTCAAATCGATCCGGCGCACCGGCTTCGGCCCGAACCTGTTCGACGAATGGCGTTACCTGGACCACGGCGAACCGGGGCAGGACAACAGCGCGCGGCCGCTCAATCCCGACTTCGTGCTGAACCAGCCGCAGTTTGCGGGCGCCTCGATCCTCCTGACGCGCAAGAACTTCGGCTGCGGCTCGTCGCGCGAGCACGCGCCGTGGGCGCTGCAGCAGTTCGGTTTTCGCGCCGTCGTCGCGCCGAGTTTTGCCGACATCTTCTTCAACAACTGCTTCAATATCGGCCTCTTGCCCATCGCCTTGACCGAAGACGAGGTCGAGGCATTGTTCCAGGCGGTCGAGCGCCAGCCGGGCTTCCAGCTGACGATCGACCTCGAACAGCAGCGCATCGGCACGCATGACGGCAGCCTGTCGTTCGGCTTTGCCATCGACGACTTCCGCAAGTATTGCCTGCTCAATGGCCTGGACGATATCGGCCTGACGCTGCGTCATGCGGACGAGATCCGCGCCTTCGAACAACGCCATATCGCGGCCCAGCCGTGGCTGGCCAACGCGATCTGATCGCGGGCCAGGACAAAAAACCAAGACAAGAAAGACGAGCATGAAGATTGCGATCCTGCCAGGTGACGGCATCGGCCCGGAGATCACCGCCCAGGCGGTCAAGGTACTGAACGCGCTCGGCGAGCGCTTCGAGATGGACACCGCAGAAGTGGGCGGCGCCGGCTACGCCGCGCACGGCCACCCGCTGCCCGACAGCACGCTCAAGCTGGCCAAGGATGCCGACGCGGTGCTGTTCGGCGCCGTGGGCGACTACAAATACGATGGGCTCGAGCGCGCGCTGCGCCCGGAGCAGGCGATTCTTGGCCTGCGCCGCGAACTGGGCCTGTTTGCCAACCTGCGCCCGGCGATCCTGTACCCGGAGCTGGCCGGCGCCTCGACCCTCAAGCCCGAAGTCGTGTCGGGCCTGGATATCCTGATCATCCGCGAACTGACGGGCGACATCTACTTCGGCAAGCCGCGCGGCGTGCGCGAATGCCCGGACGGTCCTTTCAAAGGCCAGCGCGAAGGCTTCGACACGATGCGCTACGCCGAAGGCGAGATCCGCCGCATCGCCCATGTGGCGTTCCAGGCCGCGCTGAAACGCGACAAGCGCGTGACCAGCGTCGACAAGGCCAACGTGCTCGAAACGGGCCAGTTCTGGCGCGATATCGTGACCGACGTCCACAAGGAATACACCGGGGTCGAACTCGATCACATGTACGTCGACAACGCCGCCATGCAACTGGTGCGCGCACCGAAAAAATTCGATGTGCTCGTGACCGGCAATATGTTCGGCGATATCCTGTCGGACGCCGCCGCGATGCTGACCGGTTCGATCGGCATGCTGCCATCGGCCTCGCTCGATGCGAACAACAAGGGCCTGTACGAGCCGTCGCATGGTTCGGCGCCGGACATCGCGGGGCAGGGCGTGGCCAATCCGCTGGCGACGATCCTGTCGGCCGCGATGATGCTGCGCTTTACCTTTGGCCTGACGGAGCAGGCCGACCGCATCGACAACGCCGTCAAGCGCGTACTGGCACAGGGCCTGCGCACGCCGGACATTCACGAAGCAGGGTCCACCCGCGTGGGCACCGAAGAGATGGGCAACGCGGTCGTCGCGGCGCTCGGATAACACTGTAATCACACTGAAAGAAGACGATGAAATTAGTTGGTCTGGTAGGTTGGCGCGGCATGGTTGGCTCGGTCCTGATGCAGCGCATGCAGGAAGAGGGCGATTTCGACCACATCGAGCCGGTGTTCTTCACGACGTCGAATCCGGGCGGCGCCGCGCCGGCGATGGCGAAGAATGAAACCACCCTGAAGAGCGCGAGCGACATCGCCGAGCTCTCCAAATGCGAGATCATCATTTCCTGCCAGGGCGGCGACTACACGAGCGAGGTGTTCCCGCAACTGCGCGCGGCCGGCTGGAACGGCTACTGGATCGACGCCGCATCCACGCTGCGCATGAACGACGACGCGGTCATCGTGCTCGACCCGGTCAACCGCGCCGTGATCGACGCGGCACTGTCGCGCGGCGTGAAGAACTACATCGGCGGCAACTGCACCGTGTCGTGCATGCTGATCGGCCTGGGCGGCCTGTTCGAAGCAGGCCTGGTCGAGTGGATGACGTCGATGACCTACCAGGCGGCATCGGGCGGCGGCGCGCAGCACATGCGCGAACTGCTCACGCAGTTCGGCACGATCAACAGTGCGATCAAGCCGCTGCTGGACAACCCGGCATCGGCCATCCTCGAAATCGACCGCACCGTGCTGGCCACCCAGCATGGTCTGTCTTCTGACGAAACGAAGCAGTTCGGCGTGCCGCTGGCAGGCAACCTGATTCCGTGGATCGACAAGGATCTGGGCAACGGCCAGTCGAAAGAAGAGTGGAAGGCCGGCGCCGAGACCAACAAGATCCTCGGTCGCGGCGCCGGCTTCGACGCCAAGCCAATTCCGGTCGATGGCCTGTGCGTGCGCATCGGCGCGATGCGCTGCCACTCGCAGGCACTGACGATCAAGCTGACCAAGGGCGTGCCGCTGGACGAAATCAGCGACATCATCGCTTCGCATAATCAGTGGACAAAGGTCGTGCCGAACAACCGCGAAGCATCGATGCGCGACCTGTCGCCGGCCGCCGTCACCGGTGGCCTGACCATCCCGGTGGGCCGCCTGCGCAAGATGTCGATGGGTGACGATTACCTGTCGGCGTTCACGGTCGGCGACCAGCTGCTGTGGGGCGCGGCCGAGCCGCTGCGCCGCATGCTGCGCATCGTGCTGGAGCGTTAAACGCTTTGCACATCGGGCTGGCTGCCTCGCAGCCGGCCCGTTATTTCCAGTTCGTCATCGCTGGTTGCATTCCTTGCAACTACCATGTCTGGTGGTTATCGAACCCCGTAAAGGCATGTCTCACAGGCCACAAAACACCCCGTTCCCCCTGCTGTAAACGTGCGCATCGCTTGCGTGCCCTAGAGCATGATGTTATGTTGAGACTCCGGGAAACCGTCTTTCCCTCGGCCAACTTACTCGCTGCTCACTATGCATTTTTCGGAACAATCTCAGCTCATGGCACCTGCGTTGAAAACCCTCACTGCGGCGATTGCCAGTGCAGTGTTCGTCACTTCCGCCGCCAGCGCGGCCGGGCTTGGAAAATTGACCGTGTTGTCGGCACTTGGCCAGCCCCTGCGCGCCGAGATCGAACTGACGACCAGCGCCGGCGAAGACCCGGCCAGCATGGCCGTCAAGCTGGCCACGCCCGAGGCCTTCCGCAGCGCGAACATCGACTTCAATCCGGCGCTGCTGTCGCTGCGTTTCGCCGTCGAGCAGCGCGGTGGCCGCCAGATCATTCGCGTGAACTCCAGCCAGCCGCTGAACGAACCGTTCGTCGACATGCTGCTCGAGCTGACCTGGAATAACGGGCGCCTGGTGCGCGAGTACACGTTCCTGCTCGACCCGGCCGAACTGCGTACGACGCAGCCGGCGCAGGTGGCCAGCACCCCGGCGCCGCGCGCGGCGTCGCAGCCTGCGGCCGCAGCGCCTGCGGTTGCCGCAGCACCGGCGTTTGACGCAGCCGAGCGCGCCCGTATTGCCGCCGCACGCGAGGGCGCCCAGCGCCAGGCGGCGCAGCGCGATGCGGCCGCTGCCGAGAGCACTTACCGCGTGCGTCGCGGCGACACGCTCAGTGGCATCGCCACCCGCGTGAAGCCGGCCGAAATCTCGCTCGACATGATGCTCGTGGCGCTGTACCGCGCCAATCCCGAGGCTTTCATCGGCAACAACATGAACCGCCTGAAGTCGGGCCAGATCCTGAGCGTGCCCGATAGCGACGCGCTGCGTGGCGGCGCGAGCCAGAGCGAAGCACGCGGCGTGGTCGTGGCGCACGCAGCGGACTTCGACGCCTACCGCAACAAGCTCGCCGGCCAGGTCGCCGCCAGCACCCCGGCCAGCGCGCCGCAGGGCGGCCAGAGCGCGACCGGACGTGTGACCGCGCGCGTCGAAGAACAACCGACTGCTGCCAACGAAGCGCAGGACAAGCTGCGCCTGTCGAAGGCCACGGCAGGCGCCGCCGGCACGCCGCAGACCGGCACCGCCAGCGTCGAAGACACGCTGGCCAAGCAGCGCGAACTCGAACAGGCCGAGGCCCGCGTCAAGGAGCTCGAAAAGAACGTCGGCGAACTGGAAAACCTGATGACGGTGCCGAGCCGCGCGGGCGCCGAAGCCGAGCAGGCCGCCGCAGCAGCGCCGGTCGTGGCGACGCCGGCCAAGCCGGTCACGCATCCGCGCCTGAAAAAACCGGTGCCGGCGCCGGAGCCAGAAAAAGGCCTGGTCGACACGCTGCTGGACAATATGCTGTACATCGCCGCAGCGCTCCTGGTGCTGCTCCTGATCCTGTTCGGCATCGCGCAGCGCCGCAAGCGCAATGCCCCGCCGGTGAAGCCGATGCCGACCGAACCGTCGGTGCTGGGCGCACCGGGCGCCAGCGCCCAGTCGCTGTTCGCCGAGAGCGGCGGCCAGAGCGTCGATACCAACAACAGCGTCTTCAATTCGAGCTTCGCGCCATCGGCCAGCCAGCTCGATACGAATGAAGTCGATCCGGTCGCCGAAGCCGATGTGTACATCGCCTACGGCCGCGATGCGCAGGCGGAGGAAATCCTGAAGGAAGCGCTGCGCACGCATCCGGACCGTCATCCGGTGCGGTTGAAGCTGCTTGAAATCTACGCCACGCGCAAGGATGCCCGCGCGTTCGAACTGCAGGCGCGTGAGCTGCATGCGCTCACGAACGGCCAGGGCGACGACTGGGCGCACGCTGCGGCGCTGGGCCTGGGGATCGATCCGCAAAATCCGCTGTACGCGAACGCCGCGCCAGCGCCGGCGCAAACGCCGTCGGCGCAGGAACGCAGCCAGCAGGCGATCCTGTCGCAGCAGTACCAGGATGCGCTGCGTGCTGACGAGCCTTCTGCCGGCACGGGCGCCGTTGCCGGCGCGGCTGCTGCCGGCGCCGTCGCTGCTGCCTCTGCGTTCTCGCTGTCGAAGGACGATACTGAGCACACCGCAACGCCGCATGCCGAGCCAGCGCCACGCACAGACGACAACACGCTCGACTTCGACCTGGGCGGGCTGACGTTCGAGCCGGTGACCGATGCTGACCGCGCGGCGCCGGCGCCTGCAAGCCGGCCCGACCCAGATGCAACGGCCGTGCCGGACCTCGACTTCGACATGCTGCCGCCAGCAGCGGCGGCAGGCAAGCCTGAATCGACACTGTCGACCGATGTCAACGACCTCGAGTTCGACATGGACTTCGATGCGCCGCCGGCCGGGCAACCGGCTCAGGCTATCGCTGCCACCCCGGTCACTCCGGCCGATCAGCGCGACGATTTCTCGCTCGACCTGACGCCGCAGCCGCAAATGCAGGCCACGCCGGTCGACATGGCCGGTCTGGCCAAGGACTTCGACGGTTTGCCGGCGCTGCCGGCCAGCCCGTCGCAACCGGCGGACGCCACCGCGACGCCGAGCGATCCGCTGTTCGACCTCGATTCGATGGACTTCGCCGCACCCGTTACACCGGCGACGCCAGCGCCGGTGAATGATCCGCTGCCTGCGGTGCGCGGCTCGTCGAATGCGAACGTGTCAGAAGATCCGCTGTTCGACCTGGACGCGATGGACTTCGGCCTGCCGGCCGAGCCGCGTGCTTCCGGCGGCGCCGAGCCGAAAGACTTTGCGGCCCGCCAGGATGATCCGTTCGACATGTTCGACCTGCCGGACACGCCGGCGCCCGTGCCGGCGCCTGAAGAGCTGTCGTTGCCGCCGCTGTCCGATGCGCCGACGCCGCAGCGCACCTCGCTCGACGCGCTCGACTTCGATCTGGATCTGCCGGCGTCGGCGACGGCCGATGCGCCGGCGCCAGCCGCGTTCGATGCAGACCCGGTCGACGACACGGCTGCAGCGCCGGCCCCGCTCTCGCCCGAGCACATGGAAATGGAAACCAAGCTCGATCTGGCCGTGGCCTACCAGGAAATCGGTGACAAGGAAGGCGCACGCGAGCTGCTCGATGAAGTCATCAAGGGCGGCAGCAAAGAGCAGGTTGGCCGTGCCAGCGCGATGCGAGAGCTGCTGGCGTGACGCGGATTGTTCTGGGTGTCCAGTACATCGGCACCGGTTGGAACGGCTACCAAAAACAGCCGGAGCGCAATACGGTCCAGGACCGTCTTGAAATGGCGCTCGAGAAGTTCGCCTGCACGCCACTGGCCACCACGTGTGCCGGCCGCACCGACACCGGCGTGCATGCGATCGAGCAGGTGGTCCATTTCGACACGGATCTGGTGCGCCCCACGCAAGCCTGGGTGCGCGGCGTGAACACCTTCCTGCCCGATTCCATCGTCGTGCGCTGGGCCAAAGAGGTGCCACTGGGCGAGGACGGGCTGGAATTCCACGCCCGCTTCTCGGCCCGCTCGCGCACCTACCACTACGTGCTGTACAACCACCCGACGCCATCGGCGCTGCTGTCGAACCGCGCCGGCTGGATGTTCCGGCCGCTCGATGTCGAGCGCATGATCGAGGCCGCGCGCCACCTGATTGGCACGCACGACTTCTCGGCGTTTCGCGCGTCGAGCTGCCAGGCCAAGACTCCGGTCAAGGACATGCACGAAGTGCGCATCGAGCGCCATGGCGACATCATCGTCTTCACGCTGCGCGCCAGCGCTTTCCTGCATCACATGGTCCGCAATATCGTCGGCTCGCTCGTGTATGTCGGGCTGGGACGGCAAGAGCCGGACTGGATGCACGAGGTCCTCGAGAGCCGCTCGCGCGACGTCGCCGCGCCGACCTTCATGCCCGACGGCCTGTATTTCGCGAAGATCGAGTACGATCCGATCTGGAAGCTGCCGCAGGAAGCGGTCGCGCCGCTCCCCTGGCTGTAAGGATTTTCATGCAACGCACCCGTATCAAAATCTGCGGCATCACCCGCGAAGAAGACCTGAGCGCCGCTGTCGCCGTGGGCGCCGATGCACTGGGCTTCGTGTTCTATCCGAAGAGCCCACGCTACGTGACGCCAGAGCGCGCCGGCGCCCTGTGCGCAGGCCTGCCGCCATTCGTCAGCGGGGTCGCGCTGTTCGTCAATCCCACATTGGCCGAGGTGCAGGAAGTCGCGGCGGCGATGCCCCTCGCGCTGATCCAGTTCCATGGCGACGAGACGGTCGAGCAGTGCGCAGCGATTGCGGCGGCCGTCCAGCGCCCGTTCATGCGCGCGTTTCGGGTCAAGCCTGACACGATCCCTGGCACGCTGCTAGAATGTGAGCTTGCATACCGCACCGCCAGTCCATGGTTTTCAAGCCTTCTGCTTGACACCTACGTGGACGCTTATGGCGGCGCAGGAAAGGTCTTCGATTGGTCTCTCATCCCAAAAGAGCTCGCGCCTCGGGTCGTTTTGAGTGGTGGCTTGAACGTACACAACACCACTGACGGTGTCGTACGCGTTCGGCCTTTTGCCGTCGACATCAGCAGTGGTGTCGAAGCCGCAAAAGGTATCAAGGACGCCCGCAAGATGGCCGCGTTTGTCGCGGCCGTGCGGGCAGCCGATGCCACTATTCATAGCGAGACATACCATGCAGAACATCCCATTCAAGGCAGCGCCTAACGCCGCGCCGCTGTTCAAGACCCCCGATTACGCCCTGCCGAACGCGCAGGGGCACTTCGGCCCCTACGGCGGCTCGTTCGTCGCAGAGACGCTGACGCACGCGCTGGCCGAGCTGAGCGAAGCCTACGCAAAGTACGCGCAAGACCCCGAGTTTCTCGAAGAGTACCGCTACGAGCTGGCCCACTTCGTCGGCCGCCCGTCGCCCGTGTACCACGCGCGGCGCTGGTCCGAGATGGCCGGTGGCGCGCAGGTCTACCTCAAGCGCGAAGACCTGAACCACACCGGCGCGCACAAGATCAATAACGTGATCGGCCAGGCGCTGCTGGCGCGGCGCATGGGCAAGCCGCGCATCATCGCCGAAACCGGCGCCGGCCAGCACGGCGTGGCCACGGCCACCATCTGCGCGCGCTTCGGCCTGGAATGTGTGATCTACATGGGCAGCGAAGACGTCAAGCGCCAGGCGCAGAACGTGTACCGCATGAAGCTCCTGGGCGCGACCGTGGTGCCGGTGGAATCGGGCTCGAAGACGCTCAAGGATGCGCTCAACGAGGCGATGCGCGACTGGGTCACGAACATCGAAAACACCTTCTACATCATCGGCACCGTGGCCGGCCCGCACCCGTATCCGATGATGGTGCGCGACTTCCAGGCCGTGATCGGCGAAGAGTGCCGCGTGCAGATGCCTGCGATGACGGGGCGCCAGCCCGACTACGTGGTCGCCTGCATCGGTGGCGGCTCGAACGCGATGGGTATCTTCTATCCGTATATCGGCGAACCGGGCGTCAAGCTGGTGGGCGTCGAGGCGGCGGGGGAGGGCCTGGACTCGGGCAAGCACTCGGCCTCGCTGACGTCCGGCCTGCCGGGCGTGCTGCACGGTAACCGCACCTATCTGCTGCAGGACGAGAACGGGCAGATCATCGAGACGCATTCGGTGTCGGCGGGCCTGGATTATCCGGGTGTCGGGCCGGAACACGCGTGGCTGAAGGACACGCTGCGCGCCGAGTACGTCTCGATCACGGACGACGAAGCGCTGCAGGCCTTCCACGATTGCTGCCGCATCGAAGGCATCATCCCGGCGCTGGAATCGTCGCACGCGATCGCGTACGCGGTGAAGCTGGCGGCAACGCTGCCGAAGGACCAGATCATCCTGGTCAATCTGTCGGGCCGCGGCGACAAGGACATGCACACGGTGGCGCAGCGGATGGGGCTTGATTTCGGCTGATGCCGGCGTCAACCATCCCATCCTGCCCCGGTCAGCCGGGGCATTCGCCTTTTCCGATTACTAGAGGAACCCAGCATGTCCCGCATCGAACAGACTTTCACCGCACTTAAAGCGGACAACAAGACCGCGCTCGTCACCTTCATCACGGCCGGTGACCCGGGCCCCGAACTGACCGTCCCGCTGATGCACGCACTGGTGGAGGGCGGCGCCAACGTCCTCGAACTGGGCGTGCCATTTTCGGACCCGATGGCCGAAGGCCCGGTCATCCAGCGCGCCTGCGAGCGCGCCCTGAAATTCAATGTCGGCCTGAAAGACGTGTTCGGCTTCGTGCGCGAATTTCGCAAGAACGACTCCGACACGCCGGTCGTCCTGATGGGCTACGCGAACCCGATCGAACGCATCGGCCAGGCCGAATTCATCCGCTGCGCAAAAGAAGCGGGTGCCGATGGCGCCATCGTCGTCGACTACCCGCCCGAAGAATGCGCCGCGTTCGCGACCGAAATGCGCGACAACGGCCTGGACCTGATCTTCCTGCTCGCGCCGACGTCGACCACGGAGCGCGTCAAGCAAGTGGCCCAGTACGGCGGCGGCTTCAGCTATTACGTCTCGCTGAAAGGCGTGACGGGCGCCGGCACCATCGACACCGCCGACGTCGCCCGCCGCGTGGCCGCGATCCGCGAGCACGTCAAGCTGCCGATCGGCGTGGGCTTCGGCATCCGCGACGGCGCCACGGCGAGAGCCGTCGCCGAAGTGGCCGACGCCGTCGTGATCGGCAGCCGCATCATCCAGGAAATCGAAAACAGCCCGCCAGACCAGGCCGTCGACGCCGTCCGCGCCTTCACCGCCACCATCCGCACCGCCCTCGACGCGCGCTAATCCGCCAGCGTCGTTTCAATTAGGGTCAGAGTCGAATTATTGAGCAATTTCCCCGGAAAATGTTGTCACTTAATTCAACGCTGATCCTCATTGTGATTGCCTCCAGGTTCTTGCAATCCAATTAGGGTCAGAGTCGAATTGTTTGACAACTTTTCGTGATTGCCCGGTGGAACTCTTTGATGCCCGGTTGCGATGGTTATGGCCAATGGGTTTTTCGCAGACGTCTTGCCACATCTCTCCTGCTGGTTGCGCCAGCATAAACCTTTTTCATTTTCCCTCAGTAAATTGATCTCTCCGCAGCTCAACTTGAGGGAGTGTTCGATGAAAAAGCGTGTCAAGCACATTGCAGTTGCCCAGTTCGGAAAGATGTTGGCGGCAGTTTATTTCGTTGCCATGCTCCCGGTCCTGGCGATCGTTATCCTTGCCATCCTGACGGGCGTGGAGGTGCCGTCCATTGGTGCAGGCGTGGTCATTCTGTTTGCAGTCGTGTATATCGTCAGCATCTATCTGGCAGGAATGCTGAGTGCGTGGATATATAACATCGTGGCCGCGCGCCTGGGCGGCGTCGAATATACGGTCAACGACATCGCGTCGCCAGCGAAATAATCGCCAGAAATTGCCGCGCAAATAAATTAGGGTCAGAGTCGAATTGTTTGACAACTTTGAGTAATTGCCCAATAAGTCTACCCTGACCCTAATTGTTGAGAAATTGATTATTTAGCTCATCAACGTGACTCTGTCCCTCATATTGCATAGAGGATCTATTAGGGCGTTAATTCAGCCGAGGATCGGTGCTATTTATTGGGAAATTGTCGAAAGTTGTCAGTTAATTCGACTCTGACCCTCATGGTTTGATGGTGGTGGCCTTGGGTGCGGGCGGTGGGTGATGGGTGATGCTTTGTTGGCAATATTGGTGGCTTGCTACGATTCGACAAGCTGCCTCCGAGCGGCTACACTACGCCCCACTGTAAGATTTGCCGCAAAGGAGAGAATATGAGTTGGTTGGAAAAACTGCTGCCCCCTCGGATCCAGCGCTCCGATGCCGCTAACCGCAAGACCATGCCCGAGGGCCTCTGGGTCAAGTGTCCGTCGTGCGAGTCGGTGCTGTACCGCGCGGATATCGAGTCCAACCTGCACGTGTGTCCGAAGTGCTCGCATCACATGCGCATCCGCGCCCGCGCGCGCCTCGATTCGCTGCTCGATGAAGGCGGTCGCTACGACATTGGCCAGGAGACCTTGCCAGTCGATACCTTGAAGTTCAAGGACAGCAAGAAGTATCCGGACCGCCTCAAGGCTGCGATGGAAGCCACGGGCGAGACCGATGCGCTGATCGTCCAGGGTGGTTCGATCATGAGCTTGCCGGTGGTCGTGGCCTGTTTCGAATTCGAATTCATGGGTGGCTCGATGGGCTCGGTGGTCGGTGAGCGTTTCGTGCGCGGCGCGCAGGTTGCGCTCGAGCAGAAGGTGCCGTTCATTTGCATCACCGCCACGGGCGGCGCGCGTATGCAAGAGGGTTTGCTCTCGCTGATGCAGATGGCCAAGACCACCGCGATGCTGACCAAGCTGTCCGAAAAGAAGCTGCCGTTCATCAGCGTGCTGACCGATCCGACGATGGGCGGTGTCTCGGCCTCGTTCGCCTTCATGGGCGACGTCGTCATCGCCGAGCCAAAAGCCCTGATCGGCTTTGCCGGCCCGCGCGTCATCGAAAACACGGTGCGAGAGAAACTGCCGGAAGGCTTCCAGCGCGCCGAGTTCCTGGTCCAGAAGGGCGCTGTCGACATGATCGTCGACCGTCGCAAGATGCGCGAAGAAATCGCGCGCCTGCTGGCCCTGCTGCAAAACCAGGCGACCGAAGTCCTGGCCTGATCGATCCAAAGGCCGCCGCGAGGGCAACCCGCGAACATGATCGCCAGGGGCGACCGGCGCGGGCATGCCATACGGCGGCCCCCGCGGTCGCCTTTCTTATTTCCCGCATTGCCCGCCGATGTCTTCTTTTCTGAGCACCATGTCCCCACTTCCGACTACCTTGCCCGACTGGCTGGCGCTGCTCGAATCGCGTCATGCCGAAACCCATATCGACATGGGCCTGGACCGCGTCCGCGCCGTCAAGGAACGCCTGCAGCTGGCGTTCCCGTGCCCCGTGATCATGGTGGCCGGCACCAACGGCAAGGGCTCGACCTGCGCGATGCTCGAGTCGGTGTTGCTGCAGTCCGGCTACCGCGTCGGCCTCTACATCAAGCCGCACTTCCTCGACTTCAACGAGCGCGCCCGCATCAATGGCGAGATGGCGTCCGATGATGTGTTGATCGCCGCCTTCAACGCCGTCGAAGCCGCGCGCGGCGATACCGACCTCACGTACTTCGAATTCACCACGCTGGCCATCGCGTACCTGCTGTCGACCAGCGAGATCGACGTCGCCATCCTCGAAGTCGGCCTGGGCGGGCGTCTCGACGCCGTCAACGTGATCGACGCCGACGTGTCGATCGTCACCAGCATCGACATCGACCACACGGCCTATCTGGGCGACACGCGCGAAAAAATCGGCTTCGAAAAAGCCGGTATCTTCCGCGCCGGCAAAACCGCGATCTGCAGCGACCCGGTGCCGCCCCAGTCGCTGATCGACCATGCGACCAGCATCGGCGCCGACCTGTGGCTGCTCGGCCGCGACTTCAACTACCAGGGAGACCAGCAGCAGTGGAGCTTTGCCGGCCGTACCGGGCGCCGCAATTCGCTGGCCTATCCGGCCCTGCGCGGCGCCAACCAGTTGCTCAATGCGTCCGCTGCACTGGCTGCCCTCGAGGCGCTGCGCATGACCTTGCCATGCGGCGCCCAGGAAACCCGCGCTGGCCTTGCAATGGTCGAGCTGCCGGGCCGCTTCCAGGTGCTGGCCGGCCGTCCAACCCAGGTCCTGGACGTGGCCCACAATCCGCACGCCGCCGCGACGCTCGCGCAAAACCTCGGCAATATGGGTTTTCACCGCTTTACGTACGCGGTGTTCGGCATCATGGACGACAAGGACATCGACGCCGTGATCGCGCCGATGGCCTCGATCATCGACCACTGGTGCGTCACGCGCCTCGATTCGCCGCGCTCGGCCGACCCGGCAGCGCTGGCCGACAAGATTGCTGAATTGAAGCCGGCGGGCGCGAAAGCGGGCGATTTTTCGGTCACCACCTTCTATTCCCCCGCCGAGGCTTACGCGAATGCGCTGAGCCGGGTTGAGGAGAATGATAGAATTGTGGTCTTTGGTTCGTTCTACACGGTTGCCGGCGTGATGGCGGCCCGTAAATCCTCACTACACTGATACCTCAATCGCATGGGCTTGTTCTCGTTCGGCACTAAAAACAAGCAAGAAACTGTTCGCGACAGCGGCCACTTCGTCAAGGAAGACGACGCCGCCTACACCGAGCGCGCACGCTCCAAGCGTGCCAGCTCGGCCGGTGAGGGCGGCCGCCGCTCGAGCCGTGGCGATCCGATCCTGCCCGAGAAAAAACGCGCGCGCCGCCGCCTGGTTGGCGCCATCGCGCTGGTCCTGGCCGCCGTCGTGGCCCTGCCGATGCTGCTCGATTCCGAGCCCAAGCCGCTGGCCACCGACATCGCGATCCACATCCCTGATAAAGACAAGGCCGCGCCGCTGCCGGTGCCGTCCGAGCAGGTTGCGCCAACGGCGAGCGTCGACAGCGACGAAGAGATCATCGATCCCGTCCCTGCGCCGCCTGCCGGCACGCGTACGCCGCCGGTCGCCGTGGCCGCAGCGCCCGTCGCCAGCGAGGTGCCGCCCATGCGCATGCTCGAGCCAGCCAAGCCGGTCGAGACCGTTAAACTGAAGCCCGAAGCAAAGCCAAAGGCAGAACCCGAAGCCAAGCCGGCGACGAAGCCCGAGCCGGTCAAGGCCGAGCGCAAGCCCGAGCCCGAGAAAAAGCCCGAGCCCGAGAAAAAGCCGGTCAAGGTCGCCGAGAAAGCCGCCGAGTCGCATCCGAAAGCCGAGCAAGTCGCCAAACCGGCCCGTCCGGACGACGCCGCCCGCGCCATCGCGATCCTCGAAGACAAGCCAGCCGCCAAGGCCGAACCGAAAACGGTCAAGGCCGAAGGCCCGGCGCCGCGCTTCGTGGTGCAGGTCGCCGCGCTGGCCAGCCAGGAAAAAGTCACCGAGTTGCAAAGCCGCCTGCGCGCTGCCGGCGTCGCCTCGTTCACCCAGAAGTCTGGCGAACTGATCCGCGTGCGGGTCGGCCCGTTCAGCAAGGAAGAAGCAGAGAAAGTGCGCGCCAAACTGAGCGGCATCGGTCTGTCCGGCTCGATGGTGCCACTCTGATCCTCGCCGCCGCGTGACGATTTTCGATTACCTGGTGCTGTTCGTGCTGATCGCGTCCGTCGTGATCAGCACGCTGCGCGGCCTGGTAAAGGAAATCCTGTCGCTGGTGGGCTGGGTCGTCGCTTTCGTGGTGGCCAATGTCTACGGCGCCCAGCTCGCGCCTTTGCTGCCCGAGATCATTCCAGGCGGGAGTGCGCGCCTGATGGCAGCATTCATCGTGCTGTTCCTTGGCGTACGAATCCTGATGGGCCTGCTGTCGATGGCGATTGGCGCGGTGGTTGCCGCCACCGGCCTGTCGCTGGCGGACCGGGGCCTGGGCGGCCTGTTCGGCCTGGCGCGTGGCAGTGTGATTGTGCTGGCCGGCGTCATATTGTGCGGGATGACGTCGATTCCGCAACAGGCATTCTGGCGCGAGGCGCTGTTGTCACCCATTGCCGAGACCGGCGCGCGCACCGTCAAACCATTCTTGCCAGCTGCCTTCGCGCAGCATATTAATTACTGAACCCGTATTACCAGACCAGTATTCGCTGTATTCGCAGTTTTCTGTCATTTTGCACCCAAGCTTTTAGGAGCACCTCATGTGTGGCATCGTCGGCGTCGTTTCGCAGTCTCCCGTCAACCAGCTTCTGTACGATGCATTGCTGCTGCTGCAGCACCGCGGCCAGGACGCTGCGGGCATTGCGACCAATCACAGCAGCATGTTCTCGATGTTCAAGGCCAACGGCCTGGTACGTGACGTTTTCCGTACCCGGAACATGCGTTCGCTGCAGGGCAACACCGGAATCGGCCACTGCCGCTATCCGACCGCAGGTTCGTCGAGCGAAGAAGAGGCGCAACCGTTCTACGTCAACGCGCCATTCGGCATCACGCTCGCGCACAACGGCAACCTGACCAACCAGGCCCAGCTCAGGGATGAGCTGTTCCGCAACGACCGCCGTCACATCAACACCGATTCCGATTCCGAGGTGCTGCTCAACGTGCTGGCCCACGAAATCCAGGAAGCGGCCGATGGCTTCTCGCTCGACGCCGACGC